>JAEEGH010002880.1_pt1 | contig 45777 bp, 28 predicted proteins | sample 9134181 | NCBI WGS metagenome assembly JAEEGH01 (sample SAMN16246544, study PRJNA631951) | gut metagenome | biome: gut microbiome; feature: rumen; material: DP-attached | host: Bos | place: Iran: Karaj | collected 2018-10
AGGAAGAGCCCTTGGGAGGAGCCGCTGGCGAGACCAGCACCGGCGAAGGCCCGTCTCTGGGAAAAGCCAGGCCGTCCGGATGTTGAGATTGTTATTCTGACGGTTTTTGTTTTGTGGTTTAAAGAAAAATGTTTAGTTTTGCAACTCGATGAACCTTTTACAATATATCCCCGACAAAGAGAAACGCAACGCCTGGCTGCGGGAGTTTCGTGAATGGCAGCAGAAACCCTACGAGGTGGCTCCTCTCTCAGAGGCTACCCATGAGTGCTCGTCGTGCAAGACTGTGTTCCAAGGCAACTACTGTCCCCGTTGCGGACAGTCGGCAAGAATAGGGCGCTTCTCGTTCAACAGGGCAATCCTGCACTTTCTCGACGTGTGGGGCATGGGCAACCGCAGCATGTTCCGCACCATTCGCGACCTGATGTTACGCCCCGGCTATATGATTCGCGACTATCTGAGCGGCATGCAGTCGGCCTATTTCCCGCCTTTCAAGATGTTTTTCCTGCTGATGGCGTTCTCGTTGTTAGTGGAGCATGGCATCGACCTGGGTCTCGACGAGACGGACACGCAGGACGCTATGCCGAAGGTCGAGCAGAAGGACGAGGAAAAGCCTGCGGACGACAGCATCGGTGTTGCCGGCTCGGAGATGAAAGGGGTTGGCGCTCAGCTCGAGGATAAGGAAGAGCAGAACGAGAAGGACGAAGACCAGCTCGAGAATAAGGAGAAAATGAACGAGAATATCGGCACGCTGACCATCAACGGCGATAAGGTGGAGTCGCCCATGTTCTACTACGGATTGCGTTTCGGCAAGATTATGAACAAGCTGAGGGACAAGAACCCCGCCATCTTTGCTCTTCTGACGCTGATGATATTCTCCCTGCCCCTGTATCTGTTCTTCCGCCGTTGTCCGAATGTTCCCGACCTCAGGTTCTCCGAGTTGGTGGTGGCGCTCGTCTACACCTCAAACACGTTCAGCATCTACTACACCATAGGCATTCTGCTGCATTCGGGCATCATCAAGTTGTTGGCTGTGCTGATGGTCTTCGTGTCGCTAAGGCAGTACTTGGGCTATTCCAAGTCTCGCCTGCTCGCCTTTATCCTGCTGGCCTTCCTGACGATGGTGGTGGTCTTGGGCGCTATAGGCCTCTTGGGAATCTATATCACTTATTTATTTGCAAAATAGAGTAGCTTATGCTTATCCGATTAGAACAGAAAAACGATTACAGGGAGGTTGAGAACCTTACCCGTGAGGCCTTCTGGAACGTCTATCGGCCAGGATGCACAGAGCATTATGTGCTGAATCAGTTCCGTACAAATCCTGATTTCATTCCAGAGCTCGACTTTGTGATGGAAGAGGATGGCAGGATTATCGGGCACGTGATGTTCTCGAAAGCCGAACTGATTCTCGACGACGGAACACGTCGCCCCTCGTGGACATTTGGTCCTATCAGCATCCACCCTGCCTATAAGCGCAAGGGCTATGGTCTGAAACTTCTTCAATACGCATTAGGGAAAGCCCGCGAGCTGGGTGTCGGCTTCCTCTGCATGGAAGGCAACATCGGCTTTTATCGGCATGCGGGCTTCGGCCTCGCCAGCAAACTCGGCGTTCATTATCATGCCGAGCCAAGGGATGCAGAGGTGCCTTACTTCCTTGCTCAGGAACTCATTCCCGGCTGGTTAGGCGGCTCGGAGGCAACGTACGGTCCTCCGAAGGGCTATTTTGTGGCAGACGAGCATCCAGAGGCGTTCGAGGCTTACGACTCGACGTTCCCCAAGAAGGAGAAAGCTTTCCAGGAAGGGCAGCTTCCGCAGTTCTGCCAAAGCTGTGGCATGCCTCTGACCAGCGTCGACGACTGTGGAACGAATGCCGACGGCAGTATGAACTTCGACTATTGCAAGTACTGTTACAAGGACGGTCGCTTTCTGCAAGACTGCACAATGGACGAGATGATTGAGCATTGTGCGCAGTTCGTCGACGAGGTGAACAAGCAAATGCCAAAACCCTTGACCAGCGAGGAGTACAAACAGATGATGCGCGGATTCTTCCCCATGCTGAGGCGTTGGAGAAAGAGCAGTTTAAAATGAGAATCGGGGGTACTCGCGCACTTCTTGGGTACCCTTCCATTTTTCCAGCGTAACCTCCACAAATCTGGAGCATTCTTCCACAAATCTGGAGCAGCCTTCCACGAATCTGAGGCATTCTTCCACATTTTCCAAAGGGCAACTCCACGACTTTGGAGTAACCTTCCCCGAATCTGGAGCAGCCTTCCCCGAATCTGGAGCAGCCTTCCTTAAATCCCAAAAAAGCTTCCATGAATGTTGGAAGCTTTTCTGTTATTTTAGGCATATGATTATTATCTGACTTTCACTTCGTCGATGAAGAACCAGGCATCGTAGCCCACGCCATAATGCCACGAAGGACATTTGCCAATGCCTTTCACGCTCACCCGGACGTAACGGGCGTTTACCGGCTCGTTAGCGGTGGCGGTGGCATCGAGGAACTTCACGGTGAGCGAGCGGTCCTCGGTAAACTGGTAAGTGCCGAAGGGACGCCAGTTCTGCCCGTCATCAGAAACGGTGTACGTAACGCTCTCAGGCCACAATATCCAGGCGCCCGACTGCAGCAGGAAGTCGGCAGTCACCTCTTTGAACGACTGCTGGCTGCCTAGGTCGATAAAGAAGTCAGCGTCGCGGCCTTCCCAACCAACCCAGCTCTCCACGTAGGTGGTTCCGCCGTAGAGCCCGTCGGTAAGTGCCTTGGCACCCATGTCGTTGTAGCGGCCCGAGGGCTCGCTGATGAATGTAACGCTCTTTCCGAGAGCCACGTTCCGCTCGTTGGTGGGCAGGAAGCGCTGGCGGTACAGGCGGCAGTAGTCTTCTGGGCGGTTGTCGCGCTCGTTGAGGGTGCGTACGCCGAACTCCCGTGTCCTTTGCTCAAACAGGTCGAGTTGCTGGCGCGTTGCCTCAGCGTCGCGGTCAGGGTTGGTGCGTGCAATCTCCAGCTCGCTGTATTGCAGGGGCAGTCGCGAGAGGCGAACACGGTTGAGCACGGCCGTATCGGAGCGCACGGCATCCTCGGCGCGGTCGAACAGCTCGTTGTATGTCTTGCAGAGCGTGGCGTTCAGCATGCCGTTCTTGTGGGTGATGGGCGAGTCGTAAATCCATAGTGGAGTGCCGCTTGCCAGCAATGCGCCCTGCAGCAGTTTCTGGTATTGGTAGAGATAAGGAGCGGCCTCGCGGTAGTAGCCGCGCATGAACTCGAGCATCAGCGAGTCGGCGTCCTGATTGGGATTCCACATCAGTTTTGCGAGCATCCACGCCTTCATCTCCAGAAAGTCGGTTCCGCGGCTGGGCATGTTCTGCTCGAAGAGCATGGTGGCATGATTGCGCTTGAAGAGGCTGATGTTCTTCTGCAGGCAATGGAAATTGGGGAAGGGCGTGACCACTCCGTCGAAGTTGATGACGTAGTCCCAAATAAAAATGTTATCGCTGATAGCCGACCAGCCTTCCAGCGCGCGCACAAACTGCTGTCCCGATTCGTTGTCGGTGAGCGGTACCTCGCGTTTGCAGTCGATGTCGCAGAGCATGATGTTCACGTTGGGTAGCGGCTTGGTTCGCTTGGGCGGATTCATGGTGAAGAGGTAGGCCAGCGTTGAGAATTCCTTGTCGGGGAAACGCTTTGCCAACTTGTTCAGGAAGCGTACGTAGTTGCCCGAGACGGCTCCTTCCTCCTCCTCAACTTTTTTGCATGCAGGGCATTGGCAGTAAGTGCCGTTGCCGTCGTTCTGGCTGACGGAGATGATGCGGCGGTCGGGATTCGCGCGGAAGATAGAGTCGATTTTCTGGCAGGCAAGCTCGAAGACGTCGTTGTTGGTCAGGCACCATTGGCTGTGGGTGCCGGGCTGGCGCTTACCGTTAATCATCGAATAGTATTCAGGATGGGCCTTACCATATACGTCGGCGGGCAGGATGTGATTGAACGTGTGCACCCACAAGTCGTTGGCAAACAGTTCGTTGTGGCTCTCCAGCCGCATCCACTGGCGGTAGATGGGGTCGTCGTTGCCGTAGCTGAAGGTCTGGCGGAAACGGAAGGCGGGCGTCTCGGCCTCGTTGATGACGGGCAGCGTAATGTCCGGAGTCTTTTCCAGCGTGTAGGTGTCCTTCGCATAGTAAGCCACGCCCAGATAGCGCTCGAGCAAGGTAACCACGCCGTAGATGCTTCCACGGTCGCCACCGCTCTTGATGTGCAGCGTTGCGCCCTCGGTCTCCAGCGCGAAGCCGTCCTCACCGGCACGGTTCGTCGACTCACCGATGATGATGTCGCCCTTACGCACAGCCACATTGCTGACCACGGGCAGCTGAGCGCCCGTGATTCGCTCGACGAACAGGCGCAGAATAGAGGCAGCCTCGTCGTTAACAGCATTTTTCTCGACACAGACAATGCGTCCTTTAGCCTTTCCGCCTTTGACAAGGGTGGTCTGCGCCAACAGAGCCTGCAACGAACCGAACCACACGATGGCTGCTATGATAATCATCTTTATTTTCATCATCTTTTTCATGGTTGTATTAAATAATGTTGCAAATATACTGATTTTCCATGAATAAATTGTAACTTTGCAGCCAAATTTAACCTATCCCCGTACAATCTGTCCTCGTCTGAGGAAGAGAAAAGGGAGTTTAAAATTAGAATTATGGCACAAGAAGATGTATTCAAGAAGATTGTGAGCCACTGCAAGGAATATGGCTTTGTCTTCCCTAGTAGCGAAATTTACGACGGACTCGGTGCCGTTTATGATTACGGTCAGAACGGTGTTGAGCTGAAAAACAATATCAAGCAGTATTGGTGGAAATCGATGGTGTTGCTCCACGAGAACATTGTGGGCATCGACTCTGCCATCTTCATGCATCCCACTATTTGGAAGGCCAGCGGCCATGTGGATGCTTTCAACGATCCCCTCATCGACAACCGCGACTCGAAGAAGCGTTATCGTGCCGATGTACTGATTGAGGACCAGATAGCAAAGTACGACGACAAGATTCAGAAGGAAGTGGAGAAAGCCCGCAAGCGCTTCGGCGACAGCTTCGACGAGCAGAAGTATCTCGAGACAAGCCCGCGTGTGGCTGAGACCAAAGCCAAGCGCGACGCGCTGCATGAGCGTTATGCTCAGGCTATGCAGGGACCAGATCTGGAGGCGCTGAAGCAGATTATCCTGGACGAGGAGATTGTTGACCCCATCTCTGGAACGAAGAACTGGACCGACGTCAGACAGTTTAACCTGATGTTTGCCACCGAGATGGGTGCTTCCGCCGATGCCTCGATGAAGGTTTACCTGCGCCCGGAGACTGCTCAGGGCATCTTCGTGAACTATCTGAATGTGCAGAAGACGGGCCGCATGAAGATTCCGTTTGGTATTGCCCAGATTGGTAAGGCCTTCCGTAATGAGATCGTTGCCCGCCAGTTTATTTTCCGTATGCGTGAGTTCGAGCAGATGGAGATGCAGTTCTTCGTGAAGCCCGGTACTGAGCTCGACTGGTTCAAACAGTGGAAGCAGACGCGTATGGCATGGCACCAGGCACTCGGATTCGGCGCTGAGAACTATCGTTTCCACGACCACGACAAGCTGGCTCACTACGCCAATGCCGCCACCGATATCGAGTTCCGCATGCCCTTCGGCTTCAAGGAGGTTGAGGGAATCCACTCTCGTACGAATTTCGACCTCTCGCAGCATGAGAAATACTCCGGCAAACAGATTAAGTACTTCGATCCTCAGACCAACGAGAGCTACACTCCGTTCGTCATCGAGACATCTATCGGCGTTGACCGTATGTTCCTGAGCATCATGTGTCACGCCTTCGAGGAGGAGAAACTGGAGAATGGAGAGACACGCGTGGTGCTGAGACTGCCTGCAGCCCTGGCTCCTGTGAAGTGTGCCGTGATGCCGTTGGTGAAGAAAGACGGTCTGCCTGAGAAGGCCCGTGAGATTATCGACGACCTGAAGTTCCACTTCAACTGCCAGTATGACGAGAAAGACTCTATCGGTAAGCGCTACCGCCGTCAGGATGCGATTGGTACTCCTTACTGCGTGACCGTCGACCACGACACGCTGACCGATGGTAAGGTGACGCTTCGCTTCCGCGACACCATGGAGCAGGAGCGCGTCAATATCAGCGACCTCAACTCGATTATTGAGGACAAGGTGAGCATTGCCAGCCTGCTGAAGAAGCTTTAAGTGTTTGATAAAGGATAAGAAGGTAAAGTAGAAACAAGTGAAGTATATGACTATCAAGGATATGGTAAAGGGTTCGGTGAAATGGTTCTTGCCTTTTTGCCTGGTTGCCTTTTTACCTTTACTGGCCTCTTGTGGCGAGGATGATGACAGCGCATCCGGTGAGTTTGACAACTGGCAGGAGCGTAACGAGACCTATTGGAACAATCTCTACCAGACAGCCAGGTCGAATGCCGATGGCAAATGGAAGATTCTTCGCACTTGGAGCAAGGACGCAACCGCTGAGCTGAAGAACACGGATTACGTTATTGTACACGTGGAAGAGCAGGGCAGCGGAACCATCAGCCCGCTGTATACGGATTCGGTGCGCATGCATTATGTAGGCCACCTGATGCCCTCTGCCAGCTATCCGCAAGGCTATCAGTTCGACAAGTCGTATACGGGCAGCTACGATTTCGCCGCCATGAAGCCTGCTGAGGGCATCGTGAAAGGATTTGTTGACGGCTTTACCACGGCTTTGCTCAGCATGCACGTAGGCGATTTGTGGAAAGTGTACATACCTTACACCTTAGGCTATGGCACTTCCGACAGGAGCGGAATACCCGGCTACAGCACTCTGGTCTTCGACTTGAAACTCGTGTCGTTCTATCGTCCGGGTGCCGTGATTCCCGAGTGGAATGCCAAGCGGCAGGCCTTCTTCGACAACTAAATGATTGAAGGGGCAACTCAGGATTTGACTCGATAATATATTATAAATAAGGTATTCGACACAGTAGTCGTTGTATTATCCAAAACTATGACACGCATTGATTGACGCAAGTCAAGAAATGCGTGTCTTTTATTCAAAAAAAGGGTGAAATTCTTGGCTGTGTGCGAAAACAGTCGTACCTTTGCATCGTCAAAAGGACAAAAAGGTAAGAAGTAAACAGGATACCGAGAGGTAAAAAGATTTACAATATCGCATAAAGGTGTTAGTATAGAATAAGGTAAAAAGACAATAGGTTTTTGGTTTGTTTGATAGGTTTTTAGTTAGTTAGATTGATTAGTTGGATATAGGTATTTAGTTAAGGTAAAAAATAAAGATTGTGAATGGATAACACTGATGCCCGTGAGGGGTCGGTAATGTATAACTTAATAAAAGAAAGGGTAAAAAGATGAGTACAGGAATGGTATTAGCTCTGTTTGCAGCCCTGGCTACAGCAGGCTTGTTGTTCGAGAACTCTGTTGAGAGAAACTAAAACTCGACAACAATTAAAAGAGAAAGTAATAGAAATTAGTTTATAGCAAGACGGTTGCCAGTGATGGTGACCGTCTTTTTTTGTGAAATGTTGTTGTAACCCTATTAAATCATAGTATAATCATTTTGTTTTATCGCTGATTTGCATTATCTTTGCATGTCGGATGGGAACTAAGCAGAAACAAAGTGATATTTTGCTGGGGCTGATTCGTGATGGAAAGCCCATGACGCGCAACCAGAAGCTCAACTTGATCGTGCAGTTGAGTATTCCGTCTATTTTGGCGCAAATCACAAGTGTGATGATGTTCTTCATCGACCAGGCCATGGTGGGACGTATTGGCGTTGAGGCCGCCGCCGCCTGTGGACTGGTAGAGTCGAGTACATGGCTTTGCGGTAGTCTGACCAGTGCCGCCTCGATGGGTTTCTCAGTGCAAGTAGCCCATTTTATAGGAGCAAACGATTTCAGTCAGGCTCGTCAGGTGTTCCGGCACGGACTCATTTGCGCATTGATTTTTAGTGTGGTGGTGGGTCTGATCGGTGTTTCCATCAGCGGCCGGCTGCCTTTCTGGTTGGGAGGCGGTGCCGACATTGCCCACGATGCCACGATTTATTTCGGAGTCTTCATGATTGTCATGCCGTTTTTCCAGCTGAACAGTCTGGCGGGAGCCATGCTGAAATGTAGTGGAAACATGCGCATTCCGAGCATCATGAGCATTCTGATGTGCATCATGGACGTGGTGTTCAACTTCATCTTCATCTTCGTTTTCCATCTTGGCGTGTTGGGTGTTGCCATCGGTACAGGTCTCGCCATTGTTATTGGTGCCTGTGTGCAGGCCTATTATGCAATCTTCCGCAGTCCGATGCTGGCGCTGTTCAATCAAATGGCCAGAAAGCAGGAGCAGGAGGCCATAGATAATGGTCAGGAGGTAAGAGGCAAATGGAACTGGAGCTATCTCGTGAATGCCCTGAAAATCAGCCTGCCTATGGCTTGTCAGAGTATTCTGATGAGTGGAGCTCAGATTGTGAGTACCATGATTGTGGCTCCTTTAGGCAATATCTCCATCGCCGCCAACACGTTTGCCATTACCGCCGAGAGTCTCTGCTATATGCCGGGTTATGGTATCGGAGAGGCTGCTACCACGCTGATTGGTCAGAGCATGGGTGCTGCCCGTCGTGAGCTTTGCCGCTCGTTCGCCCGCATGACGGTATCGTTGGGCATGATTGTTATGGCGGTAATGGGTGTTATCATGTTTATTGCTGCGCCGCAACTCATGGCGCTGATGACACCGGAGACGGGCATTATAGACCTTGGTGCGGCCGTCTTACGCATCGAGGCCTTTGCTGAGCCGATGTTTGCCGCTTCGATCGTATGTTATAGTGTATTCGTTGGAGCCGGTGATACATTCAAACCCGCTATCATGAATCTGTGCAGTATGTGGCTTGTGCGTCTCACGCTGGCAGCCTTGTTGGCAAGAGATTACGGCCTGAAAGGAGTTTGGACGGCGATGGCCATCGAGCTCACATTCCGCGGACTGATGTTCCTCTGGCGCCTGTTGCGCGGCAACTGGATGAAGAAAATGATTTAGGCAGTTCGTGGCATTTTACTTTCCGTATTGTCCGTAAATACATAAATGAAACTTATAAACCGAGTATTTAATTAATAATCAGATGAAAACAAAAACGCTTTTACTTTCTCTTTCGCTGCTGGCAGGTACTGCCATGGCACAAGGGTTGGCCGGAATCGACAAGAACAACCTCGATCCGACTGTGAAACCAGGTAATGATTTTTATCGCTATGCAGCCGGTGGCTGGCTCAAGTCGCATCCGCTCGATGCTGAGCACACCAGTAACGGTTCGTTTGTTGACCTCAGTGAGGCCTGTCAGAAGCAGATTCAGGAACTCATTCTCGAGGCTGCTCAAAAGGAGAAAACCAAAGGATCGCTGGGACAGAAAATAGGCTCGCTCTATAACCTGATGATGGACAGCGTGCGCCTGAACCGCGAGGGATGGACGCCCATCAAGCCTACACTCGACAAAATTGCCGCCATCAAAGACCGTCGCGACTACCAGCTGGTTACAGCCAAGTTAGACCGTATGGGCGAGGGAACCATGATGTTCGGCATTGGTGTGGGTGCCGACATGCGCAATGCGTCGATGAACCTGGTGTCAATAGGACAGGGTGGCATCGGACTGGGCACCCGCGACTACTATCTGAACGATGACCCGCAGACCGTCCGCATTCGTGATGCCTATAAGAACTACATGAAAAACCTGTTCAAATTGGTGGGCAATGACGACGCTACTGCCGAGAAGAAGATGCAGGCCGTGATGGCTATCGAGACCCGTCTGGCCAAAGCCAGCTACAGTCAGGTGCAGTTGCGCGACATCGACGCCAACTATCACAAGATGAGCTACAACCAACTGGTGAGCGATTATCCGGGCATCGACTGGGGTAATGTGTTCCTGCTGAGCGGCTTCCCCGCTTTCGATATGGTGGATGTAGGCCAGCCTGAGCCGATTCATGAGGTGGAGAAGATTCTGGCCGACACCCCGTTGGACGATCTGAAGACCTATGCCGAGATTAAGGTCATTGCCGGAGCCAGCAGCCAGTTGAGCGATGAGTTCCGCGCCGAGGCATTCAAGTTGAGCAGTGTGATGAACGGAATCCAGCAGGACCGTCCGCGCTGGAAGCGTGCCGTAGGCCTGGTGAGCAGTGTCATGGGCGAGGCCATTGGCAAACTCTATGTGGAGAAATACTTCCCCGAGAGCAGCAAGAAACGCATGCTCGAGCTTGTGGGCAACCTGCAGGAGGCTCTGAAACAGCGCATTCAGGAGGCTACATGGATGACTCCCGCCACCAAAGAGCAGGCCATCGACAAACTTAGCAACTTCATTGTGAAAATCGGTTATCCCGACAAGTGGAAGGATTATAGTGGACTCCAGGTCGACGAGAGTCTCTCGCTCTACGAGAATCTGGGTCGCATCGCAGAGTTCCTCACCCTCGAACAGTTGCAGAAAAAGGTGAACAAGCCCGTCGACAAGAGCGAGTGGATGATGACTCCGCAGACCATCAACGCCTACTACAACCCCACCACCAACGAGATTTGCTTCCCCGCAGCCATTTTGCAGCCGCCGTTCTTCGATCCTAATGCCGACGATGCCGTGAATTATGGTGCCATTGGCGGTGTTATAGGTCACGAGATGAGCCACGGATTCGACGACCAGGGCTCGCAGTTCGACAAGACTGGCAACCAGAACAACTGGTGGACTGACGTGGACAAGAAGAACTACAACGAGCGCACCAAGGTGCTGGAGAACTATTTCGGCACCGTTGAGGCCGTTCCCGGCAAGAAAATCAACGGCAAGCAGACCCTCGGCGAGAACATCGGTGACAATGGCGGACTGAACATTGCCTTCCGTGCCCTGCAGAACAGCATGAAGAAAAAGCCCTTGGGCACCATCGACGGATTCACGCCCGAGCAGCGTTTCTTCCTCAGCTGGGCCCGTGTTTGGGCCAGCAACATGCGGCCAGAGTATGTGGAATACCTCATTACTGTCGACACTCACTCGCCCAATGAGGCCCGTGTGAATGCCGCATTGCCACATATCGACGCATGGTATGATGCATTCAAGGTGAAGAAGGGCAACAAACTCTTCATCCCGAAGAAGAAGAGAGCGCATATTTGGTAAGCTATTCCTTAATATAATGAGGCGCGGATGACACGGATTACGCAAAGAGAGACAGTGAAATCCACGCCTCAATTTTTTTTTCATTTCCCTGTAGTTTTTCTGTTAGTCGTGCGTCTAACGTTCGGAAACAATCAAAAACAGAGATAAAATGATACAGCAAGAAAGCGATTTCGCACAGATGGTCAGAGACAACAAGAGCACAATCTATACCGTTTGCTACATGTTCTCTAAAGACCAGGACGAGGTAAACGACCTGTTTCAGGAAGTACTTATCAATCTTTGGAAAGGATTCTCGTCGTTTGAGGGCCGCAGCGATGTGCGCACATGGATCTATCGCATTAGCCTGAACACCTGCATCTCGCAGGACCGTAAGAAGAAAAAGGCCAGAAGCGTTCCTCTCTCGATGAACATCAACCTCTTTGAGGACCGCGATGAGGACAGCCGTCAGGTCGAGATGCTTCGCAAGCGTATCAACAAGTTAGGTCCCTTCGACCGCGCTATCATCCTGCTTTGGCTCGAAAACATGAGCTATGAGGAGATTGGCCAGGTGGTCGGCATCTCAACGAAAAACGTCTCTGTAAGGTTGTTTCGCATTAAAGAACAACTCAAAAATATGTCGAACGATTAAAAAACAACTACAGCTATGGATACAAACAACAACTTCGAACTCGAGCAAATGCGTGCCCAATTGGGTATTCTCAAGCAGAAACTTGAAAAGCAGGACATTGTCAACGAGCGCCTCATGCGCCGTTCGATGAAGAACAAAATGTCGTGGATCAACAAATACCTCATCTTTGCCATCTTCGTCATACCCTTTGTGGCATTCGCCATGCTCCCCATGGTGTTTGAGATGAACATCTCATGGTGGTGGTACGGTTTCACGCTCGTCATGCTCACCGGCTCGGTGATAGCCGACTGGTTCATCAATTACTTGCGCGATGATGTCTTCATGAAAGGCAATCTGGTCGAGACTGCCGAACGGCTGACACGCATGAAGAGCCTGCGTCTGCGCCAGACCATCATTGGCTTGGGCGTGGTGGTGGTATGGCTGGCATGGCTCTTTTACGAACTATACATGAAAACCAGTGCTGCCGCTTCTGGCACGATGGAGCACGGAATGGGAACTTCCTATATGTATGGTGTGGGTATTGGAGCCGTTTTGGGAGTCATCCTCGGCCTGAGGCTCTTCTTCAAGATGCAGCGCACCAACGACGAGATTATCAACGATATAGAAGAACTTACAAATAAAGAATAAACAATGAAAAAGATTTTCATCACACTGGCGCTTGTCATTCTGACAATGAGCGCACAAGCACAACTCTTGTATAAGATCAGCGGTAAAAATCTGAAGGCTCCTTCCTATATTATCGGGACCTACCATCTGGCAGCTGTGTCGTTCGTCGACAGCATTCCGGGCATCCGCCAGGCACTCAACGACTGCCAGCAGGTCTATGGCGAGCTCGATATGAGCGGACTGACAAGCCCAGAGAACGTCATGAAGATGCAACAGGCTATGATGCTTCCCGAGGGAACCACACTCGACAAACTGCTCACTGCCGACGAGATGGGGCGCCTGAATGCCTACATGAACAGCCTGCTCGGCATGGATATGACCAACCCCATGGTGGCCCAGCAGATGGGAAAGCTGATTCCTCAGGCTCTCTCCACACAGTTCTCACTACTCACCTACATGAAGAAACATGAAGGCTTCGACCCGCAGAACCTTTTCGACGCCTACTTCCAGAAGTATGCGCAGGAGCAGGGAAAAGGCATAGGAGGACTTGAGACAATCGACATGCAGGTAAACGTACTTTATAAGGGCATGACGCTTGATCGTCAGAAGCAACTGCTCATGTGCCTCGTCGACAATCAGGAGTTCATGGATGAGCTGGCCGATAAGGTAGTCAAGGCTTTCTATGCACAGGATCTCGACGGTTTGAAGGCAGCCATGGATATGAAGATGAACAGTGCCTGTGACTCCACACCCGAGGAAGATGCCGCACTCATCAACAACCGCAACGCCGACTGGGTGACCAAGATGCCTGCCATCATTGCCGACAAGCCCACTTTCTTTGCCGTCGGTGCAGGCCATCTGCCCGGTGAGAAAGGTGTACTCAACCTGCTCCGTCAGGCCGGCTACACAGTTGAGGCTGTGAAATAGACACACTGTTGACCGCCATTGAGTTTCCAATCAGCTGCCGGCGAGCCTGCATTCAGCCATCAGCCATCTCTGTTTGGCGGTCAACAATTTCTTTTCTGCCGTCAGTGATTTTTTATCGGCCATTTATTTAGGTTCAATACGTCATTAGGAGTGGTACAATGTGCCACTCCTAATGGTACAAATAATGCCTGTTCGGAGACTATCACTCCAGTGATAGCTTTCTCTCACTCCAGTGATAGGACTCTCTCACTGCAGTGATAGTTTGCTTTCGCTAAAGGGATAGGTACAATTTGAGGAAAAAAAGAAATGTGCCCGATGTGTGTTTCCTCTTTGCAAAGATACGAAATTTTTAGTGATTATGCAAGTAAGATTCTCACATTTTCATTTTTCCTTATGCTGGCTATTAGAGACAAACTTTTCTCTTTGCTCCAGGAAACTCTTCCGTTCCGACTAAAATAAGTGCGAATTTTTTTTGTATTGCTCTCGACTTCTCGTAACTTTGCCACTACGTGGCGAACTTACAAGGCACTCGGCATAAAAAAACAAGTGGATTTTTTTGTTCTGCTCTCGTTTTTTAGTAACTTTGCCATCAACAAACTACTAAGTAATGAAGAATCTAATCAGATACAGCAGTTTTTTCGCTGCAGGCATAGTGGTACCACAGGCTGTTGAGGCTGGTGGTCAGAAGCAGAAGGCTACTCCTGAGCGGCCCAACATTATCTTTATTCTTGCCGACGACATGGGATATGGTGACCTTTCGTGCTACGGCAGTGAGTATGTGAAGACACCGAATATCGACCGACTGGCCGAGACAGGCACCCGTTTCACACAGTGTTATGCTGGCAGTGGCATCAGTTCTCCCTCGCGCTGCTCGCTCATGACGGGCAAGAACACTGGCAATACGCGCATCCGCGATAACCAATGTACAGCTGGCGGAATGCTGGGTATGAAGATTAATCCACGTGGCGACACGACCTATGTGCGCCGTGCGAACCTGCTGCCACAAGATACCACCATCGCCACGGTGCTGGGAACTGCCGGATATCGCACTTGTCTGGTGAACAAATGGCATCTCGACGGCTATGACCCAGGCTCGTCGCCAAACCATCGGGGCTTTGATGAGTTCTATGGATGGACCATTTCTACCGTCCATTCCAACTCACCTTATTATTATCCTTACTACCGTTTCGATAACGATAAGCTTATCAACATCAAGGAGAATGCGCATGACCGGCATGTGCGCCATAACACAGACCTGTCGACCGACGACGCTATCAAATTCATCAAACGTAACAAGAAGAACCCTTTCTTCCTCTATCTCGCTTTTGATGCGCCACATGAGCCATATATCATCGACAATACCGTGTGGTACGACGACCAGACGTGGGACATGAACACGAAGCGATATGCCGCACTCATTACCCACATGGACGCTGCCATCGGGCGTCTGTTGGCAGAACTCGACCGGTTGCACCTACGGGATAACACGCTCGTCATCTTCGCTTCCGACAATGGGGCAGCCGTACAGGCACCACTGAAACTGTTCAATTGTAATGCGGGATTCCGTGGACGCAAAGGACAACTCTACGAGGGTGGCATCCGGGTGCCGCTCATTGTCAACCAACCTGGCAAGGTGCCGGTACAGACCTTGCAAAATATCATTTATTTCCCGGACATGATGCCCACCTTTGCCGCACTCACCGGAGTAACCGACAATTTGCCACAGCGTTGCGACGGAATGAACATTCTGCCGTTGTTCTATGGCCGGCAACTCGATACCGACAACCGACTGCTGTACTGGGAGTTCCCAGGTGTGCAGCGGGCTGCCAGAAAAGGTGATTGGAAATGTGTGACGATTAAGCGCGGTGCGCCATTGGAACTCTACAACCTGAAAGAGGATGTGACAGAGAGTCACAACCTGGCCGATAAGTATCCCGAGATGGTTTCCGAGTTCGATAGGCAAATGAAAGCCATCCGTACACCGTCGCCCAACTGGCCGTTGCCAGGCGAAGAAAAATAATCAGGCGTTCTTTTCGCTTAGTTTCCTCAGCCGTAAGAGAGCCTCCAGATAGTAGTAGTCGGCATAAATGATGCTGGCATCAATCTCACTGCCTGCAGGATGATGGCCCGTGGAATGAAGCAGGAAGGAAACGTTCTTCTCACGACTCTGATAGTTGTTGCTCAAATCGCTCAGCATGCCGATGGCTGCATCGTAGTAAACTTTGCCCTTCGACGGCTCGACATATTGGCAGAGCTCTAACAAGGCACTTGCTACGACACAGGCTGCTGATGCATCTTTGGGAGCGTCGAGTCCTCGTGGGTCGTCCATATCCCACAACGGCACCCAGTCGTTGCTGGTCTCTTTCAGTCTTTTCAGGTAAATATCGGTAACTTTCTGTGCGAAATCCAGAAAGTGCTGGTCTTTGGTAAAGCGGTATACCATCGTGTAGCCATAGATGGCCCACGACTGTCCGCGTGCCCACATGGACGAGTCAGCATAGCCCTGATGTGTGACACCTCTCAGGAACTGTCCCGTGAGTGTGTCGTAGACGGCAACGTGATAGCACGAACCGTCTTCGCGGAATTGGTGTTGCATGGTGGTTTCTGCATGGGTGACGGCTATATCCCGCAACTGTTGGCTGCCACCGTTCTCCGAAGCCCAGAAGAGCAGCTCCAGATTAATCATATTGTCCATGATGGTGTTGTGCCCACCATAGTCTTTCACGTGGCGCGGCCAGCTTAGGATGGTTCCCACCTTATTATTATAGAGGGTGGCCAGTGAGTCGGCAGCAGCAAGCATAAACTGCTTGTAGTCGTCGCTACCAGTCTGTTCGTAGCCTTTACCGTAACTGCAGAGCGTGAGGAAACCGATGTCGTGGTCGAAAACAGGCTCACGGGTAAGCATCGAAAGTGCCTCGGTGTAGCCTTCGGCATACTGACGCAGGCTGTCGTTGCCCGTGATACCGTATTCCATCCACAGTATGCCTGGCCAAAAACCTGAGCACCACTCTTGTGGTGATGCCTTCCGACAGTTCCAGCCGCGCTGCTGATCCTCTTGAAGAATATTGCGCGGTTCCATGGAGTAGTCGTACGAGCCGTCGCTTTGGCGCAGCTCGTTGAGTGCCTGACTGACTTGATCTGTGCAATAACGCACTTGTTTGTCAACATCCAGGGCGCCTTCTTGATGTGCCTGGCATGCCGCCAGACAACAGACGGCGAAACAGAATATCAGTTTCTTCATTTTATCATCGTTTTCTATATATACGAAGGAGATGAGGATTATACTTAAAAAAGAATCAGACTTTGTCTTTTTCTCTGCAAACTTGCAAGGAAGTGTTTTTTTACGTATATTTGTCATGTCAATCGTACTAAAAGAGATTTTAATGGTAAATCCTCTTTTGTAGACAAACCCCCAATCGGATAAAGTGATTATATAAAATAATGTCATTCATGAAGAAGATACTCATAACACTTGTTGTTTTTCATCTCTGTGCCACCTTTGCAGTGGCTCAAGCTGACTATAAAATGGCTGGACCTTACGAGGTTGTGGCTCGCGACGGGCAATACGGCAAGACCAAGGGCGGTAGTGAGCGTGACATGAAAACGGCTCTTGACTGCGCAAAGGCCGGTTATACCGACAAGGCATTGGAGATTATTAATGCTTATGCTGCTACGCTTCAGCGTTTTGAGGGCCACGATGCGCCGCTCTGCCTGATACAGGCTTACTGGCTGGTGCGCGCCATGAACTATGTGAAGGAACATCAGACACCCCAGTGGGCGGCTATGATACGCCGCGCCATCGTGCCGGTGATAGACAAGTTCGAGGCCGACAGCCCCTATGCCAATGGCAACTGGGGGGCTATTGTGAACCGATGCCGCATGGCCTGTGCTATCTTCCTGGGCGACAAGGTGCTCTATCAGGCTGCCATTGACTATCATCTGCATGCCAACGACAACGGTTCGCTGCCTAAATATGTGGCTGAGAGCGGCCAATGCCAGGAAACAGGGCGCGATCAGGGCCATGCCCAGTTGGGACTTGGTGCCCTGAATGAGATTTGTGAGATGGCATGGGAGCAGGGCGACGACCTCTGGGGTGCGCTCGATAACCGTCTGATGAAAGGCATGGAATATACAGCACGTTATAATTTGGGATATGACGTGCCTTTTGAGACGTGGACCGATTGCACAGGGCTTTATAACGACTGGACAGAACCCGGTGAGATGGGACGTGGCGTGATTCGCGACATCTATGAGTTAGCTTATAACCATTATGTCGGCCGTTGCGGATTGTCCATGCCATATACGAAAAGAATACTTGACGTGAAAGCGAAGGCTCTGAAACGAGGTGAGATTAAACCTAATATTGAGGCCGATCAGTTCCGTGTACCCGGTGTAAAAGAAGGAGCCAAGTTGCATCAAGTGTTCACGTATAACGCGCCTCAGGGAGCTCCACTGAAGCACGACTACGATGTGTTCGTTCAGCCGAGAGGCAAGGAAGAGTGGACAAAGATTGACACCTACATGGCCAAGGTGAACGCGCCTCAGCAAGACGGTACCCACAAGCAGAGTGAGATTAGCTATTGTTTCTTCGACTTCACCGGTGATGTGTTCGTGAAAGTGGTGTGTAAGAACAGAAAATTCTCGAAAGCCCGCATACGTCCTGACTACCGTGGCACCATTGCGCAAGTACAGAACGACTCCACGGTGAGATTCCTTTTGTTCCAACCTGAGAACGTGAGTGTAGAGTTCGATGGCGATATTACCAATAATCTGTTGGTCTTCACCTCGAAACCAGGCATCACGATGGAAAAAGCAAAGAATGAGGCGAAACGTGAGAAACGCAATTTTTTCTATTATGCCCCGGGGCTTTACACAGAGGAAACCATCAGTATTCCCTCGAACACAACAGTTTACCTTGCCGGTGGTAGCTACTTTACAGGTACATTCGCCATTGAGGATGTCGAGAACGTAAGCATTCTGGGTCGAGGCGTGGCTCGTCCGCAAAGAGGTTACGAGGGTTGTCATGTTTATCGAAGCAGGAATGTGCTGGTTGACGGGCTGATTGTGAATACCTGTCCGGTGGGTGAAAGCGACGGAGTGACCCTTCACGATGTGCGGAGTATCTCTCATCCACAATGGGGTGACGGCTTGAATGTGTTTGCATCAAAGAACGTGTTGTACGACCGTGTGTTCTGCCGTAATTCGGATGACTGTACAACAGCCTATGCTACACGGAAGGGTTTCAGCGGTTCGGTGAGCAATGTGCGTATGACCAATTCCACTTTATGGGCGGATGTGGCTCATCCTATCTTTATTGGACTTCATGGTAACCATGAGGCTGCTGACAGCATTGTCGGTCTGCAATACGACAATATTGATATCATCTGCCAGGCTGAGCCGCAAGTCGACTATCAGGGTTGTCTGGCAATCAACTGTGGCGATAATAATCTGGTGAAGAATGTTACGTTTGACAATATCCGCATCGAGCAAATCCGGCAGGGATGCATCTTGCAGGTGAAGGTGGGATGGAATCAAAAGTATTGCAAGGCGGCGGGCCGTGGTGTTGAGAACGTCTTGTTTCGCAACATTCGCTATTACGGGCAGCAGCCCAATCTCTCTATTATTACCGGATATGACGAGCGGCATCAAGTGAAGAATGTCACATTCGAAGGGCTGAAAATCAATGGCAAGCCCGTTTACGATGATATGCCAGGCAAGCCCAAATGGTATGCTACCGCCGATTTCGTTCCGATGTTTGTAGGCTCACATATAGAAAATTTGAGATTCAAGAAATAAATGAGAAGGCTATTCTTTTTACTGGCATTCATGCCATTGCTGTCCTTGGCGCAGCAACTGTCATCGCCTGACGGCAAGTATACCATATCGATAGATGGTATGACCTATTCTGTCGTATTCAATGGCAAGACTATCATCGAGAAAAGTCAGCTGGGCATTCTCATTGACAACCGGCTGTTCGAGTCGGCGCTTGCCGTGCCGCGTGGAGAAAACGAGGACTGGTGCTCCGATTTGTTGTTGAGGAGTGAGGAGCGAACGTCGGTTGATACGACATGGATACCTCTCTATGGGGAGAATCATCGGATTCGTGACCAGTATAACCAGTTGGTTCTGCATTATGAGAAAGGCAGTAACGGGCAGGGCGTAGTCTCTGAAGGCTATGACAAGCGAAAGTATTATGCCATGGATATGATTGTCCGCGCCTATAATGAAGGAATTGCTTTCCGTTACCACTTCCCAGAGACATCCAACGGCCTTTTCCTGCATGTTACCGGTGAGTGTACCTCGTTCCGCATGCCAGAGGGGACAGTAGGATGGTATCAGGAATGGGCGCAAGGCCCTGTCGACAAGCGTCCGTTAAAGGGAAATTGGTTTGAGAGCGAGCGGCCTTTGCTCCTGCAGCTTCCTGCTGGTGATTATGTGGCTTTGCTCGAGGCTGGCATGAGAGATTATGCACGTGGCAAGTTCCGTCTGAAGGCTGACAATGAGCTGCAAGTAGCCATGTACGATTGTGCCGACATAATTTCCCCATACGATACCCCGTGGCGCGTCATGATGGCTGGTGAGCGGGCAGTTGACCTGATTAATCATAAGGAGTTAGTACTCAATCTGAATGCCGAGCGTGATAACCGTGACTGGTCGTGGGTTCGTCCTGGCAAGGCCTTCCGTTGTTGCCGTCTCGATAAGGCCAGCATCTTGAAGAGCATTGATTATTGTGCCGATTTCGGTATGGAGTATGTTGAGTTGGATGCTGGCTGGTATGGTCCTGAGGGAAAGGTTACCTCTGATGCGACGAGAGTGGCGGAGACTCGTGATTTCTCCATGCCCGAGATCTGCCAGTATGCCAAAACGAAGGGCATCGGTGTGTGGGTATACGTGAACCAGCGTGCGCTCTATCGTCAGCTCGACCAGTTATTGCCTTTATATAAGGAATGGGGCATCAGTGGAATTAAGTTCGGTTTTGTGCATGTCGGTAACCAGCAATGGACAACGTGGCTCCATCGTGCCGTGGAAAAATGTGCCGATTATGGTATTATGGTTGACATTCACGACGAGTATCGTCCCACGGGCTTGAGCCGTACTTTTCCGAATTTGCTTACGCAAGAGGGTGTCCGGGGTAACGAGGAAATGCCCGATGCCGTCAATAATGTGACTCTGCCTTTCACCCGTTATCTTTGCGGACCGGCCGACTACACACTTTGCTATTTCAACAATCGTGTAAAAAACACCAAAGGGCACCAGCTGGCCATGGCTGCTGTCTATTATTCACCGCTTCAGTTCTATTTCTGGTATGATAATCCATATGTCGACAAGGGGGAGGCCGAGCTGCAATTCTGGAAAGATTGTCCGACGGTTTTTGACGAGAGTATTGCTCTCGACGGATGTCCTGGCGAGTTTATCATTCAGGCACGTCGTAGCGGAACCGACTGGTTTGTGGGTGCCATGACCAACACCGAGGGGCGTACTGTCAGCATTCCGACTGCATTCCTGCCCAAAGGACAATATACTGTTGAGGTGTACAACGACAATCCCGCCCTTGACACACGCACCAAAGTGCAGTCATCAACGCTGCGCATCAAGTCTCCTGGCAAGCCCGTCAGCCTCACGCTGCAGCCCAGCGGTGGCGCTGCTTTGCACTTTGTGAAAACCAAATAACACGCATCGCTTCATGAAAAGGAAACACTTTCTCTTATTCTGCCTTCTGACTCTTGTTCCCTCCATCAGCCGTGCTGTAGGGCCGAGTGGCATGTATCAGTATTCGGTAGAGGTGGCCGGCTACATCTCCAATGAGACGGGCAAGGCTCCGACAGCCTATCTGTGGATTCCCGAGGGATGCCGGCAGGTGAAGGCTGTGGTGTTTGCCCAGCAGAATATGACCGAGGAGATGCTTTTCAAGATGCCCTCCTTCCAGCGCCACATGAAAAAGATGGACATTGCCCTCGTCTGGGTAGCCCCCCGGTTCACGATGAGCTGGGATCCGAGTACGGGGTGCCAGAAAGTGTTCGACGAGATGATGGTCGGGCTGGCCGGACAAAGCGGACATGCAGAACTGGCAACAGTGCCTGTCATTCCTTTCGGCCATTCGGCACAAGCCACGATGCCCTGGAACTTTGCCGCATGGAACAATCAGCGTACGCTTTGTGTCATCTCTTTCCACGGCGATGCGCCGCGCACCAATCTATGTGGTTACGGCACGGCCAATGTGGAGTGGGGGAGAACCCGCAACATTGATGGCATTCCCGGCTTGATGATAGAGGGTGAGTATGAGTGGTGGGAAGCCCGCGTTCGTCCAGCTCTCGCCTTTCGCATGATGTATCCCGAGAGTTGTGTCTCGTTTCTCTGCGATGCCGGTAGCAGTCATTTCGAGTGCATGCCCGAGACAGCCGAGTATATAGCATTGTTCATTCGCAAAGCCATGCAACAGCGCCTTCGTGCCGACGGCACCCTCTGCCAACTGAATCCCCGTGATGGCTGGCTGGCGTGCCGCTACAATCCCGATGCTCCCCCTTCCGACGGCGATGGTGCGCAGACCGATGTCTTTGCGATAGACCGGCGGCCGGCTCCCGCACCCTGTCATCTGTATCAGGGAGACCCTCACGATGCCTTTTGGTATTTTGACGGCGAGATGGCCAGGCTCACGGAGGCCCGTTATGCTGCCACACGGGGCAAGCTTACGCGTCCTGTCAGCATCGGCAATCCGCAGTTCAGCGATAGTGGGCGCACCGTCACCGTCAGCGTAACCCCCGGAGCCCATGTGGAAGTGATTTGCGGTCCCCTGCAGAAAGTCAGCGACATCACCTTCCGCTTTTATCCTTACGAGTGCGGCATGGATAATCCACGCCGTTCCTATAGTGCCTGGCTTGTGGCAATCCTCGATGGTGACAAAACCTACAAGCGAGTGGTCAAACCCTTGGAAATCAAACTCCCCCAAACCATACTGCCATGAGACGACTTTCCGCCTCCGTTAGGAGCCTTTTCGTGTGTGCCGCATTTCTTCCCGTTGGCTTACATGCCCAGGCTGTTTGCCAGCCGTTCGCACTTTCCGATGTGCGGCTGCTTCCGTCGCGTTTCCAGCGCAACATGCAGCGCGACTCTTTGTGGGTAGCGTCCATACCCGTCAGTTCTTTGCTCCACTCTTTCCGCACCACGGCAGGCTTGTTCTCCGGCAAGGAGGGCGGCTACATGACCATGCGCCGTTTGGCGGGATGGGAGTCGTTGGATTGCGATCTGCGCGGGCATATCACCGGCCATCTGCTCTCAGCCATGGCCAACCTGCAGATGCGCGAGAAAGCCGACTCGCTGGTGCAGGGACTGGCAGAAGTGCAGCGGCACTACGGAACTGGTTGGATGGCTGCTTTTGGCGAAGGCTTGATTGACCGCAATATTCAAGGAAAATCAGTATGGGCACCTTTCTACACCCTGCATAAGATTCTTCAAGGTTTGCTCGACCAGTATACGATGTGCCACAACGAGACTGCCCTCAAGGTAGCATGCGGCATGGGCGACTGGGCATACAACAAGCTGAGGGGATTGACCGAGGAGACTCGTCGGCGGATGATCCGTAACGAGTTTGGCGGATTCAACGAGGCCATGTATAACCTCTATGCCATTACCCGTGATGAGCATCATCTCTGGGTGGCACGTTTCTTCTATCACAACGATAAGGTTGATCCGCTGAAGCAGGGTAATGCCGACCTAGGCACCAACCATGCCAATACTTTCATTCCCAAGCTTCTTGGCGAATGCCGCAACTACGAGTTGTTTGGCGATGAGAGTAGCCGCAAGGCTGCCACCTTATTGTTTAATACGCTTGTCAACGACCACGCTTTCGTCACGGGTGAGGTCAGCGACAAGGAGCATCTGTTCAAACCAGGCACACAGGGTCAGCACCTTAGTGGCTACGACGGAGAGAATTGTTGTACGTATAACCTGTTGAAACTTGCCGACCGTCTCTTCACTTATGAGCCTGACAGCCGTATTGCCGATTACTATGAGCGGGCGCTCTACAACCACATCCTCGGCCAGCAGGACACGCTCACGTCGATGGTCTGCTATTTCACACCGCTTCAGACGGGCGCCTACCGCCTCTATTCCACCCGTGACAGCTCTTTCTGGTGTTGTGTGGGCAGCGGTTTCGAGAGCCATGCCCGTTATCAGTCGTCAGTTTACTACCACGATAAAAACAGCCTATATGTAAATCTCTTCGTTCCCTCCGAGCTCCACTGGAACGGCACGACGGTGCGCCAGGAGACCCGCTTTCCCGAGGGTAATACCACCGTCATCACCGCCACAAAACCCGTCAGCCTGAAAGTGCGCTTCCCCCGTTGGGCTACTTACGTGAAGGTGAACGGCAGGAAGGCGAAAGCCGACGCCAGCGGCTACGTCAACGTCCCGCACACCCGTCGGGCAGAGATAGAGCTGGGAATGACGCTCCGCGAGGAGGCCATCCCCGGCGATGCGTCGCGCGTGGCACTCCTCTATGGTCCCGTAGTCCTTGGTGGCCGTCTCGACACGGTCGACTATCCTTTCAGCAATCCCAGACGATACAACGACTACTACACGTTCGACTATGGTCTTCATCCCGACGTGCGACTCACCGCCTTGCGCCGTCTCGACGGCTTGCACTACCAGACTGCCGACGGCATCTCCGTCGAGCCTTTCTACAACCTGCAGCATTGCCGTTACGTAGTCTACTGGAAGAAAAACTAAGTAAATATCGCCCTTTGTTCGTATTCTTGTTGACGTATCAACAATGATCAATCAAAAAACTAAAGAATATGAAGCAGAGTTTACTTAAAATCATGGCGCTATTGGCGCTTGTCGTTACCGGAAATATAGTTTTGGCGCAAGAGACCTCAGTTACGCGGCCTGTTGCCGATACATGGGTCCGCGCAAATTCTCCCACCTCGAAGGGCGGTTCCAGCAAACAACTGGAGGTGAAAACCTACACCGATGCTGCTGACGCATCGAAAAGCAACTATTTCTATGCCCTGCTCACGTTCGAGTTTACCTCGCCCGCGACGGGAAACGAGGTGAAGAGCGCCACGCTGCGCCTGACCACCCGTTATAAGAAAGGTGACAGTGAGATTCAGCTTTTCCCCGTCGACTGCATTGTTGACGAGGGTGCCACCGACTATCATACCGTCGGTAACGCCATCGAGCGGGCTAAGTCGGCGATGCCCATCAGCTCAGTAAAGCTCAAGGGCGACGGCTCAAAGGCTCCGACCGACGTCATCGCAGAGGACTTCCAGACAGTTTCCGCCTGGCAGAACACCATCGACATCTCCAGTTATGTCAGGTCGCTCACCACGAACAAATTCACCCTTCTGATAGTCAAGCCCTACGACCAAAACAACTCCTCACAGATATATGCCCGTGAGGCCACCGACGAGACGCTGAAGAACGGCACGGTGTTCGCTGCCGACGATTTGGTTCCGCAACTTACTGTAGACTATCAGGAAGTCCAAGGGCAGCGTGCCGTCAGCAAAACTTCTGTTGCTGACGTATGGGTATCATCAAAGAATCCCGACAACAAGTACAACGGCAACACGGTTGAGATGCAGACAAATGGCGAGACATTATATTATGGTCTTATGTCGTTTACGTTCGACGCAGCCAGCGAGGACGAGGAGATACAGAAGGCAGAGTTGCGCCTGGTGACACGCTATAAGAAGGGCGACAGCCAGATGCTTGTCTACGCGTTCAACGGTGATGTGGAAGAGGGCGTTACTACCTACAATCTGGCAAGTGATGCCATCAGCCAGGCACTCGCATCGGCGCCCATCGCCACCTTTGCCATGAAAGGCTGCGCCCAGTGGGCTCCTACCGACAAGGGTGTCACCGAGGAGTACGCCACGGTTGAGGCTTGGACCAACCGCATCGACGTGACCGACTATGTGAAAAGCCTCACTGGTACCGCCTTTTCCATCCTCTTGCAGAAACCCTATGAGCAGGGCAACTCTTCGCAAATATGGAGCAAGGAGGCTGCTGATGTCTCCAACCATGCCGAGAGTAGTCTATCGTATACGTTCAAGGCAGAAGACCTGGTGCCACAGCTGACCGTCACCTATCAAAAGCGCGAGTCTACCACCATCGCCATTCAGGACGTCAGCCCCTCACGTGCACCTCAGGGCACTTTTACGCTTAGCGGTCAGCGCGTCAGCCAGCCGTCGCGCGGTATCTACATCGTCAATGGCAGAAAGGTAGTGGTGAGATGAGCGTGCGACAGTTATTCCTTCTAACCCTCGTTGTGCCGTCAGTCGTGTTGGCGCAATACCGTTCGCAGGTATGGTCGCCCGACCGTGGCGACGGCACCTACGTCAATCCTGTGCTGTATGCCGATTATAGCGACCCTGACGTGTGCGAGGCTGATGGCCGTTTCTACCTTACCGCCAGCTCGTTTAACTGCATTCCCGGCTTGCCCGTTCTTCGCTCCGACGATCTGGTGAACTGGCAGATTATCGGCCATGCGCTTCAGGAACTCGAACCGAAGGAAATCTTCGACCGCCCGCAACACGGAAAGGGCGTGTGGGCTCCCGCCATACGCTACCATCGTGGCGAGTTCTATATCTATTGGGGCGATCCCGACTATGGCATTTTCATGGTGCACAGCGCTGATGCTGCCCGCAACTGGTCGAAACCCGTTTGTGTCGTTCCCGGCAGTGGGATGATCGATCCCTGTCCGCTATGGGACGACGACGGCCGTTGCTATCTCGTCAACGGTTGGGCAAACAGCCGCGCCGGCTTCAACTCGGTGCTTACCGTGCGGGAACTGTCTGCCGACGGCACCCGCCAAATCGGACTGCCGCGCATTGTCTTCGACGGTGGTCAGGTGAACCACACCTCTGAAGGCCCTAAGTTCTACAAGCGCGACGGCTGGTATTGGATTATGTGCCCAGCAGGCGGTGTGGAGACGGGATGGCAGCTGGCCATGCGCTCCCGGTCGCCCTATGGTCCTTACGAGTGGAAACGCGTCATGTGGCAGGGCAAGACCACGATGAATGGTCCTCATCAGGGGGCATGGGTGCATGCCGGCAACGAGGATTGGTTCCTCCACTTCAACGACAAGGCAGCCTACGGGCGCGTCGTCTGTCTGCAGCCTGTCGACTGGTCCTCTGGCTGGCCCATAATGGGCAACAACGGTGAGCCTTACACCCGCTATCACAAGCCTCAGGCTCGTGGTAACACCGCAAACTCCAAGTCTCAGATTCAGAATCCTCAGGAGTCCGACGAGTTCAACGACGGCACCATGGGACTGCAATGGCAATGGCATGCCAACTACAACCAAACCTATGGCATGCCTGTCGCCGGTGGCTGTTACCGCCTGTACACATATGATTTGGACAAGCAGACTTCCGAAAGCCCCGTTACGCTTTGGAATGCACCTAACCTGCTGCTCCAGAAACCTACTGCCCCACGCTTCACGGCTACTGCCAAGGTGCGGTTTGCATCGAAGGAAGACCACCAGTACGGCGGGCTCGTCATGATGGGGCGCGACTATTCCGCACTTGTTGTTTGCCGTCAGGGCGACACCTTCCTTTTGCAACAACACACCTGCATGGGTGCCGACGAACAGCAGCCTGAGAGCCAGACAACGCTTGCCACCCTTCAGCCGACCGACCGCGACACGATTCCCTATTCACCGGCCATCTATCTCGACCTCTATTTGCGCATGACCGTCAACGATGGCGTCTGCCGTTACAGCTATAGCCTTGACGGAAAGCGCTATAAGGAGGCTGGCGATGCCTTTACCATGCGGCAAGGCAAGTGGATCGGAGCTAAGTTCGGATTCGTTTCAGAATGTATGAACCGCAAAGCCAGCCGAGGCTGGCTGGATGTCGACTGGATAAGGGTTACGAAGTGAGCTTGTAGCTCTTCATCCATGGAATAAAGTTCATAGTGAATAGTGCGTAGCTTTCGTGTCTTTACAGATATTCACTATGAACTTTTTTTTTTCTTTATTTTTTTTACGTATGTTTTGGTTCAGAGTCGTATCATATATGAGGAATTCTCATGCATTAGTTATTTCATTTGGTTAATTGTTAGTAGTTTACATTAGGTTTTGTTAATAGGTATTATTTAGTTCGTGTGACAGTAACAACTCATTAGGTTAGTTAAGTTAGTTATTAGATTGTTTCGTTCAGAAAAGCCGGTCTTTTTGGTAAAGGCCGGTTTTTCATTGATGCCCTTTGATGCCTTCCAATACTCGTGGGCGAAAACCATGCCGCCCTCTGCTTTTCCCGAGCAGCCTTCTGCGTTTCCCGAGCAGCCTTCTGCATTTCCCGAGCAGCCCTCTGCGTTTCCCGAGTAGCTTTCTGTCATGTTCGGACATTTTCATTCGTCTTATGCAATCATCTTTGCTCATGAATCTCTGAAAAAACGCAGTTCTTTCTTGCTAGTTATCGGAAAAATGATTATCTTCGCAAACGAAAACTATTAATATAACAGCCTTGAAACTACCTAATTTTGTCGTAACAATTGTTCTTACGTGTTTGCTGGCATCTAGTCATAGCGTACATGCGGCAGGAATCGGTGAGGAGTCGATGGCGTGCCTGTCTATTGGCGATGGGCTTGCCGGTGAGACGGTGAACCGTGTGATGACCGACCATGGCGGACGGGTGTGGATTGCTACGAACAATGGCGTAAGTCTCTTCAACGGCAAGCAGTTGGCTACGTTCCGACTTTCGGATAAGCTGCATCGCACGGTGACGGTTGCCGATTTTTGCGAGACGGCTGACCACAGGCTTTATGCGGCTACTGATGCCGGTCTGTTTGAAATGCCGGCCGGTAGAGGTGATTTCCATCGGATTTTACCCGAGATTGAGAATCCTGAGTGCTTGTTGGCTGTTGACAATACGGTGTATATCGGTGGTAGACAAGGACTTCAGATTTACGCTAACGGCACATTGCGCCAGAAAGATGTGGGTGTGAGCCGCAAAGGGCTCGACAACGTTGTGCGCCAATATCTGAAAGGCGACGGCGGAAAGGTCTTGTTTCTGAGCCGTTACGACGTGAAAAGTTACGACCCTGCTACGGGCCGTATCACAGGCTACAATATTGACGGAGCCTTGTCTTCCAAAACGGCACTCTGCCAGATGTGCACGACAGACAGCGCTTTTTTCATCGGTACGCGCAACAACGGATTGTACCGTTATGATCTGCGCACACGCAAGGCTGTGAAGATTGAGGGCGTTGGCAATCTGGTTACCTCCGTGCAAATGAGTGGCGACGGTTTCGTTACTGTTTCTACCGACGGGTCAGGTGCCTATCTCCTCGATGCTGCTGATGGCCATATCGTGGAGCGTTTCGATACCGATGCGGAAGGTTTGCATAGGTTGCCAACGAATGCGGTGTACAGTTACATGCGCGACCGTAACGGCGTGAACTGGTTCGGTTTCGTGCGCTACGGTCTGGCTTATACGCCGCACAATAGTCGTTTGTTTAGCGCATATGGCTGGGACGGTTTCAGCACTTTGGGCATGAATGTACGCACGCATTGCATGCATGGAAGTGATGGCGTGATAGGTACCCAGAACGGTTGCTGGTATGTCGACAGCAGTCGCAAGATAAGCCGGTACTTCTCGGCAGCAGAGATGGGCGGCCACATCGTGAACAGCGTTGCGTGGTTTGAAGGCGAGTATTATGTGGGAACGTTCGATGGCGGTATGTGCGTGCTCAATCCGAAGACACTCTCGTTGCATGCGATGGCGGAAGTCCCATTGTTGCGCCAGGCTTCTATCGGTGACATCAAGGCTGGTCCCGACGGCCGCTTGTGGGTAGGCAGTAGCGAAGGCCTGTTCATTATAGATAAGCAGGGGAATGTGGCGCGCTACACGGAGCAGAACTCACATATTGTGGGCGGAATCATTATCAGCATCACTTTCGACGAGCAGAAGAACGCTTGGCTGACGGGAGCCTCAGGCCTCTCGTTGTATAGTTCGACGAGCAACGAGATTGTGGAGGCTCAATTCCCCGAGGGCTTCTTCCATCAAGTTCACTATATGCGTGGCGCTACAGGTCACGACGGTCTTGTGTACATGCGCACAGGGCCTCAGGTTTACTATACTAACGCCGCGATGAGCAGCTTCGGGGAATTACCTTTGCCTGTTACGCTGACCGACAAATGGTGCCGGAGCATGGCAGATGACGTCAAGGGCCATTTGTGGCTTGCCTCTGAGCGCGGTTTGTTCCGCTTTAGCTACAATATGGACGAAATGGTTCAATTGGGTGGCGGAGAAGGTTTGCTGGGCGAGCAGATTAGCGAGGTGAGCGTCGACGATGGCGGCCGTCTGTGGGTGGCTACGTCGCGCGGATTGTTTACAGCAGAGCCGAAGGAGTTGGAAGCATGGAAACACCGCGACGGTTTCCGTGTGCGCCTGTACAACATACGAAGGGGAAGTGACCTGATGCAAGCAGGTGAGGAGATTGGCGTAAACGAGACAAGCATTATCCGTCTGGGGTGGAATATGGGCTCGGAAGTGTTGCAGGCAGAGGCCGTGCTCAACGACTATGCTCCTCAGCGCGGGCGTCTTTATGAATACCGCATCGGCGATAGCGAATGGAAAATAGTGAAGGACGGCGAGCCCATTGAGGTTCGCGGCTTGTGGCCGGGCCGGCATCAGATGGATGTGCGCCAGGCGGGAGTAGAAGGCACGACCTCCACATTTACAATAAAGGTGATTCCTACAGCTTGGGCAATCATCTGGGCATTGTTGTTTGTTGTTGCAGCCGTGCTTTGTTGGTTATGGTGGAAATACAGGAAGAATACACGCATACTGCTTTCTGAGCGAAATGAGATAGAGGATGCTTTGGTTGCCATCGAAGAGGAACTTGTGACTCGTGACACGGAACTTGACAATTCTGAATTTGCAAGTTCAAGTGCCCAGTCGGCTAAGTATCAAAAGGTGAAGATTGACGAGAAAGAGTGTGAGGGCATCGTGAACCGCATGAAACAGTATATTGAGAAAAACAAAGTGTATACGAATGCGGATTTGAAGATGAAAGACCTTGCTGATGTGCTGCACCTTTCTCCCTCGAAGCTCAGCCAGGTGTTCAACCTTTATCTGAACGAGAACTATTATGAGTTTATCAACCGTTATCGGCTTGACGAGTTCAAACGGCAGATTGAAGCGGGCGAGTATAAACGCTTCACGATTACGGCTCTGAGCGAACAATGCGGATTCAAGAAGTCAAGCTTTTTCTCCACATTCCGAAAAGTAGAGGGTATTACTCCTGCTGAGTATCTGAAGAAACACGGCGTGAAGGTGTGAGAATTCTTTGTGGCTCAGAAGTGAATAAGTATAGAATAAAAGTGCTTTTCGATAGAAAAAAGTAGCTCTTTAAGTATTTCTAATTTAGATGGACTGATATGTAAAGTTCTGAAAATAAAGGCGTTGAATGATTTGGAGCGTCTACTAAACCAGTTGGCTGCAAAACGAGTAAAATTACTTGCTTGCAGCCTTATTTGTTTTTATCTTTGTCATCGAAATCTAAATCGAACCTCTAAACCAAAACAATATGGCAACAATCAGCAGTACTAAAATGGAAACCATCGCCAACATATATAATATGTACGCGAATGAGGTAAAGGCATTTCTGATGTCATATACACATAATGAGATGGCGGCAGAGGACATGCTCCACGATTTGTTCGTGAAGGTGATGAGTCTCGACGTCGTGAACGAACAGACTGCTAAGAGCCTGCTTTTCGTGACGGCCCGCCGTATGATGATTGATCATGCGCGCCATCAGGCTTTCGTACGTCAGTATGAGAAAGATGCAATGGCCGAGATGGAGCGCATGGATTCGTATTCGGTAGAGCGCAAAATTGACGGTGAGCGGATTCTCAGCATGGAGAGAGCTTGTATTGCTAACATGTCAGAGCGTAGTGCCAAGGTTTATCAACTTTGTTTCCACGATGAGTTGAGCGCCAAGGAGATTGCAGAGCACTTACAAATGAACCAGCGCACCGTTGAGGGACATATCTATCGTGCTCGTAAGGAGTTGCGTGATTATATGCGTAAGGTGATGTAGTGTACGTCAGACGTATTCTTATGGTATATAGAGATGTAAGTCGTGGTTATCGTTGTAAAGAAGAAAAGTAGAAAACGCTATAACTAATTTATTCATGATGAAACAGAAAAGACAATGGATCCTGGCGTTGTGCATGATGCTCACCTCGTGGGCATGGGCGCAGCAGGGAACTATCACCGTCAAGGGACAGGTGGTAGACCAGCAGAATGAGCCGTTGATGGGTGTCACCGTTCAGGCGGTGGGACAGTCGGGCGGCGCTGTGACCGATTTGGATGGTTACTACACCATCAAGGTGGCCTCGGACGGCAGACTGAAGTTTACGTATGTGGGCTATCAGGAACAGACGGTTGCTGTTGGCGGCAGGCCGACGGTGAACGTGACGATGAGCGAGGATGCGGAACTGCTGCAGGAGGTGGTGGTGGTAGGTTACGGCACACAGAAGAAGGAGTCGCTGACGGGTGCTGTTACCGTGGTGGACTCGAAAGCTTTTGAGGAGAAGGGCGGACTGTCCTCTCCGCTTCAGGCCCTGCAGGGTCAGGTGGCGGGTGTGATCATTACGCGCGGCTCGAGCGCCCCTGGCGACGAGTCGTGGTCGATGAACCTGCGCGGTGCCTCTTCGATGAACACTACCGAGCCGCTGATTATCATCGACGGCGTGGCAGCTAACAGTGTCTCGGATATGCGCAACCTGAACCCGAATGATATCGAGAGCATCAACTTCCTGAAAGACGGTTCGGCAGCTATCTACGGTAGCCGTGCCGCCGGAGGTGTTGTGCTGATTACTACGAAGAAAGGCAAGGAAGGGCGCGTGAAGGTGGAATACGGTGCCTCGGCAACGCTGAAGACGGTAGGCCTGCAGCCTACGATGATGACCATTGACGAGTGGGCCGACGGTGTGATGACTGCCTTGAGGAACGATGGCAACGAGAGCAACGTGTGGTATACCTATGCTGAGCTTGCCAAGCTCTACAAGGGCCGTTACATAAACTTGCAGGAGAGCGCAAACCCGTTCGGAACGGCTGCGTTCACCGACGTGCAGGACTTCGTGTTCTCAGAGGCTGACTGGCTGGGCGAGCTCTTCGGCAGCACTTGGAGCACGGAGCATCAGCTGAGTGTGAGCGGCGGTACGGACAGAAGCAGCTACCGCCTGTCGCTGGGCTATAACTACGACGGTTCTACGCTTCAGTATGGCGACAACAACAACCAGCGCTACAACTTCCGTCTGAACAACACATTTAAGTTTTCCGACCGCGTGGCACTGGAGTCGAGCATCGCCTACAGCCGTCAGGAGCAGGTCGCACCGACGATGATCAGCTCGGCGCTGACAAACACGATGCCGATGCCGGGACTGCCGTTTACGGCCATGGACGGAAAACCTTACGCCTGGGGCACATGGGGATCGCCGGTAGCGAAGGTGCAGCTCGGCGGCAACAACAAACTGACGGTATCGAACATCAGCATCAGCGAGACGCTGAAATACGACATCACCGACTGGCTGACGGCTAACGCCAACGTGGGCTACAACACGGGCTCTGCCTGGCGCAACACCGTGCAGAACAGCATCCAGTATTATAATTATATGGGCAACTCGCAGACCTTGAAAGACCCAGCTCAGGCGAACTCCATGTACACGCAGACGAGCGCCCGCACCGACTTCTACTCTTTCTCGGGTTATCTGAACGCGCATAAGACGCTGACTGAGCGCCACAACCTGAGCCTGACGCTCGGAGCCCAGTATGAATTCAAGCAGTATACTTACTTCGGGGCAAATGTGAAGGATATTCAGGAAGGACTGGAGATTGTGAATGGTGCCGGCGAAATTACGCTGACAGGCAAAGAGGATCTCTACGAGAACGCCATCATGTCGTACTTCGGACGATTCAACTACGACTATGCAGGCAAGTATCTCTTCGAATTCAACGGCCGTTACGACGGTTCGTCGAAGTTCCTGCCCGAGAACCGCTGGGATTTCTTCTGGGGCACGTCGGTGGGCTGGCGCATCAGCGAGGAGCAGTTCATGAAGAGCCTGGGATGGATATCGAACCTGAAACTGCGTGCATCGTATGCTGAGATGGGTAACCAGAGCGGTATCTCGAACTACGACGGAGTGCAGCTCTACAACCTGAACTCGGCTACGGGTGCCTACATCGGTGCCGACAAGCTCTCGTACATCGCCACGTCGGGTGTGCTCGCCTCGAAGAGCCGTTCGTGGGAGCGCATTAAGAACTACAACATCGCCCTCGACTTCGGATTCTTCAACAACGCCCTGACGGGTACCGTGGAGTATTTCGAGAAACACAACGACAATATGCTCGTAGGCATAACGTTCCCGGCAACGCTCGGCGACAAGGCTCCCTCGGCCAATGCCGGTAAATTCAAGGACTGGGGATGGGAAGGACAGATCATGTATCGCGGACGCGTCGGCAAGGTTGACTACCATGTAGGCGGAACACTCACCTTCGCCCGTAACGAGCTGACCGACTACGGTGCCACAACGGTGCTCACCTCGGGCTACCGTTCGAACACACAGGGCTATCCGCTGAAGTCGATTTTCGGACTCCGCTATGCCGGAAGAATAGAGAATGCTGAGCAGCTGAGCGCTTACAAGGCGAAGTATTATGAGAACAATGGTATCGGAATGCCGTCGAACCTCCGCGTGGGCGACAACCTTTACTGTGACGAGAATGGCGATGGTAAGCTCGACGAGAAAGACTATATCTATCTGGGAAGCGACGACCCCGAAATCAGCTACTCTTTCAATGCTGGTGTGGCTTATCAGGGATTCGACCTGAACGTGGTGTTCCAGGGTGCCGCCAACCGCTTCGTCTATCGTGACATCAACAATTTCACGGTGCCCATGCGTGCCAACTATACCAATACCACCAACGCTTCGGTGGGTAACACGTGGTCGGCAGATAATCCCGGGGCATGGTACAACCCGTACACGAACGACGGAAACATCAACAACTATAACTATCAGGCTAACTCGCTCACTGCACAAGACGGTCGCTACCTGCGCCTGAAGAATGTGACAATCGGCTACACCTTCCCGCAGTCGCTGTTGAAGAAGACGGTTGTGCTGCATGGCCTGCGCCTCTATGTGACAGGTACTGACCTGTGGGAAACCACTAAGATTAAGGACGGTTGGGATCCGGAGGCACGCCGCGACGCATCGGGCGTCGGACGCTACCCCTTCACGCGTAACTTCACTTTCGGTGCTAACTTTACATTCTAAATCAGAAAGGAGAAAAGAATTATGATTACCAAGATATATCAGTATATTTGCGTTGTCTGCATCATCCTCGGCTTGAGCAGTTGTCTGGACTTGGATCCGAAGGCAGACCTTGGTGACAACCTGGTATGGGGCAAGGCCGACAATTTCCAATTGTTCGCCAACCAGTTCTATGGCTGGACACGCGACTTCCAACAAGGCGCCAACTATGCGTCGGGCGTCAGCGACGGTCCTCACAGCGACTATCGCTCCGACCTGATCTGTACCAGCAGCATCAATACCTATAGTCAGGGAACGAATGCGATTCCTGCCACAGACGGAAACTTCACAACTCTCTACAAGCGCATCTATTATACCAATCTGCTGCTGAAGAATGCAGAGTCGTTTGACAATCAGGCAGCCATTGCCGTTCCCATGGGAGAGGCTCTCTGGTTCCGTGCCTACCTGCACTTCGAGCTGGTGCAGCTCTATGGTAACGCTCAGCTGCTGACCACTCCACTCGACATGGACAGCGAGCGGCTCTATGGCCCGCGTGACGACCGTGGCGCAGTAATCGACCAGATTGTGAAAGACCTCCAGCAGGCAGCTACATTGCTTCCAGCCACACCGTCGGCTGCCGGCCGTCTGTGCAAGGACGCCGCTCAGGCGCTGCTTTCCCGTGTGGCTCTCTACGAGGGCACGTGGCAGAAATTCCACAACAACAATAACGGCCGTGCACAAGAGTTGCTGGGCATCGCTAAAAGTGCTGCTGAGGCCGTGATGAACTCAGGCAACTACAGCCTCTTCTACAGCGATCAGCTGGGTAAAGACAGTTACCGTTATCTCTTCATTCTCGAGGATGGCGGACAGTGCAATCCTGCCGGACTTACCAAGAGTGCCAACACGGAGTACATCATGACTACTCGTCACCGCGACGGCGACAAGATGGCTCTGAACATCACTCATGCCATGCTGGCTAACGTGTGCTACCCCACCAGTAAGATGGCTAACCTCTATCTTTGTCAGGACGGTCTTCCCGTTGGAAAATCGAAGGTGTTCCAGGGTTATGCTCAGGCAACCAGCGAATTCATGAACCGCGATAACCGAATGAACGGCACCATGCTGATGCACGGTGAGAAGCATTGGAACAACGACGGTAAGTGGCGCACCGCATGGACTGATGAGGATTTGGCCAATTCGTTAGAGGCTAATGTACGCTCGAACAGTGGCTACCAGACCCGCAAGTGGGCGGTGGAGCGCAAAGTTGATGATTACTACGAGGCAATGGATTATCCTGTAATCCGCTATGCTGAAGTGCTGCTTAACTATGCTGAGGCTGTCTACGAGATGAGTGAGAATATTTCTGACGCCGACCTTGACAAGAGCTTGAATCTGGTTCGTCTGCGTGTGAATCCCGATATGCCGAAGCTCTCTAACTCGTTTGTCAGCTCCAACGGCTTGAATATGCGTGAGGAAATCCGCCGTGAGCGCAGCGTTGAGTTGATTCTCGAAGGCTTCCGTATTGATGATCTGAAACGTTGGGCAACTGCTCCCACGGAGATGCCCCAGGATCAGTTGGGCGTAAAGATGAAGGGCACATGGTTTGAGGCCAACTGGTCTGGTCAGGCCCGCCAACTCAATGCTGATGGCAACATCATCATGTACACCGGCCGTTCGTGGAGCGATAAGCTTTACCTCTATCCGCTTCCCAGCGATGAATTACAGCTGAACCCGCAACTCGGTCAGAACCCCGGTTGGGAATAGTATTCAGTGAATAGTTATTAGTTAACAGTAAATATATAAGAGTTATGATTATCAAAAATATCAAACATATATTCTGTGCAGGTGTGGTGGGTTGTGTGATGTCGGCATCCCTGGTCTCCTGTGGCGACAAAGAGGCTCCCATAGCTGATCTCCAGCCCGCTTTCTGCCCGGCAACTATCGAGTTTAATCTGCCCGACAACTTGCAGCAGCTGATTTATACCGACGAGACGGGTGCGCGTGTGCTCCCGCTGATTAAAGGCGAGCATGTGTCGCTTCCCTTTACGATGACTCCCGACAACATTACCTATCCGAATGTTGTATGGACTTCCAGTAATCCGGAGATAGCCTCTGTCGACGACCAAGGAAACGTAGACGCATTAAGTGGTGACGGTATCGGCTACAGCATCGTTCAGGTGTCGCCCGTTGGTATGTTCTCGGGCAGCGGTGTCAACTGCAACTTGAAAGTGCGTGTATCCAATTCTCTTGTCAAGGCCGAGAGCATTACGGTCAGCGTCTCAGGTACAGAGGTTTATGCAGGTGAGACCTTGCAGGCGTCAGTAACCATTCTGCCCGAAAATGCAACTTACCGCACGGTGAAGTGGAGTAGTTCGAACGAGTCGGTAGCCACGGTCGATGCCAACGGTGTGATTACAGGTCAGAAGACCTCTGCTATGCGCACACCGGTGACCATCACCGCTACCTCGCTCGATGGCAGCAACATCATTGGCTCGGCCGAGATTACCGTTCTTCAGATTGTTCAGCCGCAGAGTATTACTATCGACCAGAAATATGCAGCACCCAACTACTATTGTGCTATTAATGAGAAGTCGGTCGAACTGGCTTACACGACTGTTCCTGCCGAGTGCACCAAGTCGCTCATCGAATGGAAGAGCAGCGACGAGTCGATAGCAACCGTAGAGGGTGGTGTGGTTACCTTCAACCAGAGCGGTAACTTCGGCGATGTCATTATCACCGCACGCTGCCCGGAGACAGGCAACGAGTCAAGCATCAAACTGAATCTGGCTGCCGGTCTGATCCGTGAAACCTACCATAACCCGAACCAATACTCTTGGTACAATGCCAAGCAGAGCGGTAACGGTACCTCTTCTTCTCACGAGTGGCACGATGGCTACATCACAATTACCACTTACACGCAGAATGCTACCAACCAGCGTGCCGACATTAAGTGCTGGGATGCCCACACATGGTTCCACGCAGGAAACTACCCGATTTTCGCCTTCCGCATGGATGAGGTGAAGGAGCTCGGTCATGGAATCACCAGCCGTAACATCAATATCGACGCAGTAGGTAAGTCTGCCAGCGGTGCTGACTACAAAGCCATTGCCAACGGTAATAACAAGTACCTGCACGACTACAAGTGCTCTGACGGTTCGCATGTGTTCATCTACGATCTCTCGCAGCAGGCTTGCGGCACCGGTGGTCTGATGCCTACTAATGAGACGGTTGACTTCACCACGCTGCAGATTAAGCATGCCGATATGAGAACTGTAGACCACCAGTTCCAATACAATCTCTATTGGGTACAGACATTTAAGACAATGGCAGATCTTGAGGCCTACGTCAAGGGCGAAGGATTGACCTGGGAAGTGATTAAGTAGTTCCAAGTATAACAGTTCAAAGTTTAAGAATATGATTAGTTTCAAGAATATCATTACGATAGGATTGGTGAGTTGCGCAATATGCGCAACCGCCACCTCCTGCCGCGAGAACGAGTTTGGTGAGGTTGACCTGACCATGCCTGAGGAAAAATATGTTCCCGTAGCCGCAAACTACAGCTATGCGGGTGGGCATTGCGCTATGTTTACCGATGCCGATTTCCAGCGCGTGAAAGCGTCACTCGACAACGGTTCTGCTCCGCAGCCCGTGAAGCAGGAGTTTGACAATCTGAAGAAATCCAATTATGCATTGCTTTCCTATACCGCTACTCCTCAGACAAAGATTGTGCGTGGTGATCCCACTGGCACAGGTTTTGACAAGGAGAATTACGCTTATGCCATGCGCGATGCCGCTGCTGCTTATCAGATGGGTATTCTCTGGCGCCTTACCGGTGACGACCGCTATGCAGCAAAAGTCGTTGAGATTCTGAACGCATGGGCTGTCACTTGTAAGGAGATAGCCTCCAACGATGCCAATCAGGTGTTGGCAGCCGGTGCCCAGGGTATGACCTTTGCCAATGCAGCCGGTATTGTCTACAATTACAGTGGCTGGACTTCTTCGCAGCGTGAGCAGTTCAAGCAGTGGATGATGAGTGTCTTTGCCTCAAAAAACAAGAATTTCCTCGATACCCACACAGGCTCTAACGTATGCGAGGAGCATTATTGGTCGAACTGGGATTTGGTGAACATGTGCTCCTATTTTGCCATTGGTGTGCTGACCGAAAACAACGATATGGTGAATTACGTTGTCAACTATTTCTATCAGGGTGTCGGTAACGGATGCATCAACAAACTTATCCGTGGCACTCATGTCGACCCGCTCGGAACAGGCGAGACCATCTGCCAGAATCAGGAATCGGGCCGTGACCAAGGACACTCAGAGATGTCGATGATGGTTAGTGCCAACCTTGCTCAGATGGCATGGTCGCTCTATCAGGCCAATTCATCGGTGAAGGAACTTGATTTCTTCTCTGCTAAGGATAATGCTCTCATGAAGATGGGCGAGTATGTGGCTCTCTTCAATTTACGTAACGGTACCGATAACGCCAACAAGAACGGATCGTGGCTCGTTACTGCCACTCAGATGCCGTTTACTGAATTCAAGTATTGCATCAACTGTAACTGCCGCGATAAGAACCATGGTGCCACACACACGCAAGCTGCCGACGACAGTGGACGTGGTTCTGTCCGTCCAGGTTGGGAAATTCTCTTGGCACACTACGGTAACACGGCAGGTCATAAGTATATCCAGCAGATGGCCGACAAAATTCGTCCCGAGGGTGGTTCGGGAGAGGGCCTGAATCGTTACGGCGACAATTCTGGTGCCTTCGACCAGCTGGGCTGGTGCACGCTGATGCTTTATAAGTAATTCGCTGATTCTGTATTTATTATAAAAAAAAGTGAAGGTTACAAGCCTTCACTTTTTTATGATGTTTTCTTGTCCTAAAGGGCTGCTCTAGAGATGTAGAGTAGCCCTCCAGCGAGCCAGAGGGCTACTCTACACTCCTATGGAATAGCTTCATCACATTCGATGGTGGCCGCTGTGCTCGCAGCTCATTCGCCATGAAATCCATATAAGGTGCCACATGGTCAAAATACATGTGGTAGCCTTTGCAAAGATAGTTCAGACCCTTCTCTCCGTCCCTTGTGCTGACAATACGGTTCTTGGGACACTCACCATGACAGGCAAACTCGAAGTTGCACTCACGACATTGTCGTGGAAGTGTTGTTTTCAGTTGGCGGAAACTGTTCTGTTGCTCACCGTAGCTGAAAGTAGCGATGGGCTGGTCGTTGATATTGCCTAACTTGTATTCGGGAAACACGAAATGGTCGCACGAGTAGACGTCGCCGTTGAATTCCATCACAAGCGCATTGCCGCACGAGCGCGCCATAGAACAGACACCTGGCTCCACGCCAACCCAGTTGGCAAGCGTGGCATCGAACAGCTGAACGTAGTACTGACCGACATCTTGGCGAACCCATTCGTCGAAAAGCGCACAAAGGAAATGTCCCCATTGGTCGGGACGAACGCTCTCGGCGGTAACCACGTCGTCGGCAGAACCATCGGTGGCAGGATTTCTGGCAGGTTCGACAATGGGCGTGAACTGAATATAGTGGCAGTCGATGCTTTTGAAAAATCGGTAGAACTCAATCGGATGGTCGGCATTCATGCGGTTCACTACCGCCATTGCGTTCCACTCCACACCGTAGCGGTTGAGCAGTTCGATGCCTCGCATCACACGGTTGAAAGTGCCTTTGCCCTGCCGGTCGCGGCGGTAGGCATCATGGAACTGCTGAGGGCCGTCGATGGAGATGCCCACAAGCCATTGATTGTCTTTCAAAAACCGGCACCACTCGTCGGTGAGCAGCGTACCGTTTGTTTGCAGACAGTTGTCGATGATGTGGTGGCCAGCATATTTACGTTGTAGCTCCAGCGCCTTTTGATAAAATGAGAGTGGCCGTAACAAGGTTTCGCCACCGTGCCAGGTAAACAAAACCTCGCGTTGCGTCTGTGCCTCGATGTATTGCCGGGTGAACCGCTCGAGCAGTTCGTCGCTCATGATGTGGTGTGCGGTTCCTGCATAGAGGTCTGCCTTATCGAGATAATAGCAATATCGACAAGACAAGTTGCACTGTGCTCCCACAGGCTTCAGCATCACATAGAGCGGATGCGAGAAAGGAGAGCACAGTGCATCATCCATAGCTTATAGAGTTGATAAAGAAATTCTTAGTGTTCTATGTTTACTTGACAATCTTTCCCAATGCCTCAGCAGCCTCGTCGTTGAGGTTGATGTTGCGTGTGGTCTTTGCCTCAAGCGAGCCGGCCTTCATGATTTCGGCCATATCGACACCAGTGGCAGACTTCAGGACATCAAAAGCCTGCTTGATGGCTATGGGCACATTGCCGCTCATGGCTGAGATGCCTTGTCCGTCGGCACTGTAGATGTTCACGTCCTTGATGGCCGAGATGGGCTTGGCAATGTTCTCAGCAATCTGTGGCAGAATCTCAATCATCATCTGCGCGATGGCCGCGTTGTTGTATTTCTTATACGCCTCTGCCTTCTTGTCCATAGCCAAAGCCTCAGCCTCACCTTTCTTCTGGATGGCGTAAGCCTCAGCCTCACCTTTTGCCTTGATACCCATGGCCTCCTGTTCAAGACGATAGCGGGCGGCATCGCTCTCTGCGTTCTGAGCCAGTGCGCGCTGCTCAGCCTCGTACTTTTGGGCCTCGGCTATACGCTTGCGCTGCTCCAGGTCTGCGGCTGCGTCAATCTCCACCTTATACTTATCAGCGTCGGCCTTTTTCTCAATCTCGGCAATCAGCGTGTTCTGCTTGATTTCAATCTGCTCTTTCGATAGAATCTGCTGACGGCGTGTCTTCTCAATCTCGGCCTCAACGGTCTTGATGTTGATGGTCTTTTGCTGCTCCTGCTGCTGGATGGCATAAGCTGCGTCGGCGTCAGCCTGAGCGGTGTCGGCCTGTTGTTTCAAGGCAGCACGCTTCAGAGCCAGGTCGTTGTTCTTGATGGCGATGGCGGTGTCAGCATCAACGCGGGCATCGTTGGCTTCCTTGTCGGCGTGTGCCACCTGAATCTTCACGTCGCGCTCGGCATTGGCACGGTTAATCGATGCGTCTTTCTTGATTTTTGCCGTATTGTCGGCACCCAGATCGTGAATAAGTCCTTCCTTGTCGGTCACATTCTGGATGTTGCACGAAATAATCTCGATACCCAGTTTGTTCATGTCGGGCGAGGCTTTTTGCATCACTTGGTCGGAGAAGCCGTCGCGGTCGGTATTGAGCGAGCGCAGGTCGAGCGTTCCGATAATCTCACGCATGTTACCCTGCAACGAGTCTTTCAGCTGGTCGGCAATCATGGGCGGAGTCATGTTCAGGAAGTTCTTTGCTGCTAAGCGCGTTCCCTCGGGGGTAGGAGTAACGCGAATCTTTGCGACTGCATCAACGTCTACATTGATGAAATCATTGGTAGGTACGCTCTCCTCTGTTTTGATGTCGACGGTTACCTGGCCTAGATATACCTTGTCGAGACGCTCGAAGAAGGGTACTCTTATTCCTCCCGAGCCTATCAGAACTCGCGGCTCGCGGCTGATACCAGAGATGATATAGGCATACGAGGGCGGTGCCTTCACGTAAGAGATAAGAAGGAATAACACGAGGAACACTACTACGAGTGCGACAATCATGACAATAGTTGTTGTTTCCATATTTGAAATAATTACTTAGTTATACTTTCTTTACGGTTGATGCTGGATTGGATGGATTTGAGGGACTCAGATTCTTGCGCATGGTAAGAATATTCTTTCCGTCGATACGCTCATAGTTTACCGAGTCCATCAGTTGCCGGACGAGAAGGATGCCCATTCCGCCGATTCTACGCTCCTCAACGGGTTGGCTGATGTCGGCCTTGGGAACGTCGGTGGGCGCAAAGGCTGAACCAGAGTCAATGACCACAAACTTAAGTCTATCTGTGCAGGCCTCGGCCACAACTTCGATGTCGCCAATAGCCTCTTCAGGATATGCATAGTTGATAACGTTGACGACAACCTCCTCGAGGGCAAGCCGCATTTTTATGATTAATGAGGAATTGAGTCCTAACCGTTCGCCAACCATCTTTACAAATTCCCCTAATTGCGGCACTTCTGACATCTGGTTTTTAAGATGCAGTTCTTCGTGCAGCACGCACTCCCCTTTCTCTTCCGGCTCGTAGCGCAAAGCGAGCATTGTCAGGTCGTCGCTTTGCTCGGCGCCGTCGGCGAAACTGTCGACTTCGGCTTTCATCTCATGCAACAATTCGTCGGGAGTAGTCAAGTTTTGTTTGCAACACTGCTCGAGTCTTTCCATCACACGCGGCAAGCCCAGCAGTTCGCGTTTGGTATTGCGCGCCTCGGTCAATCCGTCGGTATAGAGGAAGACTGAGGTTCCAGGCTGCAGCGTTACTTCCTGACTTCTGTATTCCACATCATCGAAGATGCCTACAGGCAAGTTGGGCTTCGCAGACAGTTTTTTAACTTCGTGCTCTATCATGATCGGGCAGTCGTGTCCTGCGTTGCAATATCGCATCCGGCCTGTAGGAAGGTCAAGCACACCAATGAAAAGCGTGACGAACATGTTGGTGTTGTTGTTCTGACACAAAGCCACATTGATAGTGCTTATGATGCGAGCGGGATTCGACTCATGAGTTGAGCAGGCTCTGAACATGGAGTGGGTGACAGCCATTACCAAGGCTGCCGGAATACCCTTGCCACTCACGTCTCCAATGCAGTAGAACAATTTCTCATCACGCACGAAGTAACAGTATAAGTCGCCACCTACCTCTTTTGCCGGCACTTGGAAGCCTCGCGTGCTGATGTCGGGCGACAAGACGGAGTTGCTGTTCTTGTTCCAGCCTTCTTCCATCATGGATTTCTGAATGTTGCTAGCCACGTGTAATTCGCTCCCCATGCGTTCTTTTTCAAGATCAGCGGCTCGAAGCTGTTTCTCTCCTTTGGCAAAGCGGTGAAGGATGAACCCTAATACTAACAGGCCTGCCAACATCATCAACAAAATCCAAAACCGCATCTGATAGAGTTTGCCGTAAACCTCGTCGTCGTAACAGGTAACGGCAACCTGCCAATAGGGCTTGTCCTTCTGTGAAGTGTAGAAGACGTATGCTTTCGAGTCGTCACGCCCGTCGGTAAACAGAACAACTTTGCTTCTGCCACTACGGCTTGTCTTTTTCTTTGTCGTACTGTCGTTGATGAGCTTGACAATACCCTTGACGTCATCACGCGTATCATGACGGCTGTCATAACCGGCAATCAGGTCGCCTTTCTGAGTGAGTATCATATTAAATGACGATGGGAATATATGCCGGGTATTCAACGTGTCGGCCAGCCAGTCGAGAGATAAATCTAAGCCCAACACTCCCACAACCTTTCCTTGATCGTCGGTCAGAGGGTGGGAATAGGTAGAAAGATAGATGATAGAATCGCTTTTGTACTCATAAGGATCGCTCCATAAGTCACTATTCTCATGCCAGGCCTGTAGGAACGAAGGATTCTTCGTATAGTCATGGTTTTTGTTGGCAATCTGCTCTGTCAGGATCTTGTCGCCCGAGCGGTAAGCATAGGGCTCGTAAAGTTCACCTTTTTCTTTGTAGTAATAAGGAACGAATGCGATACATCCGCCAATGATGTTCTGATTGGATTCAATCATGCGGCGCGTCACATTCATCATTGAGTCGGCATTCTTCAGATTCTGTCTGATATCCCACATATGCTCTTGCAGTGTCTGTTCGGTGCTGTTCAGCGTGTTGTTAATCAGGTTCATCTTCGCCATCAGCTCACTTTCTGCACGGTGCTCAAGTTCTTGTTCCAATAATCCGCGCGTGTAATAATACTGGACGGCGGAGATTATTTCCAACAGAATGGCTGCCACGATAATGACGCCAAGGCTGGAGGTCAGCTTCGGTTTAATCTTAGTCAGTTGTTTCAAACGTTGTGTCATAGGCATAATGACAGATAGTTATGAATATTGTTTAGTTCTTTTTACCATCATGGTGAGAATTCCTGAAAACCTCACACGTGTGAAAGCTGAAGTTAGTAATTGCAAAGATAATCAAAAATCTTAATAACCTCATCATCTCTTACCTTATTTTTTAAGTTTTTGTAAGCATTGTCGAGATTTACCAAGAAATTGTTTATCTTTGCATCATCCTATTATGATAAGGATGGAATAAAATAGAAAAAAGAGTTATACTAACACATTAAAATTAAATGAAGATGAAAAAGAGTTTGTTATTATTTGCCTTTTTGGTACTATCTACATCCTTTGGATGTGCGGAAGAAAAACAACCGGTAAAAAAGTCGTCGTTCGATGAAATAGTTGCCAGCAGAAGAAGTGTGCGCAAGTACGATGCAACTAAAACTATCTCTGAGGCAGAGGTGCGTCAGCTGATTGCAACAACACAAGAGGCGCCTTCATGGGCAAACCAGCAGTCCACACGGTATTATGTGGCCATGAGCAAGGAAAAGGTTGACGCCGTGAAGGAAATGGTGGGACGTAACAAGCAGAACATTGCAGGGGCACCTGTGGTCATAGTCTCTACCTACGTAAAAGGTAAATCGGGATTTTTTGCAGGCAATCCTACCAATGAGATCGGCGACGGATGGGGCGCCTACGACAATGGACTTAGCAACGCATATCTCATTCTGAAGGCACGTGAGATGGGATTCGATACGCTCATCATGGGTATGCGCGATGCCGAGAAGATAAGAGAGTTGTTCGGAATTCCTGCCGAGGAGGCCATTATGGCTGTCATATCGTTAGGTTATAGGGTTAACGACCCCATACGCCCTCAGCGCAAGGCTCTTGACGACATTCTGAAGTTCTACTAAATGGCTAAACTCCTTGCGCATGTGCTGGCGAATATACCTCAGGTAGAACGACTTTTAGTCGGGGGGGCGATGCGTATGGAACAGCATGAGAATCGTCATAATCTCATCGTCGGACATGCGACAGGGACAGTTACGATGGCGTTGCCCTGGCTCTTGTAGACTATGTTTCCTGAGCTCTGGAGCAAATTATTTGCAGAATTCGTCGGGGATACAGAAAATACTATAATATATATGTGAGTTCGACGAATTCACGTTAACTAGAAACCGGCAGCTCTGCTGCTCTCATTCGTCACTAAACCTTGCTATCTCCTGACGGATAATGGCTTATGCTTGGTGACACTTGTCTTTCTGCCGTCACGATGCCTTCA
>JAEEGH010002881.1_pt1 | contig 45774 bp, 34 predicted proteins | sample 9134181 | NCBI WGS metagenome assembly JAEEGH01 (sample SAMN16246544, study PRJNA631951) | gut metagenome | biome: gut microbiome; feature: rumen; material: DP-attached | host: Bos | place: Iran: Karaj | collected 2018-10
GTTTAGCGGTCACATATCCAGAAATCTGCAGAATGCAAACAACTGCTATTATTAAAGCCGCTATCAATGTCAGCTTAAAGACACGTATCTTAGTGAGACCAGAAATCATGGTTCCATTAGTACTTGAAGAAAAAGAATTAGCCTTCGTTAAGAAGATTATCTGCGAAACCGCTGATAAGTTAATCGAAGAATCTGGCTTAGATATGAAGTATCACGTTGGTACAATGATCGAAATCCCACGTGCTGCCTTATTAGCCGATGAAATCGCTAAAGATGCTGAATTCTTCAGCTTTGGTACAAACGACTTAACACAAATGACCTTTGGCTTCTCTCGTGACGATGCCGGTAAGTTCTTACCAGCTTATTACGAAAACAAGATCTTTGAAGAAGATCCATTCAAGACCTTAGATCAAAACGGTGTTGGTAAACTCGTCCAATTAGCCGTTAAATTAGGCCGTTCTACACGTCCAGAACTCCACATTGGTGTTTGTGGCGAAACCGGTGGTGAAGCTAAATCAATCGAATTCTACCATAAGGTTGGTTTAGATTACGTCTCCTGCTCACCATTCCGTGTTCCAGTTGCTAGATTAGCCGCTGCTCAAGCAAACATCAAATTCCCAAGATAATTAATTCTTAGGTATAACAAAAACGCTTCCGTTTGGGAGCGTTTTTTATGTTCTATATTCCGCCTTCAATAGATATATCTATTACGCTATCTTTCGCCGGCATATAAAACTGATAATAATTACACTCTAAACTTTCTTGATGGGATTCTAACTTTTCTCCATTTAATTTAACCACTACATCAGCATCCATCACTTTACCAACTCCAAAAACGACCCAATCATTAGGACGATAACTATAAGAAGTAATCTCCATATCTGTTGACGGTTGAAATGGTTCCACAATTAATAGTTCTGTTTTACCGGTGACAGTTAAAGAATAATAAGTTCCTTGATAAATAGAATCATTTTTACTTATAGAAGCAGACTGATTACTTTGATTATTTGGACAAGAAGCCAGCATAAAAAGAGCAAATAAGAAAGGAAGAATGGCTATTTTGTTTAGTCTCATTTATTGGCCTCCTATTAATTAGACGATACATAAAGGAAAAACCGCTAATATGTTTTAGTTTTAATATAGCAAAGGCTTATTAAAGAGCGCCGATAGCAAAGCCTAATTGTTCAGTAAATATCAAGGCATGTTCATAATCTAAATGCCAATCGCTATCTGCAAACCATTCAAAATCAAATAGAACACTTTCTAAAGAATTAACGACTCGGCAAAATGGACTAAGCCAGTTATTAATACGAGAGGCAAATTCCATCATGTTATCGTTGCTCAAGTCTTCTTCACTTAAAGAATCTTTATTGACTGGGCAATACGCAAACAAGACACCCGTACCCTTATTTTGCAATTCTTGGTAGTAATTAGCTAATCTTAAGCCACCTTCTTCAGTGATGGCGTCAGGATTAATCTCGCCTTCATGAGTAATGATTCTGCTACCATCTTCAGGAATAACTTTAGTTCTTTCGTCGCTTGGTAGAAAGTCGCCTCTTTCGTCCGCTGAATCGATATAATCAGTATATGATACTGGAGATATTCTGTCTCTAGCCGTATTAAATGAATTGAAAGTATCAAAGAAATGGGTAACATGGCGGATATCCGCTAATGAGATAAGATCAAAATTAAGTTCTAAGCAGCAAAAATAACGATAATCATATTCCGACACTTCATCAAAATCGCCCATCGCTATATTACTCATGAATTGGAAGCGGCCACACATTTCAACACAATGTAACAAGTAGTCGCCTTGACCCATGTAATGAGAAACAATTTCCATCTGCATGGCACCATTAAACCAACCATTGACAGCTAGATTAAATACTTCAAGAGATGGATATAATTCATTTAGCAAGCAAGCGTCAACATTATAATAAGCACCACTTCCACCTAAGATAATTAATTTTTGTTTATCTTTATTGAGAATTAATCTATCGACTTTATCGGCGTAAGGAGAATGCTTATCAGCCTTAACGAATCTTGGTCCTTCAATAGCGTTAATATGAACAGTTGAAAAGTTAGGACAATTAATAAAGCAATCGTCATTAATAGTTTCAATATTATCGTATAGATATATTTCTTTGATATCACAGTTAACAAAAGCTTCTTTGGCTATTTTTTTAATAGTTTTAGGAAGGATAAGTGTTTCGACGTTGCAATAAGTAAATGCGTTTTTAGCGATGTTGCAAACGGCTTTATTGTCAATATATTCTGGAATTGAAATAACTTGTTCGTTATTCAAATAACTAGTAATTGTTATTTCGTTATTAGTGTCCACATTATATTGGAAATATTGTTTGTTGCTATATTTGACCCATTCAGCATATAAAGTAAAGGAAAGGTTATTAGGGTCGAGATAACGACTGCCTAAACCAATATGCTCACCTGTCCCATCATTCTTCGTATTCCAACCAATGAGGTTATAGCCATCTCTTTTTACAATATCGACACCACTTGATGTGTTAGGACGAGGATGATGTTCGTTAGTATAAGTATAAACACCATTATTCGCGTCATTTAAAGAACCACCATTAGCGTCATAAGTAATCGTAATAGTGTCGTATGTCGGTGGTATAATTGGGCCATCTGGGCCATCGGGGCCATCAGGACCATCAGGACCATCAGGACCATCAGGACCTGCTGGTTCAATATATTTAAAAGTAACTTCAAACCTTAAAGAATACTTAATCTTAAATAGTTTAATCGCGTAAATATTTTCATCAGCTTTAAGGAATTGATGGTCAGCATAACTACATGTGTCGGGATAATAATTATCTTGTGTAGACAAAAGGAAAGAGACATCTTCACCGCGATGAAGATGCGCTATGTTAGGTGTTTTTTGTTCTTCGTTAAATGAATCACCATCATTATTTAAAACAACGAATTGTTCATTATCCACTAATATAGCGGTAACTATATCTTTGTTTACAGTTGGAGTGGGTGCTTTTTGACAGCTCGTTAAAGCAAGAACAAATAATAACGAAAAGAACATAAAGAATATGCTTAATGATTTCTTGTTTTGAAGAGTCGTTCTTTTCATAATCGTTATGTTTTAATACTTTCTCAACCTATCTCGATAATAACCCCAATTGTAATGGGTTGTAAATATATCATAACAAGACTCTTTAACGTAGACGTTACAGTTATCCGCTCCAAAGAGCAAAGCAGTTCCAACATTAATCTTATTCGGATTATCATGTTGAATAATAATCTTCTTAAGATTATAACAACCCTCGAAAGCATAATCGCTTAAAGTGCGAGTATTCGTTGGAACAACAACTTGAACAATCTTCTTGTTATCTTTGAATGTGTTTGCATTGAAAGCGATAATAGGAAGGCCATTATAAGTAGATGGAATAATAAGGGTGCTCTTTTCTTTTCCTTTCTCGGTCAAAGAAGTGATTTGATACCCGTCTGCGATGGTTTCATAGTTAAAGCAATCTAAATCACTGTTATCACCGTCTTCATATTCAGGCACTGGAATGTCTGGTTTTTCTGGTATATCAATATTAGTTGGTGTTGAGTCATTTAGGACAACTTTTAAATCCTCCACTAACTGGCGGTTATATAAATGTGTACCTGCACTATTAAGGTGAGAGTTATTATCGTAGAACCATTCATAATCAAAAATATAATCATGAGGGTTACCTAAAACAGGAAAATCAATCTTAGAAACGAGTTCATCGTAGAAGGCATCAATCTCTTCATTACTCGAAGAGACAGCTAAGGAATTATATGGAACAAAATTATAGTAAAGGGTGGCACCTTTTTTGGCCACGTATTTAGCATAATCATTCATATAGGAAATAAAGTCGTCTTTTAAATATTCCTTATCAAAGATAATTGGAGCGTTGGCGTCGAATCCATTGAGCATCATGTTATATTCTCTTTCATAAGTCATATAGCCAACTTCTTTATCATCCAAATTGAAAGAGGCTTGTTGATATACACCGTCGACTTTTGGCTTTTGACCTTTTAAGAAATAACCATACTTAGAAGAAGCAAAGTGCGCAAAATTACCAATCATATTTTTGCGGTTATCTTTGGCAACATAAGAAAGCATGTCATAGTGGCCATCAATCGACATCCACATGTTCTCACTAGAGAAATACAAAGATAATCCTTGATCACTAGTTTCAGGAGAAAGAATGACAATATCGTTTTTCTTAATGCCAACTTTTGATAAATCCATCATTGCCTTTGTACCTATCGCACCATAAAGAGCAAAAGACACCACTTCTTTATTTAATTCTTTTTCAATCAAGTCACTACGGCTCGCAAATGCTATTGCGCTATTACCAACAATGACGATTTTGCCTTCTTTACCATTTTTCAAACGCTTGAACATATAAGGCAATTCACCATAATATGTTTCATCAAATTGAGCGGGACAAATAAAGCCGAAGGAAGCAATTGTTAAAGGAATTGCTAGTAAGCAAACTAACGAGATGATAAATGACACAATTAATCTTCTTTTCATATTAAAATTGGAAGTAAACGAACGCACTTGTCGCATCGCTTGAAATAAGCATGAACCATCCTAAAGCAATGGTCAAAACCATCAAGGAAAGAATCAGCGTTTTAGCGTAAGTTTTCTTAGCTATCATCCTTTCATTATTTTGTTCAACATTTATATCCACTAGTGGTTTATCATATGCCAAATCATATAATTTAAGCATAACCACTAGCACTAATGCGATTTCAATAATATCGAGCACTTTCATATTTAATGAAGCAAGAGTGCTCATAAAGTATTCATGACCAAAGCCAACTTTGGTAAATAGTTGATGATAAATTAAACCGATATCACTAATCGATTGTGCTCTGAAGAAGAATGTCGATAGCACTAATAAGAGGAAAATAAACACTCTTCTAATCATATTAATCCAAGGTTTATGGTAATTAATGTTGTGATTTGCCGCAAATTTTCTAATCGGCTTTTTAAAGGCATTTTCGATAGACATAATTGTGGCGATAAATAGACCCCATAAAACAAACGTCCAATTTGCCCCGTGCCATAAGCCACATAACATATAGACGATAAAGACATTAATTATTTGTCGCACTTTTCCTTTGCGGTTTCCCCCTAAAGGAATATACACGTAGTCAGTAAACCAACTTGTCAAAGTCATATGCCAGTAGCGCATTGATTTTTGAATAGATGGTTCCTTAAATGGTTTATAGAAGTTAATGGACAATTTAATGCCCATCAATCTAGCCGCTCCGGCTGCGATTTCTGAATAACCACCAAAGTCACAATAAAGTTGAAGCATGAATAAAGCACCAGAAACAAGCATGGCAAGAGAGGTGGCGTTTGCTAAATCACCATAAACATGATTGACAAAAACACCCGCTAAATCAGCGACAACACATTTTCTAAAAAAGCCAGTGGCGAGTAGCTGAAGACCGCAAATGAAGTCTTCTTTATTAAAAGTATGCTTTTCTTTAAACTGTGGTAATAGTTTTTCTGGTCTTTCAATTGGGCCTGCTACAAGTTGAGGGAAGAAAGAAACGAATAGAGCGAAATAGCCAAAATGCTTTTCTGGCTCAAACTTACCGCGATAGACATCTATAACATATGAAAGAGTTTGGAAAGTATAGAAAGAAATACCAATCGGTAAAATGATGTCTAAAGACACACTATGCAAATTCATTGAGAACAAGTTCAGGAAACTAATGACGGAAGAAAGCAAGAAATTAAAATACTTAAAGTAAATTAATATACCTAAACAAACAATAATAGTCACCGCTAGAAGAAGTTTTTTGAGCCACTGCTTTTGAACTTTGTTCATTAATAAGCCCGAGACATAGGAAACGATCGTTGTGGCCAAAATCAAGAAAACAAGCCATGGATTCCAACTCATATAGGCGTAATATGAAGCGATTAAAAGAACAAGCCATCTTAGTTTGTGCGGAAAAATGTAATATAAAAAGACGGTAACAGGAAGGAAAATGAGAAACTGCCATGAATTGAACGTCATTTCAATATCTCCTTATCCTTTTCGTCATCGTTTTTAAAGCCATAGAAGCTAAATAATTCAACCGCTAGTAGAAGAAGCGTAATGATAATTATTTCTTGAAAAGTCGCCCCAAACAAAAGCGAAAAGATAACACCCGAGATGAGGGCAACAGCAAAAAGTATTTTAAAAATGAAAATGATTCTTTTTAAGCAAATATCAAGTATGGCAAAAATAAGAGCAAGTGCATAAATGCTCAACAAGATAGGGTTAGTAAAGAGCACAATTTCCATAAATGTTTGTCTAAAACATTAGAGTGCCTTTTTATTCTCTTGTATTAATAATTCTTTAATTAATCTTACATTATGTTTGCTATTCGCTAATAAAGGCATCTCTTTGTCTAAAATTATTGTCGTTGGTAGTTCACCTTTTTTCAATGTATTTTTTAAAATGTTTTTAAAAAGGTCAGTGTTTTTATACTTGTCAGAGACTACATAGGCCGCTGGTACTTCACCATACTTGCTATCCGTTAAGCCCACAACGCAAACATCTTTAACACCATCTATCTTCATTATTTTTTGTTCTAAAAGATCGGAAGAAATATTAACTCCCCCGCGGATAATGATATTCTTTTTGCGTCCAATAATATGTAAATTGCCTTTCCTATCAAAAAAACCAATGTCACCTGTATGAAAATAGCCATCTTTATCAAGAGGTAATTCAATTTTATCTTTTGATACATAACCGAGCATGAGGTTATATCCTTTGAAGCATACTTCGCCTTCCTCACAAATTGATAACGAATCATCTTTTAAAACAACATCAACACCTTTGATGGGCTTTCCCACTCCTTCACATCTCTCATCGCGTGGACATTCCATTGCTGAATATGATATTCCAGTAGCGGATTCAGTCATGCCATATGAAGAAGAAAGAATCATTCCTAGTTCGTCTTCCATGTAGCAGAATTGCTCTTTGGAGTAGGCTCCACCACCAACAACCCCATATCTAAGAGAAGAAATGTCATGAGGGGCATTATGTTGAGCGTTGATAAGCATATAAAAGAAAGTTGGTACATTAGGAATGGTTGTACAGCGGTATTTTTCTATGACTTCTAATGCCTTATCAGCATTTCTCGTTTTAGAAATATAAGCCGGGTGTCCAGCTATAAAGTACTGTAATTGCGTTCCTAAACCAAAAATATGATTGAGTGGCAAGCAAAGATAGCCGACGCCTTCATAATTACTATCGTTAGTTTCTTGTCTAGCAATATTATTTAAAAGGCTATAGTCACTGATAGCCACAATTTTGTTTGCACCAGAAGAACCAGAAGTTAAGACATAAAAAGCAGGCTTCTTTTTATTGGCAAGTAAATATGGTTTTGCTCTTAATTCTTCTTGTTTTAGTTTTATTTCGATGAGGTTATTATCAATTTCAAAATATGGTTTGTTATCAATGAAAGTCACAAAAACATCGATAGTTATTTTATCTTTAATGATGTCGATAAAAGACTCGCGTGTTTCGGTAGGATCGCCCACCATCACAATACCACCCAAAGAAATAATAGCAGCAATTATCAATATTGTTTCTTTTTTAGAAAAAGGGGCAAGTAGGCAAGTTGTTCCTCGTTTAACATATTTAGTAATTTGATTCATGATGCCACAATAAATGGCAAATGCCTCTTTTTGTCGATAAGAGCCATCTTCATCAATTAATAAAACTTTGTTATCACTACTTAAATGATTTTTGATTCTAACAAAACACGAATGACTACTAACTTTTTCCATTTTAAAGCACTCTTTCTTTGAATTTTTCTTTGAAGCATAGAGAAAATTGATTAAAACCCTTAGAGCAAAGCGAAGATTTATGTTGCTTGCTACATATTAGGGCAAAAAAATAAAATGTTGCTTGCTACATTTATTCTTTCATATTAGAAATCATTTTAGCAAGTGTTTTATAGAACTGTTTTAAACTATCTTGATCAATGCCTTTGGTAAGTTTATTTTCCGCTTCAAAAAAATCATTAGCGAAAGATTCATAGATAGAGCGCCCTTTTTGAGTGAGGAAGAGGGTTTTAGCGCGTTTATCGTTCGCACCTCTACTAGTCGAAATTAAGCCTTTTTCTTCCATTCTTTTAATAAGTCCATGACTTGTTGCGTGAGTGACTCCTAAAAAATAGTCGACATCTTTTTGATATATTTCATCGTGAGTAGAAATAACTAACAAACAAATAATTTTAGCTTGCTGCACACTAATATCGCATCGCGATAAAATTGCGTTATCTAAACGGTTAATTAAAGAATTTAAAACGAAGATTTCGCGTTTGATTTTAGCAACTGAAAAATGCATTTTTTTATCACTCATAATATTATTTTAGCATCCACCTTCTGTTTTAAACTATATTTTCATTTCCTTAATATGTTTCATAGTCAGCATCTTTTTAATAGCCGTATTATCGTGTTTATTAGTGGCTAACAAAGGCACTCTTTCACTAATAGCGATAATCGAAACCATTTCGCTTTTTAACAAGTGATTATTAATGATTGTCAGGAGTTCTTTTTCGTCTTGATAATAATCAGATGCGACATAAGCACCCACTATTTCACCATATTTATCGTCTTCAATGCCAACAACGCAAACATCCTTAATACAAGGAATCTTCATTATCTTCTGTTCTAAAGCTTCGCAAGATATATTTTCTCCGCCGCGAATAATAATGTTCTTTTTTCTACCGACGATATGTATTATTCCATCTTCATCAATCTTGCCAAGATCTCCTGTATGGAAATAACCATCTTTATCAAGAGGCAATTCAAGGCCATCTTTTGTGACATAGCCAAGCATTAAATTGAAACCTTTAAAACAGATTTCTCCTTCACAATGATTAATCGCATTATTTTCATCTTTAAAAACAACATCTGTTCCTTTTAAAGGCCTACCAACACCTTTACTTCTAATGAACGTATCGCTTTCATGAGAATTATTAGTAATACCTGTGCTTGCTTCAGTCATGCCGTATGAAGAGCACAAAGAGATGTTTAGTTGGTCTTGAATAAAACAATATTGTTCAGATGAATAACTTCCTCCTGCAATAACACCGTATTTTAAAGATGCAATATTGCGTTTATTTTTATTTTGTTTATCAATCAGCATGTAGTAAAAAGCAGGTACGTTAGCAATTGTTGTGCAACGATATTTTTCAATAATATCAAGAGCCACATCCGGATTACGGGTATCAGAAAGATAAGCGGTTTTACCTAAAACTAAATATTGTAATTGTGCAGCCACACCAAAGATATGATGCAATGGTAAACATAAGTAACCAATAGAAGAAGCATCGCCAGTATCTTGTCTTTACCTCACAATATTGTTAAAAAGACTATATTCGCTTAACGCGACAATTCTTTGGTGGCCAGTTGATCCGGCGGTATAAAAGTAGAACGAAGGTCTTGTTTTAGAGGCTCTTAAGAAAGGAGAAACTTTGAGTTTTTCACGCTTTAATTCCAAAGCAACTGTCTTGCCGCTTTTTTCAAAGCACCATTTTTTATCAAAATGAACCAAAACATCAATCTTGGTAAATTGACTAGTTTGAGCAATAAAAGATTCCTTTGTTTCTTTAGGATTACCAATGATAACGATGCCACCAAGAGAAACAATAGCAGAAATAATTAAAGGCGTTTCTTTTTTGATAAAGGGAGCAATCAAACAAACGGTACCACGCTTAACGATGCTTTTGATGTGATTCATGATGCCACAATAAATGTCGAAGGCTTCTTTTTGAGTGTACTGGCCACTTTTATCAATGAGTGCAATTTTATTTTTGCTAGTTAAAGATTCCTTCAAACGCAAAAAGCATGATTCAGACTTAATATTTTTCATTTTCACCATTTTAGCACGCGAAAATGCAATTACTAAACAAAATTTTAAAATTATTTAGACTATGTCAAACAATTTTAAATATGAAAACCATTTTTGGACGAAAAATGAAAAACGGGAAAAATTAAAAAGCCCCACTTAATACAAGAGGGGCGTGCACTGTTTAGTTTGAATTATTCGTTTTCTTTAACTTCTTCCACTGGAGCTTCTTCAGCTGGAATTTCTTCAGCCGCTTCCTCTACTGGAGCCTCTTCAGCGACTGGTTCTTCCACTGGGGCTTCTTCCACTACTTCATTTTCTTCAAGTGGTTGTTCGGCTTCTAAAGCGACGTTTTCTTCGTTAACGACTACTTCTTCAACCTTTGGTTGTTCCGCCGCTAATTCTGCTTCTTTGACTGGTTCTTCGGCCTTTGGAGCGGCTTCTAATTCTTTTTTCTTAGCTTCTTCAGCTTTCTTTTCTTCTTTAGCTAAGCGTTTATATTTTCTACCTTCTTTGAAGAAGTGATGTAAACCTTTAAAGAAGTGACCATTAAAGATAGCGATTAAACCATCTAATTGGCTCATTCTTAAGCCACCTTGAGAGAATCTAGACATACCTCTCATTGGTTGATGGACAACACCCATAACGAGGGTATTGGCTAAGACACGGTTGCCAAATTTTCTTAAAACTTTAACAAACCATGGGATGGCTTTACCCACTAAACGACCAATCCAACGTTTGGAATATCTTAATTCACGGAATGTGGTGTTATAATCGATGACCATTCTGTTCTTTTTATAGAATGGGAGAGCACCATCTGGAATTGGATGACCTAAAAGGGCAGCAAATTCTTCATCTGGAATATTTCTTAAATTACCAACAGCGTAGTTTGGTAATGATCTCTTATCATATGGAGGCATTGCGTTAGTGCCTTCGATTTCTAAATTACCTTTTAAAAGGATGTTATCGGAAGAGGAACCGATATAGATATCATAGTTACCGCCTTCGATTTCCCATTTATTGGTGAGGGTGTTGAAATATCTAAATGTCTTATCATCAAAGGCGATATTGACTCTCTTAGTTTCACCTGGTTCTAAATGAACTTTAGCGAAGCCTTTTAATTCTTTAAGTGGTCTAATGACTTCACTAATTTCTAAACCGACATATAATTGAGCGATTTCTTTACCTTCTCTATCACCAACGTTAGTGATATCAAAAGAGACACCGTCTTTATTAATTTCTAAATTGCTATATTCAAATGAGGTATAGGATAAACCAAAACCAAATGGGAATCTCACAAGAACATTAGCCTTTTCAAAATAACGATAACCAATACCATATGCTTCTCGATATTCGATTGTCCTTGTATGGCTTGGGAAGTTATCACTACTTGCGACATCTTCAAGTTTAAGTGGATATGTTTCGCTTAATTTACCTGATGGATTAACTTTACCCATTAAGATATTTAGTGTTGCTTGAGCGCCAGCTTGACCGTTTAAATAACAATGTAATAAAGCATCACAATCATCAATAAATGGGATTTCAACCGCACTACCACAAGATAAGACGACAACGACATCTTTACCTAAAGCTTTAATATCTTTAACTAATTCGAGTTGGTTATTTTCAAGATGTAAGTTTTGTCTATCTAAACCTTCGGCTTCAGTCACTTCATCTAAACCGAGATATAAAACGACGACATCGGCTTGTTCAGCGAGTTTAATGGCTTCGTTATGGAGTTTTTTAGATTTTTTACCATATCTATTGAAGCCTCTAGCCGCACCAAGAACATTTAATTCGCAACCTTTTAATAAGTCAGCGGTATTATCTAATTTGGTTGGATTAACAATGGAGCTACCAGCACCTTGATATCTTGGTAAATATAAGAAGTCACCGATGAAAGCCACTTTCTTTTGATTATCTAATGGTAAAATGCCATTATTTTTAAGTAAGACCGCACTTTCTTCAGCGCACTTTTGCGCGAAAGCATGGTGTTCTTCAACATCAAATTTTTCTGGTGCTTTATTGACACCATTTTCCATGGTATCAAAGATAATTTCTAATAATTTATCAACGTTATCATCTAAAACAGATTCTTCTAATGTGCCTTCTTCGATGGCTTTAATGATTTCGTCTGGTCGATCTGGGTTACCAGGCATTTCGAGTTGGTTACCACATTTTAAGGAGAGGACACTATCGTTATTGCCACCCCAGTCAGTGACCACTAAACCATCATAGCCCCATTCTTTTCTAAGGATGTCGCATAATAAATGTTCATTTTCATTAGCGTATACACCATTAATTAAGTTATAGGAAGACATGATGCTCTTGGTGCCACCTTCTTTAACAGCGATTTCAAAAGCGGTCAAATATATTTCTCTAAATGTTCTTTCATCAAGAACACTATCTAAGGTCATTCTATTTTCTTCTTGGTCATTACAGGCAAAGTGTTTAATACAAGCGGAAATACCATTAGATTGAATACCTCTAACATATCCCGCGGCCATTTTACCGGCTAAATATGGATCTTCTGAGAAATATTCGAAGTTACGACCACAAAGTGGGCTTCTTTTCATATTCATACCAGGTCCAAGTAAGACGTTAACTTTTTGCACAGCCGCTTCTTGACCTAATCTTTCACCTAATCCTTCACCGAGTTCTGGATCCCAAGAGTTCGCCATTGTGGCCGCGGTTGGATAACATGTCGCTGGAATAGAAGCATTTAAACCTAAATGGTCCGCCGCAGCGGCTTGTCTTCTCACCCCGTGTGGGCCATCGCTTAAGAAAGCGCTTGGAATGTTAGCTTCCAAAATGTCTCTAGTTTGCCAAAAGTCTTTACCGGTAACTAAGCTTGCTTTTTGCTTTAAAGATAGCTTATCGATAATATCTTGATACTTTCTTTCCATAATAATCTCCTAACATCAAAGCGATGTACATTATTTATATATAAGACTCGTAAAAATAGAATAACATATTTTATCAATATTTTATATAAAATTGATAAGAGGCACTATTGGTGAGACAAAATAAAAACCCTACACGCATACACGTGTAAGGTCTTTTTAAATGATTAATCTTCTGTAACTTTACCAGTATAGGTTTTATCACCGATCTCAATCTTTACTTTTCCTTCATCTTTTTTACGCTTAATGAATTTACGGATTGCGAAGAATCCCCAAGCCGCTAAGCCTAAACCGATGACGATATCAGCCACAATAATTGTGGTGACCCACCATTCAGTTCGATAACCATTAATCTTAATTTGAATTGAGTTACTATTAGCAACGGCATAAAGAATATTCTTTGTCGCTTGTCTTAAAATAGCAACGTCTTTAGCGTTATCACTCTTAGCATCGTTCCACATCGTAATTGTGGTACTTGTTAAGATTAAGTCGTTACCAGCATAGAGCATTTGACGAGAATCCATGAAGGTGTTGTCTGTCTTATAGTCACAGATAACTAAACCTCTAAAACCCCATTCGTTACGGAGAATTTCGGTCATTAAGCGATAGTCGCCGCCTGTCCATTTATTACCAATTCTATTGAAGGAAGACATGATACCTGTTGTGCCTTTAAAAGCGGTGATACCATCATCCTTAGCGGATTTAACGAGGTCGACTTTATCATGACCCTTAACGGCGAATTCGAATGGTTTTAAATATAATTCTCTAAGAGCTTGTTCAGTACAGAATGTTGAAACACCCGCACGGTTAGTTTCTTGATCGTTAAGCGCAAAGTGTTTTAAATCTGGATAAACGCCTTTGCTTCTCGCGCCTGTAATGACGTTAACCGCCATCTTACCAGAGAGGATTGGATCTTCTGAATAGTATTCAAAGTTACGACCACTGAATGGAGAACGGTGCAAGTTAACCGCTGGAGCGTACCAACCAGAATATGGTAAGGAGTTATTTCCGCTTGTATCACCCCATAAGCCGTTTTCACCAACGATTTTACCCATTTCATAGCCTAGGCTTTTATTCCATGTTGAACCGATGACGATTTCAGTCGCAAAGTTAGTGTTCTTTGAGAAGATTGCGGTAACCGCACCACCCATGAAGTTAACAAAGCCAATTGGACCATCAGAGTCATTAGTTAAGTTTTTACCAATGGAGTTAATTGCAATTGTTTGGAAAGCACCATTATTAACTAAGCTTAACATTTCACCAAATGTGATCTTATCTAAGAGTTCATCCCAACGTGGATCATCATAATCAACTGTACCATCGTTTTGTAATAAGTCGTGTAAGATGATTTCAGCGTCAACACCAGTATTAGGCATAATTTCAACGCTTTCAATCGCGGTGTTGTTATGTAAGAAGCTTTGTAATTTGGCTAATTCACTAAAGCCATCTAATTCATCACCCATGACTGTTCTTTCTTCCGCGGTTAATGGAGTTGGGAAGGTGTGTTCAAAGTCAGTACGTGACATACCTTTACGTTTTTCACTACCAACGATAACATCGCTTAAACGATATTGGATATCATCATAGTTATCTAAAGTGAAGCGATTAACGACTGGTGTATTAGTAACTGGATCTTTTTCAAATGTTGAATTTGCCCCTAGTGCCACCACTTTTGAATCATAAGCGTTTTCTCTAACATGAGAGTTACGGCTGATATAGAAAGTATAATCACCAGCTTCTAATTCATAACCTTTGAAGCCATTTTTGTTAGCGTCGTTATAGTCATATGAAGCTAAATCATAAGCATCCACTTTGAAAGTGAATTGTTCTTTATCACCAGTATTAAGTAATTCAGTTTTAGCGTAGTCAACGAGTTCGACTTGTGATTTTTCAATGCCGTTTTCAATATATGGTTTACTAACATATAATTCGACGACTTCTTTACCAGCAGGACCCGCCTTTTGTTCAACTTCAACGTTGATGTTAATGGAACCACCATCTTCTAAAGAACCGGTAACACCAGTAATAACTTGATTAAATGTAGAATAAGATAAACCATAACCAAATGGGAAAATAACGTTATCGCTATACCATTCACTAGTGGCGTCTAATTTCAATTCTTCATAGTCACGTGTTTCATAATATCTATAACCGAGATAGACACCTTCTTCATAAGTGACCATGTTATAGCCAGATACCGCTGTTCCGTTTTCCAAGAAAGCAGTATTAGCAAGACCGTTATTAGCTTGAGAGCCATCACCAAAGTTCATCCATGTTGGATCTTTTTTGAAATCCGCGCTATAAACATCGACTGTTCTACCTGATGGGTTAACGTCCCCATTAAGTAATGAACCGAATGCTTTTGCACCTGTTTTACCAGGTCCACCGATCCAAAGTAATGCGTCAATACGTTTATTCGCGGTATTGTTATATTCCTTGATGAAATCACATTGGAAGGAAGTTAATGTGTTTAATACCACAACAACTTTATCAAAACGAGATGTGACCATATCTAACATGTCATATTCATTTTTGTCGAGTTGCAAATAGTGACTATCTTCAATACCACCCGCTTTGGTGTTTTGGCTTCTTGGTAAGTCCCAAGATTCCCCACCTAAACGAGAGATCACAACAATTGCCGCGTCGTTATATTGCTTGAAGCTATTAATTAAACCTGTGGAATATTTTTCCACTGGCGTTTCACCAATATCTAATGTTGGAGAAGATGAACTGGTGTCACTCAATTTCGGGCTATCAGAACGGCCTTTACCAGAATCACCACTTTCATAGAAAGCTTTTAAATCTGGATTATATTCAATGCCACCTTCTTTAAGGCCATCAAATAATGAAGCAGCACCTTCACCAGAACCACCACCAGAACCAGAGCCACCAAGGACAATGTTGACGGAGTTTTTACCAAAGACACTTACTTTACTACCTTTAGCGATTGGTAAAGCGTTATCTTCATTTAATAAGAGAACTGCGCCCTCTTGTTCGATTTTAACGTTAAGATCATCACCCGCTTTAACGGATTCTTCTTTACTCTTGTAATCAGATTTATAGATCTTTTCATAAGAGTCTTCTGTAATTGGTGTTTTGCCACCTAAAACAGTACCTAAAATAGGATGGATAACACCTTTTTCAGGAACCGCAATCGCGGTTAATGTAATAAAGATTGCGGAGACAAGTGTTGTCACTGAGATCCAGGAGATAAGTCCTCCTAAACCACGACTTTTTTTATTTTTACTCATATTGTTTACCTCCATTAATCTCTATAAAGGTTATCGTATTCTGGATGCCATGAAAGTGTGGCACCAGATGTTTCTAATCTAATGTAGTCAACTTCTGGAGCAACCGCACCCATTGTGCCACCACATTCAGTGTTTTCATTATTAGTCACAAGTTGAATGACATTTAATCCTTCGTTAAGTGAAATATTGCAAATAAACACTTCAACGAAACGAGTGGCGTCTTGACCTAATGGAGCTGTTGGGAAGCCGAGTAATTCGACATAGCCATAATCCATTGATTCATTGTTGACGATGAATTGATAACCATAATTACCTTCTGGAGAAATAACAAAACCTCCAGGAAGAATTTCTGTCGCTAACGAAGCGTATAATTTAACGCCGGATACCGCTCTATCGCTATAGATGTTATATGTTAAGGTCGCACCTTTCTTATATAAGTAAGTGACGAAGTTACCATATGCGGTTGCGTGAGCATCATCTAATAATGGATATGGATCAGAATAAGCACCAAAGTCATTAGAACCATCTGGTTGAATAATACCTGTACCTAATGTTGAACCTGAGTAACCTGGGAATGTTTCATCAGAACGAATAGGTGTAAATTCAGCATCAAAGATGTTGTTGGCTGGTGTCATTCTATTAGCACGCCAGTGAGCATAGAAGTTAGTGGATGCAGTGACTTCAAATGGGAAAGTCACTTTATTGCCTTCGTAAGCATGAGTGAACCAACCTAAGAATTCAAATCCTTCACGAGTAATAGCTTCTGGTTCATTCATTGAAGAGAAAGCTGGTGTATCAGCGAAACGCTTATAAACACCACTAGCGCCACCTGGATTTCTCTTATAGTTATAGCGGAAGGTGACTGTAAATGTTTTCATCTTCCAAACAGCATAAAGAGTAATATCTGTTTCTGGACCGCTTGGAGTGTATGGGAATGTAACGTCTGCAACGGTTGCATCTTTACTAGTGGCCCAACCTAAGAAATCATAACCTTTACGGGTTGGATCCGCTGGAGCATCTCTTAAAGCGATGGAAGCACCATCTTCAATATCGCTGATTAGATGAGTTTGTCCGCCTTCATAGTTTTCATCAAATGTGACATTATAAAGTTTGGTATCTTCTTCACGCCAGTGAGCATAGAAGGTGACTTCTTTTTTAATATTGTAAGGTGTATCAAAGTTTACTCTAGTGCCGTTTTCAGTTTCCCAATAACCAGCGAAAACATAACCGCTTCTTTCTGGGATACGAGCATTAACGGTATCAACGTCCGCTTGTGTGATATTACTGTTATAATTCACTTGCATGACGTAAGAAGTTTCACTTGCTAGAGAACCCTCACCAAGATTATAGTCAAAAGTTACGTTAATGACGGAGATTGACCACTGTGCATAGAAAGCGATATCTCCTTCAGGTGTATAAGGGAATGAAACAACAGAAGCACCTGCTTCATCTGTTGTCCAATTAGCAAATGTATAGCCTTTACGAGTAGGAATATCGATATCATTCGCTGCGATAGAACTACCTTTTTCGACATACATTGTATAAGGTCTAGAAGACCCATCGTTATAATTTAATAAAATCGCGTATTCGTCAACGGAGACGATTTGACTTGTTTCATTTGAGGAACATGCTGCTAACGCCATACCAAATATAAACGTATGGGTTAATATGAGCGCGAGTAATCTTGAGTTTTGTTTGCCCATAAAAAACCTCCTTTTTATGGCTTTAAATAATATGCACAAAACTTCGGCGAAGAAGCGTGTCTCCGCCGAAGCTTTTAATTTTACTTATCTAGAAGAATTAGTCTTCTTTATTGTGTTTTTTAAGAGAGATAAGGGCTAAGCCTAAGCCAGCGATGAGAGCCATGATGCCAGAAGCAGCGGCAATAGAACCACCACAACCTTTACCAGCAGCGCCGTCTTGACCGTTTTGACCAGCAGGACCTTGTGGGCCAGCAGGACCTTGAGCACCATCTTGACCGTTTTGACCAGCTGGGCCTTGAGGACCTTGAGCACCTGGTTGACCGTCTGCACCAACGACTTTGCCTAAGTTAATGGATTGACCATTTGTTAAGACGATAACGAGTTCGCCTGCATCATTGATGGAAGCACTAGCAATGCCAACACCATCGAGACCATCAGCACCGTCTAAGCCGTCTTTACCATCTTGACCGTCGAGACCATCAGCACCGTCTTGACCGTTTTGACCAGCAGCACCAACTTGACCAGCGGCTTCAATACCAGTATTGACGCCTCTTAAGTACCAAACACCATTAATGATAGTGACTTCTGGATAATTCCAATCAACCTTGACTGTGGCTTCAGCGGAAACTTCTGTCACTTCTTCGTTAGCAGAATTTAAGAAGCCCTTAACTGTCATACCAAATCCTGGAACTTGGAAAGCGGAAGCGTCGAGATCAGCGAGAGTTAATGTTTCGCCTTCAGCGACACCCTTGACTAATAATGTGTTACCGAATCCATCGACGATTGTGACATTGTAACCACCACCGACGACGAAGCTGATAACGGCATCATAGTTAGTGTATTGGATAGAATATGATGGACGTGAACCACCAGAACTGACGACTAAACCGAGTCTAGCAGTTAAGGTAACTTCGAATGTACCAGCTTTTTGTGGAGCACCTGTAACGGCACCAGTAGAAGCGTTAACGGAGAGGCCTTCTGGTAAACCAACGGCTCTATATTCTAATCTAACGTATTTACCATTATTGGCTTGGTTAGCTTGACCATTAGCCACATAATTATCAGCAGTTAATTCAACAGCGCTTTGAGAGATTTGACCTTCGAAGGCTGTGTTGAATGTTGCGCTAGCGTTATCGATAGCAACTTGAGCAGGAACGACTGGAGCTGTTCCTTCAGTAACTGTGATACGTAAGGAAGCGGATTGAGAAATCCAAGCCATACCATATTTACCAACAACACTAATGTTAACTTGTCTATTGTTAACAACTTCAGTTGGTGTACCAGAGAGGGTACCTGTATTAGCGTTGAAGCTTAAGCCTTCTGGTAAGTTGCTTACTTCGAGAGTATAACCAGCACTACCGAAGATACCATTGAGGTAATCAACGTTAACGACTTGGACTGGATCAAGAGCATTGTATGTTTGACCACTGATGTTAGCAGTATTGAATGCTCTTGCGGCTAATAAACCGTTTTTAATAGAGTTGGAATTTGTGTATGTATAGAGAATACGTTTTGCGGTTTCTCTAGCCCAGAACCATGTTGTGTAGTCAGCATTTTCACCTGATTTAACAACCTTGTCTGTGGCATCCCATGTGGAGTTGATTTGTGTCGCGTTACCAAGTGGGAAGACGCAACCACGGATTAACATTTGGTTGTACCAACCACATGTTTGTTGAGACATGTAGTAGTCAGTAACTGTTTCGCCTTTATAACCCCATTCATTTGTGTAGAGTTGGATATTTAAAGCATATGAAGATGTACCATTGAGACCGACATCATTGAAGGCGGCCATGATACCATTGGCATTGCCTAATTTAATAGATAATTCAAATGGTTTGGCATAGATTTGACGTAAAGCTTGTTCGTTACAGAATGTAACGCTGCCGAAACGGCCTGTTTCTTGGTCGTTTAAGATGGCGTGCTTAATGTAGACACGGCCACCGACATCGGTACAACCTTTAACGATGGAAGCAGCGACTAAACCGCCTTGGACACCATCTTGTGAATAGTATTCGAAGTTACGGCCAGATAATGGGTTACGGTGATTGTTCATAGCTGGAGCATACCAAGCTAAACCACCTTGCCATTGTGATTCGTAACCGACTAATTTACCTTGTTTGTAAAGAAGATCGAGGTTCCATGTAGCGGCTAAAACTGGGGAAGAAACCCAAGCCCAACCATTACCTTTGTTACCTGTACCACGGCCTTTTAATTGTTGAGGACCATCGTTATCTTGTGTTTGTGGTTTGCCGACAGTATTTAAAGCGGCTGTGATGTATTGACCAGAACGGATGAAACCGGTGATTTCTTGCCATGTGAGTTGGTCTAATAATTCATCCCATTTTGGATCGTTATAATCTTTACCGATGAGGTCGGCAACAGTAATTGGATATAAACCGTTTTCTGCAACGCCTGAACCTTGGGTTCTACCAGCCATATCGGCGGCTTTCTTAACCCATAAGTTTTCATAGTTGTCTTCAACGTCCAATGTGGTAGCGTTATCCATATCGAATGTGACACTGTTGTTACCTTGAGCTCTATAAGCTAAGACAGCAAAAGCGGCATCTTTGAATAAGTTATCATCGCCTAAAGTCCAGGCTAATTCTAATAAGTCTCTTGGGCCTGTCTTGGCTTCATTTAATAAGTTATTTCTATGTAAGTCATGGTCTTTACCACTGACTGTCCAGTGGGAGGCCATTGTGTTATACATTTCCCACTTACCTTCGGTTTGAGAGAAGATGTTATTTGGAGTATTTGGATTACCGTCTTCATCCCATGTGAGTAATGCACCGGCATTTAATTCAACAGAATCATAAGCTTCGTGAGAATTCTTTCTAACAGAGAGAATGTATTTACCAGCTTCTAATTCATAGCCGTTATTATTGTTTTTGTTAGCGTCATTATAGTCGAATTCAGCGAGATCTTTGACATCGATTGTGACATCAACGATTTGGCTCTTACCGGCTCTAATGATATCGGATTTAGCAAAGCCCACTAAGTTGACATAGGCTTTATCGATACCACCATCGTGATATTCTGGAGTGTTATAAAGTTGAACGACTTCTTTACCAGCAACGGAACCAGTATTTGTGACTTTAACGTGAACTGTTAATTTGCCATCAGCTTTGGATAAATCACCATCGACACCAAGAATTTCTTGATTGAATGTTGTATAGGATAAACCATGACCGAATGGATAAGCAGTGACTGATTGATACCAAGCTTCACCAGCTTCACCTAAGTCAGCAGCGACAGATTCAAAATATCTATAACCAGCGAATAAACCTTCGGAATAGGAAACCATCATACCAGATTGTGTGGTTTCACTATCATCGGTGTGTTTCATAGGAACGGTATTACCAGCACTGGTATTACCTGTACCTAATTGTAATGTTCCATATTCACCGTTTAATAAGTAACCGACTTGGTTATTGTTAGAGAAGTTATAGTATGTTGGATCATCGAGTAAACTTCTTTGCCAGAAGTCAACTAAGTGACCAGATGGGTTGACTTCACCAGTTAAGATTTTGCCGACTGCGTCAGCACCATTCCAACCAGTTGTACCAATCCATAACATTGAGTCGATAGCAGGATCGTCTTCAATGTCACCAACTTCTAAAACGTTTGGAGAGTTAACGATAACGATAATTTTGTTAACATCGCCCACGACTTCCTTATGATATTTCGCATAAGCAAGTAATTCTCTTTCGGCGTCTCTGAGTTGTTGATAATGCTCATGAATGTCTGCGTGACCGGTAACTGTTTTACCACCACCGGTGTAAGCTGGGTTATCGTAACCTTCAGAACCAGTTCTGATGAAGTTAAGAACGACAGCATCGCCATAGATTTCTAAGTTGTCATCTACACCATTTAAGAAGCTATTGCTAGCTGGGGCGTAGTGTTTGCCACCAAATTCCACTAAACCTTCGCCATTTTCTTCGACGATGTTCATGTACTTATTGGTGTCAGTGTTGTTACCATTGCCGTACTTAGCGCGGACACGTGGATTAATGTTAAATCCAGCATCGTCTAAACTGGTAACAATTGTGGATGCGCTAGCTCTTGCGGAAGCAACGCTTGGTCTACTTAAACCACCGGAACCACCACCACCGGATTGGATGGTATAGCTTTCGGTACCAAGTAAAGTGACGTTTCTTTCTTCTTTAGCAAGTGGAAGAGCACCATTGTTCTTTAGAAGAACAAAGCCTTCGTTAGCGAGCTGAACGTTTAATTTGGCACCAGCTTCTAAGGTTTCTTCCCAACTATCGTACATGTTTGAGAAGTTGCCTGGTTCGGCTAATGCGGACTTAAACACAGGAGCAACGCTGACGCTGGCCATCACTGCTAACGCTAATGTAATACCACCAGCTTTAGCAAGACTGCTTTTTGATCTCTTTTTCATTTATAGAGAACCTCCTTTTAAAAGCGTCAATGTGCGTACGAAAAACATTAAAAAACGAAACGCATATAAAAATAAGCTATTTCATGACAATTTTAATGACTTGCATATGCGACATTTCAGTTAAATGATATCGACAATCTTGCTCATCAACAATTTTAACGCACCTTTCAAACCCTTTTTCTTGTGAATAGTTATAAAATCTGCGTTTTTATAACACTAAAACGATAAAAATGTTTCGTTTTTAAAGCGAAATATTTTTTGTATTAAACTTAAATAAATAGCGCATAAAGCGCTAAAAAGCTTCCCGCACGAAAAACGCGACCACGCGACTGCGCCTATTTTTTAAAAAGGGTATTTCATCGTTAGTTAACGCATAATAAAAAACTCAAGCCAGTTCGACTTGAGTTCTTTTTTAAAACAATGTTTTTATTTCATTGATTCCATCCAATCAAAGAGATTAACGGTGTTGCCATTAGCATCTTTAACTGGAACGGTTGATGGAGCACTGATATTGTTTGGATCAGCTTGATCATATTGGACTTCATCACGGAAGATATAAATCCATGACCAGTGACCATCGTAGTTATTGCCTCTTGGGTTACCTTGTGTACCACGGACATCGGTAAAGTATGAGAGGTGGATATCTTTTCCACCAGCATTAATTAATCTTTGATATGTGGCAAGAGTGAAGTTATTTGGATTAACTGTTCTATCGTTAGCGGCGTGGATAAACCACATTGGTAAATCTTTAAGTTTAGCAATATCGCTATCTTCAACGAACGAATCGCTATATGCTTCACAGCATGGATAGAAACCTCTAAAGAAGTTGCCATAGTTGACCGCCATTTCCATGGTCATATATCCACCATTAGAACATCCACCAACGAATATTCTCTTGGTATCGATATCGCCATTATCAGCGATGAATTTATCGATTAAGGATTTTAATGTTTTGGTATAAATTGAGTGGCCTGTACCGCCGTTATTGCTACCAGAACCACTATTCATCCACATGGTTGGAGTTTGAGCGGCTAAAACATAAGCACCTTTTTGTTGACCTTTAATGAAGTGACCTTGGATTTGAGGATTGCCAAGTTCAGTCACGTCGTTACCCAAAATAGCAATATCTGGATCAGTGCCACCTTCACCAGCACCGTGTAACCAGATAACTAATGGATTTAAAACACCATCTTCTCTTAATCTATCTGGTTCAAAGCCTTTATAAGTTAAGGTATATCCTTCAGCGGTATGGGATTTAGCTTCACCCCATTCTCTTGTGGAAGTAACGATTCTACTTCTAATTCTATTAACGGTTAAGTTAGAGAATGAATCTTCACCGGCTACTAAAGTACCGGATTTGATGGATACTTCAGCGGTGATATTGCTGTTCCATTGGTTCATATTGTTATATGTGAAGCATTGGGCACCACCAGAAGCACTATAAGTGCTAGAAGTGACTTCTAAAGAGAAGCGGATGTAATTAGATTCAGTAGCGTTAATAATTTCACCTTCTGGATCGCATAAATCAACGCTTAGAATATTTCTATTTGTATTATTTGTTTTGACATTGAATTGAACATTGGCTAAATCAGTGGCTTTAACTTTACCTTCGAGGTTTAATTTAACACCACAAATAGCAGGACCAAATTCATAGCCTTCCACTAAATAGTCAACAGTGAGAGGATCATCAACATAGACTTTTAAGACTTTATCAAAATAGCCTTCTTTGCTGACGGTAATGCGTGCCATACCACCATTAATGCCCTCAATGTTACCTTGAGCATCAATAGAAGCAATATTAGGATCGCTTGTGCGATAAGAAACGCCTTCTACATCACAAAGAACTTTGGTTTTCGCGTCGAGTTCGATAACTTCCTTCTTTAAAGAAGCATTCAAGATTTTTCTTGCTGTTTCCACTGTTCCTGATTCGTCAGAACCTTTGGATTCATCTCCTCCATTACTGGCACCATTACCACAAGCTGAAAGAGTAAGCAAAGAAGCAAATAAAATTGGAAATAATAATCTTTTTTTCATATTTCTTTTTAAATAGAGGGCTTGGTTACCCAAACCCCCTACTCCTTTCAATTGGTATATTGATTAAGCAACTAATGAGACGACAACGCCAGCAGAACCTTGAATTCTTAAGCAGTCGAGGTTTGGACCTTGAGCTGTTAATTCGAGGACGATTGTATTTAAACCTGCCATGGCATCAATTTCACCTAAATCGAGTGTCGCCCAGTTGTAGTAATTTTGACCAGATGTGCCTGGTAAAACTTTTCCAGCCAAATCAATAGCAGTGCCGTTGACTTTGAGTGTTAAACAATCAGCAAGAGCATGTTCTGCCATGTTTGGACTCCACCATTGACCACTTGTCTTAGCGGAAGCACCGATGAATGATAACCCAACTTTACCAGCAGCACTAGCGTTGAATTTTAATGTGATTTTAGCACCAGCAACGGCATAACCAACATTCTTACCACCAGATGCTTTTTTATTGCTTGAATCAACAACGAGAGCATTGGTTTCATCGCTTCCTTCTGGTCTTTCAAATTCACCATCTTCGAATTCAAGAGAAATCATACCTTCTGGTAATGGTTCAACGTATTCGGAGAATGTGAGTGTATCACTAACAAGAGCGATTGCGTCAAAGTTTGGAGCTTGAGCAGAAGCAGAAACGAGGATTTCGTTTTTGCCAGCAACGAGAGAAATATTACCTAAATCAATTTGGATATAAGCAACGCCATCTTCACCTAAGTAGCCAGCTGTTGCAGGAATGGTAACTGGAGCATTGTTAACAGAGATTGTTAAGCAATCTTTAATTGGATGATCTGTGTTTGTTTGGACATAAATGCCACCTTCTTGGTGCCAATCGCCTAAACCTAAATCAGAGTGACCAATAAGGATTAATTTTGCTGAACCAGCAGCACTAGCGTTGAAGGTAAATTTAGCAGAAGCGCCTTGAGCAAAGTAACCAACTGATTTGCCACCATGAGCATTAGCGTTTGTTTCTTCTCTTGCACCACCAGCTAAATCTGCATCTTCAAATTCTATATAGTAAGCGGATGAAAGATCTAATTGTGTGCTCTTAACGATGATGACTTTCCAAGTGGCTTTAAATTCAATATTGTCTTGGACATTAACTTTGTCACCAACTTTGCCAACGAGAGTGGCTGGTTGACCATATTGGTTTGTTCCAGCATATTCCCAACCATCAAATACATAGCCTTCAGGAGCGGTGAAACCGCATTCTGGTAATGTGTATTCGCCTGGAGCAGCTGTAACAGCGTCCATTGAGCCACTACCGGTATTAGCGTTGAAGGAAATGGTAACAGAAGAGAGTTGCCAGACGGCTTGAATTTCAGTGTCGGCATTAACATAGATTTTATCACCTGGTTGTTTTTCTTGATTACCGACTTTCCAAGCTTTGAATGTAGCGCCATCAGGAGCGGTGAAACCGCATTCTGGTAATGTGTATTCGCCAGAAACGTTTGCGACTGGAGCCATTTCGCCTGTGCCACCATTGGCATTGAAGGAAACGGTATATGTTACTTCAGGAACATAGTTTGGATCAACGATCTTAATGTAGTCGAGGTTTGGACCTTGAGCGGTGAAGGCAAACACAAATGTATTTTCACCAGCTTTGAAGTCTAATAAGCCTAAATCGACATCATGCCATTCACCAAATGTACCACCAATTAATGTTCTGCCTTCTAAGGAAATTGGAGCATCATTGAATGTTAATGTCATACATTCTGATAAAACTTGATCATCGACTGTTTGAGCTTGCCAGTTTAAGTTTGCACAAGAAGCAGCAACAAAGATAACTCTTAATTTAGCAGCGGCTTCAGCTGTGTATGTAAATGTCACTGATGTATCAGCGGATAAGTAACCAACGTGGGCACCACCATGGGCAGCAGCGTTATTGGTTTCGATTTGAGCAGCACCTACTAAAACAGCAGATTCAGCTTCTAAAATAACTGTACCAGCTTGTGGTTTTTCAGTAACTGTAACAGAAACTGTCGCATCTTTCATGCCTTCTTTAGAAATAGTGATTGTGGCTTTGCCAACAGCAACGCCTGTCACTAAACCAGAAGCATTAACAGAGGCGATTTCTGGGTGATCGGAAACAAAGTTAACGCCTTCAGCACTTGTTGGTTTTGTTAATTCGATTTGAACTGTTTTTTCTTCTTCAACAGTAAGAGTGGCGTTAGCAACTTCAATTCTTTCTTTAACAACAGCAGGAACAGCAGCGATTGCTAATGTTTCTTCTGTCCAAATGACGACTTTGTCCATGTTTGGACCTTGAGCGATCATTTCAATTTCTAAAACGTTGTTACCAGCAACTAAATCCACCATACCAAATGAAACAGCGTGGAAATCGTAATAGTTTTGATCATTTCCATCATCTGGTCCTTCACAAACTTTGTTGGCCATAGAAATGGCTACACCATTGAATTTAACGGATAAAGCAGCTGATAAATCCATTTGGGCGTTATAAGCCATTGTGACACCGAGTTCAACCTTAGTGGCTTTATCTGATGTAAATGTCATAGTTTCTTTACAGCCTTGTTGTAACCAACCTAAGGATGTGCCATCGTCTGTGGCGCCACTATTATCTTCAACTGGGGAATCACCAGGACCTAAAATGCCCATACCCCATTGAGAAGCATCCATGCCCCAGAAATCATCTGGATCATAGTGTTCAGCTAATTCTAAACGAACTTCATATTTCCATGGTCTTTCAGGTGCCTTTTGAACTGTGAGAGTAATGCTACCATTAGCATAGCCATCTTTTCTAGCTGTAACTCTGCCAGAGCCTGGACCTAAAGCGGTAACCAAACCTGTGGAGTCGACAGAAAGAATACCTTCAGCTCTTGTGGTCCATTCGACACCTTCAACGTCAGCGTGTAATTGAACAGTTTCGCCAACTTGAAGTTCTTTTTTATCACCTTCAGCGGTGACATTGATTGCTACTTCTTCACCTTCGTCAGCGCTTTGTGAAATATCACCACTTTTACCACTTGGGCCGGCTGGTTTTGTACAAGCCGCTAAACCCATAGCGAGAACTAAAGCGCTAGCGAGAATTGGAAGTAATGCTTTTTTTGCTTTCATATTCTTTTTCCTTTCTCTAAGAATGTCATGATTTTATTAAGCAAGGGATAAGCACTATTCCCACACTTAATAAATAAGCACTTATGAATAGATCTACTTAGTGAACTTAAGCCACACAACAAAACAGTAACAAAAAGTTAACAAAAAGTATTTCTGAATTCGCTACTATCTTATATATACAAAAAAAGATTATGAACACTTAATTCATAACCTTATTAGTTTTAGACATAACCTTATATTTATACTTATATAATTCGCGTGATAGTCATAATTTACTAAATAGCGATTTTTAGCTTAAAGATGTTATCTTTAATGTCATATTCCATCTTGCCATCGTACTTTTTAACAATATAGGCAATTGATTTAGTGCCATAGCCATGATACTTTGTGTTCTTTTTCGTTGTCATAATTGACCCATCACGATTAAATGATAATTCCTGATTCAAATAATTGGTTTCTTCAATCAAAAGAACACCATGTTTTTTAGAGGCTGTTAAAGATAGGACGCGTTTTTCTTTTTCGTCAAACGACTCCGCGGCTTCAATAGCGTTATCAATGATGTTAACTAACAAGAAATAGATATCGCTACTTGCTAGGTCTTTAAAAGCATCACCATCCACTAAGGCGGTGAATTCAATACCAACAGAATTACAATAAATTAGCTTGTCTTGAATTAATGCGTCGATATTGACGTTACCAGTACTAATTGAACTATCATAGAAATTTAAAGATTCTTCTAATAAACAGAAATCTTCATCAGTGAGGTTGCCTTTTTGTTCTTTGAGCCTTCTTAATTCTTTTCTTAAATCATGGCATTTCATATTGATGAAATTGATGTTATTTTCCATCATTTCTTGTTGTCTAATTTTTGAATTTAAAGTAGCTTTAATAATTGTTGTTTCTTGACGGTGTTCCATGACACGGAAACCACCGACAACTAAAGTATCAAATATGATACAGAAAATGATAAGAGAACCCGCTAAAATGCCGCGCATTGTTGGGTCCCACCATATTCTTTGTGAAACGAAAACATTAACCACGTTAGCAACTAGGAATACCACAACACCTAAAACAATAATATTAATTGTTCGAAGGATGTATTTGGAGTACTTAATATAATATCTCGCAATTAAGAAATAGCACGCTACAAAAATACCCGCTTTAATAGTGTAAAGAAGAATGTTATAAATCAAAGAATAGTTAGCCTCGCCTACCGCTTTATAAATCACACCATTTAAGCCTGTGTCTAAAATAATAATTCCCCACTGATAGGCCATATGTTGGAAAGTATAGGCCACCGATAAAAGAAGGAGAAGGTTCGGAATTCTGATTTTATAAGCAAAAAAGAAACCGGCAAAAATAGTAGCGGTTGCTATAGCATAAACCGCAATATTAATGAATTCGTTCCATTGCTCTGGCTTAAGGAAAAAATAAAGCCATATAATGTCAAAAGCGCCACCACTACAAGCAATGAGTAAGCCAATAGGTATAGCAATATATGGTTTAAAGCGGAAAGTCAAACGGTGCTTAAAAAGTATGACACCCGATATAATCATTTCAATAGTGAAAGATATAAACATTGTTAATAGTGTTTTTAGATCCATATTCTATTCTCCTTCACTTAATACAAATTGTTTAAAACTTTCCATAAAGGCTTTTTTCTTGGGGTGAGAAATGGCGATGATTTCATTATTAATTAATTGAATATCTAACTTTTCCACTCTTTTAATTTTGTGAGCGTTTACTAAATAACAAGAATTACATCTAATAAACCAATACTTTTTCAATTGTTCTTCGTATTTCTTTAAAGTACCTGTAGTTGTAATGTCTTCATTATTATCCATGTGAAAGATAATGTCGTGAGCAATTACTTCAATATATAAAACATTATTGACATTGATTTTACTAAAGCCGCCATCAGAAGGAACAACGATGAAATAATCGTTTTTCTTATATAGTTTCTTCATGACTTTTTCTAATCTTAAATAAAATGAAGCATACGTTAATGGTTTTAAAACGAAATCAATGGCGTCAACTTCATATCCACGTGTCGCATATTTTGCTAAGTTAGTGGCAAACATAATGATAACTTCTTCATCTTTTTCTCTGATTGTTCGAGCGACATCAATGCCGTTCATCGCTGATAAATTGATATCTAAGATGATGAAATCAAACTGACTTTTAAAGCGCATTAAAAAAGCATCGCCATTTTCAAATGTTTGAATATCAAATTTAACATTCTTTTCTTTGCTATAACGATCAAGTAAAGATAAACAATTACTTAAATCGTCTTGGCTATCTTCAACGATAGCGATATTTACATTGATTGGATCCATCTTTTCTATTCTAACACACGCACATTGAAAAAGAATACAAAAGAAAAACCCCTCTCCCGAAGGAAAGGGGTATTTGAATAACAATTAGTTTCTATCAGTCGCTTTAATGACTTCTGGAATACCAACGGCTTGATAATCTTCAATAGTCCAAACGTTGTTGGAATGAGCGCATGCATAAAGAATGTTCTTAGCGGCTCTTCTCATTAAGATTGTTGCATCGTGTGGAGTGGCACTATAGGTTTGAGAAGCGGAATAGGAAGCTTTATTTAACCATAAGTCATTACCCGCTCTTAAGCCGATGTTTGTGGCCATGTAGTCAGGACCAGCATAGTCAGTAACGACGACACCGTGGAAGCCCCATTCTTCTCTTAAGAGAGTGGTTAATAAGGCTTTGTTACCACCAGCCCACCAAGAACCGACACAGTTGAAGGAGGACATAATACCAACGCCACCTAAATCTGAGTAAATTTCAAAGCCACGAGCATAGATTTCTCTTAACGCTTGTTCACTGACCCAGCAGAAGACACCAGCACGGCTATTTTCTTGTTCGTTTAATAAGAAGTGTTTGGCATAGGAGAAGACACCATATTTCATTGCACCTTGTGCAGTGTGACCAGCCATTAAGCCAGCGATTAATGGATCTTCTGAATAGTATTCAAAGTTTCTACCACCATATGGAGAACGGTGAGTATTGATGCCAGGAGCATACCAACCAGTTAAGCCACGAGCAGCACCTTCTCTACCGATGGATTCGCCCATAACACGGGCAACATCTGTAGACCAGGAGCAAGCAACGACGACTTCGCTTGGGTGACCTGTACCAGAGTGATAAGCGGAACCAGGACCATCATAGTCTCTTGTTTCTGTTTTACCAATGCTACTGATAGCGGCAGTTTTGAAACCACCAGTATCAACGAGAGTTTGTAAATCATTAATTGATAATTGATTTAATAAGCTTTCCCATCTTGGATCATCCCATTCGGCATCTTTTAAATCTCTGAGTGTTAAATCACCAGCTTGGCCTTGGGTTGGCAATGGTTCATCAATTTGATTATCTTGGAAACTGAATGAACGACCACCGGCTTGGTTAGATGTACCACCTGGGAAGTGATCAGCACTACTGGCGGACGCTCTATTGATATCTTCAGTATTTTGCCATGTAGCGTTGAAGTCTCTGCGTGATAAGTATTCGATTGGTTCTTCATTACCACCAAATTCAACATCTTGGAAAATGTTCTTATATTCTTTATTAGTTTGGTATGAAGTCTTGAATTCAACATCCGCATCAAGAGTCATTGTCTTAGTATTTTCTCTATGAGCAACGCTAGTGACAGCAAGATCCCAAACGTTTTCTCTTAATGAGAATTCATAATCACCTTTTTCTAAGACATAGTAGCCTTTTTGTGTTGACCAGGAAGCGATTTCTCTAAATGAGAATTCTAATTTGTAAGCTTTCTTTTCTCCTGGTTCGATAAGGTTTGTCTTTTGGAAAGCGGTTAATGAATAATATGATTTTTCAATACCACCTGGGGTATATGGAGCATGGGTATAAAGTTGAATAACATCTTTACCAGCAACATCACCAGTGTTTTCCACTTCAACAGTGACTTCGACTTTTTGATTTTCTTGATCGACTTTATATTCAGCGATGGATTTATCAAATGTTGTATAGGATAAACCGTGACCGAATGAGTATTGAACTTCGTCTTTATACTTATAAGAAGAATCGGTCATACCGCGTGTAACATAATAACGGTAACCAACATAGATGCCTTCTTGATAGTTGGTGAATTTTGATCTATTAGCTGCACCACTCGTATATGTTAATGTGGTATCGTTACCAAAGTTTTGATAAGATGGGGCACTCTTCACGTCATATGGCCATGTGTCGACTAAGTGACCGGATGGATTAACTTTGCCGGATAAGATTTCAGCGATTGCTGTTGTGCCGGTTAAACCTGGGTGACCCATGAAAACAGCGGCATCAATAGCTGAATCATCTAAGAATTCGGCTTCGATAACTGTTGGAACGTTTAATAAGATGATGACTTTTTCAAATTCATCTTCGAGCATTTCGATACAAGCGATTTCGTTAGATTTCAGTCTTAATTCGCTGGTATTCATATCTTCGTCTTCAGAACCACGTCTTGTGACGACAAAGATGGCGGTATCAGAGAATTCCTTTGCGTCTTCTAATAAACTTTTACCACCTAATTCATCGAATGGTGTGTCATAGACACTAACTGGAGGTTCATAATCATATGGTGCTTTAGAGCTAACGATTTCAGCGTAACCATATTTATTGAAACCACATTGAATATCATAATTAGATGGGGCAACAGACACTGTTCTTTTGTTGCTAGAATAGTAATTCTTAATCATGTTCATAAGGTTTGGATTGACTTCAAAACCTTCTTCTTGCATAGCAACTTCTAATTTCTTCGCAACACGTGGGAATCCGTTGACTCTACCATCGGTTTGGAAAGAACCAGAACCACCATTACCGTAGAACAAACCATAAGCACAAGCACCGAAAAGGTTGACTTTCTTATTTTGTTCGAGATTGATTGGTAAAGCGTGATTTCTATTCTTTAAGAGAACTGTACCTTCTTCTTGAATGGTGACAACGTTCTTTTCTGCTTCGGCAGCAGCTTGTCTAGAAGTTTCTGTATCGATAATATCGACATGGCTACCACTCATGGTAACTAATAAGTTTTGGAACGCTGTACTTGGTAAGAATGATGCTGCAGCAGCACCAACAATAGCGACAACGACCACAACAGGAATTAACCAGCCAGCCATTCTACGCCATAAGACAACGTTTTTAACTGGACGAGATGAGCCTTCTACAACAGCTTTCTTTTCAGCACGTGGGGCTTCTTTGTAGTTTTTTAAGGCTTCTTTATCTCCGTCTTTAAATCTCATACGGCCAAAGAGCCAAGCAAGAAGGAAATAAGTACCAACAAGAGCAACTGCCGCCACGATTAAGATGATTAAACCAATCCACCAATATTCAAAAATTGAGCGGAGAGAATAACCAGCAATAATTGGCTTATCAAAGAAAGACTCTAAGATAGGTAAATTTAGCATAAATAAACTCCTTTTCTAATTATTTATTTATTGGTTAAAGCATAGAAAAGATAGAGATCGCCTCTATTAGCTATGTTTAACATTTGCGCTATCAGTATATCAATACGAAAAATACGCGCAAAAGAAAATGCATAAAGTTAAGTAAAAAACACATAAGTTTGTTATTAAAACTAGACAATTCATAGGTCGAAAAAACAACTCATTTATGAGAACCACAAAAAAACCGCAAGTCAATGACCTGCGGTTCTAAAGCCTAACTAGCTTTTTACGGAAGGAGTCTTACAATAAACACTTTTATCCGATTAATACGGTGTGTTCTTTTTCGATTTCTTTTTCGTCGCGTTTCTTAATGGAGATGGTTAAGACACCACTATCGAGTTTTGCGGTAATATCTTCTAGTTTCACTGTGTCACCAACATAGTATGAACGAGACCATTCGCCATAGCTTCTTTCTCTAACGATGTAGTCTTCATCATTTTCATCTTCCTTATTTAAGGATGCAGCGACTTTAAGATAACCGTTTTCAAGAGTAATCTTTGTGTCTTCTTTCTTCACTTCAGGTAACTCAATGAACAATTGGTAGTTGTCCTTGTTTTCTTTGATGTCAGTTTTCATCATATGTGATACAGAACAGTTGTTTGCTCTAAGGAAAAATCTGTCGAAAAATGGATCATAATTAGTAATATAATTTCTCATAATTTCAACCTCCTATATTACCTCTTTTAGCACTCAACCTCTTTGACTGCTAACACCATTATTATAACTAAAATTAGCACTCTGTCAATAGGACTGCTAAATATTTTTTAAACTTTTTTATTTAGATTAATTTATTAATCTAATTTTTTTAATATTTCTTCTAATTCAGGGGGTAAATTACAGGAAAATTCCTTATTTTTTAGATAATTTAATAGTCCTTTTATATCTAAAAATTTCAGTTTATAAGCATGTAAAAATTGATTTTCAAAGCCAAATTCACGCTTAAAAATGTTATTGATTTTATAGTCTCCATATTTGATGTCACCCACTACGTGATGCCTTATATATGACATATGTGCACGTATCTGGTGCGTACGCCCTGTTAATAAAGATATATCTAATAGTGTGTAGTCTTTAAAATTCTTAATTGGGTGATATTTGGTAATCGCGGATTTAGCGCCACTTTTTAAAGGGGCCACTACCATTTTCCTTCTTTCAAAGCTCTTTCTAAGAGGAGCATCCACCACTCCGTCTTCATTAATTTGACCAGACACCAGTGTTAAATAGTGCTTTTCAATTTGGCTATGATCATTAAAAATTTTGCCCATTTCATCAGCAGCTTTATTGTTTTTAGCAAATACGCATATACCAGATGTATCCTTATCTAATCGATGCACGGGCATAGCGGTTTTCTTTAAATACTCAGAAACAAGAACATCTAAAGAAGGATGAGATGTATCGCCATCTTGTTGGAGCAAAAGACCGCGTGGTTTATTAACAATCACGAAGTTATCATCTTCATAAACAATGATGGTTTTAATATCTAAGTCCATATTCTTATTATATTTTGCATGTTTCTATTTAGAAAAGCGACTAATTTGAATATAATAAACTCACGTGAGGTGATACTTATGTCAAAAGCGGATCAAATTTTTATTAACAACATGAAAGACATTATGGAAAACGGTTATTGGGATACCGATTTACCAGTGAGACCACATTGGGAAGATGGTACACCCGCTCATACTGTTAAAAAGTTTTGTATTGTTAATAGATACAATCTTCAAGAAGAATTACCAATTCTTACTATTAGAAGAACCGCTTTTAAGAGTTGCATTGATGAAATCCTTTGGATTTGGCAAAAGAAATCAAATAATATTCATGACTTACATTCTCACATTTGGGACTCCTGGGCGGACGAAAATGGTTCCATCGGTAAAGCCTATGGTTATCAACTCGCCAAAAAATCAATTTATCCAGAAGGTGAATTTGATCAAGTTGATAGAGTTCTCTATGATTTAAAACATAATCCTCAATCTAGAAGAATTATGACTAATATTTATAACTTTGAAGACTTACATGAAATGGGTTTATATCCATGTGCATATAGTATGACTTTTAACGTTTCTGGTGATACTTTAAACGGCATTTTAAACCAAAGAAGTAATGACATGTTAACCGCAAATAACTGGAACGTGCTTCAATATGCTGTCCTTTTAATGATGTTTGCTCAAGTTTCTGGATTAAAAGTTGGAGAACTAGTACACGTCATCGCTGATGCTCACATTTATGACCGTCACATTGATATCGTTAAAGAAGTTATTGCTAAACCGCAACACAAAGCTCCAAAACTTAAAATTAATCCAAATGTTAAAAACTTCTATGATTTTAAATTAGAAGACTTTGAATTAATTGATTATGAATATGAACCATTAGATAAAAAGATTCCGGTGGCTATTTAACATGATTATTTCCATTCTTAACTGCGATAAAGAATATGGTATTGGCAAACGTAATGGTTTGCTCTTTTCCTTACCAAAAGACATGAAATTCTTTAGAGAAACCACTCTTAATCATGTCGTATGCATGGGTGAAAACACTTTGTTATCGTTCCCAAATAGTAAACCATTAAAAAATAGAACAAATATTGTCTTATCTCAAGATCCAACACATAACTATGAAGGCGTTATTAACGTTCATACATTTGACGATTTCTTAAAAGCCATGAAAGAACACTCAAAAAAAGATGTCGTATTTGTCATTGGCGGTGCTTCAATTTATAGACAAACACTACCATATGTTGATCAAGTATATTTAACTAAGGTCAACGCTGTTGGTGGCGCAGAAGTTTTCTTTGTTAACTTAGATGAACATCCAGATTTTGAGTTAATTAAAGAGAGCGAACCAGAAATGGATGGAGATTTAGAAATCAAATTCACCATTTATCAAAACAAAAACAAGAAAGAAATTTTGTAAATATGAAAAATAACATCTATCCCAAAAACTACAAGAGTCTTCTCGATTTAGTGGAAACCCAAAAAGCAATTAAATTAGTTAAAGATACATTCGAAAGAGAACTAGCCAAAGAATTAGACTTAATCAGAGTTAGTGCTCCACTTTTTGTCGAACCAGGCACAGGCTTAAATGACAACTTATCAGGTTATGAAAAAGCTGTTAATTTTATCGTCAACGAAAACGATAGAGAACTAGAAATTGTTCAATCTTTAGCTAAGTGGAAAAGATATGCGCTTAAAAAATATGATATTGATGGTTTATATACAGATATGAACGCTATTAGAAGATTTGAAGATACTGATAACCTTCATTCTTTATATGTTGACCAATGGGACTGGGAAAGAAGACTTGAAGAAAAAGATAGAAATATTAGAACTTTAAAATCGATTGTAAAGAAGATTTATAAAGCATTTATTAAAACATACAACAAGGTCGTTAAAGAATATCCAGTTTTAAAAACAGAACTTCCAAAAAATATTACTTTCATCACAACAAAAGAACTTGAAAAAAGATATCCAAATCTTGACCGAAAAGCAAGAGAATCCGAGATTTGCAGGGTTTTTGGTGCTGTATTCCTCATGAATATCGGTGGAAAACTAAAAGATGGAGATCCACATGATACTCGTGCAGCGGACTATGATGATTGGAAATTAAACGGTGATATATTGCTCTGGTATGAACCATTACAAATAGCTTTTGAACTTTCTTCAATGGGTATTAGAGTTAATAAAGAATCACTAGTTAAACAGCTTAAAGATAAGAAAGAAGAATACAAGTTAGAATTAACCTATCACAAGATGATTTTAAACGATGAACTTCCTCTCTCTATTGGTGGAGGTATTGGTCAATCAAGGCTTTGTATGTTCTTACTTAAAAAAATCCACATCGGTGAAGTCCAATCTTCATATTGGCCCGATGAGGAAATCGAAGAATTCAAAAAGTACAACGTCAATCTACTCTGATTGGCGTTTTTTATTAATCAAATATTTGATAGCAACGATTAAGAAATGAATTGCACACCCTGTTATTACATAGCAAGATACAACGATGAGTGTCCAAACTAAATGATGGACATTTTCTGAAATAACTTTTAAGACTGGGAATGTGTGGCCATCATAGAAATAAAAATAATCGCATCCAGTTATAGCGTCAAATGTCCACATAATAACGCTTAAGATTCCAAATAGCGCTAAGCCGTGTAAAAGATCTTTCTTTTGAAGGTCATAGTAATTAGTGGCCACCATAATTAATGGAACAATAACAATGATGATGTGTTCTAGTAAGGATTGAAAGCCGGAGAAAGATAAAGCACTATAACCAACTGGTGGGCATCCAACGAATAAAGTAATAAACCCAATTATCATATTGATGACAACTAGGAAATTACAGGCGGCTGTTTTAATGACTCTATTTTTAGCGAATATAGCAACAGGAAAGATGTACAAAAACATCAAACAACTATGGAATGGAAGCATTTTTTCTATATTAAACGGGTAAGTTACTGGATCTTTTATACAATACGCATAAGTAACAGCGTAATAGAATATTTCTACCGCTACCGCTAAAGCCCAAATTGAAATAAGAGTTATTTTAATGACCTTTTTGTCTTTTTTTCTTAAGAAAAAGCAAAGAAAAACGCCAATCAATAAACCAATGACCACAAATAAAATATGGTCAAGTTTAAAAGCATATGAAGGTCCTTCTCTATTAAGCCAGTCGTGAGATAAAAAGAAATCCATAAAATTATTTGATTAGTTCTTCTATTATATGAGATAAAGCATCCTTTAAGTTAGCAAGAGTATTGTTTGCTTCATCAATATAAGGCAAATGGATAAATAATACTTTGGTTTTCTTAGATTTTAACAAAGCTTGATAATATGTGTAATTACAAAGATATCGACCTGCATTCTCACTAATACGATATGGAAGTTTAGATAAATCAAAAGTAGTAGTTAATATATCAGTACCACCATTAATTATTGGTTCATTATCTTTATTCACGCCAGAATTATCGACACCGTGTGCTATATTATGAGCATATTTTTCCATCGATATTTCTTTATAACTACCTGCTTCACCCACTAAAAATAGATAATCTGGTTCATTAGATAATATTTCATCAATTAAAGATGGTACCTTTTCCCAAGATACTGGTAATTCTTTAATTTGATAATTGCTTAATAAAGTAACTACTTCTTTAGAAGCATTAGTGGTTCTACCGCCAAATGGCTCAAAATATGTTACGACAACCTTGTTCATGATAATTTATCAATTAATTCTATAAAATCATTGATAAAAAGAATTGAGTTATTCTTCTTTTCGTCATCATATTTTTTAGAAGCGTTGTCGTAAACGGCTACTGTAATAAAGCCGCTTCTATTAGCGGTTTTGACACATGTTGGCATATCTTCTAAAACGAGAGTGTTTTCTGGTAAAGAATTCATTTTACTAGCCAAATCTAAATATATTTTGGCACTCTGCTTACCTTCTTTAGCAGTATTAACATCTGCAATTTCATTAAAATATTCCCCTATTTTCAATCTTTCAATACAAGGTCTATATAGAGTTTCGTCATTAGCTGTCGCTATCGCCATTTTAATGCCGTTATTTTTAAATAAATCTAATAATTCTAAAGCATGATCCTTTAATCGAACATGATATTTATACATATCTAGAGACATGTTGTGCCATTCATCCATAATCTCTTGAACACTTTCTTCAAGACGATAGGTTTCTTTTGTATAAACAGCGGCTTGCTTTAATCCAAGATGAACGATATGTTGAGCATAATCTTTAGGTAGTTCCATTCTGCGCTTAGCAAAAAAAGCAACATCAATATCATGCCAAATACCGGTGGAATCAATTAAGGTCCCATCCATATCGAAGATTACAGCTTTAATTTCGTGTCCAAATAGTTTCATAAGATTTCAATTTCACCACTATCAATATGTAATAACATATCACTAGTTTTAATTTGTAAAAAGAAATTAGCATCGACACCTATCACTTCACCGATGAAAGGCTCTTCGTTAATTAGTACACGTACCCTTTTATTTAAAAGATAATTGTGGTTTCTAAAATAAGATAAAAAGCGATCTTCATTAAGATTGGTTAAGTCTGAAACAATATTACCAAATAAGGTTGTTTCAAGTTTTAATAAATCAAACTCTTTATCACACTCTAAAGATAAAGATGTCGCCGGTCTTCTTAAATTGTTTGGAAATTGTTTTTGATTAACGTTTAAGCCAACACCAATAACTAAATATTCTAATATTTGTCCTTCTAGTAATATCCCGCATATCTTTTTATCGTTAACATAGACATCATTAGGCCATTTAATAGAAACATTCTTAACGCCATATGATTCTAATAACATTGCAATCTCGACTGCGCTTACGATTGATAATGCTGAGTATTTTTTTAGTAGCGGTTTGTCTTTAATCAAAAGAGAAAACATGAGGTTTTCACCTTTATTACTAGTCCAAACTCTATCATTTCTACCCTTACCACCGCTTTGATAATCGGCGGTAACGAAAGTAAAGTTATCTAAAAGTTTATAACTATTCTTTAAATAGCTATTTGTGGAATCTATTTCATCAAAATGAATAATGTGGTAGCTCATTTAAATACCCACATCTAGATCGTCGTACTTATTTAAAAGTTCGAGTAATCTATTTTTGTAATTATTTATAATTTGTTTATCATCACTATGTCTACGATACCATCTATAAGTATTGATATAGCCCAATAAAGCGATTTTATCTTTGATAACTGGATCATCTTTACCGAAATATAGATTAATTAAAGCATTATATAAATTGACACAGTCTTCATTAGGAATGCCAAAGAACTTCATTGATTCTTCTTCATTAAATTCGCTAAAACCAACATAAGCGGAGAAGAGTGACGCCAATTCAAAGATTGGATGACCAATCGATAATGTCTCCATGTCTATTAATACAAAATTATCGTTTTGGATAAGGATATTTTTAAAATGGCAATCCCCATGCACGATTGTATTTGAATCTGGAATGTCATTAATTAATTTTAAAATCTTATCATATTGTTCTTTAGAAAAATCGTCTTTAATATCTTTAAGCTTAGTAAGATATTCGTTTTTAATTGGAGGAACAATTGGATTATGACATTCAATGCTATTCATCTTCTTAAGCAAATCAACGTATTTTTGAATGTACTCCTTTAACTTGTCTTTGTTTTCCGCCACAACATTTCTTAATGATTTACAATCAAGCATTTCAAAGCAAACACCATATTTATCGCCGACTTTAACAATGTCATATGAAATAGCGGTAGGAATACCGAGCATAAATGCTTCTTTAGCCAGTGCTAATTCTTTTTCAATTTGCTCTTCATTATCAACATGTTTAAACACTTTAACAATAGTGTCGTCATTTAAACGATAAACAGTTGAATAATAGCCTTCACCAACAATCGTGGCTCCACTTATATATATTTGTCTTAAGGCTTTTTTAACAGTCATGATACTGGCAAAACCAGTCATAGAGAAAATATCATAGATATCTAAAGAAGCTTCTACGACTGAAACATCCTTATATTTTTGTTTTAATTTAAGAACTACTCTTAAACCCGCACTTGAGATATATGAAACATTAGCGAAATCCAACTCTATTTTGTCAAATGTCTCTTTTGACAATACTTGTTCTATTTCACTAGAAAGATTATCGGCGTTGTAGGAATTAACTTCGCCTTCTAAAAAGATTCTTAATACTTTTTCTTTGTTTTCAAATCTCATATATGCGCCTTCTATTTCGCCTCACTATCAACAGTGACTTCCTTGCCTTCAAAGAAAACACCATACATGCCTGGACCACAAGAAATACCAACAATAGGCCCAATCCAGAATTCTTTTACTGGAATATGTAATTCTTCTTCAATTCTCTTTTTAAAGTATGCTTGCGCGTCTTTTGCCATAGCTTGACCAACATAGCAAACTTTAGTTCTTTCATTAATATTTTCTTTAATGTATTCAAAACTTGCTTCTAAAGCGGCTTTTGAACCTCTCACTTTTTTAAAGACATAGTTATGGCCGTGAATATCAAACATGATAATTGGTTTTAAAGAGATTAAATTACCAAAGAATGCAGCGGCACCACTTACTCTACCAGCGGCTTTTAAATAAGTTAAAGTTTCTAAAGATCCAACTTCATGGAAATATTGTTGATTATCTTCAATCCATTTAACAACTTCATCGATATCTTTGCCTTGCTCTTGTAATTCAGCGGCGTGAAGAACGATTAAACCAAGTGCCATATTGGCTCTTTTTCCATCTAAACCGATGATTTTACGGTCTGGATATTTTTGTTGAAGTTCTTCTTTGACTAATCTAAATGTATTTAATGAACCACTTAAAGCGGTTGTACAAGCAATATATAAGACGTCTCTTCCTTCTTTTAATTCCGCTTCAGTTTTTTCTAAATATTCACCATACGTCACTAAGGAAGTTTTACAGTGGTTTGATAAATCTTTAATCCAACTATAAAGTTCTTCTGGAGAATAAACTTCCCAGTCCATATCCGCGGGTTTAGGTTCACCTTTAATAACGATACCCATTTGGAAATATTTAATATTGTGTTTTTGTCTTAATTCTTTTGATAAGTCAGTACTTGAATCAGTAAATATTTGAAACGCCATAAGAAAATTTCCTTTTCTATTAGAAATAGATTACACAATTTATAGGTATTATACAAACACCACGAAACAAAAGATTACTTATCCATCAAGCTGTTAAGTAGTAAACGCATTTGTTCGGCTATTTCTTCAAAAGAGCCATACTTTTCTTTTAATTCTGAATAATGCATTTTTTCACTAACAATAAATAAATTTTTTCTTTTATTTAAATAGGTAACGTAGATTGGCACATCTATACCTTTTTGATAAAGCATGTCACAGAAAGAGGCAAAACCAGAATGAAGGTATTCTAATTTTTCTTTATAACCATTCGATGAATCTTCTGGATAAATAATGATGTCTTTTCCTTCTTCGAATTCTTTCATTGATCTTTTCATTGTTAAAAGCAAACGATAGTCAGTGTAAGTCGCAATTAAACGCATGCCTTTATAAAACATATTGGCAAAAGGGGCCGCTATTGTACCGACAATATAGGCAAACCACTGAGGGAGGTGCTTCTTTTGATGGTAATAAGTCTTGGTTAAATATTTATAAACAGCTTTAAAACCTTCTGTCATCTCGTGAGTGCCCCACATTCTAAAGTCACGTGGATAATAAAGCTCAATTTTGACAGGTGTCTTTTTACCAACATGATTGGCAAGTAAAAGAATTGGTTCATCAGGGAACTCTTCGCCTAAATATTTAATTTTAGGTCGATGGACTAAAATATGATTAATAAAAGATGCTAATTTAAAAGAAAACTTTTTACGATTCTTTTCTAAATTATCTAAATTGTTAATAACTATTTTCTCACTCGTGTCTGTCACTTTTTTATTTTATCAAATAATTTATGTTTGCATATATTGCAAGCTGTCACTATTTAGAAAGTTGCCATCAAATCACAACAATTGTTATAATTCAATGCGTTATGAAAAAGATTATCGATGGTGTTTTAACAAGCTTAGTCATCGTTACTCTCATTGTATTAGCGATACTATTCAATCCTTTCACCTTATCAAATAACCAAAAGGATACCTTATTAATTCTTCTTATCGTTTGTGGTGCCGCTGCTCTATATTGTTTTGTCGTTGGTGAAATATCAAGAAACAATTCACAAATGGATAAACTGTGGTCAATTTTACCAATTGCCTACACTTGGATTATTGCCGCGAAAGCAGGATTTAACCCAAGACAAGTCATTTATGCCATCCTAGTTTCCTTTTGGGGCATTAGATTAACGATTAATTTCGCTAGAAAAGGCGCCTACAGCATCAAATTCTGGGCGGGTGAAGAAGATTACAGATGGAAGATTTTAAGAGCTAAGAAGCCGTTAAATAATAAATTTTTATGGGCTTTATTTGATCTTTTCTTCATCTCTATTTATCAAAACATTTTAGTTTTAGCCATTTGTTTACCTTCATTTGCCTCTATGGATAGTGCTATCTCTATCGGTTTATTTGATTACATTGCTTTTGGTGGCGCGATTTTGTTCTTACTTCTTGAAACTATCGCTGACGAACAACAAATGTTCTTCCATACTGAAAAGAGAAGATTATTAAATGAAGGAAAGAAATTAGAAGAATTACCTTCTCCATATAATTTAGGGTTTAACACTATTGGCATTTGGAACTATTCAAGACACCCTAATTATTTAGGGGAGCAAGGTTTCTGGATTATGTTGTATTTTGTGACTTTAGGGGCAGGAGTAGTTAGTAACGGCTTCTTCTCCTGGTCAATTATTGGTCCATTATTATTAGTGTTTATCTTCTTAGGAAGTAGTAATCTTCAAGAAGGTATATCCGCGAAGAAATATCCTGAATATCAGGCATATGTAAATAAAGTATCTAAATACATACCGTTTGTTAGATATAGAAAAGACTAGGGTTTCCTAGTTTTTTTATAAATAACCATATTCTTCAAGTAGATTCATAACGACGGCGTTAAGGCCTTGTTCACTTAAAGAACCGCATCCAGATTCAGTAGCGATTTCATTGCCATCCACTTCCACATGCAAAACACCGTCTTCATCGACGTAATAATTTACGTTAGGTAAAAATCTCATATCTATTTATATAATAACAAAAAAGCCAGGTTTTTAAGCCTGGCAAATTTTCTATAAGAATAAGAGGAGGAGAACGCCTGCTGCAACAGCAGAACCAATGACACCGGCAACATTAGGTCCCATCGCGTGCATTAATAAGAAGTTTGTTGGATCTTCTCTTAAGCCTTCCTTATGAACGACACGGGCCGCCATTGGAACAGCTGAGACACCAGCAGCGCCAATCATTGGATTGACTTTGCCTTTTGTTAAGACACACATGAGTTTGCCGCCTAACACACCAGCCGCAGTAGCGACTGAGAAAGCGATAATACCTAATACGAAGATTAAGATTGTATCAAGTGTTAAGAATGTGGCAGCATCAGCGGTACAACCAACACAAACACCTAATAAAATAGTAACAATATACATTAAGCTATTAGCTAATGTTTGAGTAATTTTTGGTACAACACCACTTTCTTTAACTAAGTTACCAAGCATTAAGCAACCAATTAATGGAGCAGCACTTGGAACAATAAGAACGGTAATCGCGGTAACGATAATTGGGAAGAGAATCTTTTCTGTTTTAGAAACTTCTCTTGGTGTTTCCATTTTGATTTGACGTTCTTTTTTAGTGGTAAGAAGTCTAATAATTGGAGGTTGAATAACAGGCACTAAAGCCATATAGGAATAAGCCACAATGGCGATAGATGATAAGTATTCAGGTGCCAATTTAGATGTAACTAAGATAGCGGTTGGACCATCCGCACCACCGATAATACCAATAGAAGAAGCAATACGTGCATCAAAATTGGTCCATCCTAAGCAGTTCTTACCTAAGATAATGGCGCCCACAAATGTCATAAAGATACCGATTTGAGCGGCAGCACCTAATAACATAGTTTTCTTATTAGCAATAAGTGGACCAAAGTCTGTTGTAGCGCCAATACATAAGAAGATTAAGCAAGGATAAATGCCCCATTTAACACCATAATATAAATAACCAAAAATACCGGTGTAGTCGTAGCTATAAAGGTGATCTAGTTTATCAACAAGCGCTTTATCGAAACCTAAAGCCGTAGGAGCAACATCGAGGAAATCAGGATTAGCATGCATCACGACTTGGTGGATTTGTTCAGTTGTTAAAACATTACCTTCTTTGAGAATGCCCCACTCTCGAGCTTGGTTAAATATAAAATCACTCTGCTCTGTCGTTAAACCAATAGCAGCGGCTAACGATATAGGATTATATTCCGTTGTGCCTTTAGCGAAGATTTCTTTTGCGACAAATGGTAAGTTGACTAACAACATACCAAAAGCAATTGGTAACAATAAATATGGTTCGAAGTCTTTCTTAATCGCGAGGAAGAGTAAAACGCCCGCCACTAAAATCATGATGACGTTTTTCCATCCACCACTGACAAAGAATCCGGCTATACCAGAACTTTCGAAAAATGCTGCAATTGTATTCCAAAACATAGTTAAATTACTCAATAATCACGATTGGTTCTTTGGCTTTGACGTTTTGACCTTTGGTCACGAGGATTTGAGCGACTTGACCTTCGAAAGGAGAAACTACTTCGTTTTCAAGTTTCATTGCTTCAACGATTAATAAGACATCGCCCTTTTGGACTTTGTCGCCAACTTTAACTTTGACATTGGTAACTTGTCCTTGAATTGGGGAAACGACTTCTTTACCACCATCGTTATTAACAATTTTCTTGGTCTCTTGTTTTCTTTTTTCTTCTAATGGTGCTGAATCAACTTGTTCAATTTCTTCAAGTTCAACACGATATGATTTACCGTTAACTTTGATTTTGTAAATTTTCATACCTTAATCCTCGATTCTTTTTATCGAAACTACACGCACGTCCTTGCCAGTTTCGCGGTAAAACTCCATTGTCGCCACTAAAGCGGCCACAACAGCGTTTGGGTCTTCGCTTAATAGCTTGTTTTCTTCGCGGGGCAAAATATTAGTCGCGGCATCGATTTTTTCCATACCCTTTTGTAATGCCCAGGTGACAAAAATAATCACACCCAAAACTAAGAAAACAATGAGAATAGCGATTGCCGCGATCAAGAAGGCTTCGCCAATTGAAATATTTCCGTCTTTAAAAACTGCTAATACCATGACTATGCCTCAACACGGATGAGCGTAGGAATCGCATCTTCGTTTCTTTGCTCAATAAATTTAATAGCGACATCACCAAACAAGGCGATTGATAAAACATCTTCGTCACTCTTAGCGATATCTTTATATTGTTTCTTTAATGCATCAAATTCTGGCTTTAAATCATCCGCTGGGCGATAGTCGATGACTTTGTCATCACCGATAATCTTATGACGGATTTCTTCGTTGACTGGAGCAGGAGATCTACCATATCTACCATGTAGATATTCGTTGATTTCTTTTGGTACCATCTT
>JAEEGH010002883.1_pt1 | contig 45744 bp, 36 predicted proteins | sample 9134181 | NCBI WGS metagenome assembly JAEEGH01 (sample SAMN16246544, study PRJNA631951) | gut metagenome | biome: gut microbiome; feature: rumen; material: DP-attached | host: Bos | place: Iran: Karaj | collected 2018-10
GTGATTTTATTCTATTTGGTTCCAGTGCTAGCAGAAAAATGGTTAAAAATGCCATCTAGTACATGATGTAATTTAAGGTTATATTTGATAGTAAAATTGCTGAGATGAACAGCAGGGATGAGTTTTAAGGAAATAACGAAATGACAAAAGAAGAGTTTTTAAAACTTAGTAATAACAGAATACTTTTCCTGGACGGAGCAACAGGTACTAACCTTATGAAGGCTGGAATGCCAGCTGGTGTATGCCCTGAGAACTGGATTCTTGAACATAAAGACGTAATGCTTAATCTCCAGAGGAGCTATGCAGAGGCAGGTGCTGACATTATCTATGCGCCCACCTTTACAGGCAACCGTATCAAGCTGGCAGATTATGGCCTTGGAGATAGAATAGAAGAGATTAACACTGAGCTTGTTAAGCTCACCAAGGAGGCTGCACCTGGCGCTCTTGTTGCTGGTGATATCACCATGACAGGAAGACAGTTAAAGCCAATTGGTGACCTGGATTTTGAGGAGCTCATTGAGGTTTACAAGCAGCAGATCAAGATTTTAGAGGCTGCTGGCTGCGATCTTCTTGTAGTTGAGACTATGATGAGCCTTCAGGAGTGCAGAGCAGCACTTATTGCAGCCAAGGAAGTAACAGACCTTGCTGTTATGGTAACCCTTACCTTTGAAGCTGATGGCAGAACACTTTACGGCTCAGACGCAGCATCAAGCGCTATCACACTGGAAGCTCTTGGCGCATGCGCTATTGGAGCTAACTGCTCAACAGGCCCAGATAAGATGGTCAGCATTATCAGTGATATGGCGGCGGTTACAAGTATTCCTATTATTGCCAAGCCTAACGCAGGCCTTCCATCTGTTGATGAAAATGGTAATACTGAGTATGACATGGACTGTGATACTTTTGTTAAGGAGATGGAACAGCTTGTTAACGCCGGAGCTTCTATTATCGGTGGTTGCTGCGGCACAACTCCTGAATACATTAAGGGAATAAAAGATAAATACGGCGATGTTAAGCCTATAGATATCAGAGATAGCGAAGAAAACCCTATACCTAGGAAAATCTGCGGCAGAAGATACCTTGCTTCTGAGAGAATGAGCCTTTCCTTTGGGCTTGAGGAGAACTTCATGATAGTAGGTGAGAGAATCAATCCTACTGGTAAGAAGAAGCTTCAGGAACAGCTAAGAGAAGGCAACCTTGATATGGTATGTGATTTTGCTGCCAATCAGGAAAAAGAGGGCGCTTCTATCCTTGATATCAACGTTGGTATGAGCGGAATCGATGAAAAAGAGATGATGCTCAAGGTTATGGAAGAAGTAATGTCTATCACAGACCTTCCACTTTGCATCGATACAAGTAGCGCAGATGTAATGGAAGCTGCGCTTCGCCTATACCCAGGAAGAGCACTTATGAATTCTATTTCCCTTGAAAAGGGTAAGGCTGAGAAGTTCCTTCCACTCGCCAAGAAATATGGCGCTATGTTCATTCTTTTACCACTGGCTGAAGCCCTTCCTAAGGACAGTCAGGAGAAGATTGATAACATTAATAAGATCTATGCTATGGCTTGTGAACTTGGCATGGACAAGGAAGATATAGTAGTAGACGGCCTTGTAGCAACTGTAGGTGCTGATCCTAATGCAGCTCTCAACACACTTGATACAATTGGGTACTGTCATGACAACAGCTATGCTACAATCTGTGGACTTTCCAATATTTCTTTTGGACTTCCTCAGAGAAGTAACGTAAACACTGCGTTTCTTACTATGGCTATAGCAAGAGGCCTTACTATGGCAATTGCCAACCCATCACAGGAGATGCTGGTCAATGCGGCCTTTGCTTCTGACCTTCTTCGAAAAAAAGAGGGCGCAGACGTAAGATATATCACCAGAATGGAGCGTTATGCCGATCAGAATCAGGCTGCCCCTGCAGGAACTAATGCAAATGCGTCAAAGCCTGTTTTGGAAAACGATAATATTCTTGATATAATTAAGAAAGATGTACTGACAGGTAACAAGAGAGGAATAGTCAAGGACACTGAGAAGGCTGTTAAGGAGGGCAATTCTCCAAGACAGATTCTGGATGAAGTTCTGATGCCTGCGATCAACGAAGTAGGAGATCTTTTTGATAAGGGTAAGTACTTCCTTCCTCAGCTCATTGCTGGTGCTGAGGCTATGAAGCTCTCTATCGGATATCTTGAACCTCTTTTAAAGGAGGGGGCAGATTCTGGAGAAAAGCTTCCTTCAATTGTTATAGCTACGGTTCATGGTGACATTCATGACATAGGTAAGAATCTTGTGGCGCTGATGCTCAAGAACTACGGCTTTAATGTTATCGACCTTGGAAAGGATGTTCCAAGGGAAGAGATAATCAAGGCTGCCAAGGAAAATGATGCCAAGATCATTGCTCTTTCAGCTCTTATGACTACAACTATGAAAGAAATGAAGAACGTGGTAGATCTGGCGCATGCTGAGAACCTTGATGCCAAGATCATCATTGGCGGAGCAGTAGTTACACAGGACTACGCTGATGAGATCGGTGCAGATGGTTATTCATCAGATGCTGCAGATGCAGTAAGAGTTGTTAAGAACATTCTTGGTATAGAGTAATAATAGAACAAAAGAGAAAAAGTTAAGTTGGAGGCTCCTATGACAGGTGCAGAAGTAATCGTTAAATGTCTTGAAAAAGAGAACACTAAGGTTATTTTCGGATATTCAGGTGTTGCCATAGATCCATTTTGGAATAAGATACTGGATTCTAAGATCAAAAGAGTCCTTGTGCGCACAGAGCAGAACGCTGCCCACCTTGCAAGTGGCTATGCCAGAATAAGCGGAGGAGTAGGAGTCTGCGCTGTTACATCAGGCCCAGGTGCCACTAACCTTATCACAGGTATTGCAACAGCTTATGCCGACAGTATTCCTCTTGTAGCAATCACAGGTCAGGTCAACAGTGACATGATCGGAAGTGATGTTTTCCAGGAGGCTGATATTACTGGAGCTGTAGAGTCTTTTGTTAAGTACAGCTATCTTGTAAGAGATGTTAATGACCTTCCCAGAATCTTCAAGGAAGCCTTCTATATTGCAAGTACAGGAAGAAGAGGACCAGTACTTATCGATATTCCTTTCGATATTCAGAATGATGAGTTTAAAGATAAATTCTCATATCCTGAGTCAATCTCCATGAGAAGCTATAAGCCTACTGTTAAAGGTAATATGGCTCAGATCAAAAAGGTTATCAAAGAAGTTGAGAATGCAAAGCGTCCTATTATCTGTGTAGGCGGCGGTGTACACCTTAGCCAGGCTACAACGGAGATAAGGAAGTTTGCTGAGCTCAATAGTGTTCCTGTTGTTACAACTATGATGGGAATTGGCGTAATGCCTTCTGACCATCCACTTTTCTTTGGAATGGTAGGTAATAACGGACAGCCATTTGCTAACAGAGCGATGAATGAGTCAGATCTTCTTCTCATGGTAGGAGCGCGAGTTGCTGACAGAGCAGTTAATAGACCAGACCTTATTACAGAGAATAAGGTAATGGTACATATAGATGTAGACCCTGCTGAGATTGGTAAAAACGTTGGACCTACAATTCCTCTTGTTGGAGATATCAAGAATATTTTCCAGGATTTCCTTGAACAGGATGAACATGCGGATGATCACAGCGAGTGGCTTGATACGCTTAACACTTACAAGAAAGAAATGGCATCAGACAGAACACCAAGAGATGATGATTATGTAGAGCCCAAAGATTTCATGACCAAGCTCTCAGCTGCTGTTAAGGATGATGCTATCTATGTAGCTGACGTTGGTCAGAATCAGATGTGGTCCTGTGCATATTACAAGGTTAAGGATGGAAGATTCCTTACATCAGGTGGTATGGGAACTATGGGCTATTCTATTCCGGCTGCGATGGGGGCCAAGCTCGCAGCTCCTGATAAGCAGGTTCTTGCTGTTATTGGAGATGGAGCCTTCCAGATGTCCATGATGGAGCTTGCCACCATGAGACAGTACGGAATCAACATCAAGATAATTGTTATGAAGAATGGTTTCCTTGGCATGGTAAGAGAACATCAGCACTATGCTTATGATGATAACTACAGCATGGTAGAGCTTAAGGGTGATCCAGACCTTTCCCTTATCGCCGCAGCATACGAAATGGAATATGACAAGGTTACGGGTGAGGATGATATTCAGGCCAAGCTAAAAGAGTTCCTTTCAGACGACAATGCTGGTCTGCTTGAGGTTCGTGTAGATCCAATGGAACTCGTTAAGTACTGATTGCCGGAGTGGAGAAGACAAATATGCGAAGAATATATTCAGTATTGGTTGAGAATAGAGCCGGTGTACTTTCGAAGGTAGCAGGTCTTTTCTCTAGAAGGAATTTCAATATCGATTCTCTTGTTGTTGGTGAGACTGCCGATAAGGGAATATCTGCCATGACCATTGTTTCAAGCGGAGATGAGCGTACCATTGAGCAGATTGAGAAACAGCTCAACAAGAAAATCGATGTCATCAAGGTTAAGACCTTCAAGGAGAGCATGTCTATCAACAGAGAGCTCATGCTCATCAAGGTCAAATATAACAAGGAAAATCGTCGTGACATCATGGAGAACTGCGAGATCATGCATGCTCAGATCGTTGACATGTCCAAGAATCTTATGATGATCCAGATATGCGATACCTCAGAGCGTATAGAGCTCTTTATAGAAATGCTGAAAAGTGTCAGCATCGTTGAGATTGCTCGCACTGGAACTGTAGCTCTTACCAAGTGTAAGGAGCAGTAAAACCTCAAAATGCATATAGTATTACCAAGTGGATTTTTTTGTCATTGGAGATGAAATGACAAGATAATCCACTTTTGTATATAGTGGCCTATTTGATAAAATGTAGCATATGAAAAAAAGTAATGTTGATATTTATCAAAAGAGAATAAACAGACAATACCTGACGTTGCTATTTACGCTTTTCTTTGTGGTAATTACGCTTATAGCCGGTTCTTTTTACTTCAGATTCTACAGGGCGGGAATTACCAGAAGAGCAGAAGGAAACGAGTACGATCAGTACTATGTGATGATAACTGACAATTATAAGTCGGATTTCTGGCAGTCAGTATACAGATCGGCTCTTGAGACAGCCAAAGAACATGGTATTTATGTGGATTTGTTGGGAGAGAATCTTTCGGGGGATTATTCCTGTGAGGAGCTTATGCGAATGGCTATAGCTTCCAAAGTAGATGGGATAATTGTCTATGCCAGCGAGGCAGTTTCCATGACCAATCTCATAGATGAAGCGGTTAAAAATGGTATCCCTGTAGTCACCCTGTACGGGGATAGTACGCACTCTGACAGGCTGAGCTTTGTAGGTGTCGGCGGCTATAGTGTCGGTAAGCTCTATGGCAAACAGATAGTCAATATCATCAAAGATAACAGAAGACAGGAATTACTTGAATCAGAGACTATAGGAGACAGAACCCAAATACAGATTGCTGTTCTTGCAAATGCAGATACTCTTGATGCAGGTCAGAACATTATCATTTCTTCCATGCAGGATACTATCAGGCAGGAAAATGCAACAGACTCTGAGTTTGAAGTTTCTATCGTTACTGTAGATAACACCAATGCCTTTGCAGTAGAGGAATCCATCAGAGATATCTTCATGCAGGAAAAGGTTCCAGATGTAATCGTAGCTCTAAATGAGCTTAATACTGTCTGCGCTTATCAGGCAGTTGTAGATTACAACATGGTTGGAGACGTTAATGTACTTGGATACTACGACTCTGAGGAAATTATAAAGGCTATCGACAGAGGAGTTATCTATGCAACGGTAGCCATTAGTACTGATCAGCTTGGAACCTACAGCGTTCAGGCTCTTATGGACTACTATGAATTTGGAAATACAAGTGAATATTACACTGCAGACATCACACTTATAAACAAGGAAAACGTTGGTGACTTCAAGAAACAGGAGGAGCAGGATGAATAAACTATTAAACAGCTCCCTCCAGACCAAGATCATAAGTGTATGTGTCTTTGCTAACATGATCATCTTCGTGGTTAATCTGTTTCTTTTACTGGGAATAAATAGTATGTCCAATGACATGGACATGGTCTATCAGGATAACAGGGCACTTAACGAGCTGACTAAGGCTCTTGATGAGGTTCAGGATTCAATGACTCTTTACCTTAGCTCCAAGACCAGTGATTCTCTTGAGAACTACTATATCAGTGCCCAGAGACTTTCTAATCTTGCAGGTGACCTTGATGATAAGATAACAGACCTCTCCTACAACAGAATGGAGAGGAACATCAAGTACATGACTGGCAATTACTTAAGTGAGGTTGAGCAGACAATTGATACCAAGCGCGGCCGAAATGTAGAAAAATACCGTGCATATTACGAGAAATCAACCGAGCTCTACAAGGATATAAAGGCATACCTTACCAGTCTTAACCTTGAGCTCTTTGTATCAAACTCAGAGAGCTTCAGCACACTCATCACAGCGTTCAGATATTTTGAGGTAGTTGCTGTTGCTGTTACATTCCTGGTAATGATAGGTAATGTAATTATTATCACTAAGTTTGTTAAGACCATGATCATGCCACTTAAAAAGCTGTCTGATTCAGCTGACGAAGTGGCTGATGGTAATTTCGATATCGTTCTTCCAACAGCTCATTACAATGACGAGGTTGGAATAGTTATTGGTGCCTTTAATAAGATGGTCATCAGTATCAAGGATTATATTGAAAAGCTTCGTGAGAGCCTGGAGAAAGAAAAAGACATGCAGGAAAAAGAGCTGACTATGGAAGCTCACCTCAAGGATGCTCAGCTTAAGTATCTAAAGGCCCAGATCAATCCGCATTTTCTTTTTAACACCCTTAATGCAGGTGCTCAGCTTGCCATGATGGAGGGGGCAGACAGAACCTATGAGTATGTTCAGACTGTTGCAGATTTCTTCAGGTATAATGTCAAAAACCGTGAGGATACAGTTAAGGTCCGTGAAGAGGTTACCCTTGTAGATAACTATATTCGCATTCTGAATGTAAGATTTTCTGGAGATATAGGTTATGACAAGCAGGTTGATGAAAGGCTCCTTGAACATGAAATGCCGAGCATGATACTGCAGCCTATAGTTGAGAATGCCGTTAATCATGGTATCAGAGAGATGGCAGGAGAAGGCAGGATCCTTCTTAAGGTATACAGGGAAGATGACAGGCTGTGCATAAGCGTTATTGATAACGGTAAGGGAATGGATAGTAAGACCATAGAAGAGATTCTCTCAGGAACCAGAAATCCTGATGAGAGCAGATATGATAATAATGGCATTGGAATGGATAATGTCATTTCAAGACTTCGTCTTTTTGCAGGAAAGGACGATGTTATCAGTATTAAGAGTGACGGCGAGAATAAGGGATGCGAAATCAAATTAAGCCTTCCTCTTGAGGAGAAGTAATGTATGTACAGAGTAATGCTTGCTGATGATGAGGGAATCGTAATTGATTCTACCAAGTTCATAATAGAAAAAGAGTTTGGAGATCTGTGTCAGGTGGAATTTGCCAAGACAGGACGCAAGATGATAGAGCTTGCTGAGACCTTCAGACCTGATATAGCAATAGTAGATATTCATATGCCTGGCATCAACGGAATTGATGCCATAAGAGAAATGCAGAGGTTTAGTAGTAACACTGTATTTATCGTAATGTCTGCCTACGACAAATTTGACTATGCCAAGGAAGCTATTAAGCTTGGCGTTCTTGAGTATATCACCAAGCCCATGGATAAGACCAAGGTTGTCAGAGTACTTAAAAAGGCCATGGAGCAGATTGATTCTGATAGAGAAAAGCGCAGCAATGAGCTTCTTATTAAGGAGAAGCTTGAGACTGTTGAGCCAATCATCGAAAACGGTCTTATTTATGACATTCTTTTGCAGGAGCATTTTGAGGAAGATATTGAGAACTACAGGACTATTCTGGGAATCGATGAAAGCTATGGCTATATGATGGCTATAGTATGTGGAGACTCCCAGGAGGGTAATCATATGACTAATGCCATTGGTAGTTCGGTCAAGATATCTGGCAAGTATCAGGAGATACGAGAGGGTGTCAAAAACTTTTTTAATTGCAAGATCGGTAACGTAATGGCCAACAAGATTGCAGTCCTTATTCCGCAAAAGGATCCACAGATGGAGCTCTCAGTAAGATCAGAGCTGATTGACAGAGCAAGAGAGATGGCAAGGTATCTCAGGAAAAAGACAGACATAAGCTTCAGGGTAGGTATTGGCGGAGTTAAGCCTCTTAAGGAGCTGGGCGATTCCTACAAGGAAGCACTAAATGCCCTTATAGCAACTACTGGTTCTGTAGCTCATGCGGATGACCTTACAATCAACTGTGACTATGAAGATGGATATCCCAAGGCACTGGAGAAGCCTCTGTTTGAAGCTGTCAGCAAAGGAGATCTTAATGAAACAAGGGTGATTGCTGAGCAGTATGCTGACTGGATGTGTAAAAAAGCTATGGACGGTGACCTTATGTCTATGAGGCTTAAGGTACTTGAGTTTTCTCTTTATGCTGAGCACATCGCATACCAAAACGGCGGACAGACCTACAGGTATTCCAGTAGAAATAACTACCTGCCTGAGATAATGGCGCTTGATAGCCCTTCGCAGATAAAAGAGTGGTTTATAGCCAAGGTAATTACAGCCTGCAGTGATGTAATCAGTAAGAGACAGGAGAGGTCAGGCAATATAATAAAGACCGCCAAGGATTATATAGATGCGCATTTTGATAAGGACATTTCCTTAGATGACGTATCAAGGGTAGTTAATATCTCCCCTTATTATTTCAGTAAGATATTCAAGGAGGAGAGTGGTCTTAACTTTATTGAGTATCTCACAAACATCAGAATAGATAAGGCCAAGAATCTCCTTGAGAATTCTAATCTTTCTATCAAGGAGATATGCGTATCCTGTGGCTATTCCGATCCTAACTATTTTAGCCGCAGCTTTAAGAAAAACGTGGGAGTTACACCAACTGAGTATAAAGACAGATTCTAAAACGGGGCAATGGGTATGGAAAAGAGAAGGTTTTATATTCCAAGGCTTATCAGTATTCTTCTCATAGCAATACTTATATGTACATGTGGTGGATGCAGTACACCTGCAAGGGAGACTGATAGCAGTAATAAAGAGAAGACAGACAAGATACAGATAGGCATGTGCTTTGACTCTTTTGTCATAGAGAGATGGCAGAGGGATAGGGATGTATTTGTATCCACAGCCAAAGAGCTTGGGGCTGAAGTCAATGTCCAGAATGCTAATGGAGATCCGCTCAAGCAGAAAGAACAGATAGAATACTTTATCAAGAAGGGTATGGACATTATTGTCATTATTAGTATCGATCCGGAAAAGATAGCTGATTCAGTCAAAAAAGCTCAGGATGAAGGAATAAAGGTCATTGCCTATGACAGACCAATTACCAATGCCGGAGCAGACCTCTATATTTCTTTTGACAATGAAATGGTTGGAGAAATGATGGGAGAGGCATTCGTGAAAAGTGGACTTAAGGGCGGCAAGGTTGTAATGATATGTGGCCCTCTTACGGACAACAACGTGCCTATGGTTCGTGATGGTTTTACAAGAGTCATGGAAGAAAATGACAATGAGGTTCTGGACATATATTATGCAGACGGCTGGAAGGCAGAGGCAGCAGGCGATTATGTATATAGCAATACAGAACTCATAGAAGAAGCTGATGCCATAATGTGTGGCAATGATGATCTTGCCAGCAAAGTGGTATATGCTCTTTCAGAAAAGAGACTTGCAGGTAAAAAGCTTGTTTCAGGACAGGATGCAGATCTTGAGGCGTGTCAGAGAATAGTAGAAGGAACACAGCTTATGACAGTGTACAAGCCTATTGAGAAGCTTGCCAAAACGGCTGCAGAGGTAGCAGTTGCCATGGTAAGTGGAGAAGAGCTTCCTGTAGATGACATTGATGAATATGATGATGGCAAGAAGATTGTTCCATATCTCAAGATAGAAACAGTAAGCGTCAGCGCTGACAATATGGATGAGGTGATAATTAAGAGCGGCTTCCATTTGGAGGAAGATGTATATCTCAATGTTCCTGGGAAATGATTATAAAAAATAGTCATCGTAAATTTACAGAATCTTAATCGTTATAGCACAAAATTGTCTCAAAGCAGTAGTACTAGCAAAATAATGCTAGCACTACTGTTTTTTATTATTAACCAACCATAAAAATTTGCTTAACATAGCAAGTTAGTGCTTGTTTTTTTATGATAAGGTGTTAACTGTAGGGAGGCATGAGTGATGCCGAACTATAAAAAAACTATAAACATATAGTAAATCTAGACGGAGGAAAAGAAATGAAGAAAAAGTTATTTAGTGTAATGCTTGCTGCTGCTATGGCAGCATCACTTCTTGTTGGATGCGGTAGTGGAGCTCCTGCTAGCTCAGGCGGCGGAAATGGTAAAGTCGGTGTTGCTATGCCTACAAAGGATCTTCAGAGATGGAATCAGGACGGAGCTAACATGGAGAAACAGCTCAAGGCAGCTGGCTATGATGTAGACCTTCAGTATGCTTCTAATGATATTGCTACTCAGGTTTCTCAGATTGAGAACATGATCAGTTCAGGAGCAAAGGTTCTCGTAATCGCTTCTATCGATGGTGATTCACTTGGAACAGTTCTTGCACAGGCTAAGGAAGCTGGAATTAAGGTTATTGCTTATGACCGTCTTATCATGAATTCAGATGCTGTTTCTTACTACGCAACATTCGATAACTACATGGTTGGAACAAAGCAGGGCGAATACATCAAGCAGCAGCTTGATCTCGACAACGCAGCTGGTCCTTTCAACCTTGAGATCTTCACAGGTGACCCTGGTGACAACAACGCTAGATTCTTCTACGGCGGTGCTTATGACGTTCTTAAGCCATACATCGAGAGCGGCAAGCTTGTAGTTCAGTCTGGTCAGGTTGATTTCGATAACGTTGCTACAGCTAACTGGTCAACAGAGAATGCGCAGTCCAGAATGGATGCTATTATTTCTGCTAACTATGCTGATGGAACTAAGCTTGATGCAGTTCTTTGCTCAAACGACTCAACAGCACTTGGTGTTACAAACTCTCTTGAAGCTAACTACACAGGCGACTGGCCAATCATCACAGGTCAGGACTGCGATATCGCAAACGTTAAGAACATGATCGCTGGCAAGCAGTCAATGTCTATCTTCAAGGATACTCGTGATCTTGCAGCTAAGACTGTTGAGATGGTTGACGCTATCATGAAGGGAACAGAGGCTCCTGTAAACGATACATCAACATATGACAACGGCACAGGCGTTATTCCTTCATATCTTTGCGAGCCTGTATTCGCTGATGTTAGCAACTACAAGACACTCCTTATTGATTCTGGATATTATACAGAAGACCAGCTTAAGTGATAAATAGGTAACAGAATGGGATGCATAGCATGCTAGCATGCATTATGCATCCCATTATAGTTGCTGTAACGGATATGAGTAATTAGCACGATAGTGCGGTTTACGAATGTCCGTCGGATTGCGAGAACGAAGTGAAGCAATCCGTTTATCACTATTGAAAATAAATTATAGGAAAAAGGAGGAGGGGCAAAGGTGGAAAAGATATTATTGGAAATGAAGAATATCACCAAGACCTTTCCTGGGGTTAAGGCGCTTGACAATGTAAATTTGCAAGTGGCAGAAGGTGAAATTCATGCGCTGGTTGGAGAGAACGGCGCTGGTAAGTCTACACTCATGAATGTACTAAGTGGAGTATATCCATTTGGTTCATATGAAGGCGACATTATATATGATTCAAAAGTATGCCAGTTCAACGCCATCAAGGATAGTGAAGAAAAGGGTATTGTTATCATTCATCAGGAGCTGGCTCTTATTCCGTATATGACAATTGCGGAGAATATGTTCCTTGGAAATGAGAGAGGAACAAAGTTTAGAATTAATTGGAATGAAACTAACGAACTTGCTAGAAAGTTCTTGGATATAGTAGGTCTTCATGAAAGCACACAGGCACTTATCAAAGATCTTGGTGTTGGTAAGCAGCAGCTTGTTGAAATAGCTAAGGCTCTTTCAAAGGATGCCAAGCTTCTTATCCTGGATGAGCCTACATCATCACTTAATGAGACAGATTCTAAAGCACTTTTGGATCTGCTCCTTAGACTTAAAGCAGAAAGAAATCTTACATCTATTATTATTTCTCATAAGCTCAACGAGGTATCCTACGTTGCGGATAAGATCACAGTAATAAGAGATGGTTCTACTATAGAAACTCTTACTAAGGGCGTAGATGATTTCTCTGAGAGCCGCATCATCAAGGGTATGGTTGGTCGAGAAATTTCAGATCGATTCCCTAAGAGAGAACCTCATATCGGCGATGTTATGCTGGAGGTTAAGGACTGGAATGTATATCATCCTCTTCACAAGGATAGAAAGGTTGTTGATAACGTAAATATCAATGTAAGAAAGGGTGAAGTTCTTGGTATTTCAGGACTTATGGGAGCAGGCAGAACAGAGCTTGCAATGAGTATCTTTGGAAAGAGCTACGGAGAAAATATTTCCGGACAGATCCTTATAAATGGGGAACCTGTTGACCTTAAGAACGTAAATACAGCCATCAAACATGGACTTGCATACGTTACTGAGGACAGAAAAGGAAATGGACTTATTCTTTCAAATCCTATCAAGATAAACACTACACTGGCTAACCTTGATGAAGTAAGCAATAAGAGTGTAATTGATAAGCACAAGGAGTATTCAGTAGCTGTAGAGTATAAGGAAAAGCTTAAAACTAAGTGCCCTACAGTAGAACAGAATGTTGGAAACCTTAGTGGTGGTAATCAGCAGAAGGTTCTTCTTGCAAAGTGGATGTTTGCTAATCCAGATATTCTTATATTGGATGAGCCTACAAGAGGTATCGACGTCGGTGCCAAATATGAGATTTACTGCATTATTAACCAGCTGGTAGCAGAAGGAAAAGCCGTTATCATGATTTCTTCTGAAATGCCTGAGATTCTGGGAATGTGCGATAGAATTTATGTAATGAACGAAGGCAAGATGGTAGGGGAAATGGATGCCAAGGATGCAACTCAGGAAAAGATTATGTCTTGCATCTTAAGATCTGCCGATGTTAAGGAGGAGAAACATGAATAAGGACAAAGTTTTTGGATTTTTGAAAAAGAACACTATGATCATAGTGCTTCTCATAGTATTGGGATTCTTCTCATGGCAGACAGGTGGAGCAATCCTTCTGCCAATGAATGTAAGTAACCTGATTTCGCAGAATGCATATGTATTTATCCTGGCAACAGGTATGCTGCTCTGTATCTTAACTGGTGGTAACATCGACCTTTCAGTTGGATCAGTAGTATGTTTCGTAGGTGCGGTTGGTGCAACACTCATGGTCAACCTCAACGTACCAGTTTGGCTTTCTATTCTTGCCATGGTTCTTATCGGAACAGCAATTGGTGCTTTCCAGGGCTTCTGGATCGCATTTGTAAGAATTCCTCCTTTCATCGTAACACTGGCAGGAATGCTTGCTTTCAGAGGTCTTTCAAATGTAGTACTCGGCGGTCTTACAGTATCAATCAAGGATAAGACAACATTTGTTAATCTCTTTGGTGGTGGTGCAGATTGTTACATTCCTGATTTCTTCGGAAACGGAAGCCTTAACCTTACATGTCTCTTTGGTGGAATCCTTGGAGCAGTTGCCATTGTTTCACTTAGCTTATTCAGCCGTAAAAAGAAAGTGGATAGCCACTATGATGTAGAGCCATTATGGGCATTCCTTGGTAAGATGATCCTCATTGCAGCAGCGCTTCTTATCTTTGCTTATAAGCTTGCTCAGCACAAGGGTATTCCTACAGTTCTTATCTGGGTACTCATCGTAGTAATCATCTATGGTTACATTACAAGCAATACAACAACTGGTCGTTATTTCTACGCAGTAGGTGGTAATGAGAAGGCTACAAAGCTTTCTGGTATCGATACAAACAAGGTATACTTCCTTGCTTACACAAACATGGGATTTCTTGCAGCACTTGCAGGAATGGTTACAATAGCAAGACTTACATCAGCTCAGCCAACATATGGTCAGAACTACGAGATGGATGCTATCGGTTCATGTTTCATCGGTGGAGCATCTGCTTACGGTGGAATCGGTACAGTTCCGGGGGTTATCGTTGGTGCGGTTCTTATGGGTGTTATCAACCTTGGTATGTCTCTTATGGGTGTTGATGCCAACATGCAGAAGGTTGTAAAGGGTGTCGTTCTTCTTGCAGCTGTTATCTTCGACGTTGTATCTAAGCGTGGTGGTAAGATGATCGTTAAGAACTAATATTAAATATCTATAAACTATGCCAGGGAGTGCGATCTAAAGGATTGCACTCCTTGTTTTCTGTCCCGTAGCCATGCTATTTATTGGAAAAAAATATGCTGAAAATGGGATGTTAAAAAAATATCAAAAACCATTGAAAAACTAGAGAATTTGTGCAAAAATAAGAATGGTGTTCTGCGGTCGGCATATAAACTGACATGTAAGAGCCATCTTTGATTGCATGTGGCATATCATAAGGCATGCGGTCATCTAATAGGTAGTAAGTAATGAAAGTTACTTTACAATACGAAAGGAGATTTTTCACATGATTTACTCAACAGAGGTAAAAAATATGTGTCCCGTAACACAAGGGGTACATCATGGCGCTGCTCCCATTCCTGAAGAGGCTAAATGGGTAAAGTCAAAAGAAATTAAGGACATTTCAGGCTATACACATGGTATTGGCTGGTGTGCTCCTCAGCAGGGTTGCTGTAAGCTTTCACTTAACGTTAAGGAAGGTATCATTCAGGAGGCACTCGTTGAGACTATCGGATGCTCTGGTATGACACATTCAGCAGCTATGGCAGCTGAGATTCTTCCAGGACTTACAGTTCTCGAAGCTCTTAACACAGACCTTGTTTGTGATGCTATCAACACAGCTATGAGAGAGCTCTTCCTTCAGATCGTTTATGGACGTACACAGTCTGCATTCTCTGAGGATGGACTTCAGATCGGCGCTGGTCTTGAGGATCTTGGTAAGGGTAACCGTTCAATGGTTGGTACAACATACGGTACACTTGAGAAGGGACCTCGTTACCTCGAGCTTACAGATGGTTACATCACAGATGTTGCTCTTGATGAGAATGATGAGATCATCGGATATAAATACGTTAACTTTGGTAAGATGATGGACTTCATCAAGGCTGGTGACGATGCTAACACAGCTCTTGAGAAGGCTAAGGGACAGTATGGACGTGTTGCTGATGCAGCTAGATGCATCGATCCTAGACACGAGTAATAGGTAAGAAGGAGGAAATTAAAATGGCTTTATTTGAATCATATGAAAGAAGAGAGCCCCAGATCCTGGCTTGCCTTAAGGAGTATGGAATCTCTTCAATCGAAGAATGTAGAGATATTTGCATGAATGCTGGTATCGATGTATACAAGCTCATCGAGGGTATTCAGCCAATCTGTTTTGAAAATGCTAAGTGGGCTTACACTGTAGGTGCTGCTATCGCAATTAAGAAGAACTGCCGCAAGGCTGCTGATGCAGCTGCTGCAATCGGTATCGGACTTCAGGCTTTCTGTATCCCTGGATCAGTTGCTGATCGTCGTAAGGTAGGTCTTGGACATGGTAACCTTGGTAAGATGCTTCTTGAAGAGGATACAGAGTGCTTCGCATTCCTTGCTGGTCACGAGTCATTCGCAGCTGCTGAGGGTGCTATCGGTATCGCAGAGAAGGCTAACAAGGTTCGTCAGAAACCTCTTAGAGTTATTCTTAACGGTCTTGGAAAAGACGCTGCTCAGATCATTTCTCGTATCAACGGATTCACATATGTTGAGACAGAGTATGATTACTATACAGGCGAAGTTAAGGAAGTATTCAGAAAGTGCTATTCTAAGGATGCTAATTCACCTCGTGCAAAGGTTAACTGCTACGGCGCTAACGACGTACAGGAAGGTGTAGCTATCATGTGGAAGGAGAACGTTGACGTATCTATCACAGGTAACTCAACAAATCCTACAAGATTCCAGCACCCAGTTGCAGGTACATACAAGAAAGAGCGTATTGAAGCTGGTAAGAAGTACTTCTCAGTAGCATCAGGCGGTGGTACAGGTCGTACACTTCACCCAGATAACATGGCAGCTGGTCCTGCTTCTTATGGTATGACAGATACTATGGGACGTATGCATTCAGATGCTCAGTTCGCTGGTTCTTCATCAGTTCCTGCTCACGTAGAGATGATGGGTCTTATCGGAGCTGGTAACAACCCTATGGTTGGTATGACAGTTTCAACAGCCGTTTCTATCGAAGAGGCTGCAAAGGCTGGAAAGTTTTGACCATGATGACTTGACGAGGTCTTGTCGAGTCTAGTCAGCATGGTCGTTCGGGCGAGCGCGAAGTGCGAGAGCCGAACTTCCTTGTTTAAAGTATGTAAAAAGCGAGTGCTTAGCACTCGCTTTTTTTACCTTCTTTTATCGGGGTATTGTTCGTAGAATTTGTTTTTGTCTTTATACATGCGTTCATCTGCGTAGCGCATGGCAAGACGGAGATTACCTGAGTCTGCATCATGATAGTAACCAATGGCAAAATGGAGCCAGTTGGGATCAGATGCTTTTTCACGAAGGTTTTTTATCTTTTCTTCAAAATTCTTTTCAGTATCGAAGGAGATGATAGTAAATTCATCACCGCCTGCCCTATAAATCTTGTCTGTTGCAAAAACTTCTTTTAACACATCAGCAGCATAAACAAGAAGTTTATCGCCCTGTTCGTGGCCGCCATTATCATTTATTGTCTTAAGACCATTCAGGTCGCAAAAGGCTACGTTGAAAGGTCTTGGGTTAAATTCAAGTTTAAGCGCCAGCTCGTCTACATTTACGTTCATGCAGTTTCTGTTAAATACGCCTGTAAGCATATCAACGTTACTGAGATACTCGAGCCTTTGTAAAAACAGGTGGTTAGCAACTTCAGATGATAAAAAGAATGAGATAAGTTCAATTGTTTCTTTTATCCTTACAAGATGACTTACATCGAAGTTGGTGATGTAGAGGTAACCTATTGTTTCTCCGTTGTGAGTAAAGGGAACAAGACACAGACTTTGAACTTTATTTATTCTCAAGGTCTTAACCCATGCAGGGGCCTTTTTTTCATAGTAGTCAAGGTCATGCTCATCCTTTATGATGATGCTGTTTGTCTTTTTTACAAGCTCTTCCCAGCATTCTACAATTTCGTAAGGGAAAGAAGAAAAAATCTTGCGAATATCGTTGTGTGGATCAGAAGAAGCTGCGCTTATGATGTCAAAAGACCGGAATTCTTTATCGATAGTGAGGGTGCTTGCTGCATATGAATTCGTGTACTCGAGGATGTCTTTTGTGACAATTTCCATGCTATCAAGGAATTGATGCTCGTTTCTAAGTTCAAGACAGGTCTTTATAACAAAGCTTGCAATGTCAGGGGAAACGGCTGCAAATTTGCCTGTATCCATTTCTTTATTCAGAGTATAAGAGAACTGGCAGTAGGAGATACCAGGATCATCGCTCTTCTCTGTTATGGGATTAAGGATGTCCTGAGTCCAGAAACCATACATTTTTGAGGTATCAACATATGTATTTATAAATTCGCCCTTCCACGCAGCTCTAAAGCATATATCTTCGAAATTTGGTTCTTTCGGAAGATGCATAGTATAGAGGTTTCCTTCAATTGTTTTTTCAAAGTTGTCGAAAGGAATATTTGCATCATTTTCTGTTCCCGCAAACATTTCATAATAGTTCTTTTTAAAAAAGTTATTGATAACAGCAAAACGCACTTCACCGCAATTACCATACGCATCTTTTTCTACAGACATAATGGCACTTGGGATAGGTATCTGATTTATAAACGCTTTTAAAATTGTGTATTTTTCATTTGTCATATTATCTTATCATCTCCGGGTGTGTGTAATAGAATTCTTCTTTGAATTCCTGACCGTATTGATTTGCAAATCTCATAGCTGTATGAAGTGAGCCATCAGTGGCGTCGGTATAGTAACCTACTGTGAAATATACCCATTCAGGATCTGAAGCCTTCTCTTTTAAGGTGTCGATCTTTTTGTTGAATTCTTCTTCGGAGCTGTTAGTAGATATTACCGCAAATTCATCGCCTGCAGATCTGTAAATAAAATCATCTTTAAATACTTCGCGAAGTATCTTTCCTGCATCTCTAAGAAGATTATTTCCAGCATCATGTCCCTGATTTATATTGATGGTTTTTAAGGTGCTCAAGGTACAGAAAGCAACACTGTAAGGAACAGGAGCCATCTTAAGTTCCATGGCAAGTTCGTCAACCTTTGTGTTCATGGCGTTTCTGTTTTGAACACCGGTACGGATATCAAGGGAACTCAGACTTCTTAATTTATCAATAAAGATGTGGTGCGCTGCCTCTGAAGCCAGGAAGAAAGAGACCATCTCAATTGTGTCTTTGAATCGTGCCAGCTGGCTGATATCGAAATTAGTGATGAAAAGATATCCGATTATCATGTTTTGATGGATGAAAGGCGCAAGGCAAAGGCTCTTTACATCATTTGCCCTAAGTGTCTTTACCCACTCAGGTGCCCGCTTTTCAATATCGCACATATCCTGTTCGTTTCGGATGATGATGCAGTCTGTGCCTGAAATAAGATCTTCCCATGATTCAACTATTTCATATGGAATATCAGTGAAGATGTCATGTATGTTGACAAGGTTATTTCTGACGGATTCGCTGATAACTTCGAACTGATAGAGATCTTTTGAGACTGTGACAATAGATGTGGCAAAAGAATCAGTGAATTCGCGGATTTCTTTTGTTACGAGATTCATAGTGGTGTAGAAATCGTCATTTTTCCTGAGGTTAAGGCAGGTTCTGATGACAAAGCTTGCTATATCCGGTGAAATAATGGAGTACTTGCCGGAATCCATTTCTTTACTGAGATTGTAGATAAACTGGCAATATCCGATTTTGGAATCACCATTATTGTTTATGGGAATGACTATATCTTCAGTCCAATAGCCATAAAGCCTTGTGGTGTCGACATAGGCGTGATAGTGCTCGTTATTCCAGGCTGCTTTAAACAATATCTCTTCAAATTTTGGATCTCTTGGTATTTTCAGGTCATAGGGCTGGCCTTCAACGTCTTCTCCGGTCATGCTGAATTTGTCGTTTGTTGCAGCCATGAGAATCTTCCCGCAGGTCCCGTCAGTATTTTTTTCAACTGCCAAAATAGCAGAGGGCATGTTGCACATGTTTACTATAGTTTTAAGTGTTTCATAATCGATACCAGGCATTTTATCCTCCAAAAGATACTTGAAAATAACGGCATCACGATAATATTTATACTATTATATAATAGCATATAGGGACTTAAAATTTTTAATATCTCAATGTATAAATTATGAAATTCCTATTAAATAATCATTACAATAATACTTTAAAAAGAGGTATACAATTGATATAATGATTTTTGAGCGGCATGGCTTAACTGTGCCGCTTTTACTATAATTATCACAGCATTGGATCAGGATTTTTTTACATATGAACAATAAAACAGAAAAGACAATCAATCATAAATTTAATACAAAATCTGAACTTGTGTGGTTTTTCCTTAGAGGGAGTAAGACTTTCTTTTGCCTTTCAGTCATTCTTTCCTTTGGGATAACATTTTTTGAACTCATAAGTCCCAAGATAGTTCAGTACACGGTCGATTATCTACTAGTTGATGTTCCGGATGAAAGTGGGAGCATACCTGCTTATTTGAGACTTTTGTTGAATGCAATAGGTGACAGGGCATTTCTTAAAGACCATATCTATATCATGGCCCTTTTAGTTGCTCTATTTGCTCTTTTATCAGCAATATGCAGATATTTGTTTAAAGTGTGCAATGCTCATGCAGCGGAGAGGCTTATCCAGAGGATGAGAGATAAGCTTTTTGAACATATAATGCATCTGACTTTTTCCTGGCACAGTGAGAATCATACAGGTGATATCATCCAGAGGTGCACTTCAGACGTTGATACTGTAAAGATGTTCATATCAGAACAGCTCTTGTCTTTAGTCAGGATCATTATCAGGATCATCATTGCCATGTATTTTATGATTCAGATAAATGGTATTCTCTCTATTTTTTCTGCGGTGTTCATTCCTATTGTGGTTCTGTATTCATTCATTTTTCACAACAAGATCAGCAGAAGCTTTGAAAAAGCTGACAATGAGGAAGGAAGACTATCAGCTACAGCCCAGGAAAATCTCACAGGTGTAAGGGTTGTCAGGGCCTTTGGAAGAGAGCAGTATGAAAAAGAAAGATTTGAAAAACAGAACTATGAGTACACAAATCTTTGGATAGAGATCATGAGGATATTGTCCTTGTTCTGGTCTTCAAACGATCTGATCTCGGGATGCCAGGTTATGCTGGTAACTGTTGTGGGCGCGGTTTTTGCAGTAAATGGGAATATTACGGTTGGTGAGTATATTGCATTTGTTTCATACAACGCTATGCTTACATGGCCTGTAAGGGCGCTTGGAAGAATTATCTCTGAGATGAGTAAGGCCGGAGTTTCTATTGAACGTATCAGATATATCATGAATTCTGAAATTGAGAAGGATAAAGAAAATGCAAAAGAAGTACCAATGAATCAGGATATTTCTTTTGAAAATGTTTCTTTTACCTATGGAAATGGTTCTGAAGAAGTTCTAAATAATGTAAGCTTCACCATAAAAGCAGGAACAACGGTTGGAATCCTGGGCGGAACAGGGTCGGGTAAATCGACACTTATGTATCTTTTGGACAGACTGTATGACCTTCCTGAAGGTTGCGGAAAAATAACAGTCGGAGATACTGATATTAAGGACATCAAGGCAAGTCATTTAAGAAAGAACATTGGCCTTGTGCTTCAGGAACCCTTCCTGTTTTCGAGGACCTTGTCTGAAAATATAGGAATAACCCTTAAGGATAATGACCTTAAACAGGTAAGGGATGCTGCAAAGGTAGCTGCTTTGGATGAGACTATCCAGAATTTTGGGCAGGGGTATGACACCTATGTAGGCGAGCGAGGTGTGACATTGTCAGGAGGACAGAAGCAGAGAACGGCGATAGCTCAGGTTCTTGTTTCCAAGCCGCCTGTAATGATATTTGATGATTCACTTTCTGCCGTCGACACGGGAACAGATGCCAAGATAAGACGTGGACTTTTAGAGTCTACTTATGACACAACGGTGGTCCTTATTTCTCACAGAATAACGACTCTTATGCATGCGGATCACATTATAGTTCTTGATCACGGGAAAGTTGCGGAAGAGGGCCCACACGACGTGCTTTTAAAGAACAACGGTATTTATAAAAAAATCTACGATATACAGATGCAGGGAATATGAAAAACGAACAATTAACAAAACTACCATTTTTTGGAATACCAAAACTTTATCCATTTATTAAGCCATATCTTCCCAAGATAGTATTTATGGTCACTCTGGGAATACTAAGTTCTCTCGTTGATTCCATTTATCCTATCTTTAACAGGTATGCCCTTGATAATTTTGTGGGTAAAAAGACATTAGAAGGCCTTGGAGGCTTTGTGATCCTTTACCTTGTTATCCTTATTCTGCAGGTAATTGATAATTATATTTCTACTTATGTCTGCGGGCAGGTTGAGATGAGTATGGACAGAGATCTTAGAAATGCTTCTTTTAACCATCTGCAGGAGCTTTCGTTCGCATATTTCAACCAGAATAATGTGGGATATATTCATGCAAGGGTAATGAGCGATACGGGCAAGATCGGAGTAATGGTATCATGGCGAATGATGGACATTATATGGAATGGATCATATATTGTCTGCGTTCTTATTATGATGCTGTTCCTCAATGTGAAACTGGCGCTTTATGTAATAGTTCTTGTTCCTGTGGCAGCTCTTTTCTCTATGTACTTCCAGAAAAAACTCATCGTTCTTAACAGAAAGATTCGTGAGATAAATTCTACTATTACAAGTAATTTCAACGAGGGAATTACCGGTGCCAAAGCGATCAAAACCCTAGTTGTAGAAGATAAGATCCAAAATGATTTTGAAAAAGACACCGGAAATATGTACAGAACTTCGGTACACACAGCGCATTTCTCTGCGCTTTTCACATCATCGATAACTTTAATGTCCTCATTGGCTCTTTCTCTTGTACTGTGGAGAGGCGGCCTTGCAACTATGGAGGGTGTTATCCAGATTGGTACGCTCTCTGTGTTCCTGTCTTATGCGCTTGGCCTTATGGAGCCGGTTCAGAACGTTATCGTCACAATATCTGAGCTTATAAGTGTTCAGGTAAATGTCGAGAGATTCTTTAAGCTCATAGAGACTGAGTCCGACGTTTCAGACAGACCGGATGTCATAGAAAAATATGGAGATACCTTTAATCCAAAGAAAGAAAATTGGGAAGAGCTCTATGGTGATGTTGAGTTTGAGGACGTGACCTTTAAGTATCCTGATGGGGATGAGTATGTCCTTGAGCATTTTAATCTTAAAGTTCCTCAGGGGACCAATGTTGCCATCGTTGGAGAAACCGGTGCCGGTAAATCGACTCTGGTAAATCTTGTCTGCAGATTTTTTAAGCCCACAAGCGGAAAAGTCCTTATTGATGGAAAAGATGCTGCGGACAGGTCTCAGTTGTGGCTTCACAGTAACATCGGATATGTTCTGCAGACACCACATCTTTTTTCAGGAACAGTAAGGGATAATTTAAGGTATGGTAAGCCTGACGCTACGGATGATGAGATTTGGGAGGCCTTGCGCCTTGTGTCTGCCGAGGCAATTGTTAAGCGCATGGATAAGGGCCTTGACAGTGATGTTGGAGAAGATGGAGGAATGCTCTCAACCGGTGAAAAGCAGCTTTTGTCTTTTGCCAGAGCAATTCTTTCCGATCCCAAGATCCTTATTCTGGATGAGGCAACAGCTTCTATTGATACTGTGACTGAAAAGGCAATTCAGGATGCTATTGTTACTGTTACCAGGGGAAGAACTTCCTTTGTTATTGCGCACAGACTTTCAACTATTGTTGATGCAGATATCATTTTAGTTGTTCAGGATGGTAAAATAATAGAGAGAGGAACCCACAAGGAGCTTATGGGACTCAAAGGTTTCTACCACGAGCTCTTTACAAGACAGTTTGCTGATGAAGCTTTTAATCAGACAGCAGGATGAATAAGGGTGGCAGACTAATATGATGGATATAGCGGTATTTAGTGACATACATGGTAATCATTCGGCGCTTCAGGCGTGCATTGATTACGCAATGGGGAAGGGAATAACTAGATTTGTACTTCTCGGCGATTACGTTACAGACTGCCCCAATCCCCAGAAGACCATGGAGCAGATATATGTGCTTAAGCAGTATTTTGAGACTTATATCATAAGGGGAAACAGAGAAGAGTACCTTCTCAACTACAGAAAAAGTGGAGAGGGCAATTGGAAAAAGGGGTCAGCCAGCGGCTCACTTTTGTACACCTATGAGAATCTGACTGATAAGGATTTTAATTTTTTTGCTTCCCTTCCAAATTATGGAATATATGAGCAAAAGGGCTTTCCGGGCTTTGAATATTGCCATGGGTCGCCTAATGAGACTTCAGAGCTTCTTTTCAGAGAGAAAAGAAATACCAAAAAGGTGCTGTCTCACCTAAAGACGGGGGTTCTTTTACATGGTCATAATCATGTACAGGACACTTACATTTACAGGGGAAAGAAGGCGGTAAATCCGGGATCTGTGGGCATTCCGTGGTATCACGATGGCAAGACTCAGTTTTGTATTCTCCATGGAAACGGAAAGACCTGGGAAGAAGAGTATGTGCAGCTGGACTATGATAGAAAAGAGATCCTAAGGGAATTTAAAAACTCTGAACTTAAGACCTACGCACCTGCCTGGGCTGCGGTCACCATGCATACCATAAGGACCGGCATTGATCTTAACCAGACCGTTCTTCTTCGTGCCATGAGGCTTTGCGAGCAGGAAAGAGGCGTTGTTAAATGGCCAAATATTCCTGAGAAGTACTGGGCTATTGCACTTAAAGAAAACTATATTGATCTTAACGGAAAAGAGATACCTCATGATAAAGAGGGATAAAGAAAGGCGCATCGTTTTGATGCGCCTATAATTATGCAGATATTACGGAATTTCTTCCCTGACTCTTGGCTGTATAGAGCCTGGTGTCAGCTTCTTTTAAAAGATCATATGGTGTCATGTCTTCTCCGCAGGTTGCGGTTCCAAAAGAAGACGTAACTTTTATATCATTCCCACCAAAAGAGAATATGTTATCAGATATTTCATTACAGATATCGTGTATGATATTGCAAAAATCATCGTAACTCTGAGTATCCTTTGAAAGAATAAGAAACTCTTCGCCGCCCCATCTTCCGCAACATATCTCGCTGTGAGATGAGAGTATTTTTGCAATCTCGATCAGTACATGGTCCCCCATGAGATGACCATAGGTGTCATTGATGTTCTTGAAATGGTCAACGTCCATGATCGCAACATTTTTGTAGGATTCGTCATATATCAGTTTTTGAATGAACTGCCTGTTATAAAGCCCTGTCAAATAATCTGTATTGGCAAGATCATTGAGTCTGTTTGTGTTTTCTTTTATGTTCACACAGTATACTGTTGTGTAAACAATGATATAAGAAAATGCTATAAGGCCATTTGTATAGTACATAAAAGTAGCTATAGAATCAGAAGCAACATATCCAATCGGGAGATAACCGTTCTCATGAAAACCAAATAGTGCTATGAAAGTTACGATGTACAGAAGTACAAGTATGTTTGCCAGTACGCTCTGTACTTTTGACTGAAGAGGCATAAAATATGGGGTGATAACTGAAAGCACACAAGGAAAAAGCCAAAGCCAGTATCCACATTTATATCCCATGAAAACAGTAGCCAAAATAATATGAAAATAAATCTCAAAATGTGCGATCCATACAAGTAACACGTTATGTCCTGTGGCATTTAATACAAACTCTGCAAGATAAATACCTATGCTGACGAGATTGATATAGATCATTGGAGTACAGAATGAATAGGTATAAATGCCTTCAAGGATGATATGTATCAAAAGAAGTACTGTAGCCGTTTTAGTAATAAATTCTTTATCTTCAAGGTCGTATTGAACTTTTTCTCTTTTTACCAGACCTGCAAGAAAAAAATTGTCAAATGAATTCTCCATTTAATTTACCCACAAAATAATAACTTTTTATCTTTAAACAGATATATTATATTTGTTCGAATGAAAATGTCTAGTTCAATATAGTAAATCACTAAAGAAAAATAAAGTTGAATGCACAAAAAAGCCCTGAAAATAGAATTTTCAGAGCCTTAATGTCATATAATAATGATTTCTCTTAAACAGTTGTGTCAAGAGCAACTGAAGTGTCAGCCGCAGTGGTTTTGTTCGCGTCTTTGTCATAGCTTTTCAGCTGATCGTCAAGCCAGGAAGATTTGTATTTGTTATATTTATCAGCTGTAACAGTAGAGTCAGAAGAGGAGCCTGATCGTCCAACACTATCAAGGAAATTGGTTTTATGCGTAACAGTCTTTTTTGTAGTGCTTGTTGCTGATTCAGAATCAGTAGCAACCGTAGTTGAGCCGGTTTCCCTGTATGCGTTCAGAGCATTCTGATTACCTACTTTTTTTACATAGGATTTCATAAGGGAGCCATATGCGCCGCTCTTGATACTGGAGTAATCGGTCAAAAGATTACTCATATCATTAACATAATTATATGAGCCGGACAGGCTGCTAAATATATTTGCCATGTTCGCACCTCCTTGCTAAAAATGCATTCTTAAGGCCTCCGTGCCATAAGCATAGTATCAGTAATAATCATACTATTAAGGATATTATCACAGAAAAGATATGGATTATCAATTTACTGCAAATTAAATAAATATAAAAAATTGATATAGAAGATATGCTGATAAACAGTAGGGTTAAACTATGCTAAAAGAAATAAAAGGTAGAAAACGTGAGAAAAAAGGAGAAAATAAGAGCAATATATTGGATATATAAAAATATAGCCCATTATTCAGCTTGCGCAAGTAAGATTAACATACTAATATATGTTCTTAGAGATTAGCACTCAAAACTATCGAGTGCTAACAATAAATAAAACAATAATCTAAAGATTATATAAAGGAGGCATTTACAATGAAGTTAGAACCACTTTCAGACAGAGTTGTTTTAAAGCAGCTTGAGGCAGAAGAGACCACAAAGTCAGGTATCGTTCTTCCGGGAGCAGAGAAAGAGAAGCCACAGCAGGCAGAGGTCATTGCAGTAGGTCCTGGCGGAATCGTTGATGGCAAGGAAGTAAAAATGCAGGTTAAGAAGGGTGACAATGTCATCTATTCAAAATATTCAGGAACAGAAGTTAAGCTTGATGATGTTACATACATCATTGTTAAGCAGAACGATATTCTTGCAATTATTAAATAATCCAGAGACTTTTAGAAGGTCGTATGATCCGGATTAAGTTTTTAATATAATACTTTGGAGGAAAACAAAATGGCTAAGACAATTAAGTACGGCGCAGACGCCCGCACAGCTATGGTAGAAGGCGTTAATAAGCTTGCAGATACAGTTAGAGTAACAATCGGACCTAAGGGAAGAAACGTAGTTCTTGATAAGAGCTATGGTGCACCTACAATCACAAACGATGGTGTTACAATCGCAAAAGAGATCGAGCTTGAAGATGCATATGAGAACATGGGCGCTCAGCTCGTAAAAGAAGTTGCTACAAAGACAAATGATGTAGCAGGTGATGGTACAACAACAGCTACAGTTCTTGCACAGGCTATGATCAATGAAGGTGTTAAGAACCTCGCTGCAGGTGCTAACCCAATCGTTCTTCGTAAAGGTATGAAGAAGGCTACTGATACAGCAGTTGCATCTATCAGCAAGATGGCTACAAAGGTTAAAGGAAAAGAGCAGATCATGAGAGTTGCTGCTGTTTCATCAGGAGATGATGAAGTAGGACAGATGATCGCTGATGCAATGGAAAAGGTTTCTAACGATGGTGTTATCACAATCGAAGAGTCCAAGACAATGCAGACAGAGCTTGACCTTGTAGAAGGTATGCAGTTCGACAGAGGATATATCTCAGCTTACATGGCAACAGATATGGATAAGATGGAAGCAACACTTGAAGATCCATTCATCCTCATTACAGATAAAAAGATCTCAAACATTCAGGATATCCTTCCACTTCTTGAGCAGATCGTTAAGACAGGTTCTAAGCTTCTTATCATCGCTGAAGATGTTGATGGTGAGGCTCTTACAACTCTTATCGTTAACAAGCTCCGTGGAACATTCAATGTAGTAGCTGTTAAGGCTCCTGGATATGGTGATCGCAGAAAGGCTATGCTCGAAGATATCGCTATTCTTACAGGCGGTAAGGTAATTTCTTCTGATCTTGGCCTTGAGCTTAAGGATACAACAATGGATGACCTTGGTAGAGCAAAGAGCATCAAGGTAGAAAAAGAGAAGACAACAATCGTTGACGGACTTGGAAACAAGGACGACATCAAGTCAAGAGTATCTCAGATCAAGAAGCAGATCGAAGAGACAACATCTGATTTTGATAAAGAAAAGCTTCAGGAAAGACTTGCTAAGCTCGCTGGTGGTGTTGCAGTTATCAGAGTTGGTGCTGCTACAGAGACAGAGATGAAAGAAGCTAAGTACAGAATGGAAGATGCTCTTAATGCTACAAGAGCAGCCGTTGAAGAAGGCATCATCTTTGGTGGTGGTAGCGCATACATCCATGCATCTAAGGAAGTTGCTAAACTTGCTGATTCACTTGAAGGTGATGAGAAGACAGGTGCAAAGGTAGTTCTTAAGGCACTTGAAGCTCCTCTTTTCCACATTGCTAACAATGCAGGTCTTGACGGATCAGTTATCGTTAACAAGGTAAAAGAGTCTAAGCAGGGTATCGGCTTCAACGCATACACAGAAGAATATGTAGATATGGTTAAGGACGGAATCATCGATCCTGCCAAGGTTACAAGATCAGCTCTTCAGAACGCTACATCTGTAGCATCAAGCTTCCTTACAACAGAAGCAGCTGTAGCTACAATCAAAGAGCCAGTTCCTCCAATGCCAGCAGGCGGCGCAGGAATGGGCGGAATGATGTGATCGATAACGAGCCAAGCTCATAATTCCAATGCATATTCAAAACCACGAAGTGGTTTCAAAAAAGAAGACACATGGTCTCAAGTTTACTTGAAAGACCATGTGTCTTCTTTTTTTGAAAGAATCGCTTTTGCGATTTTTTGAATATGCATTAAGAATTGTAAATTTGGCTCAAACGTAAGACAGGGAAATTGCGAAGCGATTTCGCTGTATGAGCGATAACCACCTCTTTGTTACCATCTCCGCAAAAAACACCCCTTTATTTTGCGCATTTATTGTATATAAAACCACTAAAAATCTGCTATACTCATCTTATAAAACATAAGGAGGGGAGTTATGGATATATCAATGCAAATTGTCTGGCTGATTGCAGCTATAGTCTTTGGCGTTCTTGAACTTATTACCACCAGTATTTTTAGTATATGGTTTGTGTTTGGAGCTGTTGTGGCTATGATCACGGCACTGTTTAATGCTCCGGTTCTTTTTCAGATAATTGTTTTTATTGTCGTATCAGCGGTTTCTCTTTTATTTACAAGGCCTTTAGCAACTAAATATCTGAATAGTAAAACAATTAAAACTAATGTCGATTCACTTGTTGGAAGAACACTTATTGCTAAGACTGAGATTGATAACCTTAAGATGAGCGGAAAGGCAGATCTTGATGGTACAACCTGGATTGTTGTAAGTGGCGATAATTCAGTTATAGCTGCAGGTGAAGAGATTGAAGTAGTAAAAGTTGAAGGTGCAAAGCTTATAGTTAAGAAAAAAGAAGCAGAAGTAGAAGGAGTGTAAACTCGTTTCTATAGATAAAAAGAAAATAAAAATGTTGGGGCATGTTTTTTAACATGACAAAAGGAGGAAAAATGATAGCAGTAATTATTTTAGTTATTCTTATTATTGCGCTTATCGCAACCAATATCAGGGTTGTTCCACAGGCGCATTCTTTCGTAGTTGAAAGACTTGGAGCATACAAGGAGACATGGGATGTTGGTCTTCATATCAAAGTTCCTTTTATCGACAGAGTTGCCCGTCAGGTTGATCTTAAAGAGCAGTATTGCGATTTCCCACCTCAGCCTGTTATTACACAGGACAACGTAACAATGCAGATTGACTCAATTGTTTTCTTCAGAATTTCAGATCCTATGGCCTATGCTTACGGTGTAAGAAATCCTATCGGAGCTATTGAAAATCTTACAGCAACAACACTTCGTAATGTTATCGGATCACTTACACTTGATGAAACTCTTACCTCCCGCGATCAGATCAATGCACAGATGCAGGATGCGCTTGATATCGCAACAGATCCTTGGGGAATAAAGATTACAAGAGTTGAGCTTAAGAACATCAATCCTCCTGAGCAGATCAGAGATGCAATGGAGAAGCAGATGAAGGCTGAACGTGAAAAGAGAGAGAAGATTCTTTTTGCTGAAGGTGAAAAGCAGTCTCAGATCACAGTTGCAGAAGGTGAGAAGCAGAGTAAGATCCTCCAGGCCGAAGCTGATAAGCAGGCTACGATCCTTAGAGCTGAAGCTGAGAAGGAAAAGAAGATCAGAGAAGCTGAAGGTCAGGCTGAAGCTATCAGAAGCATTCAGAAGGCTAATGCAGACGGTATCAGCATGCTTAAGTCCGCAGGAGCAGATGAATCAGTTCTTACACTCAAGAGTCTTGAAGCATTTGAAAAGGCTGCTGACGGCCAGGCTACAAAGATCATTGTGCCTTCAAATATTCAGGGACTTGCAGGTCTTGCCGGCTCTCTTAAAGAAATTGTGAAATAATTTAAAAAATATAGCGAAAATCGGCATTATATAGTATTATTACATTACTGTGTAATTTGATAAAACAAGGGGTTGTACGTTCCTTTGGAACGTGCTACTCCTTTTCGCATGTTTACGATAGTTTGGAGGGTATGTAGTTGGATCTTGAGAGGCAGAAAAGAGCGCCTATATACGAAGCGCTTGAGAGATTTAGAAAGCAGCGTGTGGTTCCATTTGATGTTCCGGGACACAAAAGGGGAAGAGGAAACGCTGAGCTGGTTAGTTTTCTTGGTGAGAGGTGTGTCGGAATCGATGTGAATTCTATGAAGCCTCTGGATAATCTTTGTCACCCGGTATCTGTTATTAAGGAAGCTGAAGAGCTTATGGCTGACGCATTCGGAGCTGCGCATGCATTTATGATGGTCAACGGTACTACAAGCGCAGTTCAGGCAATGGTTCTTTCTAATGTTAAAATGGGTGAAAAGATCATTATGCCCAGAAACGTTCACAAGAGCGCGATCAATGCCCTTATACTTTGTGGCGCAGTTCCTGTATATATTGATCCTAAGGTTGATACTAAACTCGGTATTCCTTTGGGAATGGAAATAGCAGATGTTAAAAGAGCTGTAAAAGAGAATCCGGATGCAAAGGCAATTCTTATCAACAACCCTTCTTATTATGGAATTTGCTCAGACCTTAAGGCAATTGTAGAATTAGCACATGAAAATGGCATGAAGGCTCTTGTAGATGAAGCTCACGGAACACATCTGTACTTTGGCCCAGGACTTCCTCTTAATGCAATGGCTGCAGGTGCTGATATGGCAGCCATAAGTATGCATAAGTCAGGTGGAAGTCTTACACAGAGCTCTATTCTTTTATGCGGAAAGGATGCTAATATAGGATATATAAGCCGCATAGTTAATCTGACTCAGACCACAAGTGCCAGCTACCTTCTTCTAGGAAGTCTTGATATTTCCAGAAGAAACCTTGCACTTAACGGATATAACAGTTTTGAAAAAGTAACTAAGATGGCTCAGTATGCAAGAGAAGAGATCAATGACATCGGTGGTTACTATGCATACGGCAACGAGCTTAAAAACGGCGGAAGTATTTTTGATTTTGATGAGACTAAACTGGTTGTAAATACCAGAAGCATAGGTCTTACCGGTATTGAGGTTTATGACCTTTTAAGAGATGAATATGACATTCAGATGGAGTTTGGTGATCTATCCAATGTCATGGCATATATTTCGATAGGTGACAGACTGCAGGATATTGAGCGTCTTGCCGGAGCTTTGGCAGATATAAGACGTCTTTATGCTAAGCCTGAACAGAGCTTTTTCTCTGCAGAGTATGTAACTCCTATTGTTAAGGCAACTCCTCAGGAAGCCTTCTATGCAGAAAAAGAGCAGCTTCCAATCGACAACTGCGTTGGCAGGATAAGCGCAGAGTCTGTTATGTGTTACCCGCCGGGAATCCCGATCCTTTCTCCGGGAGAAGTAATAACAGCAGACATTTTGGATTATATTAAGACAGCAAGAGAAAAAGGTTGCTCAATGCAGGGCCCTGAAAGTGAAGATATATCTGAACTTTTTGTGCTGAAATAACCTTTTGATAAGAACTGAAGTATATAGGAGGAAAATCATGGCCGAAATGGATTATTGGTTTAGTGATATGCATACAGGCAATGTCAAGATAAGCATAAGACTTGCCAAGCAGCTTTTTTCAGGAACAAGTGAGTTTCAGAGAATTGATGTTTTTGATTCTCCTGAGTTCGGTAAATTCCTGACCTCAGATGGAAATATTATCTTTTCAGAGAAAGATGAGTTTACTTATGACGAGATGATCGTTCATGTGCCTATGGCAGTTCATCCTAAGGTTCAGAGGGTCCTTGTACTTGGTGGCGGAGACGGCGGTGTTGCCAGAGAGCTTTGTCATTATGATGAGATAAAGGTTATAGATGTAGTTGAGCCTGATAACATGTTTGTGGATGTTTGCAAACAGTATTTCCCTGATAATGCTATAGGACTTGAGGATGACAGAGTTCATATTTTCTATCAGGATGGTCTTAAATATCTCAGAAAATGTGAGGACATGTATGACCTCATAATAAATGATGCCACAGAGCCTTTGGGACATGAGGCAGGTCTTTTCACAAAAGAGTTTTATGGAAGCTGCTACAAAGCACTTCATGATGATGGAATCATGGTTTATCAGCATGGAAGTCCATTCTATGATGAGGACGAGGAAAGCTGCAGAGCCATGCATAGAAAGGCTTACAGAGTATTCCCTGTAAACAGAGTTTATCAGGCACACATTCCTACATGTCCTGCCGGATACTGGCTCTTTGGATTTGCCAGCAAAAAATATCATCCGCTAAAGGACTTTAATCCTGACAGATGGGATGAGAGAGGCATTAAGACCTGGTACTATACAACTCACTTACATAAGGGAGCATTCATGCTTCCTAAATATGTAGAGGATCTTCTTCAGGAAGAAGAGGACATGAGCAGGTAAAATAGATTTAAGCGAAGAAAACGGAGGGTATATAGATGAGTAGATTATTGGTTATCGGATGTGGCGGCGTTGCACAGGTTGCAATCCAGAAATGTTGCCAGAACAGCAAGGTGTTCACAGAGATGTGCCTTGCCAGCAGAACTGTTTCTAAATGTGATGCTCTTAAGGAAAAACTTGAGAAGCAGGGAACAAGTGTAAAGATTACTACAGCAACTGTAAATGCTGATGATGTTAATGATGTTATTAAACTTATTAAGGAGTACAAGCCTGAAGCTGTGCTCAATGTTGCACTTCCTTATCAGGATCTTGTTATCATGGATGCCTGCCTTGAGTGCAAGGTTGATTACATCGATACAGCAAACTATGAGCCTGAGGATACAGATGAGCCTGTATGGCGTGCTGCATATGAGAAGAGATGCAAGGAAAAGGGCTTTACAGCTTACTTTGACTACAGTTATCAGTGGGCATACATGGACAAGTTCAAGGAAGCCGGAATCACAGGCCTTCTTGGAACAGGCTTTGATCCCGGTGTAACAAGTGTATTTACAGCTTATGCTAAAAAGCACTATTTCGATGAAATCCACACTATTGATATCCTGGACTGCAATGGTGGCGATCATGGCTATGCTTTTGCTACAAACTTCAATCCTGAGATCAACCTTCGTGAAGTAAGCGCAAATGGAAGCTACTGGGAAGATGGCCACTGGGTTGAGACAAAGCCTATGGAGATAAAGAGAGTATACGACTTCCCACAGGTTGGACAAAAAGACATGTACCTTCTTCACCACGAAGAGATAGAGGCTCTTGGTAAGAACTTCCCTGAGGTTAAGAGAATTCGTTTCTTTATGACATTTGGACAGAGCTATCTTGACCATATGCGTTGCCTTGAGGATGTTGGAATGCTTTCAACAAGTCCTATCAATTTCGAAGGAAAAGAGATTGTGCCTATCCAGTTCCTGAAAGCTCTTTTACCTGATCCTGCAAGCCTTGGACCTAGAACAGTCGGAAAGACTAACATCGGATGTATATTCCGCGGAATTAAGGATGGAAAAGAGAGAACAATTTATATCTACAACGTATGTGACCATCAGGAGTGCTATAAGGAACTTGGCAGCCAGGCAATCAGCTACACAACAGGTGTTCCTGCTATGATCGGAACTGCACTTGTTCTTAGTGGCCAGTGGAAGAAGCCAGGTGTATATACAACTGATGAGTTTGATCCTGATCCATACATGGATATGCTGGGTGAATATGGCCTTCCATGGGTTGTTGATGAGAATCCACAGCTTGTTGACTGATATGGGATTGATATTTATAGCTGTATTGATGAGGGGAAATTATGAATCTATCTGAAATACGTACGCCGGCGTATGTTATTGATGAAAAGAAATTACGCGAGAATCTTGAAATTCTTGACAGAGTACAAAAAGAGTCAGGAGCTAAAATACTCCTGGCTCAAAAGGCGTACTCTATCTATCAGACATATCCATTGATATCAAAATATTTAACTGGTGCGACAGCTTCGGGGCTTTTCGAGGCGAGGCTTGCTCACGAAGAGATGCAGGGCGAGAATCATGTTTTTGAACCTGCTTTTGGTGATGAAGAGATGGTTGAACTATGTGATATTTGTGATCACATTGTTTTTAATTCTCTTAATCAGCTTGAACATCACAGACCTGTGTGGGAGAAAAAAGCTGCCGAAGGAAGGCTCTCTGTCGGTCTTAGGATAAACCCTGAGTTCAGCACTCAGGATGGGCATGAGATCTATGATCCCTGTGCAAAAGGATCAAGGCTTGGAATAAGGCTAAAGGATATGCCTGAAAGACTACCTTCAGGTGTTGAGGGCCTTCATTTCCATACACTTTGCGAGCAGGGATTTGAGCCTTTAGAGACCACATTTTTAAAAGTTGAAGAAGAGTTTAAGAGATTCTTTCCAAGTCCTGTACAGGAAAATCTTGAAAGAGTTGATGAGGATACACGTGGCAAGATCAAATGGATCAATTTTGGTGGTGGACATCATATAACAAGGGAAGATTACGATGTTGATGGTCTTATCAGACTTGTAAAAAGAATCAGGCAGACCTATGGAATAGAGGTTTATCTTGAGCCGGGAGAGGCAATCGCGCTTGATGCAGGATACCTTGTGACTACTGTCATGGATATTGTAGAAACTGACAGGATACCTGTACTTATTCTTGATACTTCTGCAGCCTGCCATATGCCTGACGTTTTGGAGATGCCATACAGGCCGCCACTTAGAGATGGTGAGGAACCAGGGGAGATGAACTATACTTACAGATTATCTTCCAGAACATGCCTTGCAGGGGATGTAATTGGAGATTACAGCTTTGATACCCCAAAATGTATTGGTGACAGGCTTGTGTTTGAAGATATGGCTATCTACAGTATGGTTAAGAATAATACTTTTAATGGTATGCCACTTCCTGATATAGATATTCTTCATGAGGACGGAAGCGTCGACATCATCAGAAGATTTGGTTATGATGATTTCAAGTGCAGGTTATGATATTACCGATAGTTACAGATTTATGATTATACGCAGGTATTTGTAATGGAAATAATTAGTAAGAGAAAGCCTTATGAAGATTCTTTTTTCATGCCGGCAGAGTATGGTGCCCATGAGGGGACGCTTATGATATATCCTGTTCGTCCCGGAAGCTGGGGAAAGGATAGAAGTGGTGCATTAGAGAGCTTCAAGAGGATTTTTATCGAGATAATCAAAAGAGAAAATTTATATCTTCTTGTGAATGAAAAACATTATAGTGAGGCATCCCGGCTCATTTATGGAGCTATAAATGAGTATTGTGATGAGCTTAAGCTTTCAGGTGATTACAATAAGGTTTTCGAGAGGTGCATTGATTCATCTGATGATGATGAACTGATTCTTGAGGATATCCTTGAAGAGAGATGCTTTATTCTAAAAATTGACTCAGATGATTCCTGGGCAAGAGATGTGGGTCCTACTTTTGTTATAAATAAAAACAGAGATCTACGCGGAATTAACTGGAAGTTTAATGCCTGGGGTGGTGAATTTGATGGACTGTACGCTTCATGGGATAAGGACGATGCTGTAGCTGAGTCTTTTTGCAAGACTCTGGAGGTGGATATGTATGATGCAGCACCTTTTGTTTTAGAAGGTGGCTCCATACATACTGACGGAGAGGGCACTTTGATGGTTACAGAGAGCTGCCTTTTAAGTCAGGGAAGAAATCCTTCAATGAGCAAAGAGCAGATAGAAAAGACTTTAAAAGAGTACCTTGGCATTTCAAAAGTTCTTTGGCTTCCAAGAGGAATCTACAATGATGAGACTAATGAGCATGTGGACAATGTGTGCGCTTTTATTGCACCTTCAGAGGTTGTGCTTGCCTGGACTGATGATGTAAATGATCCTCAGTATGAGCTTTCTAAGGCTTGTCTTGATTATCTGGAAAAAGAGACGGATGCAAAGGGAAGAAAGATCAAGGTTCATAAACTGCCGATTCCTGGGCATCCAGTATTGGTAAGTGCTTTGGATCTTCAAAACTATGAGTTTGAAGATGGCGAAGATATGAGAGATGAAGGAGAGCGCCTGGCAGCCAGCTATGTGAATTTTTACTTTATAAACGGAGCAGCCCTTGTTCCTCAGTTTGGCGATGATAATGCTGAGAGTGATAAGAAAGCTTTGGAAATACTAAAAAAGATCTGCCCTGATAGGGAGATAATCGGTATTCCTGCCAGAGATATTCTTTTAGGCGGTGGAAATATTCATTGTATTACACAACAGATTCCTGCAAGGAAATAAGTAAAAAGGAATGCGGTGAGAAATATGGATAATAAGATAAAAGTTGCCTGTGTCCAGTTTGCATGCGGCTCTGTTGCTGCAACTGATGATGAACAGGTAAAAAGAAATATAGAAAAAGCAGGCCAGCTTACAAGAGAAGCTGCGGCAAATGGCGCAAAGATAATTCTTTTGTCAGAGCTTTTTGAGAGAAAGTATTTCTGCCAGGAGAGGCGCTATGACTACTATGAGCTTGCAGTGCCTGTCATGGAGAATCCTGCAGTTATTTATTTTAAAGAGCTTTGCAAAGAGCTTAAGGTTGTTATGCCCATAAGCATTTTTGAAAAGGATGGCAATGTTTTTTATAATTCGGTTGCAATGATAGATGCTGACGGAGAGGTTATAGATGTGTACCGCAAAACTCATATACCCGATGACCATTATTATCAGGAAAAATTCTACTTTACTCCTGGGAATACGGGTTTTAAGGTGTTTGAGACTGCTTATGGAAATGTGGGAGTTGGAATATGCTGGGATCAGTGGTTTCCTGAAACTGCAAGATGTCTTGCCTTAAAGGGTGCTGATATTATACTGTATCCTACTGCCATTGGTTCAGAGCCTATATTGGAAGTTGACAGCTCAGGACATTGGATGAGAACAATGCAGGGACATTCTGCGGCTAATATTATCCCTGTGGCGGCTGCCAACAGAATAGGAAGAGAGGATGTTGAACCGACAGAAGAAAATGGCGGACAAAAATCAAGTCTTACTTTCTATGGATGCAGCTTTTTGACTGATGAAACAGGGGATATTGTTTCAAGGGCAGGTCGCGATACAGAAGAAATAATATATGCAGAGTATGATTTTGAAGAAAATAGAAAAATGAGAGCTTCCTGGGGACTTTTCAGAGACAGAAGACCCGAGTGTTATAAAACTATTACAGACTAATAAATAACTTGTTATGAATTGTTGGGGGAATTATGACAGTTGATGCTTACTTGAATCCGGATTTTACTATAACAAAGAAACTTATTTTTTTATTATTATCGTTTGCAGGGATGCTTGTTTGTAGTCTTGGCATATTCATCTATTCAAAAGTCTATGCCCGGAAATATCCATCAGATAAAAGAGAAGAGTATCTCAGCATAGATTTTGAGATAAGGCTTCAGAAATTTTTTGAGATGCTCATTGCAGGAACAGCCGTAATGTCTTTTTCCTGTGCGTATGTGATCATCAATCATGTATACAGCCTTGTTGCCTCAGGAAAGGCAACAGATCTTACGAGAATTGAGCGGTATCTTACAAGTACCTGGGCAGATGGTAAAGATTTTATCCTACTGTTTCTGATTCTTTTTTCATGTGTCATAAATACGGTGCTTGATGGCTTTATTATAAGGCTAAAGATCCTGACAAGTGAAGAAAAAGCAACAATGCGTATGCTGGCGATGTTCTATGTTATTCTGATACTTATGTATTTAAACAATATAGGCGATGAAAGTGAATATGGTCCTGTAATGATGTATTATTTTGGCCTTATGATAGGACGTTTTGTTTACTTTGATGCTTCTTTCAAGGATTTTGTAGCAAACATAAAAAACGTTATCATAAACCTTCCATACATGCTTATTGATATAGCGCTCACAGGACTTTTGTGCTATATAGGTTTTGTATCGGGGTACTTTCTTGAACGGAACTACTATATTGTAGGGCTGTTTCATACACAGATATTTATTCTTGCTTGTACCTTTATAATTCATCATGCAATGCGCTTGCTTTACTTTAATAAAAAGCATTGATATTGATATAAAAAAGCCTCTTCCGCAGTGGAAGGGGCTTTTGCTATAAAGAAAAGAGATTATTTTGCTTTTTCTTTGATGGCCTTGAGTTCGTCTACTGAGAATGTGTAGGCTTTGTTGCAGAAGTGGCAGCGAAGCTCAATATCCTTGCCATCGTCTATCATTTCCTGAATATCTTTTTTGCCGATGAGCATGAGAGCTCTTTCTACTCGGTCTTTATCACAGTTGCAATAGAAGTTAAGATCAACCTTATCAGTAAATTCAATATCAAATCCCTCAAGGATTATCTCAAGGAGCTCTTCAGGTGTCTTACCGGCTTTTAAGATATCTGTAACTGATGAAAATTTCTGAAGATTGAACTCAAGGTGAGTGATGGTCTGTTCATCAGCAAAGGGCAGTAGCTGAATGATAAATCCGCCTGCTGCTATAACTGAAAGACTTTCTCTTTCTACAAGAACACCAAGACCAACGGAAGAAGGAGTCTGTTCTGATTTTGTAAAATAGTATGTGAGATCTTCAGCAACTTCACCAGAGTAGAGAGGAACCTGGCCAACATAAGGCTCTTTAAGTCCCATATCTCTTATTACAGTGAGGGTCCCTTCACCGATACCGCCACCTACATTCAGATGACCTGCTGCATTGGGCTCCATGATGACATATGGATTAACTGCGTATCCCTTTACATTACCGTGTCTGTCGGCTGTAGCAAGGACTCCTTTTAAAGGACCATCGCCGTCCATTTTTACGGTGATAAGATCATCATCATTATCCATCATTGTTCCCATCATAGCAGTACCTGTCATGAGTCTGCCAAGAGCAGCAGCTGCTATTGGGGAGAGATTATGCGCTTTCTTTGCATATTCTGCTAAATCTTTGGTGGTTGCTGCAAAAGCTCTGATCTGCGCATTTCCTGCTGTTGCACGAACCATGTAATCTTTATATGACATAAGTTTATACCTCATCTTTCAAATACTAAGCTTTTCCATGATAATTTATTTTACCGGATATGTAAACAGTAAAGCTTAATCAAAATTTAATAAAAATAATATCGATATTACAGGAATTATAATTCGGTTTGCAATATAATAAATAGTAGTCTGTATTTTCTAAATTAGTATTTGGTAAAGCAGGAGGTATAAATGGAAGTCAAAGAAAGAAATGGTAAGCTTGTCTTAAAGCTCATTATTGCAGCGGTGTTGGCTATTATTTTTGTGGCAACTGTCCTGACTATAATTAGTGGCATTGAGATTAACAGAATATATAGTGATATGGTTCAGGAAGAACTCAGGGTTGCTGCTGAACAGCTTAACAGTGAAATGAGCAATGTCTGGGATGGCGATTGGAGCCTAAGTGATGGTAACCTGTATAAGGGCGATGAAAATATCATGGAAGAATATAATGAGATCATGGAAGAAATGAAATCTCTTACCGGAATCGAATATTCTGTGATCTATGGCAAAACAAGACAAATCACAACCCTTCTTGATGGTAACGGGAATAAAGCTGTAGGTTATGATGTATCTGATGCTGTATATAATCAGGTTGTTGGGAATAAGTCAGAATACTATGCAAAGAGCATTCCGGCAGGGACCAATGAAAATTATTATTTATACTACCTTCCTCTCATGAATGATGACGGTACAGCCATCGGTATGGTATTTGCTGGAAGAGAGAGCAATTCAGTAGATGGCAAGATCAGAGGTATCATTATCACGATGTCCGTTATTTCTATTATTCTTGCTCTTGCTACTTCAGCAGTTGGCTATTTTGTAGCCAATACTGTATCGGTCAAGATGAAAGCAATTGCAGATGAACTTGGAAACCTTTCAAGAGGTGAGCTAAAGCTCAATATTGACGAGAAATCTTTACAGAGAACTGATGAGATAGGTCTTTTGGCTGATGGGGCAAAGACACTTAGCGATAAGCTTGGTGATGTCATTACAAGAACCATGGACATGTCCAATGAGCTTAAAAAATCAGGCGCGGAGCTTGCAGATTCTGCTAATCAGGCGTCAACAGCTTCAGGTCAGGTGAGTCAGGCTGTGGACGATATTTCAAAGGGTGCTGTAAATCAGGCGGAGAGTGTTGAAACGGCTGCAGGAAATACTCAGGATATCGGCAAAGATATTGAGCAGGTAGCAGATAATGTTAAACAGCTTAATTCATATTCTGAACAGATGAAGACCTCCTGCGAGGCAGCTATGGAAGCTCTTACCAAGTTGATAGAACAGAGCACTGAAGTTCAGGAATCCGTTAAAGATATTGGAGCAACTATCGATTCAACCAACGAATCGGCAAAAGAAATCTCGAAGTTTTCAGAGGCTATTACAGAGATTGCCAGCCAGACAAATCTTTTGTCACTTAATGCTTCTATTGAGGCAGCAAGAGCAGGCGATGCAGGTAAAGGCTTTGCAGTTGTTGCAACTGAGATTGGACAGCTTGCTGTACAGAGTAGCAACAGCGCAGAAGAAATAAAGAAGATAGTTGAAAAACTTGTGGCTGATTCAGAAGCTTCTGTAGAGGTAATGCAGAGGCTCAACGCCAGCTTTGACCAGCAGTCTCAGCAGCTTGATGATACTAAGACCAACATGCAGAGCATGGCTGAAAATGTAGACAATGTTGCTGATAGCACAGGAAACATCGCAGGATATGTAGATCAGCTCAACTCAGCAAAAGACAAGCTTGTTGAGATCATATCTGACCTTTCTGCTATTTCTGAAGAAAATGCGGCTTCTACAGAGGAAACCAACGCATCCATGCAGGAACTCAATGCAACCTTTGCAATTATTACAGAATCGGCAGATAAACTTCAGGAGCTGGCTTCAAATATGACCGACGTAATAAGCTATTTTAAGCCATAACAGAGCGCTTTTCCAATTGACATATATTTAACGTGTGGCTATAATATCTTTTGTAGAATTATTAACAAACACGCATATTTATATGTATAAGATAGGAGCAGATATGGCAGAAAAAGAAATTTCTCAAGCGGTTATCGCAAGGCTTCCCAGGTATTTCAGATATTTGGGAGACCTTAAAGAGAAGGGTGTTGAGAGAATTTCCTCTCAAGAACTATCAAGCATCATGAAGGTTACTGCTTCACAGATAAGACAGGACTTTAACAATTTTGGTGGCTTTGGACAGCAGGGATACGGATATAATGTAAGCTACCTTTATGAAGAGATCAGTAAGATCCTTGGCATCGACAAACAGCACAGTTTGGTTATTATCGGTGCAGGACACCTTGGTAAAGCTATTGCAGGTTATACTAACTTTACAAGAAGAGGGTTCGTGTTTAAGGGCGCTTTTGACTGCAATCCATCACTTTACGGTACCAGGATCCGAGATGTAGAAGTAAGACCTATCGAGGAGATGGAGCAGTTTGTAAGGGACAACAACATAGAAATAGCAGTTCTTACTATTCCTAAGGATCAGGCAGTTCCAATGGCACACAAGCTCGCACAGTGTGGTATTAAGGCTATATGGAATTTTGCCCATGTTGATCTTGAAGTTCCTGACAATATTCAGGTAGAAAATGTTCATTTATCTGACAGCTTGATGAAATTATCATATAATATTAATAGATACGAAAAAAACATTTAACAGTGAGAGAAACTGATGGCAAAGAGTGATGAAGTGTATATGTCTGCTCTTGAGGGGAAAAGTATTCCTATACTGACGCTGGATAATAAATGGCATCAGTTATTTACTCAGACAGAAATGACACCTGAGATCGAGCAGCTAGCAGATCAACTTAATGCACTCGTAGAACGTGATGGCAAGATCCGAAGCGAGACTAAGGATATCAAGAAGCTTAAGAAAAAGCTTCTTGGTGAAATTGTGCCGCTCAGAGATAAAGCCAACAAGTCGGGAAATTCAGCCGCCATCGAAAAAGAAATACAGGATAGAACCAGACTTATAAATGATTGTAATGACAGACTTGATTCCCATCAGGATGAACTTCTTGATCTGTCCAGAGAGATATATGATGTTGACTATAAGCTCATGATCGAGACTATGAAGGTGTGTTATGAGACACTTCATGAGAATACAGATTATATTAAGACCATGGATGAGTGGATCTCAAAGGTCAGAGTTGAGCTAAAGAAAAATGTTATCCGTCTTCAGGAAACTGAGATGGAGAATTATAATCTATATTCTTATATGCATCAGATTTTTGGACCGGAAGTTATCGAGATTTTTGATCTGAAGTATGATCCTGATAGAAGACATCCAATAAGAAGACCTCTTGCAGGTGACGAGTCGGAATATGTTGAATAAATTAGGCTGCCCTTTGGCAGCCTGCTTTTATATTGGGGAGGGGCAAGAATGAAGTATGCAGTGAGCAGTCAGGAAATGAAGATCTATGACAGAAATACTTCTGAAGTTTTTGGTATTTCCAGTGAAGTATTGATGGAAAGAGCATCTCTAAAGGTTGTGGAAAAAATAGACCTGTGGACAAAAGAAAGAAAGTGCGAGCGAAGATATAGAGCACTTATTTTTGCAGGTGTAGGAAATAATGGTGGCGACGGCGCTGTTATTGCAAGACTTCTTAAACAAAAGGGCTATCTTGTCACTTTGGTGGTCGTAGGGGATCCCACCAAAATGAGTGACCTTCTTCTTAAACAGCTTAAGACCTGTGAAAAATATGGAATCACAACTGACACATTTTCCAATGTGACGGGCAACCTTTACTCCTTGGAATGGGATATCATTATAGATGCATTATTCGGCATCGGATTATCAAGGAATATTACCGGGAGCTTTTTAAAGGCAATAGAGTATATAAATGCCTGTAAGGAAGAAAAAAAGAGCGACATGCTTGTTATATCAGTTGATATACCTTCCGGTGTTAATGCTGATAACGGCAAGGTTATGGGAACTGCTGTAAGAGCAGATGCCACAGTTACCTTTAACCAGGTCAAACTCGGCGAGATCCTTTATCCCGGATGTGAGTACTGCGGTAATCTCTATGTGGAAGATGCAGGGATAACTGATGACAGCTTTTTGGGAAGAGAGCCGTCAGCTTTTTACTATGATGAAAAGATAACTGAGCTTCTTCCTAAGAGACGCAAAGATGCCAACAAGGGAACCAACGGAAAAGTGCTTATAGTTGCCGGCTCCAAGAATGTCAGCGGAGCCTGCGTACTGGCAGCAAGTGCTTGCATTCGCTCAGGTGCGGGAATGGTCAAGATCATGACTGCTATTGAGAATGCAGAAATTGTTAAGTCACTTCTTCCTGAAGCTCTTATTGATGTATATGAAGATTTTGAGCCTGTGGCTGATAAGCTCATAAAGGATATTGAATGGGCAGATGCTGTGGTCATAGGACCTGGAATCGGGATTGATATGAAGGGCGATGAGCTTCTTGGTATCGTTCTTAATAACTGTAATAAGCACCTTGTAATGGACGCAGATGCGCTTAATCTTGTAGCTATGAACAACGAGTACAGAAGGCTTTTGGCTCATTACTCAGTTGGAGGCAGAAAACTTGTTTTAACGCCCCATTTGGCAGAATTTTCAAGACTCTTTGGAAAGCCTGTCAGTGATTGCAAGGAGAATATCCTTTTTTATCCAAAAGAACTTGCAAAAGAGCTCAGATGTACTGTTGTCTGCAAGGATGCCAGAACTATAGTAAGTGACAGCAACGAGAAAAAGATATATATTAATGTGAGCGGTAATGACGGTATGGCGACTGCCGGATCAGGAGATGTTTTATCCGGCATAATAGGAGCGCTTGTGTGTCTTGAAAACACCAGCTTTGAGGCTGCGTGTCTTGGCACATATATCCATGGTGCCTGTGGTGATAATGCCGCTGCAAAGCATGGTAAATATGCTATGGTCGCATCTGATATTGCGGCCGAACTTGAAGATATACTGAGGTGAAGTTTAGAAATGTTAGAAGAATTTTCCAGAGTTTATGCCAAGATTGACTTAAAGGCAATTGATTACAATTTGGAGAGTATGAGAAAGAATATTCCTGCCGGAACCAAAATAATGGCGGTTGTTAAGACAGATGCCTATGGTCATGGAGCAGTCAGAATAGCTAAGGAGCTGGAAAACAAGGATTATATCTGGGGATATGCTGTAGCTACAGCAGAGGAAGCTTTTGAACTTAGAGATAATGCTATCAAAAAGCCTATTCTTATTTTGGGATACACTTTTTCATATGCTTATGAGAGGCTTTTGATAGAAGGTATAAGACCTGCAGTATTTAGAATAGATATGGCAAAAGAGCTTGATGCCTGTGCCCAAAAGCTACTTGAAAGAGGCGATATAAGTAAAAAGCCTGAGATTCATATAGCTGTTGATACAGGAATGTCACGTATAGGAATTACTCCGGATGAAGAGGGGGTAGAGTTTATAAGGGAAGTAGCTGCTCTTAAAAATCTGGATATTGAAGGTGTGTTCACACATTTTGCAAGGGCCGATGAAAAAGATCTTACAAATGCAAAAGAGAGAGAACTTGTATTTAAAGACTTTGTTGACAGGGCTGAGGCTGAATGCGGAATTAAGATAAGCTTACGACACTGCGCAAATAGTGCCAGCATAATATCTATTCCTGAAAGCTCAATGGATATGGTGCGTGCAGGGGTAACTATGTATGGAATGTGGCCATCAGAGGATGTTCCAAAGACAATAGTTGATCTTAAACCTACTCTTGAACTCATCAGTCACATTGTAATGATAAAGACAGTACCTGAAGGAACGCCTGTAAGCTATGGCGGAACATATGTGACTGAAAGGGAGACTAAGATAGCAACGATTCCTGTCGGATATGGTGATGGTTATCCAAGAAGTCTTTCAAACAAAGGCTATGTTCTTATCCATGGCGAAAGAGCCAATATCATTGGCAGAGTTTGTATGGATCAGTTTATGGTGGATGTAACACATATAGACAATGTCAAAGAAGGAGACGAGGTTATTCTCATCGGAAAAGATGAAAAAACAGGAGATGAGATAACTGCTGAAATGCTCGGAGAAATAAGCGGAAGATTTAACTACGAGCTTACATGCAACATAAACAAAAGAGTTCCAAGGGTATTTGTATAAAGGGAAAGTTTTTGAAAATGTGGTGTAGGATAGATTGCTCTCAATAGGGGAATCTATCCTACTTTTTACATTTATTATGCTACGACATTAGGAAAAGCGCCTTTTTGCCTTATCATACTGAACGTTAATTTCCTGAAGCGCAGCAGTGTCACCGTCCATGTTATCAGGATGGTAGAGTTTTACGAGAGACTTGTATTTTTTATCAACGCTTTCTTTTGTAGTACAACCGGCAAAGAAATCAAAAGAACTTGATGTAGCTTTTGGAGCGCTACCATTAGTGTTCTTATTGTATTTTGTATCATTGTATCTTTTGCCATTGCCTGAGTTGTTATAGTCATACTCGTCATTATCTATATCATCGTAATTATCATCAGGCTCATCATCGTAGTCTACATCGTCATCCTCATATGCTTCATCTTTATCATATTCATCATCGTATTCTTCATCGTAGTCCTCATCATAATCTTCATCGTCGTAGTCTTCGTCATCGTAATCTTCCTCATCGTAATCTTCTTCATCATAATCATCGTATTCATAGTCCTCATTTTCATAGTCATCATCTTCATAAAATGAGGCTCTTTTATTTCGTCGATG
>JAEEGH010002887.1_pt1 | contig 45715 bp, 28 predicted proteins | sample 9134181 | NCBI WGS metagenome assembly JAEEGH01 (sample SAMN16246544, study PRJNA631951) | gut metagenome | biome: gut microbiome; feature: rumen; material: DP-attached | host: Bos | place: Iran: Karaj | collected 2018-10
CAGCTCGCTCCAGTAACAAATTCGCGCATTCATTCCAAATCGCCTTCGGCGAGGAATGCGCTCACCCCTGAATCATTTTCTTACGCAGTCAGCGGCGTAGCGCTTCCTGCTACCTCTGAACAGTAACCAAAGTTCTTTTATAACCCTTTTTATTATATCCTCCATATCAGTATTAAGTCCATAACTTCTGAATCATGTTCTCACATAGCAACAGGGTATTGCTGGCTATTGGCCAAATAGTAACTTTTATTTCATTAAAAGTTAAGCGCAATTTTATACATTATATGTATAATTATCCTGTCGGAGCAACTATTTCCATGTTTTTACAAAGGAGTTATTTCTATGGACTGGCAGTTTATACGTAGACTCGTCTCTTTTATCTATGTAGCGATCATACTTACTTTCGTCGGGATTGGCTTCTGCTATTCCAATGAAACTAATGACGAACTTAGAGAAAATATGGTTTACTTCGATAACTTTTGGAATATTGATGGCAAGATCATCACTTTTCCATACAGTAACCATGATGAATTTACCATGTCCAATACTCTTCCAACTGTCTACGGTGACCAGCTTCTGATTCTACGGGCATATTATAAGGATTACGAAGTATATATTAACGATGACCTCATTCTTGAAAGTCGTTCCAACAGGTTATTTGGAGTATCAACTGATATAGGCAAAAAGGAGATCTGGATTCCTCTACAAGCTGATTATACTGGCCAGAAAATATCTATCAAATTAAATCTGCAAGAGTCTCTTTATGGCTCTGAGCTGACTGAATGCATTATTTCTACGCGCTCAGCCTATGCCATTACCCAGCTCAAAAAAAATATACCATCTGCAATCTTATTTGTTGTATTTACAGTTACCGGAATTCTTGAAGTGATCATTTCTCTCTTTTTTATTCTGAAAAGAACACATCTCATCCGCAAGCTATCATTTGAAGCGTTGTTCTATGCGGGCATGTTCTCAATCGTGTCAGCCCAGTGGATCATACAGGAAACCAGGGTTCCATTTATCGTCTTTGGCTATACTACAGGATTTTCAATATTGACTGTAATAGCGTTTTTACTGATGCCGCTTATGTTTTTTGAAATAGCCAGAGCTCTGTTCATGCGCATTGGTCCGATAGACAATCTGATAGATGGTATCATGGCTCTGACGATCATCATCTCCTGCTTCATGTGCGTAACCGGAGTTATTGATTGGGGAGATATCGTTTATGTTGCGCATATACTGGATATTGTAGTCATGATCATGGTCGGAATATACTCATATAAGAGTCTCAAGGATGAGCAAAAGCTTACAGCCAGAACTGCCATAGCGTTTGCCAATATCTTCTTTATCCTGATTGCAGGTCTTGCTCTGGTTCAATACATTAACAATGTTAATACCAGTTATATACTGCTGATAATTGTAGACCTTCTCATCTATGTGATGGTTCAGGTGGGACTTATATACAGGCGAATCGGTCTCAATGTTCAGGAGGAAAAAGAATTTGCGAGAGCAAAGATTTATGCCTTCACAGATGAACTGACTGGCCTTGGCAACAGACGCCATTTTTACAACGTTATGGAAGATTTTGAAAAACATAAATTGCCAAATGACATTACGATCATAGCTATCGATGTAAACCGTTTGAAGTTCTACAACGACAACTATGGCCACGATGCCGGTGACGAGCTGCTGATAGGCACCAGCCAGTGCCTGCAAAAAGCATTTAGCAGCAATTCCACTTCTACTATCAGTAGAATGGGCGGCGACGAATTTTCAGTATTACTTCTTGCCAGCGAAAATGATCTGAACAAGAGGCTTAATCACTTCAATTCTGCCCTTCAGAAATGGAAAGGTAAATACGTTGATGGAATCAGCGTATCTATTGGCCATGCCTGTGTCAGAAATGACGGCGACATGCCTCTTGAAGAGCTCTCCAAGATTGCTGACAACAGAATGTATGAGGACAAGGCCAAATACTATAAAGAAAGTGGGCTGGATAGAAGGAAATGAGTCACTGGGGACGTATCAAATTGACTCATAAATTCAAATTCAAACCAATAGAAGATGCTCGAGGCTCTTTTCTATCTGTATTTGGGAAAGTCAGGAAAACGGGTTCGAATCCTGCTTCCCCTGCTAATAAAGAAAAGACTGAAATCCAGATAGTTACTGGCATTTCAGTCTTTTTTGTTGTTATAAATCTTTTACTGAAAATAGGTGTTTTTAAAAAGTTAGGCCTAAAAACAATATAGCTACGAAAAGACCTAATTTAAAAATAGCGTTTCCATTCATCAGAGCATTTTTTTAGGCTCATATGAATATTTAATTGATAATAAGCCTTATTTTTTACATCGTTTCAATATGAAAAGTAGTTTATTGATATCCAAATTGGAAAAAGTTAGGCCTAACGCTGAGAAGAGTGCACGATAGGCCTAACAGTAAAAAAACGCAATTTTTATTTTAGGTAAAAAATGTTATTTTACTGCAACTAAGCCTAAAAAATAAGGGCCACAGAATTTATAAAATTTGTTCAACTTTTATTCTACAAGCTGTCCGTAGAAGAGCAGTTCCTGAGAATCACTATTTGTCAGGATCATGTATTTAAATGGCTCATCGGCAGTAAATTCTTTTACGTCATTTATTTCTGCACAGGCTGTTTCCATGATAATTGCTGTAGCAGCAGCGGCTTCTATTCCATCCTCGTCTACTTTGATCTTGGTTTTCTGAATTATATCAGAGATAAAAAATTGTGAATCATCACTCATGAGAGAAAAGTCTGCATCTGATGTAAAGGCAGTTTCAGCGCCGCGGGCTATACAGAAGTCGACTAGCTGACTTTCTGACAGAGAAGTTTCAGTTTCAAATTTTGGAATTGTAACAGCAACTTCTTCATAGGCTGCTTCAGACATTTTTTCTATCACGTTATCAATATCACCTAAGATAAAGACAGCGTTAATACCGCCTTTCATTGGAAGGATGATAAATTTGCCGTTTTCATCTTCGTAATATCTGAAAGAATCCTGTTGGTGCATGAAATCTTTTTTTACTGTATTTCCTGATAATGTTTTAAAATAACCTTCCTGTGTGGCGTATTCTTCAAATGCAGTACTCCAGGCTGTGCGCAGGTACAGAGTATTTACAAGAACAAGATCTGAAAGCGACAGATTATCACTGATGGACGGGATAAGGCCATTAGTATTTTCGTTGATCCAGTTATTAACTGAGTCTGTGATCTCGCCTCCCGAGACATTTTCTGCAGTTGCGTTAAAGTTTTGCAATACATATTCTATGTAATCATTGGAGAGTTCACCGCTGAAGCTGGTATTCTTCCAAATAGAGTTTTCCAGAGAAAAGGCACCATCTGGTTCTGAATCGGAATCTGAATAGTATTCACTGTTTTCTTTATAATCATCCTGAGCCTGTTTTAGCCATTCATTATAGTAATCAACTGAGGCAGAGACGTTGTTATACCAGATTAACAGTTCGTCCATGCTATTAAATCCCATAGCCTTCAGCAGTTCATCCTTGGTTTCATTGTCAGCGCCAGACACAGCAAGTGCCAGAGCTGCTCTTAATGATGTGGGAGATACCATATAGTTTTTGGCTTCAAAGCCAGTTTGTTCAATAAAATCGATCAGTGAATCGTTAAAGTCCATGCTTGCATCTATATCAGGTAATTCTGTAACCTGTGTAGCATTATTTGTAGTGCTTTGAACTGGAACGGAGCTTTCTTTGCCTGATGAAGCTGTCTCTGAGCTTACCGGCGCTTCTGAAATTCCACATCCTGTAGTTAAATTTGTTACAACCAGTAAAGATAATATAGTAGATATTATTTTCTTTTTCATATTGTTCTCCCTCTCTATTATTGTTTTATGAATGTTCTCCAGATTCCTTCATCAGGGTCTACACATACAACCAGAGTATTTTCATCCCAGACAAAGAATTTGGTTTCTGAGGATGCGTTAAAGTTCTGCTGCATATCCTCTGAAGGCTCGCCATCAGTGTATGACGCGGTCTTAAGTAAATTATCTTCCAGGATCTCACCAATAAACTCTTCTCCAGAATCTTTGTAAATTGCTCCATCATACATGATCATTGCAGCGTAGTCAGATTCAGCAGATTCTACCTTAAACGAATCTTCGGAAGCAGTTTCTACCTCGGCTTCTTCAGTAGCAGTTTCTTGCTCAGTTTCTGCCTCAGCTTCTTCTGCAGCCGCCTCTTCTTCATCTTTGGGAAGTGCACTAAGCGTCGTGATTTCAGAAGTTTCATCTGTAGATTCATAGTAAGGAGCCTGGTATAGATTCTTAAAGAGTATTCCAGCTACTACAAGCAAGAAAATACTTGCTGCAGCCAGGTAGTACCTCTGGAAAAGAACTATTTTACTCTTAGGTGAAACAGCTTTATCAGCATCCTTAATATACTTGGGATCAATGCCACCTATGGCATCTAATAGATCATGTTCGTTCATATAGTGAATCCTCCCTCGACAAGATGTTTTTTCAGCTTTTCTCTCAGCCTGAAAAGAGTAGTCTTGACTTTACTCTGTGGAAGAGAGTATTTTGCACATATTTCATTTACGGAATCAAAGTACCAGTACCTTCTGACGAAGATGTTTCGTTGTTCTGCTGTGCAGGACTTCAGAAAATTGTTGATAAGATCTGTTAGTTCTTTTGCATCCATTTCCTGTGAAATATCTTTGACTCCAGGGATACATTCCTGCATTTCGTCAGTAAGTTCGCAGTACAAGGCAGATCTTTTTTGTCTGCCTTCATAGCGAAGTCTGTCTATGGCCAGATGACGGACTATTTTTCCAATAAATGCAAAAAGATAAGTCCTTGGCTCATTAGGTGGTATCAGGTTCCAGGTCCTGAGATATGCATCATTTTCGCATTCCTCAGAAGATCCTATGTCTGATAGCACGTTTTGGGCGATTCGTCTGAGTTTGCTTCCGTATTTCTGAGATGTATGCAGTATAGCTGATTCATCTCTGACTAAGTAGAGCTCTACAATCTGTGAGTCATCCATGAAGATGATTCCTCCCTTTCTTTTTAAGGCCTTCACTATATATAGCGACATTAATGATAGCATGGTTACATTTTTCAAAAAATATTTTTATTACAGGTTTACTATACGCCAATTCGCACGATAGAAAGCGTTTTGATAAATAAAAGTCGAAATTGCACAATATTGAAATGAAAATGAATTGTTGAGGATGTGAATAATTTATAAAATTTACAGGTAAGAAAAAATATTAATTGTCACAAATTAATGAATTTCATGTGTTTATAAGATTTGTTTGGTTAAAATGCAATTATTTTGAGGGGGATAATTGCATTTTATTGCAAAATGATACAAATGATCGTTTTTGCATAGAAAATAAATCGTCAAAAGAAAAAGCGTAGTAGCATGGACTACTGGCTGGGGCGTGAAAGACAAATATGTGACGCAATGGGAGGAGGAAATAACATAATGGGGAAATATCGCAACAGCGATGATTTTCGCAGCATCGTAAGAGGCAGCAGAAAATCAGGCAAGCGACACAATATTGTTCTTAGAACAGTTACGTTTGCCACAAGTATTTCCATGACGCTTTCAAGCGTCTTTGTCGGCCCATCTGTTACAGCTTATGCAACAGCAACAGATGAAGCCTCTTTAGAAGAGACAAGTATTGTTTCTTCAAGTTCTGCAAGTACCGAAACTACTAATAATGCCACAGAAGGCACATCAGACAGCGCAGCATCAGGAGCTGCCAATGAATCATCCACTGGTTCTTCAATAGAAGAAACTACTGAGAACAATTCATCCAGTTCAAACGCAGGATCAGTTGAAAATTCTGCGGATGCTTCAAATTCAGGAAGCTCTGATTCTTCAGATGCAGCAAGCTCAGCTAGTTCCGATGACAGTGCAGATGCAGCAAGTTCAGCTTCTTCAGCAGATGCTGAACAGCTTCTTAAGACATCTCTTTTTGCTACAGAGTCAAAAGAGATGGCTATCGAGCAGGGAGATGATGGATACGAGAACTTTACTGAAGACACAGTTATAGCTGATTTCAAATTCGGTACTGACAAGGATGTTACTTCAGAGTCAGTATATTCAGAGGAAACAGGCTACGGATTTAGTGATGTTGATTACAATACTGATCCTGCAGGATGGGTAAGCAGCGTATATTATCCACGTGTAGCCAATGTCACAAGCGGAAGCGCAAGCAACGTATCAGATGAAAGCTCATATGTAGCTGTTAAGAGTAAGGTATGGACAGAGACTGAGTCATCAGGATATGGCGTTTATACTTATGAAAATACAGCAACATTTGATGTAGATCTGTATAATGCGGATTATCAGGTTGAAGTAACTCTTACTAACCCGACAGGTTCAGATTATACAGCATATCTTGAATCAGAAGACATTACACAGGCTTCTGGTATCACAGTTTCAGCAGGTTCTTCAGTTACAACAAGCTATGAGACCAACCTTGTTGATGGTCAGCTTAACTTGAAGTTCCTTGTTGCAAGCTCAGCAACAACAATTTCTGACGCAAGTGAGCAGAATGTATATCTTTCTGAAGTAAAGATCACACGTCTTAAGACACAGGATGCTGGTTCCAAGCCAACTATCTTCCTTGCTTCAGATTCAACAGTACAGACATATGATGATTACTATGACCCACAGACTGGTTGGGGCGAACTACTTAGTGAGTGGTTTGGAGAGGTTGTAGAAGAACGCGAAGCTGATAACTGTGGTTACTCTCAGGCACAGGTTTATGAAGCAGAAAATGTGATCGTTGAAAACCGTGCAATCGGCGGACGTTCATCTAGCAGTTTCATTGCTGAAGGTAAACTTGAAGATCTTCTTGAAGATATCAAGCCTGGTGACTACCTCTTTATCCAGTGGGGTCACAATGATGCTACATATTCAAGACCTAACCGTTATGTAGCAAGCAGTGACTTTAGCAAATATATCATGCAGTATGTTGAAGCAGCATATCAGAGAGGTGCAACACCTGTACTGGTTACTCCTGTTTCAAGATATAGCTATACAACCAATGCAGATGGAACAGTTACATGGAAGAGTGATTTCGAGGCTTACCGTCAGGTAATGATCTCACTTGCTTCTGAATATGATCTTCCACTTATTGATCTGACAACACGTTCAGGAGATATATGTGAAGACTTTGGTGCTACAGGCGCTGAATCACTTTTCTTACATGTTGCAGCAGGCGAATATACGGGTGCCTATGCAGGGGGAGCAACAGATAACACACATCTTCAGTGGTATGGTGCATACAAGTTTTCACAGGCAGTAGCTCAGGGAATTCTTGATTTTGCTGACAGAGCAGAAAATGAATATGCTCTTAGCTTCAATGACCAGCTTGATTCTCTTGCTTCACTTGTTGTTATGAAGACAGCTACAGAGGCTCCTGCAAAGATTGAAAATCTTGAGACAACAAGTGTAGGTGCTACAAGCGTAGCTCTTGCATGGGATAGCGTTGATGCAGCCGAGATGTACTACATTTTCCGTCAGGAACTTGAAGATGGACAGACAGTTGCAGATGTTGATTTCACAGATGCTACCAAGTATTCTGTTTCAACTAAGCCTTATTACTCAGACGCAGGATGTGACTCAGGTATTACATATGCATATGCAGTAGCAGGCTGGAACAGCTATGGAGTTGGTGAGTTATCAGACATTATCACAGTTTCTACAAAAGAGGCTGGACTTAAGTTTGACTTTAACTACAACAATTCCAAGACAATGGATGGTTGGACTGGTGTAAATCAGAATCAGACATATGATGCTACTCTTGGATATGGATGGATCACAGCTCCTAATAACGGACGTGACCGTTCAGGAAGCGGCAATGCTGATTCATCAGCTATGGCAGATGACTTCAACCTTGGTGCTGGAGAGTTTGCAGTAGATCTTCCTAATGGTTCATATGAAGTAACAATTTATGCTTGTGACCTCCTTTCAGGAACAAGTACTATCAAGGTTTCTTATACAGCAGAGGGAACATCATTTGGTTCTATCGCAACTAAGCAGGCTCTTGGAAGCTGCACAGGTACAGTATCTGTAACAGATGGACAGTTCAATATTGTAGTTGGCGGAAGTAACTGCTATATCAATGGATTAACAATTACAAGCCTTCTTACAGCTCCATCCAACCTTACTATTACAGAGCTTACATTTGATGGAACAAAAGCAAACTTCCTTCTTTCATTTGGAACAGTTGATGATGCAGTTAGCTATACTGTATATCAGAAAGCAGAGAGTGATACAGATTACAGCGTTGCTAAGACATTCACAGCTCAGGAGCTTATTGATTCTGAACTTGATTGCAGAGCAATGATCGCAGATCTGGGTGAAACATACAGCTACTACATGACATGCACTAACGCTGAGGGAACAGAATCTCCAGCAAGTAATGTAGTTACACAGTCTATGCTTGATCCAAATACAGAAGTACCATCAGCTCCTCAGAATGTTGTTTGCACAAGTCCGGAAGCTACAGCAACAGAGCTTCAGAACTATGTAACACTTGAATGGGATGCTAATGATTCTTCAGAGGGTGTTATCAAATACATCATCTATCGTTCACAGAAAGCTGAGAGCGATAAGGCATTTAAGGAATTTGAAAAAGTTGGTGAATCAAAGACTACATCTTATACAGATGAAACAGTTAGCACAAATATTCACTACTATTATAAAGTTGCTGCACTTAATGCAGGCGGCATTGGAGAGATGTCTGATGTATGCATTACTCCTGTAGTAGGTAAGCTTGTTGCAGGTGGCCTTGAATCCTATTCTTCAAGAGCTCTTGTAGCTATCAACCTTGCAGGTGATGCTGGTGCAGAGACCAAAGTTACAGCTACAGATTCTGAGGGCAATGAGATCACATCAGGTGTATACCTTAGCTGGAGAGCATTCGAAGGTGACCTTAACTCAGACAACAGTGTTAATACAACATTTACAGTTTATCGAAATGGAAGCGCAATTGCTTCAGGACTTAAAGTTACAAACTGTATTGATGAAGGCGGAAGCGCTTCAGACACATATACAGTTGTTGGTTCTAATGACGCAGCACTTGGACTTTCAGCAGTAGAGACCAAGGTTTGGAATAATCAGTATCAGGAATTCCAGTTAAATAAGCCTGCAGATCAGACAATGCCAAGTGGCGGTACAGCAACATATACAGCTAATGATATGTCTGTTGGTGATCTTGATGGCGATGGAGAACTTGAACTTCTTGTTAAGTGGTATCCAAGCAATGCTCAGGATAACTCTAAGTCAGGCTATACAGGAACAACAATCATTGATGCATATGATATTGATTTTGCTACAGGCGCTGCAAGCCTTATGTGGAGAATTGACCTTGGTATCAATATCCGTTCAGGCGCACACTATACACAGTTCCAGGTATGGGATTATGATGCAGATGGCAAAGCAGAGATTGCTGTAAAGACAGCTGATGGTACAACAACATACGATTCAAATCTTCAGGAAACAGGATTTGTAGGCGCATGCAGCATGGCTGATCTTGATACAGCTACAATTTCAACAGCAAATGATTACAGAAATTCATCAGGCTATGTACTTGATGGCCCAGAATACTTCACAATGTTCAATGGTGAAGATGGAACAATTATTGATACAGTTGAGTATCTTCCAGGCAGAGGCAGTGTTTCAGCTTGGGGTGACAGCTATGGTAACAGAGTAGACAGATTCCTTTCAGGAACAGCTTACCTTAATGGAACAACTCCTTTTGCAGTATTCTGCAGAGGTTATTACACAAGAACATGCCTTACAGCTTATTACCTTTCAACAGCTGATGATGGCACACAGTCAATCGGTGTTTACTGGCAGTTTGATACTAATAATGCCGGTTCACAGTATGAAGGTCAGGGTAACCACGCACTTGCAGTTAACGATGTAGATGGCGATGGTTGCGATGAAATTACTTATGGTTCTCTTACAATTGATAACGATGGCTCAGTTCTTTACAGCACAGGACTTGGACATGGAGATGCAGAGCATGTAGGCGACTGGATCCCAAGCCGTGAAGGTCTTGAAGTAATGGATGTTCACGAACATGACGATGCTACATATCATGTTGAAATCCATGATGCAGAGACAGGTGAGATCATCACTGGTTACTACACAGGTAAAGATACAGGTCGTGGTATGGCAGCAGACATCGATCCTAGATATGATGGTGCTGAGTACTGGTCAATTGCAAATCCTGCTTATACAGGAAGCGATGAACCTTCATGGGATACAAGAACAGCTAATGTATTCTCATCACTTTCAGGAATCTATGATTCTTCAGATGCTACAGGCAGTGCAATGATCACTGTCAATGAAGGAGGAACTCCTGCAAGTAACTTCTCAATTTATTGGGATGGAGATCTTCTTGCTGAGATGCAGGATCATACATTTGATTCAGCTGCATACGTACCTCTTACAACAACCATTGAAAAATGGGATTATGAAAATGGATGTAATGTAAATCTCTTTGAATCAAGCCAGGTATTCACAAGTAACGGAACAAAGGGTAACCTTGGACTTGTTGCTGATATCCTTGGTGACTGGAGAGAAGAAATTATTGCAAGATGTTCAAGTGATAACAGCAAGATCAGAGTTTACTCAACAACAATCCAGACAGATTATGTAATTCCTTGTCTGCTTACAGATCTTGCTTATAGAGAAGGTATTGCTTGGCAGAACGTTGCATATAACCAGCCTGCACATACAAGCTTCCTTATTTCAGAAGGACTTCTTACATCAGAAGTAGGATTTGGCGCTGTTGATTCTACATCAGTAGAGCTTCAGTTCACACCTGCAAGCGATGGAACAAGCTTTGGACATGTAGTTACAGGTTATGCAATTCTTCGTGCAGATGTAGATGCAGATGGTAATGTCGGCGAATATGAGATCATTGCTCAGAAAGAAGTTAATGAACTTGATACAGTATCCAAAGACGGATCTTCAGAAGATGATGAAGACGAGACAGTTACAGAGCCTGTTGATTATAAGTTTGACTTTGGTACAGGTAATGTACAGGACGGATGGACACAGGTAACAGCTGCTACAGAGTATAGCGAGAGCCTTGGATATGGATTTACAGATGTTTCAAGTCTTGCAAACAAGACATATAAGACACTTGATAATACTAATTCAGATCTCTATTATGACTGCGCTCTTGCTTGGATCACAAATGGCACAGCAGAATTTGTAGTAGACGTTCCAAATGGAACATATGAAGTAACACAGTACATTTATAACGGTTCTGGAGCAGCTTACCAGAAGCTTACAGCTGAAGGTGTAGAATTCTCAGACTTCAGACATGGTAGCACAGATCTTGTAACATATTCTGAGACACAGACTGTAGAAGTAACAGATGGCAAGCTCAATCTTGTTAACGCTGTTACCAAGAATAGTTATTCAGCAATGTACTTCACAGGATATGAAATCAAGACTGCAAATTATGACGAAGCGCTTGCAGCATATGAAGCAGCTCAGAATAGTGAAAACACAAATGTGATCGATGCAGATACAGTATTCTCATATGTAGATGATACAGTATCAGGTAACACAACATATTCCTACAAGGTTGCAGCTATTGTTGATGGAAAAGTAAGCTTCAATTCACTTCCAGCTTCTGTCCTTACAACAGTATCAATTGACACTATCGTAGCTGATGATCTTGAAAAGCTTACAAATCAGGAAATTGTTGAAGATACAGAAATAGCAGAAGGAAAGACAGTTGCTGACCTTCTTGCTGCAAATGTTGGTACAGTAACAGTAAAGGATACAGAGGGTGAAAAGCAGACAGTATCAGTATCATACGAAGCTGATGATGTAGATATCACAACAGTTGGTACATACACAGCTTATGCTTATGTAAGAGGTTATGCTTCTAATCCTATCGAAGTAACTGTTACAGTAGTAGCTAATAAGGCTACAGGATTTGCTAATCCTGATCCTATCGAAGTGATCCAGGGCAATGAAGCAGTTCTTCCTGAAACAGTTGATATGACATTCCTTAATGGCTCTACTAAAGCAGTAACAGTAACTTGGGATGTTACAGATCTTGATACAACAGTTGTTGGCACATATACAGTTCATGGTTCTGTAGAAGATGATCCTGATGTGGATGTAACAGTAGTAGTAAACGTAGTTGCTGACTATATCGTATCTGTAGCTGATAGCTATGCTAGTGTTGATATAGGTGAAAAAGATGTTATGTCAGTGCTTCCATCAACAGTATCTGCTACATATATGAGTGGCAAGGTTGTTGATGAAACAGTAGCATGGGATGTTACATCTATAGATGTAAGCACAGCAGGTACATACAACGTAACAGGTACTGTAGAAGGATTTAAGGGTTCAGCACTTCTTACAGTAACAGTTGAGTATCAGGCACTGTACAAGTTTGATTTCGGTATTTCAGCATCAGCTGGTACAGCAGGCTGGACAACAGTAACAGTTAACCCTAAGAATGGCACAACTAAGCTTTCAGCTCTTGGTTCACTTTATACAGAATCTCAGGGATGGGGCTTTAGCGATGACGGCCAGTATACTCAGGGACGTAAAGAAGGATTTACATATGCTGGAACACTTGAGGAAAGTGTTTATACAGACTTCGCACTTCCAGCAGGACAGGAATTCTGGGTTGACATCGAAAATGGTGTATACCAGGTAGAAATCCTTAGTAACTCTGTTTACAAGAGCAATGTAAAGGGTGCAGTTGAAGGCGTAAGCTACAATGTAGCAAATGCAGCAGGCACATACACATGGCAGGTACTTTCAGATGTTGAAGTAACAGACGGTCAGATGACATTTACATTTGATGAATCAACAACAAGCCGTATGGGTGCTATAGTAATCCGTAAGGTTGCAGCAACTTCAACAAAAGAAGATCAGGAAGTAACAGGAACATCAAGCTACAGCCTGAGCCTTGCAAGAAATAACTACACATTAGATGCAGTAACAAGTGGTGATGGTGAGCTTACATATGCATCATCAGATGAAAACGTTGTTACAGTTGCGGAAGATGGTAGCCTCAACCTTGTTTCAACAGGTAATGCAGTAATTACAGTAACAGCATCTGAAACAGATACATACAACGAAGCTTCTAAGCTCATCAACGTAAAAGTTAATGAATACTATGAAGTAGATGCTGATGGAAATAAGGTATTCTACAAGTCAGCAACTAAGACAGTAAGCAATGGCATGTACACAGACGTAGATGGAACATATTACGTAAAGGGTGGCATTGCAGTAACAGGTCTTGCAAGCTATTGGGCTCAGAGATATTACTTCAGTGAGGATGCAGAAGATCTTGGAGTAATGGTTACATCACAGTTTGTAACAGTTGATGGTAATACTTATTACTTCGATGCAAGCGGAAAAGCGCTCAAGGGTGTATTTGAAGTAGATGGCAAGTCATACTATTCAAATAGCAGTGCACAGGTTCAGACAGGTCTTGTAAGCAGATGGGCATCACTGTACTACTATGATACAGAAGACTTCGCTATGGTAACTGACAGCTTCAAGCTTGTAGAAGGCAATATGTACTACTTTACATCAAATGGATCAGCTGCAAAGGGTGTATTCACAGTTGATGGTGATGAGTATTATGCTGGTAGTGATCGTGTAGTGGTAAGAGGCTTAGTAGATAGATGGCTTTCAACATATTACTATGACGAGACTACATATAAGCTTGTTAAAGGCTTTGTAGAAATCACAGTAGATGGTGAGACAGTTCTTTATCATTTTGATGAAGAAACTGGAAGAGCATCAAAAGGATGGTTCACAGTAGATGGTGTTAAGTACTATGCAAAAGACGGTGTTGTTCAGAAGGGTGATATCACACTTTGGTTTGTAACATATCATCTTGATGAAGAGACAGGTGCTTTAGTAGACTGAGAACGGGTTTTGATGTTTTTTTACAAAAAAAGCTATATGAATAGGAAGATAGTAATGCTATAATCATTTACTATCAAAACTATATAAAAAAGAGGTATCAGTTTCCAATATATAGGAGACTGATATCTCTTTTTCTTGAATGGGAAATTAGTTCTCTATTTACGTAGCTCATATTTATGCATTTTTATACATAAATCTTCATATACTCAATTGTTTTTGTGTATATTTCTCGATTGCCTTTTGCAATTTAATGTGCTAAAATCTTTCGTAAACGTACAAATGTCCGCGTGAGGAAAACACATGGAAGATATAAATACTTATTATGTTATCAAAAAACAGGCAGTACCAGAAGTACTGATAAAAGTAGTTGAAGCAAAGAGGCTTCTTGAATCCGGCAAGGTCAGGACGATCAATGAAGCAGTTGCAACTCTTGGCATTAGCCGGAGTTCTTTTTATAAATATAAAGATGATATACATGAGTTCCACGACAGTTTGCAGGGAACCACGTTGACCCTTAATTTCCAGATGGATGATGAACTGGGTCTTTTGTCAGATGTACTCAAGCTTATAGCTGAGTTTGGAGCTAATATTCTTACTATACATCAGTCAATTCCTCTTAATGGTGTTGCATCATTATCAATTAGTATACAGGTTTTACCTACTTCAGGTGATATGACAGAACTTATCAGCAGTATGGAGAGCAAAAAGGGTATTCATACAGTTCACATTACAGGTCGTAGTGCTGATTTTAGCTGATATTATATAAAAAATAAAGTAAGTGGAGGCAGTAATGGTCAAGATAGCGGTATTAGGATATGGAACAGTTGGAAGTGGTGTTGTACAGGTAATAGATGATAACCACAACGAAGTAATGGCAAGTGCCGGAGAAGAAATTGAAGTTAAGTATATTCTTGATCTTCGTGATTTCCCAGGGGACAAGCATGAAGCTCAGGTTGTACATGACATAAATGTGATCCTTGATGATCCGGAAGTTACAGTTATATGTGAGACTATGGGTGGAATTGAGCCGGCATTTACTTTTGAAAAAAATGCTCTTGAAAAGGGCAAGAGTGTCTGCACTTCTAATAAGGAACTTGTTGCTGCTCATGGACCTGAACTGGTTGAGCTTGCAAGAAAAAATGGTGTATCTTACCTTTTTGAAGCCAGCGTAGGTGGTGGTATTCCAGTTCTCAGAACATTGAATACTTCTCTGAAGCATGAAAAAATAGATTCTATCACTGGTATTTTAAATGGAACAACCAACTATATCTTGACCAAGATGGACAAAGAAGGCGCTGATTTTGATACAGTTCTTAAAGAAGCTCAGAATAAAGGATATGCTGAGCGTAATCCTGAGGCAGATATCGAGGGACATGATGCTTGTCGTAAGATAGCTATCTTATCTTCTCTTATGAGTGGAGAATATGTTGATTCCAACAAAGTGTATACAGAAGGAATAACACATATTTCTACAGAAGATTTTGCTTATGCTAAGGCAGCAGGCTATGCGATAAAGCTTCTTGGAAGAGCACAGAAAAAAGACGGTAAGTTTTACAGCATGGTAGCGCCATTCATGATTCCTGTCAGCAATCCACTTGCATCTGTAAATGATGTATTTAACGCTATAAATGTTCATGGTAATATGCTTGGTGACGTTATGTTTTATGGACAGGGAGCCGGCAAAGAGGCTACTGCCAGTGCCGTTGTTGGTGATGTGATAGATATAGTAAGACACAACGGCCACATTAGTGTTAATATGACAGATAAAGAGGCTGATCTTACAGATCATGGCGAATATATCAGAAGCTTTTTTGTACGCGTAGCTGAAAGTGATAAGAAAGCTGCTATTGATGCTTTTGGAGAAGATGTAGAAGTTGTATCTACTAATGAAGTAGAGGGCGAATATGCCTTCGTGACCAAAAAGATGGCTGAAAAAGATTTTGCAGCTAAGAAAGACAGCCTTGGATTCGTTAAGAATTATATTCGTCTTTATTGATTTTACAGGTGTCAAAAGTTACTTTTAACATCTACATCATATTATATAGATAAACATTGTGATATAGGAGTGTCTGATTATTATGAAAAAGGTAGTTAAATTCGGTGGAAGCTCATTGGCTAGTGCTGAGCAGTTTAAAAAAGTAGGACAGATCATCAAGGCAGATGAAGATAGAAGATATGTAGTTCCATCTGCACCAGGAAAAAGAAATTCCAAGGATACTAAGGTTACAGATATGCTTTATGCCTGCTATGACCTTGCAGAAGCTGGAAAGGACTTTAGTAAAGAGCTTGCCAAGATAAAGGCGAGATATGAAGAGATCATTTCAGGACTGAAACTGAAAGTATCTCTTGATGGTGAATTTAAGACTATTGAAAAGAATTTCAAGGATAAAGCAGGCAGTATGTATGCTGCATCAAGAGGAGAATATCTTAATGGTATCCTGATGGCTGCTTACCTTGGTTATGAATTTGTAGATTCAGCTACAGTAGTATGTTTCGATAAGCATGGCAATTTTGATGCTGAAAAGACCAATAAGCTCATGGCTAAAAAGCTTGAGAAACTTGATAAAGCAGTCATTCCTGGTTTCTATGGTGCTGATTCAGATGGAAGAGTTGTTACTTTCTCAAGAGGTGGTTCTGATATCACAGGTTCTATTGTTGCAAGAGCAATCAGAGCTGATGTTTACGAGAACTGGACTGATGTATCAGGCTTCCTTGTAGCTGATCCACGTATCATTGACAACCCGCCTGAAATCAATACTATTACATATACAGAACTTCGAGAGCTTGCATATATGGGAGCATCTGTTCTTCATGAAGATGCTATTTTCCCTGTAAGAAAAGAAGGTATTCCGATCAATATCAGAAATACCAACAAGCCAGAAGATGCTGGTACATGGATCGTTGAGTCTACAGCTAAGAAGTCTCAGTATACTATAACAGGTATTGCAGGTAAAAAAGGCTTCTGCTGTGTAAATATCCTTAAAGATCAGATGAACTCTGAGGTTGGATTTGTAAGAAAGGTCCTTCAGGCATTTGAAGATCAGAATATCTCTATCGAGCATGTTCCTTCAGGAATTGATACTATGACAGTATTTGTTTCTCAGGATGAGTTCATTGAGAAAGAGCAGGCTGTTGTATCAGAGATACACCGCCTTGCAAAGCCTGATATGCTTGAGATTGAATCAGATCTTGCACTTATCGCTGTTGTTGGTCGTGGTATGAAGAGTACACGTGGTACTGCAGGACGTATATTCTCTGCGCTTGCTCATGCCAGTGTCAATGTGCGCATGATCGATCAGGGTTCTTCAGAGCTTAATATCATCATTGGTGTTGAGACTCGCGACTTTGAGAAGGCTATCAGATCTATTTATACAATTTTTGTTGATACACAGCTGTAATGCTGAAAAACAGCATGTTGCTGAAATTGAAAAACAGAATCCGCTTTAGCGGTGAGAGAAAATAAAGCTCTGTGACTTTAGTATGCTGTTTCATTCGAAATTTGATTAAAGATGAATGAAACAGCGCACCAGGTCGCAGAGCTTTTTCTTTGTTCTAATAGCTCTTTAGCATATTCCGCTGAATTTCGAATAAAAATACTAAAATAAATTTTAAAATGGTCAAATAATTTAGAAAAAACTTTATTTGATTGAAATTGCATACAAAAATAGCAAAAAATGGGTTGCGCATTTTAGAATTTATTCATATAATTTAGAAGAACGTAAAATAATTTCAATAAAAATAAAATGCTAGTACATAAGACTTAGTTAAAGTCTTTTTGTGTTAGTAAATAATTATATGGAGTAAATAGACAATGAATGACGCAGATAAGAAGCTGAAATTTAATGAGCCGTGGATATTACAGAGAGCGGATCCATATGTGGTAAAGGCAGACGATGGCTGGTATTACTTTACAGCTTCAGTTCCTGCATACGATAGAATAGTGCTCAGAAGAGCCAAGAGTCTTTATGAGCTTGCTACAGCTGAGGAACACACAATATGGACCAAGCATGATGTAGGCGAAATGGGTAATCATATCTGGGCTCCTGAGATGCATTTTGTTCAGGGAAAATGGTACATATACTTTGGTGCCGGCTCTGCTGAGGATAAATGGGCAGAAAGACCTTATATACTTGAGTGTCAGGGGATGGATCCAATCAATGATGAATGGATCGAGCTTGGAAAGCCTGTAAGAGCAAAAGATGATGAGTTCTCATTTGAAGCTTTTTCATTGGATGCTACTGTATTTGAAAATAAGGGCAAGTGGTACTATGTATGGGCTGAAAAGGTTGGAGTAGGAAAGCAGATCTCCAATCTGTACATTGCAGAGATGTCTAGTCCTCATGAGCTGAAGACTGTTCAGGTATTGCTCACAACACCTGATTATGATTGGGAACGTATTGGATTTTGGGTTGATGAGGGACCAGCTGTGATCAAGCGAAATGGAAAGATTTTCCTGACTTTTTCATCAAGTGCCACAGGACCGGAGTATTGCATGGGTATGCTGGTAGCTGATGAAAATAGTGATCTGTTGGATCCAAAATCCTGGGATAAGAGCAGATATCCTGTTCTGGAGTCTGATCCTGATAAAAATATCTTTGGACCAGGACATAATTCATTTACACAGGATCTCGAAGGAAATGATATTCTCGTATTCCATGCAAGAACAGAATCTGAGATAGTTGGAGATCCATTATACAATCCTAATAGACATGCTATGCTCATGCCAATCAAATGGGATGAAAAAGGATATCCGGTATTTTCATTTGATAACGTATATGAATAATAAATGAATATATAGAGGGTGCGCTAGCGGTAGGCTCAGTGGCACCTTCTTTTGAATTATAAAAAGAAAAAACATCATGGAGAAGATTATGAAAACAAATTCACTTATATTGCATTTCCCTTTTGATGATCCTAAACAGCCGCTAAGAAATCTTGGTAACAATAACAACAGTTATGCAAAACTCTGTGGAAAGACAGAGCCTTGCATCGAAGAAAGATGTGGAAGAGTCGGAATTACTTTTGCAGGTGGAGAACATGGCTCGTCTTATATTGAACTGCCACAGGATATTCTTGGCAGTGTCAGTGATGATGATGGACTTACTATAACTGCATGGATATATCTGGACAAGGGTAACAGTATATGGGAAAGAATTGTGGATCTTGGCCATGGTGAAACAGGTCCGTACATGTTCCTGACAAGAATGCTTCATGGAGAGTGCATGGATGGAAGCCCTTTGGGAGCTGATTCCAAATCCATTGTACCTGAAAATGAGTGGATACATGTGGCATTTACTGTTTTAGGTACCAAAGGCGGAACCCTTGGAAGTGCAGGACCTAGAATATATTTAAATGGTGAGCTTGTAGGTGATGGACTGATCTCTCAGACATCAAGTGGAGCGTACCTCACCCTCAGAAAGTGGTTTGAAAAGCTTCAAGAAACAGGCATGTTTGACAAAAATTATATTGGTCATTCACAGTATGCTGCTGATGGTGATTTTGCAGGTACTATATCTGATTTTAAAATGTATAACACAGTTTTAACTGATGAAGAGATCATTGACCAGATGTGTGAGAGCCTGTCAGATGACGATATCCTCAAACTGGCTGCAGATAAGTTTTTGAAAGCTCCTTCCAAAATAATAACAAAAGATATTGAACTTGAAAAATCCTTGATGCGGGGCAAGGTTACTGTAAACTGGAGCAGTAGTGATAAGGATGCAATTGATGATGCAGGCGTATTGACTATTGATAAGAATGCAGATAAGGGTAAAAAAGTTACTCTTTCAGCAACTCTTAGCTGTGGGGATAAAACTGTAGTAAAGAATTATGATATATCTGTAGTTCCTTCAGCTATTGCCCCTTATGAACTTAAGATAAATGCTAGCAATAAGGTCCTTGATATCAGTAATACACTATATGGTCTGTTTTTTGAGGATATTAATCATTCTGCAGATGGCGGAATCTATGCGGAAATGATCCAGAACAGATCTTTTGAAGAGTTTGAGTACGAGATATATGATCACAGAAGCGGTGAGAATGGTACAAGTGCAGGTAGAAAGCATGATCCGCTTAAGTATTGGTTTGGAACATTAGACAAGGTAAGTGTTAAAAATGAAAATGGATTAAGAGATTTCTTTAATCTTACAGATAAAGATGCCAATGCTTACTATATCGAAGCTCAGGATGGCTGTGTACTAAGAAACAGAGGCTTTTGCGATAACAGAATGGAATGTGCAATGCCGTTAAAAAAAGGCGAAAAGTATGATTTTTCCATTTGGGCAAAAAGTAATGGTAAGGCAGGAACTGCAGAGGAATCTAAGGCTCCTAAGATATTGGTCGATCTCCATAGTTCAGATGGAAGACCTATCAGTACAACAGGCAAAATAGAAGTAAGTAATGACGGTACTTGGAAAAAGTACGAGTTAAAAGGAATAGAGGCTATTGAAGAAGGAACAGGATACATTGAGTTAAAGTTTGAGGGAACAATAGCAGTTGATATGGTTTCTCTTTTCCCTGAAAATGTGTGGGGCGTGGATATACAGAATTCTAATCCAAAGGCTCACAACAACTATATATGTAATCCTAACTACAGACTCAGGGCTGATCTGGTCAAGACTCTTGTAGATATGAAGCCAAAGTTCCTCAGATTTCCTGGAGGATGCATTTCAGAAGGATCCTACATCTGGGATAACGTGTATGACTGGAAAGACAGCGTTGGTCCTGTGGAAATCCGTAAAGAAAATTACAATGTCTGGGGATATACAATGACTCTTGGACTGGGATATATGGAGTATTTCCAGCTTGCAGAAGATCTGGGAGCAGAGCCACTTCCTGTTATGGCTTGTGGTGTTCTCTGTCAGGCAAGGTCAGATTACGCCAACCCTGCAGGTGGCGCCCTGAGAGATAAGTATATTTCTAATTTTATCGATCTTATAGATTTTGCTATAGGCACAGATTTTAGTAATAAATGGGCTGCCATTAGAAGAGATATGGGACATCCGGAACCTTTTGGACTACATCTTCTTGGTGTGGGAAATGAAAACTGGGGACCAGAGTTCTATGCCAATTTTGAATTGTTTGAAAAAGCAATCACAGATCATATGAACAAGAATTATCCGGGCTATGATCTGACGATAGTATCTACTGCAGGCGCTCAGGCTGATGATGGTGCTTATCAGGATGGCTGGAGATATCTGGCTGGTTTTGAGACTGACAGTGCAGAAGTTGCATTTACTGATGGAACCACAAGTACAGAGCTTACAAAGCAGCAGTGGTACAAGTTTAAGCCAGATTACCTTGATACAATAGTGGATGAACACTATTACAGAGATAACAATTATCTGCTTGAAAATGTCGACAGATATACATATTACAATAGAACTTTCAGCGGAAAGTGGGCAGACGAGGCTCACATGCCAAAGGTATTTGTTGGAGAGTATGCATCTAATGAGAAGAATACTCTTGCAGGTGCCATTGCTGAAGCTGCAACAATGATTGGATTTGAGAAGAACAGTGATGTTGTAAGGCTTGCTTCTACAGCTCCATTATTTAATCAGCCTGCAGAGGATGGAACTTACAGATGGACTCCTGACTGCATATGGTTTGATCAGGAAAAAGTATGGTTAACTCCTACCTACCATATTCAGAAGCTATTTGCCTGCAATATTGGAACTGAGCTTGTTGATACAGATTATTATAAATATGTGGATGGAAATCTTGAAAAGCAGCGTGTTCATGGTGGAATACTGATAGAGGCAACTGGTGATGTGGATATTATCAGTGTAAAAGTGATATCTGCTGTGGATAATGCTTGTCTCTATGAGCATAATTTCAAGGATGGACTTGGTGATTTTGTGACAAATCCAGTAAATACAGGCACTTGCAATATAACCTCTCAATGCCTTGAAATTAGAGGCGCGCAGGATTTTGGCCTCTACAATGTGAGCGGTGACTTCGAAAATGCAATTATCAAGCTTAAGGTCAGACGTCTATCTAATGAAAGCGTTGTTAAAGCCGGACTTGGACTTAGGATTGAAAATGGCGTTTTTGCAAAAGAGACCATGGATGTCCATGAATATTGCATTGGAGATGTTAAGAACGGTTGCGGACTTAAAGTATATAAAAACGGCGTAGAAGGTTATGTACTTGGGGATTATTCAAGCAGCGTATATGCAAGTAATCTGAGACGAGCATATAAGGGTGAGGTTCCTGTAGGAGAAGAGCTGACCCTTACACTAGGTCTTGGCGGAGCTAATGGCGATACGCTAAACTGTTACTATGAAGCTGAAGGAAAAGACGGAGTTCGTTTTGCTGAACTTACTACAAGACTTGATAGCTATGACAAAGAGCTTTTTTCCTCAGTAACAAAGGATGATAAATATATCTATATCAAACTGGTAAATGCAGGAAGAGATGAAAAGAAGGTCAAGGTCATTCTTGATGAAAATGGCGGACAAGTGTCCAACATGCGCAAGGCAGTTAAGAGTGTGCTTTCTGGCGATATCGATCTTGCGCAGATGCCAAATATCAATACAAGAGAGAATAGCCCTATTGAGGTTAAGAGTACGGATATTATGATAGGTTCTCAGTTTGAAATAGATATGCCGCCTGTATCGGTTGTTGTTGTGAGAACTGAATCAAATTGATGGTTTCAGCGGCGCTTACTATATCAAAAGCAGAGAAGGAGACATAGGACAATGGGAAAGAAAAAGATTGCCGCAATTGCTTTGGGGGCAATTGCAGTTGCATCAATTGGAGGAACATTAGTTTATACAAACATGGATAAAATATTGCCGGAAGAAGTACCAACTGATTTTACTGTAAGTTATGATGGAATAGAAACAGGTAGTATCAAAGCATTTGCATCTGTTCATGATCCATCGATCATCAAAGATAACGGATTATTCTATATATTTGGAACTCACATGACAGCAGCTTACTCTGAAGACTTGAGGAAATGGACATATGCAGGTAATGGATATGTTGCATCTAACCAGGTATATGGAGACCTGTATCAGGATGAAGACGTTTTTGCCTATACAGGAAAAGGAGACAGCATCGTGCCAACAGATGATGGCGGCTGTCATCTATGGGCACCAGATGTTATTTATAACGAAGCAATGGGCAAATATGTAATGTACTATTGCACTTCAAGTACATGGAATGCATCAACCCTTGAATATGCTGTGTGCGATACTATTGATGGTACATATGAGTTCGCAGGCAATCTGATCTACTCTGGATTAACACCTGACACGCTGGAATATACAGATGTACTGGATTATGTTTCAGAGGATTATGCCAATGAGCATTATATCAAGGTTACAGGCGAGTACAATTATGATGAATACCCTAATGCCCTTGATCCGACTATTTTCTACGATAAAGACGGAAAAATGTGGATGGTATATGGTTCCTGGTCTGGAGGTATATTCCTTCTTGAAATTGATGAGACAACAGGACAAGTAATACATCCGGAGGCAGATCCAGATAACAACGTTGATGCATATTTTGGCAAAAAGCTTCTCGGAGGTGGACATAAATCAATAGAAGGACCATATATTATCTATGATCCGGACAGCGATTATTATTACCTGTTTGTATCCTATGGAACACTTACAAGTCAGGGTGGATATCAGATCAGAGTATTCAGATCAGAGACTGTAGATGGTGATTATGTTGATATGAATGGCCAGACACCTTTCAGCACCAGCGGAAATCATGCTTATTTTGGACTTAAACTATCCGGAAATTACAGACTGCCATCTCTGACTCAGGCATATATGGCTACAGGCCACAACTCTGCAATGATAGATGAGGATACAGGCAAAAAGTACATTGCTTATCATACAAGATTTGAAAATAATGGCGAAAATCATCAGCCTAGAGTAAAGCAGTACTTCCTAAATGAAGAAGGATGGCCTTGCATGCTTCCTTATGCCACAAGCGGCGAGACAATAACAGATGATATCAGTACTCCAGATGTTGTAGGAGAGTATTACGTTGTAAATCAGGGAACAGCAATAGATAATGAAATTGCAGAACCAATCAAGCTTGTATTGACAAAACGTGGTAAAGTATATGGTGAAGGTATCGAAGGTACCTGGACTCTTACTGAAGGATCTTATTATATGACGATAACATATGGAGATGTTACCTATAGTGGAATCTTCTGCAGACAGGAAGATGAGGCAGGAACTTCCGTGATGACATTTTCAGCAGTAGGAGCCAATACCAGCGTTTGGGGAGTAAAATACGAGGATTAAGTAATGGATAAACAAAAAAGATTTCATGCAACGGACATAGTTAAGAATCTGTTACAGTGGATAGTTGTTTCACTGCTGAGTTTTGTATATTGGGCAGCTCTGTTACTGGTATTTTCTCTTATATTGTTAAACGTCTGGCATGTAACTTTTGAAACTATAATGCATATTTCAGTTGTGTTGGCAACGATAACAGCGGTTATTTATGGTGCTGTACTGGTAAAAAGAAATCTATGATATCAAATTTAGAGTATTATAAGACATTCTATTATGTAGTAAAGACAGGCAGTATTACAGGTGCTGCGAACATATTAAGTGTTTCGCAGCCCGCTGTCAGTCAGGCCATACATCAGCTTGAGAGCAGTATCGGAGTAACTCTTTTTAATCGTTCATCCCGTGGTATCAAGCTTACTCAGGAAGGTGAGCTGCTGTATAGGTATGTATCAAGCGGATATGAGACAATAGAGCTTGGACAGCAGCGTCTTGAGCAGATGCTGCATCTTGATGCCGGAGAAGTCAGGATAGGCGCCAGTGATATGACACTTCGATTTTTCCTGTTGCCATATCTTGAGAGGTTCCATGAGAAATATCCTAATATCAAGGTAACAGTTACTAATGGTCCTACTCCTGAGACCATGAGATCTCTGATTGATGGAAAAATAGATTTCGGTGTTGTATCAACACCTTTTGAAAAAAATTCCGGAATCGATGAGATACCTGTGCGAGAGATCCAGGATACATTTATTGCCGGAAGACGATTTACTCAGTACAAGAATAGAATGCTTGGTTTTGAAGAGCTTGAGCACCTTCCACTTATTTTTCTGGAGGGTCAGACCAGTACCAGTAGTTACATGAGGGACTTTTTATTAAGAAACAATGTAGAGATACATCCGGAATTTGAGCTTGCCACAAGTGACATGATAGTGCAGTTTGCTCTTAGAAACTTAGGCGTAGGCTGTGTAGTAAGGGATTTTGCCAGTGAATATCTGGAAAGCGGCATCCTGTTTGAGCTTAGATTTAATAAGATTATACCTCATAGGAATTTCTGCGTTATAAAAGATAATACTCACGCTATGAGCATAGCTGCTACAAAACTTATTGAACTTATAGCAGATGATTAGTAAACAATAATGACAATCTTTATTAAAAATAGTAAAATCAATATGTTTGGTTTTACTATTTTTTTTGAACACTCAGCTAAGGGTAACAGGAAATTGTAATGGATTTATTTGAGTATGCACGTAGTAACAATATGAAAAAGGAATCTCCGCTTGCCGCAAGGATGAGGCCTGTAACACTTGAAGAAGTGGTGGGACAGCAGCACATCATTGGAAAAGACAAGCTTCTTTATCGTGCAATCAAGGCTGATAAACTCAGTTCGATCATCCTGTATGGACCTCCAGGAACAGGTAAGACTACCCTGGCCAAGGTCATAGCATGTACTACCAAAGCGGAATTTACACAGATAAATGCAACTGTTGCAGGAAAAAAGGATATGGAAGAGGTTGTACAAAAGGCCAAGGAAAATCTTGGAATGTACAACAAAAAGACAATTCTTTTTATTGATGAGATACATAGATTTAATAAGGGACAGCAGGATTATCTGCTTCCATTTGTAGAGGATGGTACAGTCATTCTCATTGGAGCTACCACTGAAAATCCATATTTTGAAGTAAACGGAGCTCTTTTATCAAGATCAGTTATTTTTGAATTAAAACCTCTTTCTGCTGATGATATCAAGCTCCTTATAGATAGAGCGGTTAATGATGAGCAGAAGGGTATGGGCTCATATAAAGTCAAGATTGATGATGAGGCCAAGGACTTTTTGGCAGATATGGCAGATGGTGATGCAAGGCACGCCCTTACTGCTATAGAGCTAGGTGTTCTTACTACACAGCGTAGTGAGGACGGTTTTATTCATATCACCAGAGAAGTGGCTATGGAATGTATCCAGAAAAAGGTAGCCCGATATGATAAAGATGGTGATAACCATTACGATACTATTTCAGCATTTATAAAGAGTATGAGAGGCTCTGATCCTGATGCTGCAGTTTATTATCTTGCAAGAATGCTTCAGGCAGGTGAAGATCCTAAATTTATTGCTCGTAGAATGATGGTATGCGCATCAGAAGATGTAGGTAATGCTGATCCGCAGGCGCTTCAGGTGGCTGTATCAGCATCCCTTGCAGCTGAGAGATTGGGACTGCCGGAGGCCAGGATCACTCTTGCACAGGCAGCAATATATATTGCTACAGCTCCAAAGAGCAATGCATCAATATGCGCTATAGATGATGCCATATCTGAGGTCAGATCATCCGGAAATCTGTCAATTCCGCCTCATTTACAGGATGCTCATTATAAATCAGCAGGTAAACTTGGGCACGGCATAGGCTATAAATATGCCCATGATTATCCTGATAATTATGTCGAGCAGCAGTATTTACCTTATGAGCTTAATGGAAAAGAGTTCTACAATCCTTCCGGAAATGGCTACGAGGTAAAGATTCATGACCATATGAAGGCACTTAAAAATAGAAATAAAAAGAGCGGGGACTAAATGAAGGTAGGGACAGGCAAAAAACACAGGCGCAGGAAGGCGCATAAGCAGAGTAAAAAATCGAAGATATTATTAGGCTTGGCAGGTATTTTAGGTGTAGTTGCCGTAGCCGTTGCTGTTGTAGCTGTTATATATTATGTTTTTGCTCCTCATGATGCTGAAAATAGTGATGTGGTAGATGACGCATCAACCGGAGCATCAATTGAAACAGCTGTAACTAAAGAAAAAGAATATATCAATAGCGGAACCATCACAGGGATCATCAGATCAGGAAGTACTGTGTCTGATACTTTGGGTGAAAGACCTGCAGAAGTGGAGCTTACAGAGGAAAATCAGGACTCTATTGCTACAATAACAAACGTTCTGATCACCACCGGAGGCATGGTAGACATAACAGTTGGATCAGAGGCTGTTCCTGCTAGTGATGACAAGTATTATTACATATTTGAAGAAGAGATATACGAAGATGGGATAACAGATGAAGATGAAGCTATTACTAAAGTATATAAAGATACTAATGTGACAGTTTCAGTTGCTCTGAATCATGGTAAATCTGACACAAGGCTTTATTCCAAGTTTGTAGTAGCAGTATTAAAAAACGGTAGTTATCAAACGGTAAGTAATGCCAAGTTTATTGAAAACCCTGGTGCAGTTGCGGGTTATAACTATAGTGGAATGCAGCAGTCTTCTATAAAAGGAATCCTGGTTGATCCACTCAGGGTATCTCAGCTGGCGGATCTTGGTGTTAATTATGCTACCTATAATATTCCGTTGGCCAATATACTTACTACCAGTGGCGGTATAGAATATACATATTGCGGAGTGACTTATCACTTTAATTCCAGGATCATAAGTGATTACGATTATTTGTTCACATCTCTCAATAATATGGGAATCGATGTAGCAGCGATCATACTTGATAATGCATCCAGAACTACATTTGCAGAGTTTACACATCCGGATGCAAGGTCAGGCGGTTCATCACCATATTATATGTTTAATGCCAGTGATGAAAGCGGAGTAAAAGCCCTGGCGGCTGTAGGCTCTTTCCTGGCAAGCAGATATTCAGGTTCAGGACATGGTAAGGTAAGCATGTGGATCATTGGTAATGAGATCAATGCCAAAAAAGAGTATAACTGGATGAATTCAAGCAATCTCCAGACCTTTACCAGAGCCTATGCTGATTCTTTCAGAGTTTTTTACAATGCTATCAAGAGTGTCAACTCTGGTGCCAAGGTATACATGCCTCTTGACCAGCAGTGGGATAGAAATAAGGCAAATGCAGTAGATTTTGATGCAAGAGATTTTCTTGATTATTTTGCTTCTTATACAAATGAATATGGTAATTACGATTGGGGACTGGCAGAGCATCCGTATTCTTATCCAAATGGAAATACAGCCTTTTGGAATGCTTCAACACTGGTAACACACAACTATGATACATCGATCCTGACCATGGACAATATTGATGTGCTTATAAGTTATATGAAGCAGGAGTCAATGCTTGATACTTCAGGAAATGTCAGATCCATAATACTTAGTGAGATTGGCTATTCATCAACTTCAGGAGAGACACTGCAGGCTGCAGCTCTCTGCTATGCATATCAGAAAATGGTGGATTGCGGATACATAGATGCTGTTATGTTTTCACGTCAGACTGATGCAGCTGATGAAATAGCAGCACTGGGACTTGCTCTTGGACTCCAGACAACAGGCGGAACCAAGAAATACGCGTACAACGTCTTTAAATATATGGATACAGATAAACGTGATGAATATGTATCTTTTGCTTATTCTATAGTGGGCAAGACCTTTTAAGGTCATAAGCATAGGGGGAATAATCTAGTACGAGGAGAATGAAAAAGATGACAAACGCAGAAAAAGCACTACAAATGCACGAACAGTGGAACGGAAAACTTGAAGTGATCTCTAAGGCAGCAGTAAAAAGCAGAGAAGACCTTGCTATAGCCTACACACCAGGTGTTGCAGAGCCATGTAAGCTCATAGCTGAGGATAAGGAGCTCGCTTACAAGTACACTATCAAGTCCAATACAATTGCAGTAGTATCTGACGGAAGTGCAGTCCTGGGACTTGGAAATATCGGACCATACGCTGCAATGCCAGTTATGGAAGGTAAAGCAGCATTATTCAAAGAGTTTGGAAATGTAAATGCTGTTCCGATCTGCCTTGATACTCAGGATACAGAAGAGATCATTACAGCTGTAAAGAATCTTGCACCAGGTTTTGGTGGTATCAACCTTGAAGATATTAGTGCACCAAGATGTTTTGAAATCGAAGAGCGTTTAAAGGCTATGCTTGATATTCCTGTTTTTCATGATGATCAGCATGGTACAGCAATAGTAGTTCTTGCAGGTATTATCAATGGACTTAAGGTAACAGGCAAGAAAAAAGAAGATTGTAAAGTAGTCATCAACGGTGCCGGAAGTGCAGGAATCGCTATTACCAAGCTCCTTCTGCGTTATGGCTTTAAGAACGTTATCATGTGTGATAAGGCTGGAATCATCAGCTCTGTGACAGAGAACCTTAACTGGATGCAGGAGGCAATGCTCAAAGAGACCAACCCTAATGATGAAAAGGGTAATCTGGCTGATGCATTAAAGGGTGCAGATATATTTGTAGGCGTCTCAGCTCCAGGTATTGTTTCAGAAGAAATGGTTGCTTCAATGAACAGCGATGCTATCATGTTTGCTATGGCCAACCCTGTTCCAGAGATCATGCCAGACCTTGCTAAAAAGGCAGGAGCAAGAGTTGTAGGTACAGGTAGATCAGATTTCCCTAATCAGGTCAACAACGTCCTTGTATTCCCTGGTATTTTCAAAGGTGCTCTTGAAGGACGCGCACGCCAGATCACAGAAGAAATGAAACTGGCTGCTGCCAATGCAATCGCAGATCTTATACCAGATGACCAGCTCAGCGATGTAAACATCCTTCCTGAGGCATTTGATCCAAGAGTTACAGAGGCAGTAGCACAGGCAGTTAAGGCACACATAGCTGACTGATCAGAAAATTAAAGATTTTTTGTTTTTATAATCAATAAATCTTGTGCTAAAATAGCTTTAAATGTTTTTACTAGGAGTAAATACGCAAAAATGAGTTCACAATATTTACAGTTATACAAGATGATAGTTTTATATATGCTTGGTAAGTCTGACACGCAGCTTAGCAAGTCCCAGATATATGATTTTATCCTGGAAAAAGAGTACACTAATTTCCTTACTCTTCAGGAAGTTTTTTCAGAGCTGGCAGATTCAGGGCTGATCATTGAGAGAAACAGTGCCAATAGAACTTATCTCGAGATGACAAGTGAAGGTAAGACTACTCTGGGCTATTTTGAAAATCGTATCAGTCCTTCTATAGTAGAAGAGATAAATGATTATTTTAAGAAGAATGGCGTGAAGCTTCGTAATGAATCTTCAATCAGAGCAGATTATTTTCAGGCTGGCGAGAATGACTATACTGTACATATGACTGCCAAGGAAAATGGCATTACATTAGTAGATATAAGTCTAAATACACCTTCTGAGGAAGCTGCCCAGGGTGTGTGTGATGCATGGCAGAAAAAGAACGCAGACATTTATGCTTTCCTTGTGTCAGAACTTATGATGTAAAATTATTAAATATGGTCTTAGAAAAACAGATAGGCTCAATTCCAAATGTAGGGAATTGAGCCTATTTTTTGAGTCACTGGGGACGTATCAAATTGACTCATTGTGTGCAATGAGTCAATTTGATACGTCCCCGGTGACTCGTTGATCATTTTTCTGATAATAAAAATATAAAAAAATTATTAAATTTTTTCCCTATGCTAAAGTTTATAAAAAAAACTTCGATATAGAGAGTAAGAAATGATTAATTGACTTGAATCTTAAGAAGCCTGAAGCTAACTTACATAAAACAGCAAGGGCAATAAGTTATGTAAATCGTTTATATCTGAGCTAGGATGCCCAGAGAAAGGCACATGGAGGTGAGAAAGAAATGGCAATGGAAGCAATCAGTAACAATTTTAATAATGTAAAACCAGTTACTCAGAATGTACCAGCACCAGAAAGAGTAGTGGCATTTCCTTCGGATGGTGAGCCAAAGCCGGAAGGAAATAATGTAGAAGCAACAAATGTAGAATATGTTCCTAGTCCTGCAGCAAAGGCAAAAGAAGAGGCAGCAGAAGCAACTAAGGCCGCTCAGGAAAACGAAGACCATATCAAACAGGAAAACGAAAAGATCAAAGCAGCTGTTTCAGAAATGAACAAAAAGATGATAAATAATTCTGAAGCAGTATTTGGCATACATGAAGATACTAATCGTGTAACTATAAAAATTGTTGATAAAACTAGTAAAAAGGTAATAAAAGAGCTACCTCCAGAAAAAACACTCGATATGATTGCAAAGGCATGGGAGTTAGCAGGTCTTCTTGTGGATGAAAAGAGATGATCCAGATAAGGAGTAGCCTATGACAATTAGAATTACAGGAATGAGTTCTGGTCTGGATACTGAAAGTATTATTACTGAACTGGTTAAGACTAAACAGACTAAAGTAGACAAGATCAAAAGCGACCAGAAAAAGTTTGAAAAAAAGCAGGATAAATGGAAAGAACTAAACACTAAAGTTGTGTCTTTTTATAAGGGTAAATTAAGTAACATGCGTTTTGAAAGCGCATTTAATAAAAAGACTACTACTGTTAGTAATAGTGATGCTGTAACTGTGGTAACCGGTAGTGGTGCCATGAATGCGCAGCAAAACCTCAGTATCAAGAGTCTTGCCAAAAGCGGCTATCTGACAGGTGGAAAAGTAGCAAGAGAAGATGACAACGAGATTGATAAAGAGACTACACTTTCAAACCTTGGAATGAAATCTTCAGGCAAGATGCGTATCTATTTCGGAAAAACATCTGGAGATAAGGCTAAGCAGGAATATGTTGATATAGAAGTAAACAAAGATGATAGCATTCAGGCTTTTGTTAATAAGATCAACAGTGCAGAGTCTGCTAGTGGATATAAGGTAAATGCCAGCTTTGATACTACAAATGGAAGATTTTTCCTTGCGTCTGCAGAAACAGGAGCAGCGCAGAACTTCTATATTGATGACATGCCTCATGGATATACATTAGATGAGGAAGAAAATAAGATTGCTGTTAATACTACCGGTGGAGAATTCCTTTCAGTTAGTAATCTTAGTATGCTGGGTCTCACAACAGCTAAATCCTGGAAAGATGATGGTTCTGATGAGATCACAACTAATACTACTGCAGCTACCTATCAGGAAGGTGCTGATGCGCTGATTACACTTAACGGTGTTGAATATACTAATAACACCAATACCTTTGAAATCAATGGTCTCACAATTACAGCCAATCAGGTAGCAGACGATATTATATTGAACACCAAGAATGATACCAGTGGTGTTTATGATATGATCAAAGAATTCCTGAAGGAGTATAATGAGCTGATCAAAGAGTTTGATACTCTGTACAATGCTGACAGCTCTGATGACTATGACATTCTTACTGCTGAGCAGGAAGAAGAGATGACAGACACCGAGATAGAGGAATGGAATAAGAAGATTGATGAGGGACTTCTTTCCAAAGATTCGACAGTAGGACGTATCAGACAGGCCATGAAGGGAGTCATGCTTCAGACCTATGATCTTACTAATAAAAAAGGTGAATCAGTAATTGGCTCACTTTCATTATTTGGAATAGCTACAGGTAGCTATTTTGGAACAGATGCAAATGAAAGAGGAATGTACCATATTGATGGTGATGCAGATGATGAGACCACATCAAGTAATGAAGATAAATTAAATGCTCTTATTGCATCTGATCCGGATCTTGTAATGAATTTCTTCAATAAATTGTCCGCAGATCTGTATTCAAAACTTGGAGATATGATGAAATCTACCGAGTTTAGCAGCTCTTTCACAATTTATGACGATAAGCTCATGAAGACACAGTACAATACTTTCAGCCAGAGATTGGAAGATGCGCAGAATGAGCTGACAGACCTTGAAGACTATTATTATGACAAGTTTGCATCTATGGAGACTGCGCTGTCTAAGCTCGATGGCTCCTCAAATGCACTTGCAGGTCTGGTAGGATAAATAACATCTTGAATTTTATGCGATAACGAATATGAAAAAAGAATTACTACATTGATAAGGAGATTAATGTATGCCAGCTATGAATAACCCATACGCAAAACAGTTAGATCAATATAATAATAGTAAGGTTTTAACTGCAAAACCTGATGAGCTGACATTGATGCTTTATGACGGGGCAATCAAATTCACAAATATTGCAATTATGGCTCTTGAGAAGGATGACAGCAAGAAATTTGAGATGTATCTTCTTAAGGTTGAAAACATAATTGATTATCTTAATAATACTCTGGATATGAAGTATGCAGTAGCCAAGGACTTTGAAAATGTCTACAAGTACCTTTTAGGAAGACTTGTTGATGCAGATCTTCATAGAGAAAATGCTATGAACAATATGAATGAAGTCAACAAACACCTGCACACCATGCGCGATACATGGAAAGAAGTAATGCAGATCGCAAGGGGGCAGGGGAGGCAAACCGCAACTGCCTAACAGATAAGAGATATGCACAGGGCGCTACCATTAAAGTGGCGCTCTTTTTCTTTTAAAGTGACCCTAAGGGACGGGGACAGCGGGTCATTTTGACTGATGGTCAAAATGACCCCTTGTCCCCGTCCCTTAGGGTCACTTTACGTCTCCAACAGATTGAACATTTTAGGCTAACGCATTTGTAGAGGCTATGTTATAATTTGATTATACTATCGGATTAACATTTATGATTAATCGGAGGAACAAATATGACAGAGACATATCTGGATATGATGATAAAGAGTCTGGAAGAAAAAATCGAAATTTTGACAAGGATTGAAGAGGAAAATGCAAGGCAGAAGGAAATCCTTTCTAACGAAGAAGGCATTGATGCAGCTGCATTTAGAACTACAATTGATGAAAAGACACAGCTCATAGACAGAATAAATCTCTTAAATGATGGTTTTGATTCTCTATATGATCATGTAAAAGAGGTCCTGGAAAAAGATAAGGAAAAATATAAGGCTGAAATATCCACAATGCAGGATCAGATAAGGCAGATAACAGCTTTAAGCAGTTCTATAAAAGCAGAAGAAGTAAGAAATAAGGCCCTGGCAGAAAAATATTTCAAAGGAAGACGTGAAGAATTGCAGCAAAGCAGGAAAGGTAATGATGTGGCCTATAACTATTATGAAACAATGAATAAGACAAGACTAAATATGCCACAGTTCATTGATAAAAAGAATTAGTGCTGATAAAACGTTTATGAAATAAAATTTCATTTTTTTATATCTCCAAATAGATAAAAAATAATACTAAAAATGGATTAATTATCCTTGCAATCATTAATTTAATATCCTCGAAAAGCCTTTATTATCAATATATCAGAATGGATTTGATTTTTTGCAAAAAATTGTCAAGTAAAAAAATAAAAAAATTTGTTATTTAGACTAAAGTTTTGAAAATTCATTTCGATATATTAGGTGTAAAGAAAAAGTTCTTGTCTAAAAAGAACTTATAAACACCATGGAGGGTGCAACGAGGACGCTCGTTAGTAAAGTGGAAGGATCCACACGCATAAGTAACAAGCGTAGCTAACAAATTAACGAGAAGAGGAGATGCAAGGGTGCATTCCTACATGGAGGTTTAAATTATGGTAGTACAACACAATCTTCAAGCAATGAATTCTAACAGAATGTTAGGCGTTACAACAAGTTCTCAGGCTAAATCCACAGAAAAGTTATCATCAGGTTATAAGATCAATAGAGCAGCAGATGACGCAGCAGGTCTTTCAATTTCTGAAAAGATGCGTAAGCAGATGAGAGGTCTGGATCAGGCTTCTACTAACGCAAACGATGGTGTATCTGCAGTGCAGACAGCTGAAGGTGCTCTTACAGAAGTTCATGATATGCTTCAGAGAATGAACGAACTGGCAGTTCAGGCAGCAAACGGAACAAACAGTTCTTCAGATAGAATATCCATACAGAACGAGATCGATCAGCTCACAACAGAAATCGATCGTGTAGCACAGACAACAAAGTTTAACGAGACATACCTTCTTAAGGGCGGCACAATTGAGACTAAGCACTATATGTCAGGTCATGATGCAGGTCTTGAAGGCGTTCTCACAGATACAGCAAGAATAGCTACATTCAGAATCAATGCAAAAGATATTGCAGCAGGTAGCGTAATTACTATCGCTGGAAAGAAATATACAATCGGCCTTACAAGCCAGTCAGCAGTTCAGGCTAAGATCACATCCAGTCTTTCAACAGTAAAGATTGATGGAAAGAGCTATACAATCGCATCAGATTACAATGCATATAACAATAAAGTCAGCGTAGCTAATGCAGCAGGCGTATACACAGCAGCAGATGCACAGAAACTTGTAAGCAGCATATCAACAGTAGTAGCAAGTGGTGTAACATATAAGGCTATTGATGATAATCTTCATGATGGTATTGATGATACTGATTCTTCAATCATCACATCAGATAAGGCTATAGATCTTATCATGAAGGCACTTAAGGATGCCAACCTTATTGGAACAGATGAACAGGGCGCAAAGATAGTTACAGTTACAGATCTTAGTCAGAACGTTACAACAGGTAAGACTTCATTTGCTACAGTATTCTCATCAACCAGCTCACAGATCATCAGCTTCAAGATTGATAAGGGCTATGCAGTTATCAAGGATAAGCTCAACTTCAACCTTCACGTTGGTGCAGATGCAGATATGACTAACAAGATCAATGTTGATATCGCTTCAATGACAGCAGCAGGTCTTGGCATCAGAAGTCTTAACGTAGCAGATGACAGCGGTATCGCAGCTACATACGCAATTGATGCTATTGCAGATGCTATCCAGCAGGTATCAGATCAGAGATCAGCACTTGGTGCTATCCAGAACAGACTTGAGCACACAATTAAGAATGTAGATAACGTAGTTGAGAATACAACAGCTGCTGAGTCACGTATCCGCGATACAGATATGGCTGAAGAGATGGTTGAGTACAGTAAGAACAATATCCTCGCACAGGCAGGACAGAGTATGCTGGCTCAGGCTAATCAGAGTACACAGGGTGTTCTCTCACTCCTTCAGTAATGATCAGTTAAATAGAGACATAGTTAGAGGGTGGCAATCATGCCACCCTCTTTTATAGGTTTGTGTAAGAGAACAGCGGTTAGCCGCTGACTCCTATGGGCATTTCTGAGATGACCTAAATAGATCTAAGCCAGCGTAGACTTTAGGTAATCAGCATACAGATGAACATAAGTCCGCAGGCTCTCTGTAAGTGGAGCATAAGAACCGATAGCAGTCTTGTATTCTGCCAGAGCAGTTTTGTAATCATTATTTTCCTCGTAAAAGATGGCTCTGTTTAGGACAACAGCAACTCTGCAGCTTGGAGGAAGTATTTCAAGAGCTGTCTCAAATACTTCAGGTTTGTAGTACTCACTATAAAACTCCAGCTGTGTATCAATGAAAGCCAGCATGGTGTTTCTAAGAACTTCAAAATCATCAATGTCTTTACTCCTGCGGAAATTCTCCTCAGTTGTCCTCATGATGTAGTATTTGTATCTGATATCTTTTTTAAATGAATCAGAGAAAATTTCATTTGGCAGTACACCAATCATTGAATTGTCGATAAAAGCTCTGGTGTCATTAGTGATTTCTGGGTTCATACTTTCCTCCTCTGCGTCAGCTGCGCAGTTATTAAAAAGAACTGTCATCTGATCAATCTTTTCAATATTGCTATCTGTGCAAAAATCTTCACAACATTCTTTAAAATAATCCATAGAAAAACCGGATATGATATGGTCGATATTTATATTGGACTTGGCTAATATATCCCAGTATTCTTGCCTATATGAAAGAAAACTCTTGTTATTTATAGTCGAATTATAAGCATAAAGTGCCACGTGATCTTTTTGAGCAGGAAATGCTTTATCTAAACCTACTGATAAGAGCTTTAAGTAATTAATATAATAGTTTTCTGAATCGAGGAAGGAAACTATGACCAGAAGATTATTAAATTTAGAAATATCCTCAGATTCATAATTGCCACTTTCTTGTGCTTCAAAGGCAGCAGTTTCGTACTTTTTCAGATGCTCGATAACCTGTTGCCTGTTATTTTCACAACTGAGAATGCAGGACATCATCTTTACATACCATAGGTCAAATGACTGTTTAGCTGCAAAATCTACCATGTCATTTAGATATGAGTTTTCAAAAAGAAAGAGTACCTTGCCGCCCCAGTTGATCTTGTCCATATAAACAGACATCTGAGCTACATCAGAGCGTTCAATTCCTTCTCTGATCATTATCCAATAGAGGGAAGCCAGGTGTCTCTCATCAAAGGCATCGTCTACCATGTAGTAGCCTTCATCAATGAAACGTACTTTATCCTTCATTAGTTCATCAAAAAGCTTGTTGAACTCAAGAATTTCTTCTTTTGCCTTGTCAAATTTATATAGCCTTGCATAAGCTCTTGCTATTGATGCATGGATTGATGCAAGAGCCATGTCAGGAAGCCTTTTATCTGTTAAGGCATTTAGGCCGGCATTAGCACATTCTTCAAAATCATACAGATAATAGTAGGCTTCGATGATGCTCATATAGAAGCTGCCCAGCTGTCTTCTGGAAGCCTTGTCATCGGCATCTCTGAAGTGTTTCAGACCTTCCTTACATACATCTATGACATCGTGATATTCTTTTATGGCACGATATTCCTGAGCAAGCTGCAACCACCAGCGCATGTTGTCTCTATCCTGATTGAGCATCTTTTTGATCAGGGGAAGATTACGCATAGTGTGAACGTATTTATCTTTATCTGTTTCAAAGATATATCCATAATGATGGACAAAAGAGTTTACTACAGTGTATTTGGAGTCAAAAGGCTCCAGATATTCATGAATGCACCCAGTAAAATGTGTCTCGGGTTTTAAGGCAATCATTCTTGAGACGGTATCATCAGTATAGGCATGGCCTTCCTTGTCCATGTAATTACGCTGTACATACCAACAACCATCCACCAGATTATATTTGCCTGATAAAAAGAAATCTTCAATCTGATCTGTATTTTCAAACCATTCATCATCGTCATAGTACATGAACCATTTACCGGTGCACTCTTTAAGCCCGGCATTTCTGGCAGCAGCAAAGTCCTTGATCCATTCAAACTTCACTATTTTGTCTGTATAGTACTCTATGATAGAACGCATTTCTTCATCGCAACCTGTATCAACTATAATCAGCTCTGAAGGTACAACCTGACGCAGGTGAGTGATAGAATCCAGGGATTTTCTGATAGTATCCTTTCTATTGCTGGTCATTATTGAAATAGATAGAATTGGATTTTTTTTGTTCAGATGATGAAGATTATCCATGTACACCTCTTTTTCTTGCAAAAACCGTAATTAGTGCGGCTTTTGAGTAAAATCACAGGAGAACATATTGCGTTAACATTTTATCGTAATAATACATACTAATTATAACATATAAATTAGCGATATTTTATATTGAGTCATCTGTTATTAAAAAGTGATAGGTTGTACTAAATTGCACCGTTGACACTCTTTACGGATTCTTTTGCCGCTTTTTCAAGTAAATTGTCAATAGCCTTCTGCCAGCTATCCCAGCTAGTGGATAACCATAGCTGATCCGGAGCAACACCGTGTTTAGTAAGTATGTTCCAAAAGCTGTAGTTAAAGGTCAGGTAGTCTTCAGAAGAATTGCATATATATTGATAAAATTCTTTCATACTTAAACTTATCTCATTGCTCGATGGAATATTACTTTTGTATATGTTATTTAGTATTGTGCCTGTTATTGTAACATGGTCTAAAGCTTGTATTTTCAAGTATGCCAGGTATGGATTGATAAATTGTACCTGGGAAAAGATACTGAGCAGTCGCTCAAAACCAGTCCCATTTTCAGAAAACAGTGAGTATGGGGTGGAAGATGCAGGATCAGCTGAAACTGCATCAGAATGAGATTTGGCTTCATAAGCTTTTATTATATTGATGATCTTATCTACGTGGTCATCTCTGGATAAGAGTCTGTCTGCCATAGAAACAAAGTATTCATCATAGTCCTGCTCAGCCATATAATAGACAAGCTTTTCAATGGTATTAGGATCAAAAATATACAGTTCAGGAGTATCCCATATCACTTTTTTAAAATATTCTTTTATCTGAGCGGTATCATTTTGCTTTATAGCCTGCATTATCATGATCCAGCAGGCACATTCGTAGTAGCGTCTACTAAAGGTTTCATCAACCATATAAGAAGTCTGATTGGATATTGCAATTTCATCCATAGCCATTTGAGCGTAATATTCAAAGTATTTCTGTGCATGAGAGGCTGCATCATCAAGGCGACCGCATCTTGCCAGGTCCTCCATGCATATGTGATGGATTGTTGCTCTTGCCATAGGATATAGACGATTGTCACACAGAGCGTCATCTGCATCGGACAGTAGTTTGGCATGATCAAAAGTCGCTCTGTCTGCGTTTAGTATTGCACAATACAGCCCGCCAACGTCTCTGTTTGTGAAATAGTCATTATCTTCCTTAAACTGATCCAGTCCGCGCTTGCAGTGCTCAATGAGGGACTCATATTCGCGGATAACATAGTATTCCTGAGCTGTTTGTATCCACCAGCGCATTTGTGTTGGCTGTTTTGCAAGCTCTTCAAGACATAATGAGAGATTTCGCATTGAATGCTCATAGCGCTTTTTCTCATCCGTAAAAATATATCCATAGTGATGCACATAGGAATGGCAGATATCAAATTTTCCGGAGAAAGGCGTGAAATACTCATGAATCCTGCCTTCGAAATGTATACCTTCGATCAAAGCAAACATGCGGGATACGAGATCATCAGAGTAAGAAAGCCCCGCCATATCTTGATAGTTGCGCTGCAGGTACCAACAGGCATCGACTTTTTTCCATCTGTCAGATAAGAAAAAATCTTCGATTTCTTTGGTGTCTTCAAACCACTCATCATCATCTATATATAGAAACCATTTCCCGGATGCAGCTTTTATCTGCACGTTTCTTGCATCAGCAAAATCTTTTTTCCAGGTGTAATCTATTATCTTGTCAGTATATCTGCTTATGATAGAGCGCATAGTATCATCACAGCCGGTATCCACAATGATCAGCTCAGAAGGCACTACACTTCGCAGATGTGTCAGTGAATTGAGGCATTTTTCGATAGTGTCTATGCGGTTTGCAGTCAGAAGCGATATTGTCAGAAAAGGATCTTTTTTGTTTAGGTAAGACAGATTATCCATGGTACTGAGTTCCTCACCAAAATTCATATTGATTATTTAGAGCAGAACTTTTCAACAGCATTTTTCCAGTCTGTAAAGCTGGTGTTTCCAAATGATGCTGAAATATCTACTTTATTATCCAATAGTATATTCCAAAAATCTTTACTATACAGAAGATATTTATCGGAATAATAACAGATGAAATCTAATAAATCCTGCAATGATGCTCTTTGAGCAGGGAGCTTTTCCTCGGTGCTCAATACATCATCATCTGTCCAAAATCTGTTTCTATCATAAGAAAGGATTTTCAAGTATGCTATATAGGAATCTATGAATTGTATCTGAGAAAAGATTCTTACCAGATTCCTGAATTCAGATGTTGTATCAGTTGAAGACTCATATTCTTTGATCAGTGCTTCAATTTTACCAGTATGGTCTGATCTTGAGATAAGCTTTTCCGCAACTGTTACATACCATGGATCAGGATCATTTTTTGCCATGAAGTTAACAATGTCTTCGATAGTATCTGGATTGAAGGTAAAAAGAATATCTGAAGAAAAGTCTATTCTATCAAAGTATTCTTTTAACATCGCAAGGTCATTTTCTGAAAGCGCCTTTTGGACCATTATCCAGCAGACTTCTTCATAATATTGTCTCGTAAAGGTTTCATCTAACAGGAAGCCGCTTTGGGTTGATAGGACAGATATGTCTTCGTGATATTTTTCAAATAGCTCGAAATAGCGCAGGGCATAAGGAGTTAAGGCTGTATACTCCGATTTCATGGCATAGCTTCGTGTTATGGCTTCGTTTATTGAAGCAACGGCCAAAGGCAGCAGGCGATGGTCCTTTAAGGCCTCATTTCCAGCTGCAATAGCGCCATCATAGTTGTAAGTGTTGAAATTGGCCTCTATCACTGCCATGTACAAGGTTCCCAGATTGCTGAATATTCCAGGATCAGAGGAATCCTTGAAATGTGACAGGGCAGCAGTACTAAAACTGGTGACATAGCTGTACTGTTGGACAGCCCAATATTCCTGAACTGCATGGATATACCACCTGATATTGTCAGGTTCCTTTTTTAACATTTTTTGCAAAAGAGTGATATTGCGCTGATAGTGATCATACTTTTTAGCATCAGTATCATAGACATATCCATAATGATGCACATAGGAAGATAGGGAGTAAGTCCTGATGGAGTCAGAAACCATATATTCATGGATACAGCTCTCGAAATGAAGTATTGGAGATATACGTGCCATGCGGGTTACGTAATCATTGGAATATCGAAGTCCGCTGTTATCATGATAGTTGCGCTGTATATAATTGCAAAAATCGTATTCTTTGTATTTCCCGGACAGGAAGAAAGCTTCTATTTCGTCTGTATTTTCAAACCATTCATCATCATCCAGAAATAAGAACCATTGTCCTTTGCAGGCTGATAACTGAGCATTGCGGGCAGCAGCAAAATCCTGATTCCATTTAAAGGAAATTATAATGTCTGTGTATTGTTTTATGATCTCAAGCATATCCTGATCACAGCCGGTATCTACGATAATGAGCTCTGATGGGACATTTTGCCTAAGGCTCGTCAAAGAGTCCAGACATTTTATGATGGTGTCCGGACGGTTTGCAGTCAGTAGCGATATAGATAACAATGGATTTTTTTTATTCAGGGAAAAAAGATTCTGCATATGCGCCTCATGCTTTGTTGGCTGTTTGTATCAAACTGCAAAGCTTATTTGCTATATTTTCAATAACAACAATCAGGCTTATGGCCGAGGATTTGTACCTTTTTCAAATATATATGTAAATCTATATTTTCCAGCGTTTTCTTTTATAGCTTCATATGAACCACCGCAGTTGCCTGAAGCAATAAGGGATTCGCACATGGACAAAAGCCTAAGTGTCAGTAAGTATTCAACACCTAGCCGGAAGCCCTTGCCTTTCTCCTTGCCTTCTTTTTCATGGTGATCTATCAAAAGCTCTCCGGATTCTATGCTAAACCTCTCCTGATCTGTGTACAGTAGCCTTTCTCCGTACTGTTTTTTCATATCTGCAAGTATGTCGGCATCCTCAGTAGCCAGATATATCCATTTATAAGGATGTTCAGATTCAATTTCGCGTATCTTGTCTATGATCTCAGGAACATCTGCATGGATAGAGTGGCCAGGAAGCTTGGTCTTAGTATAGTCAGTACCTCGGATAAGAACTCCCAGGGTCTTATCAGGCTCTGGCAGGATATTAAGGTGAGCTGAAATATAGCTTTCAACAGCATTGTTGAACAGTTTTTTATCTGTGACAAGCTCGATGTCATTTCGCGTGTCAGCTCTTAAGATATGTCTCATGACTGTCAGACAATTGGCGTTGGGTGATAGATATACATTTTGTGCGTTACTTATATCTTTACGGCGGTATCCGCAAGGCTGATTCATAAATTTGCCCCAGATATCGTCATTTAAGCCATCGGCATACATGTTTTTATCTGAGCTGAGAATAATAACAACCGGTATGTATCCTTTGCTTACAGCATATCTGACCATAGTAAAGATTTTGTCCTGAATGCCAAAGATTCCTTCTATTCTAAAAGAACCATCTATTATAAAGAATTTTTTATCTGGATATTTATCACCAAAATGCTCTTTATGAGCAAAGCAAAAGGTATAGATCATCAGCTCATCATACATAATAATATGTTTTTTAAAATATCGATCAGAATCTTCATTTTTTGGAAGCTGATCCATGACATGAAGAATATCATCACCATATAAATCCAGTTGAAAACCTGGGACATAGTCCTTTTGGATCATGATGTCTTTTCCTTTTATAGAAGGCAGTAGGCTACCCATCAGTATCCATTCGCCGCAGAGGATTATCCGTGAACCAGACCAATGAGGAAGTATCTTCATATATAACTCTACTGAAAATTCATTTAAACCATAGAGAATAATTGTGTCATATCTATTTATAAGAGTAAGATCCAAATCGCCGTTGCAATCATATCTGTGGGTGTAATATGAAAAAAAGTCGTGCAAAACTGTAAGATACTGGCCGTTGCCGTCACATACTATCCATGTGGACTGATCCGGAGTCTTACAGCTACATTGATAAAACATATCAATGCTCAGCGGGATCCTTATATCGGAAAAGGAAGGATTGTCTTTTGAAAGAGCATCATAGGTAACATGCTTGTATATTCCATTATTGATGAATTCTATGATCGTATTGGTATCGTGATCTTTATAAAAATCTTTGATCTGGTCTATATTCCATACTTCTTCGTCATGGACAGTATATATATCAGAATCGATGGTTTTGATCATTAGAGCCTCCAATCGGGGAAATGCATTTTACCAAATAGATATTATCATTATAACAAATATTATAAAACTAGATACAAAAAGATGAATCTGGAATAAAGAATTTGAGATAAAACATTGGCAGAAATTATAAAAGAGCAGAGGTCTTTTGTTTTGACTTAATTTATATTTTTTTTACAAAAAAAGGTTAAGTTTTGAATATTACCACCGATATAAGAAGTGTAAAGAACCATTTTCTTCCCAAAATCATTTTGGGAAAAAAGAAGAAACTTATGAGAAGGTACCACTCATAAGTGAATATTCAAATTAGTGGCATCTAAGCCAGTTAAAAAAACATGTATAGGCTACAGGCCTACACCCGTCCACAAGGATGTGGATGCGTAATTAAACGGAGGTAAAAATTATGGTAGTACAACACAATATTACAGCGATGAACTCTAACAGAATGTTAGGTATCACAACAGGATCACAGGCTAAGTCAACTGAGAAACTGTCATCCGGTTATAAGATCAACCGTGCAGCAGATGATGCAGCTGGCCTTTCAATTTCTGAAAAGATGCGTAAGCAGATCAGAGGTCTTACACAGGCTTCAACAAACGCAGACGATGGTGTATCAGCAGTTCAGACAGCTGAAGGTGCACTTACAGAAGTTCATGACATGTTACAGAGAATGAACGAACTGGCAGTACAGGCAGCAAACGGAACAAACAGTGCAAACGATCGTCAGTCTATCCAGAACGAGATCGAGCAGCTGACAACAGAAATTGACCGTGTAGCAGAGACTACAAAGTTCAATGAAACATATCTGCTTAAGGGCGGCACAACCAAGACTGATTACTACATGCAGGGACATGATGCAGGTCTTAATGGAACACTTATTGATACAGCTAGAAATGCAACATTTAAGATCACACAGGCATCTGTAGCAGCAGGTAGCACAGTTACTATCGGTGGTAAGACTTATACAATCGGTATGACTCAGAACACAGCAGTACAAGAGAAGATCACAAGTACACTTTCATCTGTAAAGATCGATGGCAAGACATATTCAATTTCTACTGATAATTATGCAGCATATGGTGGAAAGACATCCATAGCTAATGCAGCAGGCGTATATACAGTAGATGATGCCAAGAAGCTTATAGGAACAACATCAACACTTATTGCAAATGGAACAAGCTATAAGGTAATGATCGGCTACGAGACAGATGGTGTAGATGATACAGATTCTTCATTCATTTCATCAGGTAAAGCTCTTGAACTTATGAGAAGTGCCTTAAAGCAGGCTAACAGTATCGGTGTTGATACAGATACAGCTTCTGCAGCAAAGGTTACTCTTAAGAACTATAGCCAAGCATCTTATGGAATGAACGTTGTATTTGCTGAAAACAGCTCAGGAACGATCACATTCAATATCAACAAAGGTAAGGCTGAAATCTATGACAAGCTCACATTCAGTCTCCATGTTGGTGCAGATGCTGATATGACCAATAAGATCGGTGTTGATATCGAAGCAATGACATCTAAGGGTCTTGGAATCAGAGGAATCAATGTAACTGATGATAGCGGTATTGCAGCAACATACGCAATCGACGCTATTGCAGACGCAGTGCAGAAAGTATCTGATCAGAGATCAGCTCTTGGTGCTATCCAGAACAGACTTGAACACACAATCAAGAATGTGGATAACGTAGTAGAGAATACAACAGCTGCTGAGTCACGTATCCGTGATACAGATATGGCTCAGGAAATGGTTACTTACAGTAAGAATAATATTCTTGCTCAGGCAGGTCAGTCTATGCTTGCTCAGGCTAACCAGAGTAACCAGGGCGTTCTCTCACTTCTTGGATAACCGGGGTTAGAGTAAAGTATACAGCTAAATAGCTACCACAGAGAGGGCTAAGCGCTTAGTCCTCTCTATAATCAAATATAAATTCCCAAATAAAATGCAATTATTTTATAAGCTCCCAATGGTAGATTAAGGGCTTATACCATCCACAAGGATGTGGGTGTGTACTTATATGGAGGTAAAATATGGTAGTACAACACAATATTACAGCGATGAACTCTAACAGAATGTTAGGCATCACAACAGGCTCACAGGCTAAGTCAACTGAGAAACTGTCATCCGGTTATAAGATCAACCGTGCAGCAGATGATGCAGCTGGACTTTCAATTTCTGAAAAGATGCGTAAGCAGATCAGAGGTCTTACACAGGCTTCTACAAACGCAGACGATGGTGTATCAGCAGTTCAGACAGCTGAAGGTGCATTGACAGAAGTTCATGATATGTTAC
>JAEEGH010002888.1_pt1 | contig 45712 bp, 44 predicted proteins | sample 9134181 | NCBI WGS metagenome assembly JAEEGH01 (sample SAMN16246544, study PRJNA631951) | gut metagenome | biome: gut microbiome; feature: rumen; material: DP-attached | host: Bos | place: Iran: Karaj | collected 2018-10
TACAGAGGATTCTGACGTGCTGTACTTTATATGTTTTACACAGGAGTGTATTATCCGTGGAACGTCTGCCCTTCCAGCGGGTACTTCGGGCAGCCTTTTTTCTTTGCCCACCAGCTGGTGATGAACGGAACGAGCAGACTACTGATGACGACCGAAGCCGCAACCTGTACGGTCGCAACACTGGCAATATCCGCGAGCGAAGGATCGGAGAGCGCCACGGCGGCGGGAACCGCCACTGCGTTTCCTGCGGTGGTAGCCACAGCCCAGCCAGCATAGCCGGGACGGCGGGAGATGAGACGGTCGCACAGGACGATGAACGCTCCGCCGACGAAGACCGTAATGAGCCCCAGCAGCACGCCGGAAAGTCCGCCTCTGACTACATTTACCAGGTTGATGCCGGTGCCGAGGGCGAAGCCGATCAGAGGGATGATGGCGTTGCCCATGGGCTCGAAGAGAGCGCGCATACCTTTATCAAGGTTGCCGACCAGCATGCCGAGCGCGACCGGGATGATCGCTGCCACGAGGGACATCAGCGGGATGTTGGCAAGACCGGAAGCGCCAAGCGCCAACAGCGTGAAGAAAGGTCCGTCGTTCAGAGCCAGCAGCGGGAAGCAGCCGCAGTCGGCCTCGTCACCGTAGTTGTTGACCAGGGTGAGATAGATAGAACCGTTGGAGTTGGTCACCGCGGAAACGATGGCCAGAGCGGAAAGGCCGAGGAAACCGTTGGCGCCGAACAGCTTGCCGACTACGATGCCGAGTGCCGCGCCGATCAGGAACTTGGACACAAGCAGCACGCCGCCGCGTTTGAGAACTTTCGGCATATCCTTGACCTGCAGGGTCGTGCCCATGCTGAACAGCAGGGCGCCCAGAAGTGTGTTGGTACCGGCCGAGGAGAAAACTGCGGTGGTCAGCCCGCCGATCTGCAGAGCCTGAGGAAAGAGCGTCGCGATGATGCTGCCCAGCAGAAGAGGGATGACCATCATACCGGCAGGGATTTTATTCAGAAACTTCAAAATCATGGGTGACGTCTCCTTTTTACTTACTTAACAGCGTTTTTTACAACGTCGGCGATGTGTTCCGGAGAAAGGTTATACTTGTCCAGAAGCTGATCGTGCGGGCCGGACTCGGTGTAGCAGTCGTCGATGCCGATGCGGGTGACCGCGCAGGGATTCTCTGCCTTGCAGACGACTTCGCAGACGGCGCTGCCCAGGCCGCCCATCACATTATGCTCCTCGACGGTGACGATGCGGCCGCAGTCCTTCACAGCGGCAAAGATCGCTTCTTCGTCAATGGGCTTCACGCAGGGCATCTCGATGATGCGGGCGCGCACACCGGCTTCTTCCCAGAGAGCCTTGGCGCGGAGAACACGAGCCACCGCGCAGCCGTTGCAGATGACCGCCACGTCGGTGCCGGCATCGTCCAGCAGGTTGGCTTTGCCGATCTGGAAGGTATAGGTATCATCAAAAACTTTCTCAACCGGGCCGCGGCCGATGCGCAGATAGGCGGGGCCGGTATACTTCAGGATCTCCCGGCTGATCACGGTGCAGGAAGCGGCATCGGCGGGAACGGCAATGACCATGTTGGCCATGCTGCGCATTACACCGATATCTTCCAGTCCCTGGTGGGTCACACCTTCGATGTTGCCGGAGAGACCGGCCAGGCCGCTGATGACCTTGACATCGAGGTTGGGATAGCAGACGAAGGTGCGGATCTGCTCGGAAATACGCATGGAAGCGAAGGGAGCATAGGTGGCGACTACCGCGCGGCCGCCGGAAGCGGCGATGCCGGCACCGATCATTGCCATGTTCTGCTCGGCAATGCCGTTGTTGATCACACGGTCGGGGAATTCGGCCATCATAGGTTTGCAGCCCATGGACTTCGTGGTGTCCGCACCGATGGCGAACAGATTGGGATACTCTCTTGCAGCCTCAACAAGGGCGATGCCAAACGCGTCGCGTGTAGAAATCTTATCATATGTTACAGACATTTTCTTGCCTCCTCCAGTTCATTGATGGCTTGGTTGTACTGTGCTTCGGTCGGTACTTTCTGATGCCAGGCATTGTCAAACTCCATGTAGCTCACACCCTTGCCCTTGACGGTGTCGGCCATGATGCAAGTGGGCTTTCCGCGGAAGTCGCGGGCACGCTCCAGGGCAGAGACGACATCCTCCATGTTGTGGCCGTTGACGCGGATCACGTTCCAGCCAAGCGCTTCCCAGGCTCTGGCCATGTTGGATACGGAAATGTCCTGAATGTCAGGGACAGCGCCGCAGCTCTGCAGATGGTTGCAGTCGACAATCGCGGTGAGGTTGTCCATGCCCATGGCAGGTGCTGCCAGGATCGCTTCCCAGATCAGGCCCTCCTGAACCTCGCCGTCACCGATCAGGCAGTAGACCTGGGCGTTCTTCTTTTCATGCTTCAGGTAGATCGCCATGCCCAGTGCGGCAGAGAGACCGTTACCGAGGGATCCGCTGGTCATATCGATGCCGGGGGTTTTCTTCATATCGGGATGCCCCTGCAGATGGCTGCCGACCCGGCGAACCGTAGGAAGCCACTCTTTCGGGAAGAAACCTTTCTCCGCCAGTGCAGAGTAGATCACGGGGCAGGCATGACCTTTGGAGATCACGAAGCGATCACGGTCTTCCCACTGGGGATTCTGCGGATCGACCTTCATAACATGAAAGTAAAGGGCTGTCACGATATCGGCAGAGGAAAGCGCCGGTGCCGGATGGGAGGGACCCTGGGCCAGAAACGCGATATCCATAATATCGCGGCGGATGGTGTTGGCCATCAGTTTCAATTCTCGGATGGTATCATTCATAGCAGGTGGATCTTCCTTTCCTTTTTTGATTTTGAATCAGGGAGTTCTCGTTGGATCGTTTTTGTCTGTTTTTGCGTCGTTTTCTTGTATTGTCCGACGTCGTACACATCATACAACATGATTTTGATTTTTGCAATTGGTATTTTATATAAAATAAAGCTGATTAAATCCGGTTTTTATATTAATTATTTCCAATTGACGTTGCTGCCAACAATCAGTATAATAGTGCCAACGACATTTGACGTCGGACAATTTAGAAGGCGTGGTGAAGAGAATGCCTTTTCTCCCCTGCCTTCCGCCAACATTCAACATTATAAAAATGAAAAGGAGCAGCAAAAATGAGAGCAATCATGAAGATGGACCGCGCACCCGGTGTTGAATATGTAACCAATATCGAAAAGCCCACCCCGAAAGACGATGAGATCCTGTTTCAGGTCAAGGCCACTGCAATCTGCGGAACGGACTTCAGCTGCTGGAAGTGGAACCTCGCAGCTGAGAAGTTTAATGATAAGTATGAAGCGAAGTATCCTTTCGTGCTCGGGCACGAGTGCTGCGGCGTCGTAACTGAGGTTGGAAAAAACGTTACCAACATCCAGGTAGGCGATAAGATCGCCATCGAGACCCACATCTATTGTGAAGAATGCTATCAGTGCAAGACCGGCGACGCTCACAACTGCCAGCACCTGAAGATCTACGGCTTCAGCTGCGACGGATGCTTTGCCGAGTTCGCAACGGCGCCTGCCAAGTGTGCCTACAAGCTTCCCGAAGCAGTCAGCTTTGAGCAGGGCGCTTTGTTCGAACCCGCAGGTGTCGCGATGTTCGCACTGCGCGAAGCAAAAGTCGGTCCCGGCGATACGGTCATGATCTACGGCTGCGGCCCCATCGGCCAGATGGCGATCCAGCTCGCACTGGCCAGCGGTGTGAAAAATGTCATTGCTGTCGATATCGACGATTTCAGAGCCGGCCAGGCCAGAGACCTCGGTGCGATCGCCGTGAACTCCCTGAAGCAGGATCTCGGCGAAGTGGTGCGGGAGTACTGCTCCGAGCGCGGCGGTGTCGACGTGATCCTTGAGATCTCCGGCGCAAGCAGCATTTACGACACGATGGCCGACTACCTGCGCAAAGAAGGCCAGATCATGCTGCTGGCACACCCGGGCGAGCGCGTCAGCTTCGACATCATGAAGACGATGCATCACTCCGGCGCACGGATCAAGGGCATCTTCGGCCGCCGGATCTGGGACAGCTGGGATGCGCTGACCGATCTGGTCGCCAGCGGCAAAGTGGATCTTACAAAGGTCGTCACCCACCGCTTCCCGCTCTCTGCCGGAAACAAGGCCTTTGAACAGATCGCAGCCGGTTCCGGAAAGGTCTTATTCATCCCCGAGTGGGAAGACTGATCGAATACCAGGTTATAACCAGTTTATAAAAGGAACCGGGCTATGCAGCGTTACAAGCAGCACAGCCCGGTTTTCTTGACAGACAGAATAAAGTTTTTTATAATAGTATTGATTTTGTACGACGTTAAACAGGAAAGCAGGTGTTTCTATGGATAATGATCCTTATATTGCCCAGTCTTCCGGCAAAAAGCGACTCTCGCTGTCCAACGATGTGGCTAACAGGATCGTAGAGAAAATTCGGAAAGAAGATTTTGCGCCAGGCTCCCGGCTTCCCAGTGAATTTGAGTTGGCTGAGGAATTCGGCGTCAGTCGCGGCACCATTCGGGAGGCTGTAAAGCTGCTGGTCTCCAAGAATGTCCTTGAGATTCGCCCGGCCAAAGGCACCTTTGTGCGGGAACAGCCCGGAATGTCCGAAGACCCACTGGGTCTGGCCTTCATGCAGGATCATGAGAAGATGATCCGGGATCTGCTGGATCTGCGCATCCTGCTGGAATGCTACGCTGCCAAGAACGCGGCGTTTCACGCGACTCCGGAGCAGATCGCCCATATGAAGGAGCTGGCGAATCAGATCGACGCCGCAGGCAATGATAATGCCAGGTGCACTGAAATCGATATTGAACTGCATAAATGCATTTCCGAGAGCAGCGGCAATTCCGCGATCTCCACGGTGCTTCCTGTGATCCGCTCCAACATGGAGCACTTCAACAGCCTGGATTTCGAACGCCAATGGGACACGGTCAACGCCGGGCACCGCGCCATCATTGCCGCCATTGAGATGCACAATCCCATGCTGGCTGAGGCAGAGACCATCAAGCATCTGTCCTATGTTTCGGAAAAAATGGACAGCATGCGAAAAAAAGCAATTGTTGACGCGTTTCAGAAGAAATAAATCATATTTTCTGGAGGAACTACTATGGCAACCGTAGAACAACTGATCGAGCAGTATCAGACCGATGAAAATCTGCAGCAGGAAGTGGCCAACATTCTGGCTGACGGAAAGGTCACCATTAAAGAGTTTATGACCTTCGCCAAGAAGCACGATGTGGACATCTCCCTCGCCGATCTCCCCAAATATCTGGAGCAGGCGAAGGAACTCGGCTTTATCCAGTAACGGATAATCTGTCTAAACAGACGAACCGGTCTGCGGGGGATCGTTGTCCCCGCCGGCCGGTTTCTTTGTTTTCTTTTTTCACTTCTGGCCGGGCTTCGGCTCGTGATATTCGCAGTCCTTGTCGAAGCGCACTTTCTTCGGCGGCTCTTCCATCACTTCCGGATGTTCAAGACAGTGCTTCATATCGGCGAAGAAGCGGGCGTAGTGCGCGCCGGAGCACACGCGTTCGTCCGCTGTGATGCCGATGGGCAGATACCGCTTCATCCGTATGACGCCGTTTTCCGCTACAGCTGTTTTTTCCGGCGTGCCCATGCCGAAGAACAGGCCGACGTTGCCCCAGTTATACAGGTGATGGTTCACATCGTGCAGGCCGATAGAGGCGGTGTTGGTGATATACATGCCCACGTAGAACGGCAGCTCCTCCATCAGGATTCCGGGCGCCAGACCGTAGCGGTCCAGAAACCGCACCATGCCCACGACCACAGTCGCCAGACCGGGGACGGCGAAGAGGCCCCGGAGCAGCTTATCCGTAAATCCGGGCGGCTGGTCGCCACGGTTTGCCGCTACGGCGGCGTTCATGCGGTCGCGCACGTCGTAGATCGTGTCGGTCAGGTCGAACTTGATCTTGACGACGGCTTCGCCGTCATCGGCATTGGCAGGATTTTTGAGAATGGTAAAAGCTGCGGAACAGTTGTTGCGGGAGAACAGCTGCTTGTTCATGATGAAGCGGTTAACTTCCGGGTTGCGGCTGACTGCACGCACGTAAGCTGCGACCACGATCTGCATATACGTGATCTTCTCATTTTTCTCCGCTTTCTGCTTCCGAATATACCGCGACATCGCCTCCATGTCGGTGCGGTGCTTCAGGAACACCTGTGCGTCGCATCGCATCGGCATCACATAGGGCGTGATCTGCATCACGGGGTCGATTCCCTTGACTCTCCGCCCGTCCGGTCTTCTCCCAAACATAGCTTTCTCCTTGTCTTTCTGTTTCCTGCCGGATCTTCCTGTGAATCAGCTTCGAACAGCCGCCTGCTTCCATTTATCCGATATAGGCGACCGCCTCGATCTCGCACAGCATTCCCAGCGGAAGATCCCTGGCAGCTACGCAGGTGCGGGCGGGCTTCTCGGTGAAATACCGGGCATAGACAGCATTGAAAGCGGCAAAGTCGGTAATGTGCGCCAGGAAGACCGTGGTCTTGACCACATCGGCAAACGACGCGCCGGCCTCTTCAAGGATGGCTCCGACATTTTTGCACGCCTGTTCCGCCTGACCCTCCACGGTGTCGGACACCAAACGTCCGGAGGCAGGGTCAAGTCCGCCCTGGCCAGCGGTGTAAACGAAATCTCCGGCTATCCAGCCTTGGGAATACGGGCCGACTGCTGCCGGGGCATTCGGGGTGGCGATCACTTTTTTGCTCATTTGATCATTCTCCTTCTTTTATATTGTGCTGCTTTGTTCTTCATTCAGTATATACCAAAAAGAGGAGAAGGCAACCCTTTCTTTTTTCTGAAGAAAGCAACACTTTCCCCTGCTTTTTTATTGTCAAACCCGGCGGGTATGTGTTATTCTGTATACAGAAGATTCCTTTCATGATCATCATGGAAGATCGCACTGAAATATATACGGACAAAGGAGAATGCTTATGTCAGCTCAAACAGCCGAGACCCCAAAAAAACCTGACGTTGTTGAGGAAACGCCCCCTGTGCAGACCAGGCCGATCCCCGAGCCGCGGCGCAGCGTCGCGTTCATCGGTTCGGAATGCTATCCCTTTGTGAAAACCGGCGGCTTGGGCGATGTGATGTTCGCCCTTCCCAAAGCACTGACCGAGCAGAACTGCGACGTGAAGGTCATCCTGCCCCTCTATCGCTGCATCCCGGATAAATGGAAAGCCAAGATGGTGTATCGCGGCTCCTTCATGATGAATCTCTGCTCCGATGGACGTTCATTCTACGTGGGCATTATGGAACTGGTGATGGACGGCGTCGTGTACGACTTTATCGACAATGGCGAGTTCTTCAGCTGGGGCAATCCCTACACCGATCTGGTAGAGGACATCCCCAAGTTCTGCTACTTCTCCAAAGCCGCGCTGGCCGCGCTGAATTACATGGACTGGATCCCCGACATCGTCCACTGCCACGACTGGCAGGCGGCGCTCGTGCCGGTGTATCTGCGCACGCTCTTCGCCCCCACGCCGGTGGGCAGCGCCAAGAGCATCCTGACGATCCACAACCTGCGCTTCCAGGGCATCTACGGCATCCCCCACTTCAAATACTGGACCGGGCTCCCCGATCATCTGTTCGGCTACTCGGTGTTCAAGCAGGGTGAAAACGACGCCAACATGATGAAGGCCGGCCTTGCCTTCGCCGATCGCATCACCACCGTCAGCGAGACCTACGCCGGTGAGATCCAGACGGAGTTCTTTGGTGAGCATCTGGACGATCATCTGCGCTACCACTCCCCGCGTCTGCGCGGCATCGTGAACGGCATCGACATCGACATCTGGAACAGCGCGGACGACAAGCTCATCGCCGCCACCTACACCAAAGACGACGTTATTGCGAAGAAAAAGGAAAACAAACGCGCCCTGCAGGAAATGCTCGGCCTGGAGCAGGACGACGGCAAGATCGTGATCGGCCTGATCTCACGTCTGACCGATCAGAAAGGTCTGGATCTTGTCAGCGCCATCTTCCCCGAGCTGCTCGACGGCTATACGCAGGTCGTGATCCTCGGTACGGGCGACCACGTGTATGAGGATCAGTTCCGGTACTACGAAAGTGCCAACAAGGGCACGGTGTGCGCCTATATCTCCTACAATGAGAGCCTGGCCCATCTGATCTACGCCGGCGCCGACGCATTGCTGGTGCCCAGCCTGTTTGAGCCCTGCGGCCTGACCCAGCTGATCGCCATGCGCTACGGCACCGTTCCCATCGTCCGCGAAACCGGCGGCCTGAAGGACACCGTTGATCCGTACAACCAGTACACCAACGAAGGCAACGGCTTTACCTTTGACCGCTATGAGGACGGCCTCCTGCTCGACGCCATCATCCGCGCCAAGACGATCTTCTTCACCGAGCGCGAAAACTGGGACAAGATGGTGGTGCGCAATATGGAGAAAGACGTTTCCTGGGACAAGTCCGCGCAGCAGTACCGCGATCTTTATCTGGAGCTGAAACCGGACCAGAAGGATTGAATCCCCTGCAAGTTCTGGCACGTTCATAGTTGAAACACAATTTCCTCCGCCTGGAAGTGATGCAGATGGAAAAGAAGATAACCCCCCGCAAACAGCAGGCCGCCGCCATGCGCGCTCATATCAAGAAGACTGCCGTTGATCTGTTCGACCGGTACGGCTTCGAGAACGTCTCCATGGAGGAGATCGCCCAGGCTGCCGGCTGCTCTGTCGGCAACATCTATCATTACTTCAAGAGCAAGGACGAGCTTTCCATCCAGGTGACCGACCATGTGGACGAGCTGTATGCCGAGATCGCGCAGGAGTATGCGGAGGATACTTCCCGAACATCCATGGAAAAGCTGCTGGACTTCGTCGGCCGCAGCCTTGTGATCAGTTTTAATGAGGACGTGCTGTACAAAAGCTTCGTCCACGCGCTGACCTTCCCTGAAAAAGGGATCCTGAAATACAAGGACGACCGCGTGTGGTTCATGCTGCTCCGGAATCTCATTTCCCGCTGCAAGCAGGAAGGCAGCATCCCCGCCGATTATCCTGATGACGAGATCCTCCATGCACTGGTGGTCATCCATCGCGGAACACTGATGCAGTACCGCATCGAAAACGCCAGTTTCCCTTTGGAAGACTGGAGCCGCGACCTGGCAAAGGCCTACTTCGCCGGGCTTCGGTGAATCCAACCTGACAAGAAAAGAGTTCCGAATCCTCCCGGATCCGGAACTCTTTTCTTTTATTCAGATAGTCATGTCGCTTCTCTGTACTGTTTGTCGTAATTTGCCTGGATGCAGTGGATCTCCTCGGTCAGAACCTTGCAGACCGGAGTTGGAATCCCAAGTTCTTCACCGTATTTCACGATCATGCCGTTCAGGTTGTCGATTTCGGTCTGCCGGCGATTCATCAGAACGTCCTGTGCCATGGAAGGATAATAGTCGTAAATATTGGCAATGCACGGGATATGTTCTTTCTCGATGAATTCCTCCGCATCAAACGGTACTCCTTTGGCCGTGGCAACAGCACAGCATTCTCTCACGATGCTGTGATACAGCCACCTTCCCGCAGGATCGTCTTCCACGTATCCGGCCTTCAGCCGCAGTACGGCGCAGACAACGTTGACCGTCGTGTTCAGAATCACTTTCAGCCAGATATAACGGTAGATGTCATCTTTCCTCCAGAAAGCATTGCAACCGCCGCCTCTGAAACAGGCCTCCAGTTCTTCACAGGCACGGTCGCTCCGTTCGCTTCTCTCTGCGCCGCCGAAGTTCATGTGCACGTCGCCCGCAGGAGTAACGATGCAGACGCCGGGCTCCGGAAGGACTGTCCCCAGCACACCGGATCCGACGATACACCGGTTTTTGGGGAAGGTCCTGAACAGAATATCATCGTTCCCCAACCCGTTGATCAGTTCGACGGCAACCGTCTCCTCTCCGACCAGCGGCAGAGAGTCCTGCACAGCCTGTTCCAGCTGTGTTGCTTTTGTCATGTAAATAATGATATCGGCTTTTCCCTCAGCTTTCGCAGCGCTTTCCGCATCCGTATAGGTCCGAAAACCGGTGAGATGCCGGGTCTCATCCTGATACTCGCCGTTTACCTGCTGATGGACCGTAAAGTACATCCCGTCGGCGGCGACCTTTTCCATATGCGCTTTGTACCGGTCGACCAGAACCATATCCGCCCCGCCTCCGCGAAGAAATGAGGCGAATACACTGCCTGCAGCGCCGGAACCATACATCACGATTTTCATGCAGAACCTTCCTTTGCTTTTTTGTTTTTTCTCAGCCGACAGCGTCGCGGCCGGCGGCATAGGCGCGCAGGTTCAGATCCACGAACTTGGGCGGGACCGTTTCCCGGATGATCTGCTCCCAGTCGATGTCGTCCATCCCCAGCACCTTGGTCATGGCGCCGAACAGCACCACGTTCATGCACTTGGCGCTTCCGAGCGAAAGCGCGATATCCGCCGCCTTCAGCACATGGCATTTGAAAGCATCCTGCATAGCTTCGACGCAGCCCTCGGGATACTCGCAGAGCCCCGCGGCTGTGGAAGCGCTTTCCATCTTATAGTCATTGATGATAGCCACACCGTCGGGTTTGAGGAATTCCGCATAGCGTACGGCTTCCATCTTCTCGAAAGCGACCATGATGTCGGCCTCGCCTTTTCCGATGACCGGCGCGTAGATCTTATCGCCGAAATGCACCTGTGTGGATACACTGCCGCCGCGCTGGCTCATGCCGTGCACTTCCGACATTTTTACGTCATAGCCTTTGCTCATGACGCCGTTGATCAGGATCTTTGCAGTAAGAATGGCGCCCTGACCGCCTACGCCAACCAGAATGATACTCTTTTTCATGGCTCAGTCCTCCTTCCGGCTGATCGCGCCGACCGGGCAGACCTGTGCGCAGACCGTGCAGCCCACGCACTGCGTCGGGTCGATCCTGGATTTTTTGTCTTTGATCGACAGTGCCGGGCAGCCTACCCGCTGGCACATTTTGCATCCAATGCACTTATCGGTATCCACCTGGCAGAGCCCGATGTCGTGTTTGATGCGCTTGATAAGCAGGCACGGGCGGCGGGCAATAATGGCGGCAGGCACCTCGGATGCCAACGCGTCGTCCAGCGCCTTTTCCGTCGCCTTCAGATCCTGCGGATCGACAATGATGACGTTCTCATATCCGAAGGCTTTGAGCACGCCTTCGATGCTGATGGCGGCGGCCACTTCGCCCTGGAGGTTGTAGCCGCTGGCCGGGTTGTCCTGGTGGCCGGTCATGCCGGTGATGTGGTTGTCCAGTACCACAGGGATGACTTTCGCCTTGTTGTAGATGATTTCCGCCGCGCCGGTCAGCCCGCTGTGGAAGAATGTGGAGTCGCCCACCACACCGAACACCTTTTTGTTCTGGCCAAGCACCTCAAAGGCTCTCGCCATGCCGGCGCCGACCGTGAACCCGCCGCCCATGCAGATGCAGGTGTCCTCCGCGTTCAGCGGTGCCATGGCGCCGAGGGTGTAGCATCCGATGTCGCCGGTGACGATCACATCTTTCCGCTTCGATATGGTGTAGAAGAAGCCTCTGTGCGGGCAGCCCGGGCAGAGGGCTGGCGGACGGGGCACCGGTTTCACCGGTAGTTCTTTGATCTCCGGCTCCACGCCGAACAGCATCTGCCGCAGCCGTGCCGGGTTCAGCTCATAGAGCTTGCTGACCTTTTCTTTGCCGATGCAGGCGATGCCGGCGGCTTTGATCTGGTCTTCCATAAAGCCTTCCAGCTCTTCGACCACATAGAGGGTCTTTACTTTGGACGCGAATTCCTTGATCAGCTTCATCGGCAGCGGGTTGGTGAGCCCCAGCTTCAGGAATGAGGTTCCCTCGGGGAACACTTCCTTTGCGTATTGATACGCAATCGACGCCGTGATCACGCCCACTTCCCCGTCGCCGTATTCGACCTTGTTGAGCGGGCAGCTGTAACCGTATTCCTCCAGCGCTGCCAGCATCTTCTCCACTTTGGGATGCTTCAGATATGCATATCCCGGTGCGCAGTTGTTCTTCGGGATATTCTTTTCATAAGGCTTCGGCTCGACTTCCGTGCGTTCGCCGAGCTCCACAAGGCTCTTGGAGTGTGATACGCGCGTGGTGGTACGGAAGAGAACGGGCATGTCAAACTGTTCGGAGATCTTGTAGGCCTCCTGAACGAAGTCCTTGCATTCCTGGGAGTCGGACGGTTCGATGAGCGCCACCTTCGCCGCGCGGGCATAATACCGGTTGTCCTGCTCGTTCTGGGAGGAGTGCATGCTGGGGTCGTCAGCAGTGACGACCATGAAGCCGCCGTTGACGCCGTTGTAGGCCGCGGTGAACAACGGATCCGCTGCCACGTTGAGGCCCACATGCTTCATGGCGCAGAGACTGCGCACGCCTGCGATGGCCGCGCCGTAGGCAACTTCGGTAGCCACCTTCTCGTTTGGTGCCCATTCGCAGTAGAGGGACTCTTTATACTTGGGAAGCTCTTCAAATATTTCTGTGCTGGGTGTGCCCGGATACGCGGAACAGACTCTGACCCCGGCCTCGTAGACGCCGCGGGCGATAGCCTCGTTTCCGGATAACAAGACTTTCATGCCAAAAACCTCCAAAATGCTGAACGTTTCGCCGAATCATTCGGTGATTTTATTATGAAGCATCGTTTGCCTTTTGTCAAGATTTCTCCGTATGAAAAATCGTAATAATACTGCAAAACTGTTGACGGTTTGCCGAAATCCCGGTACAATACAGGGGAAGAAAATTGTCCCGGACGGATGATATGATCATAGATTCATATCGCCTCCGGGTTTTATTGTATGATCCGTTTTTCTCAGGAGGTTTTGTTTATGAACCGGACGATGCGGGAGATCCTGCTCGACCTGCTGTTCTGTCTTATCGGCAGCTCGCTCGTGGCAGTGGCGATCTCAGTTTTCAACGTGCCCAACAATATCGCGCCGGGCGGAGTTTCGGGTCTGGCCACAGCGCTGGCCCATATCTCGCCGGTAAGCGTCGGTCTGTGGACACTGCTTCTCAACGTGCCGCTTGTGCTTTTCGCCTGGCGGCTCCTCGGCGTCCGTTCGCTCACCATGACGGGCATCTGCACACTGCTTCTTTCCTTTTTTATCGACACATTTTCCGGTCTGCTTGCTCCGTACACCAACAATGAACTGCTGGCAGCCATTGCCGGCGGCGTCATCTGCGGCTTTGGGACCGGGCTCCTCTTTCTGCGCGCCATTACCACCGGCGGCACCGATCTGCTGGCTCTTCTGCTTCGTAAGCCCTTCCCCAATGTGCGCAGCGGTGCAATGCTGATGATCATCGACGCCGCCGTTGTCACCTTCGCGGTGCTCGTTTTCAAAGATATCGAGGTCGCACTCTATTCCGTCATCTCCATCTACATCTGCTCCAAGGTGATCGACGCCATGGCGCAGGGCATCGACTATGCCAAGGTGGTGTATATTATCACCGACAAGGGTAAAGAGATCGCCCGTGTGCTGAATGAGAATACACCGCGCGGCGCCACCATTCTTCCCGCCCAGGGAGGTTATACATATCAGGACAAGGATCTGGTCATCACGGTGACCAAGCGCAACGTGCTCGCCCAGACGCTTCATCTCATCCGGGCAGCCGATCCGTCCGCCTTCCTCTATGTCACCGATTCCACCGAGGTGCACGGAGAGGGCTTCAAGCAGGAATAAGAAGGAGGAACCAACATGAGCCTATTCAGAAGAAAAAAAGAAGAACCGTCACAGGTTTCCCTCTGGCCGCCCGAACGGTTCGAGCCTGTGCTTCGGAGCAGCATCTGCACCGGAGAAAAGACGGCCTGCATGCGCGACCGCGAGACCGGAAAGCTCCACGAGATCATGCTGATCCGCGATACTGACGATCTTGCGCGCTTCGCCCGGATCTACGGCGCCGACACGGACAACATGAGAACGATCTACTGATCTCTGCGCATAGAAAAACTCTCTTCGGCTGATCGCCGAAGAGAGTTTTTGTTGTCTTGTGATCTTGTGTTCCGGCGTTTTCAGGCTTATTTCCAGCCGAAGGTGCACAGGCCGTAGATGTAAAGCGCGGCAACGCAGATGGGAACGAAATACTTGAAGATGGGTTTCATCCAGGGCTGAACTTTCATGCCCTTGCCGGTGTTGGCTTCCTTGATGAAGTTGTCCCAGCCCCAGCCGATCTTATAGCAGCAGAACAGGGAGAAGATCAGGGCGCCGACAGGCAACAGGTTGGTGCTGACGATGAAATCCCAGAAGTCGAGCCAGGCAGAACCGTCGGCAAACGGCTGGAAGTGGAACACACTGTAGCCGAGAGCCGTGGTGAGAGCCAGCAGAGCAATGCCGATACCGCAGATAACGCAGCCCTTCGGGCGGCTCCAGCCGGTGAGCTCACGCACGCAGGCGAGGATGTTCTCAAACACGGCAAGCACCGTGGAGAACGCGGCAAACACCATGAACAGGAAGAACAGCGTGCCCCAGATCCGACCGCCGGCCATGTTGTTGAAAACAGTGGCCATCGTGTCGAACAGCAGGGACGGGCCGGCGTTGACGCTGACGCCGTAGGTGTAGCACGCCGGGAACATGATGATGCCGGCGATCAGGGCAACAGCGGTGTCGAGGATGATGACGTTGATCGACTCGCCCATCAGGGAACGCTCTTTGCCGATATAGCTGCCGAAGATAGCCATGGAGCCAATGCCCAGGCTCAAAGTGAAGAACGCCTGGTTCATGGCACCGACGACTACGGAGCCGTTGATCTTGGAAAAGTCAGGCACGAGATAGAAATACATGCCTTCCTTCGCGCCGGGCAGTGTGAGGCTGTGGATGGCAAGAACGACCATAAGGATAAACAGCGCGACCATCAGGTATTTGGAAACGCGCTCCAGGCCGCCCTGGAGATCGAAGCTCAGCACCAGGAAGCCGAGGACAACAGCAATCAGCATATAGATCACGTTGACGCTCGGATTGGTGATCATACCCACGAAGCCGAGATCAGTGTTCTGGCCGACCAGGAACTGAACAAAATAATAGATCATCCAGCCGGTGACGACGGTATAGAACGCCATCAGGGCGATGTTGCCAAGCAGGGCAAAGTAGCCGTGGATGTGCCACTTCTGGCCTTTCTTTTCCAGCTTGTTATACATCCGGACCGGGCTTGCCTGGGAGGCACGGCCCATCGCGAATTCCATGACCATCGCGGGCAGGCCGAGCAGAAGCAGGCACAGAATATACACCAGCACAAAGCCGCCGCCGCCGAACTGACCGGTCATCCACGGGAATTTCCATACGTTGCCGCAGCCGATCGCACATCCGGCACTCAGCAGAATGAAGCCAAGGCGGCTGCCGAGTCTTTCACGTTCGTTGTTCATACAAGTCTCTCCTTTTTACTTTTCTCCGCGCAGAGGAGATTTCCGGTTTCCCGCCCCGGCCGTGAATGCGCTGCAAACCGGTTTATTTGCAGTTCCTCTGCATAATCATTCACGTTTTCGGTAAGTATAGCAGAAAAGCCGTATTTGTTCAAGATTTTTTCACAATTTCATGCCACTTTTTTGTAACTCAAACCCTCTTTCCTGCTCGGTTGGAGGTTTTGGGGAAGTTTGTTTTGACAATGCGTCCACTTTTCACTATAATAATGCCATTCTTCGGAACGATCACTTCAATGAGGGAGACTTGATCCTGTGAAAAAACATCTGTTCCTCACAGGTCCCGCCTGCTCGGGAAAAAGCGCCCTCCTGCGTGAGACGCTGGGTGAGATGCTTTTGCAGGCCGGCGGCTACTGCACGGCGATGGACCTGGCGGACGACGGCGCGCTTCTCGGCTGTTCCCTGTTTCCCGCAGCTGCCGCAGGCGGCGCCGCCGGGTTTGAACGGGAACGCTTTCTGGACTTCTCCGCCTTCCCGCCGCGGCATGACAATGAGGTGTTCCGTACCACCGGCGTGCAGTTGCTGGAAGAGAGCGCCTGGTATCCCTTTGCGGTGATTGATGAGTTCGGCGGGTTCGACCTGATCATCCCGCAGTTCCGCAAGGCGCTGGAGAAATTCCTCTCTTCTGACCTGCCGGTGATCGGCATCGTGAAAGAAAAGGCCGACTCCGACCAGCTCCGGCAGCTGCTCGGCCTCGGGGAGCGCTACAGCGAGTTCCTCGACCGGCTGCATGAAGAGCTCAGGCGGGATCCCGATACGGAGATCCTCGTTCTGACCGATGAAAACCGGACTGAAGCCGCCGTGGTAGTCGCCGCCTGGGCGGAACAGTTTCTATCCTGACAAAGCATGGTGAACGACATGGAAGATAAAGAACTTCTGAACAAGACTGCGAAAAGCCCGGAGGAACTGCCTCCCGGATACCACCGGCATGCCGACGGCACGATCCATTCCCACACCCACGGGATCGAGGAGGGCCTTCCCCACTCCCATGGCCACAGCCATACGCACACGCAGACCAAAGCGGTTCTGAACCGCCTCTCCCGCGCCATCGGCCATCTGGAGTCGGTGAAGCGCATGGTGGAGGACGGCCGGGACTGCACCGAGGTGCTGATCCAGCTGGCCGCTGTACGTTCGGCGCTGAACAGCACTGCCAAGGTGATCCTGAAGGATCACATGGAGCACTGCGTGACCGAAGACGGCGCAAATGCCGCCGAGCAGCTCGCCGCGCTGAACGAAGCGATCGACAAGTTCATGAACTGAGATGCCAACTGCCCACCCGAAACCGGGTGGGCAGTGTTGTTTTTTTTGCTGTTTTTTACTTTTCGTGCACGCCGTGCTTTTTCTCCCAGCGGCGGCGCTGCCGGACGCGGATGGCCTCTTCCGCGGTGTCGCGGGCGGCGGGGATCCAGTCGTCTTCCAGCTTTTCCCTGCCGTACCGGAACAGGCGGATCACCGTGATCACCAGAACGATCAGCGGATAGATCAGCAGCAGCGTTGCGAGGAAGGTGCAAAGTCCGGCCCAGCTGTCGATACAGCGGGCGGCGTTCTCCCAGTAGGGATAGACGATGCCCTGCGTCTGCATCGAACGCTTGCCGTACTGCAGCATCACGTCCATGAGGTTCCCATAGGAATAGCGCGTGGTGTTGCAGAGGATCTCGCCGGTGCCGATGGGGAACTTCTCCCGCGCTACACCGAGTGCGAAGCCTTTGACCGGCTCCGCCAGCACGAACTCGTAGCAGTCGATGGCAGCGTCGGAATTGAGAGAGAGCCAGGCGTCGTAACTCATGTAGAGCCCCATACCGGCGGTATATGCCAGTTTGGATGCGAAATCCTGCTCGCGCTGGATCACGCCGGCCACCACGAACGTCACGCCGTTCAGCTGCAGCTGCATCCCCTGCAGGTCGGTGCCGCCGAACAGGAGCCACGCCAGATCTTCATCCAGCAGCACGCGGTCGTGCATCAGGTCGGATTCGCGGATATAGTCGCCGCTCAGGAGCCGCAGCGGGTGGAAATCGAAGAAACTGCCGCCCACAGCGATCACGCTCGCCTCGCCCTTGCCGAGGGCAGTAGCTGCATTAGCCTTGCCGACGGTGCTCCAGGCGTCCAGCATCATCACCTGTTCGTTAAGGTCCACAGAGGCGTCTTCCAGCTTCTTCATGGCGTTGTTGCGGAACGTATAGATCTGGTTGACGCCTACCTTCTGATCGACCGGCAGATAGCAGCTGATCTGGCTGAATTCCATCTCGCCGTCGCCCTGCCAGCGCTCGGCCTCCTGCTGCCACGCGAGCAGGCCGCTCATCTGCCGCACGATCACAAACAGCAGCAGTGCCGCCAGCACAAAGGCCAACGGCAGCAAGACCTTCACGCGGAGCAGGCGCTGCCGGATGTTTCCGGGTCCTCCCTGTTCAGTTTTCTGCGTCGCATTTTTCATACCATACCTGTGCGGAACGCCTATTCGGCGTTCCGCTTGTCAGTTGCTTCAGGATGTGGCCAGCCGGACCTGGTCGCCGCTTTTCACCGGCGCGCTGCTGGTGGTGATCACATAATCGCCGTAGGAGAGATCGGCCGTCACGGCGGAGTTGCTGTCGTCGCTCGCCAGCACTTCCACTGCTACGCGGCGCGCGATGTAGCGGTTGCCGAGCGGGGAATTCTTGGCCTCGATCTTCAGCACGAAGCTGCCATTGGTGTCAGAACGGATGGCGCTGGACGGGATGATCACGTCGTAATTGGCGCTCTTCTGTCCCACCGAGATGGTGAGGTCGGAGCCGGCCGTCACATCGCCTTCGAGGTCGAAAGTAAGCAGCTTGTTGTTCTGCGGGTTCTTGGGATCGGTCTTGATACTGGACAGGGTGGCGATGATCTCCCTTCCCCAGTAGTAGTTGGAGACGGTCGCCGTGTCGCCGATGCGCAGGCGGTTGGCCTGGTCCTTGGTGACGGAGAACGACATCGTATAACCCATATCGGGCACTTCGATCGTGCAGAGGATATCGTCCTTGTTTTTCATCTCGCCAGCCGTCGCTTCGATGGATTCGATGATGCCCGAAACGTTGGCAACGATCGTGTTCTCCTCGCCGCCCGTCAGTTCCGCCAGTTTCTTCTTGGCGGCTTCGATCTGCTGGCTGATATCCATCAGGTCGATATAGTCAAGCGTGAGCGTACGCTCGTTGCTCGCTTTCTTTTCATCCAGCGATTCCTTCAGCGTGAGATAGGTATCTTTCGCCGCCTGGTACGCGGCCTTTGCCTCTTTGTAGGCGTCGCTCGCCGGGGATTTGGTGGAAAGAAGCGTTTCCAGGATCGTCTCCCATTTTTCCACTTCCAGTACGGCGTTGTCGTAAGCCTCACGAGAGACAGCGTCCAGCGCAGCGCGCGCCGCGTCGACATCGGCAGTTGTCGTTCCGTTTGCCAGTTTGTCTTCGATCTCTTTTATCTTTTTGCTGAGCTCCGGATCGATTTCGATTGCCGCGATCTGGTCCTCCAGGGCACGGATCTCTTTCTCTAAAGCGGCGATCGTTTTTTGCACTTCTTCATAGAATTCGAGCGTGTCTTCCGCGTCATTGATCTTCTGGAGCACTTTTTTGAGCTGCTCGTTCAGCGCGTCCTGGTTTTCCTGGTCGGGAGCGTCGATGTCTTCCTTCAGGCGGTCGCGCTCTTCCTTCAGTTTATCCAGTTCTTCCTTCAAGGCATCGTAATCGATATCTTCGATCTTCTTTTCTTCTTCCGCGATCTTACCCTGTTTCTCATCGATCTGTGCCTGCAGCGCTTTGATCTGGTCATCCGCCGCCTGCTGTTCCTTCAGCTCTGCGAGTTCCTGTTCCAACTCGGCTCTTTCGCTCTCGGTCATCTGCCGGCTCTCGGCGTCGGCAAGCGCCGCCTTGGCCTGGGCCAGTTCGGTCTCATACACTTCTCTGGCCGCATCGCGCTTCGCAATGGCTGCCTCAAGCTGTTTCTCCGCGTCTTTGATCTGTGTGTTGTAGTCGGCCGACTGCTCCAGCGCTTTTTTCGCTATGTCGAGTGCTTTTTTCGCTTCGTCCATGGCCGTCTTGGCATCGGCCAGTTTACGCTCGTCGGTCGCATAACTGAAGGATGGGAGTCCGGCGGCGGAACGGTTATAGCTGTTCTGCAGCGAACGCAGTTTCTCTTCCGCAGCCTCGATCTCGTCGCTGCTGCCGGCGCCAAGCGTAAACAGCACGTCGCCCGGCTGTACTTCCTGCCCTGTCTTCACCAGCACCGAGCGGATCTCGCGCGTGCCCTCAGCCTTCACCTGGTGGCTGCCGTTGGCGACGACCGTGCCCGTGCCGCGTACGCGCGCCACGATGCTTCCGTTCGTCACATATTGCGTCGCCACTTCCGGCAGACTGCGGTTCATGATGGTGTTGGAGAAGAAGGTGAGCACCAGCAGCACCGCGAGGAAGATGATCGCGGCGTTTTTCACCCATTCTCTGTTTTTCGGTTTTTCCTGCATAATAAAAACCTCTTAAATGAATCTGAAAGAATACTCTTTTTTGGATGTGTATCCGTTATCCCTTGACACTGCCGGAGTTCGCGATGCCTTCGACCAGGTACTCCTCACCGTGCAGAAAGAGGAGCAGCGTGGGGATCATATAGACAGTCGCCATGGCAAAGGCGAGGCCGATCTCGCCGGAGTTGATGGACGACAGGAACACCGAGAGCGGCTGCTGATCGGCGTCCTGCAGGAGGATCAGCGGCTGTTCCACCATGTTCCAGTAGTCGATAAACACCAGGATCGCAATGGAATACAGCGCTGACCGGCACTGCGGCAGGCAGATCTTGGTGAAGATGTCCCATTCCCCAGCTCCGTCCACGCGCGCCGACTCGATCTGTGCGTAGGGGATGCGGCGCATGAATTTGGTGAGGAGAAAGACGGAGAACGGGGCGAACATGCCGGGCAGAATAATGCTCCAGCGCGTGTTCAGGATACCGAGCCAGCCGCTGACCAGATAGTTCGGCACCAGCGTCACCTGATAGGGCATCAGCATCAGGATCACGTAAAAGAAGAAGATGCCGTCCCTCACTTTGCCGCGCCAGCGTGAGAAGCCGTAAGCCGCCACCGCGGCCGTGCCCAGCTGCAGCAGCACGATAGGCACCACGAGGATGATGCTGTTCCAGAGCTTCAGCAGATACTCCGGCGATTTGATAAGGCCGGAAACGTACTGGGAAAGCGTCACCTTGTCCGGAATGAACTTGAGATTCACCGTCTTGGAGACATAGCCGCCCGTGGTGGTGGAGAAGATCATGCCGTAGTTGGCGTTGATCTCCGCCTCCGACATGAAGGAGTTGGTGATCGTGAGCACCGTGGGCATCAGAAAGATGAGCGCGAAGATCAGGCACAGCAGAAACATTACACCCCGGCTGAAATAGCGCTTCTTCTTTCCCCGGAACCGCTGATAGGGATGCTTGTTCATCCTTCCACATCCTTTCCGAACCAGTCCTCGATGCGGAACAGGAGCGCGATCAGCACCACCATCACGATAGCCATGATCACCGCCGCCGCCGAGAGCTTCTGGTAGTCCAGAGAGCGGAAGGTGTTGTTCATGAAGTGCTGCAGCATATACAGGTTCTCATAGGGGTAGTCCCCCGTGAGCAGATACACCTCGCGGAACACCTTGAATGAATTGATGAGCGAAAGGATCAGAACGAACAGAACTGTCGGTGAAAGATACCGCAGCTTGATGGCAAAGAACTTATAGGTCTCCGAAGCGCCTTCCACGTCGGCCACTTCCAGCAGATCCTTGGGGATGTTGGCCAGCCCCGCCATAAACAGGATCATGTTGTAGCCCAGATTCTTCCACAGGAACAGGAGGATGACCACGATCTGACAGTGGTCCGACTGCAGCCAGTCGATCTTGTCGGCGCCGAACAGCATCAGGAATTCGTTGACCGTTCCGTTGTAGTTGAACAGCACCTGCCAGATCAGCACGATGGACGCCACCGGCACCATCATCGGACTGAGGAAGAACGTGCGGAACTGGCTCTTCATCGGGATGCGCGCTTCCAGCATCAGTGCCAGCACGATCGCCAGGATCACGGCCAGCGGCACCGCCACGACAGAAAACTGCAGCGTATTCTTCGCCGCCATTCTGAACGCCGAATTCTGCAGCAGTTTCCGGAAATTGTCCAGAAACACAAAATTCCGGGAGCCTACCCCGTCGATCAGGGAATAGTAAACGACAACGCCGAAGGGAACCACGAAGAATACGGCTACGCCGAGGACACTTGGCGACAGAAAACATACACTGCGCCAGAAGTCTCTCCTCTTTTCACCTGTATCATCGCTGAGTCTCTTCTTCATTTCGTTACCATTTCGTAATATATTGTGTAGGTATTCAGATTATTATACAATATCTTGCCCCGGAATTCAACACTCCGGCGCCGACATCAGAATGGTTTAAGCATTATTAAGAAATGGGAAATAGAACGGCATGGCCCGGGAGCCATGCCGTTCTGATCATCGCTTTATTCAAGTTTTACCGCCCGGATCAGAAAGAGCGGCGTGGAGGCGAAGTTGAGCTTCTCCTCGTCCGACCATACGCGCTGCCAGATGCTCTCATCCGCTTCACAGCGCAGGCCGAGGTTTTCGAGCAGTTCCAGGTCCCAAGCGGGACGGCGGATGTCGGAGAGAGGCAGGCGGCGGGCAATATCGTCCATCACGTCGAAGTTCTCCCCCACGTTCTGGTCCCAGACGCCCTGCTCCGCGGAATTCTGGCGGTCGCGCTCGTAAGCTTCCTGCGCAGACGCGTCGAACAGGAAGGCGTACCAGTTGGCGTCGAAGTTCAGCAGCAGGCCCCCGGACTTCAGGACGTGCGCCCATTCGGCGTACGCCCGGTCGGGATGAGGCAAATTCCAGGTCAGGTTGCGGCTGACGACAAGATCGAAGCTGCCGTCGGGAAAGGTCAGTTCCTCGGCGTTCATCTCCAGAAAGCGGATCTTGTCGGCGAGTGGGCCGGCATTTTCCTTTGCTTCCCGGAGCATGGCGGGCGTCAGGTCGACAGCCGTGACGGTAAATCCCAGCTCGCACAGGAGGATGGCGAAGAAGCCCGGGCCGGTGCCGATCTCCAGCACGCACAGATCCTTCGGCTCCCTTTCTGGAAACTGCCGCATGATTTCCTCCCGCAGACAATCCTTCCATTTCCGGCGCTGCACGGTGGAAAGTTCCAGTTGGTTCACTTCCGAATAGCCGGGAGCGCGGCCGGTCCAGTAATTCAGGTTTTCCTCAAGGATCGTATCTGGGCACACCGTAGCTCACCATCGGGCCTTTCTCAATGATATTCAGAGAAGCGCACTGATACAGAAGTACGCCGTCCTCCGGGGCGACTTCCGTAAAAAGGCTGCGGCCAAAATAATCGCGGATCTCCCCGAGCTTTTCGCCCTTCCGGAACCAGTCGCCCGGTTTTCTTTCGGGATACCAGCAGCCAGTGCAGGGCGCGTCGTCGTTGTATTCGGAGAGCTCCTGTTTGGGAAACGACATCCACTCCCCTTCCAGAACGCTGAGGCAGCGCAGGATGTTGCGTACGTCAGCCTTGTCAGCCTCGATCTCCTCCCGGCTGAAGAGGCTCAGCTGCCCACGCTCGATGAGCACGCTGGGGACGCCGTGGATGGAGGCCAGGTTATACGCGCCGCCTGTGCGGCAGCGGGAGCGTACCACAAACTTTGTGTTCACGCAGGAGACCATCTTTTTTGCCGTCTCTTCCGCGGGCGTTTCGCCGAGATAGTAGCAGAAGGGCACGAGCGTCTCATACCCGTCACCACAGTGGAGGTCGATGTAAGCGTCGACGTTTTTTACGAACACCTCGAAAAGCATGTATGCCAGCCGGTCCGCCTCGCTTCCCTCCCGGTCGCCGGGGAAGACACGGTTGAGATTTTTTCCGTCCTCAAACACGCGGGACATGGTGCGGTTTTCAAACCCGGAGCGATTGGCAAGCGGGACGATGATCACATTGCCGTGCAGCTGCGTGACCTCCAGTTCGTTGGAAAGCTCGATAGCCGCCTGAATGCCCACATACTCCGCATTGTGGATGCCGGCCGTGATCAGCACCGTCGGCCCCGGCTTCTCGCCGCAGAGCAGCACGTGGGGAACGTGCAGTTCGGTCCCTTCCACATGGATATGATCTTTGACTGTCTTGCCCGGGGTCAGTTCATGCCCGGCAATGGTTCTGATTTCCATAGCAGCCTCCAGGATCTTTTCAAATAAAGTAGCATGTACCACCTTCTCCCACAAGCCCCCCGGGGGGATGGGCAGTGCAGATCAGGAAAAGTCGCGGAATCTCCGGGTTTTTTGGCTGGCAGCCTGTATCCCCCCTGGGGGCTTCCGAAAGAACGCGGGGCGGAATATAATACATGCCATGTTTAGAGGAGCGGAAAAAGACCGAAAGCTCCAAAGAGAGGAAACTGCAAATGGAACTGATCAAGCATCGCGTCACCCACTACTGGTCCCACCGGGCGGAAGCTTTTGAGACCCAGCGGCTGCGCGAATTCGACAGTGAGAAACGGGAGAGGTGGCTCGCTGAATTTCAGAAGTATATGCCGCAGGGACGGCCCCTGCGCATCCTGGATATCGGAACAGGCACGGGTTTTTTTGCCTGCCTGCTCGCGGCGGAAGGACATGCAGTGACCGGCATCGACCTGACGCCGGATATGATCGAACATGCCGAGCATATGGCGTCTGTTCTCGGCGTGGAAGCCGACTTTCATATCATGGATGCGGAAGCGCCGGAGTTCCCGCCGGAGAGCTTCGACGTGCTGGTGACCCGCAACCTGACCTGGACCCTGCCCCACGTTGACAAAGCCTACCGCGAATGGTACAAGCTCCTGAATGCCGGCGGCGTACTCATCAATTTTGACGCGGATTATTATACCGCACTGGAAAATGAAGAAGAGGTCGAGCTCCCGGAGAATCATGCCCATAAACTGGTGCCGGACTACATGAAAGAAGAAAACGACGCCATCACCATGGAGGTCGGGGCTTATCAGCAGCCAAGGCCTCAGTGGGACGTGCAGCTTCTGGCAGATGCCGGCTTCGAGGTCATTACGGTGGACATGGGCGTATATAAGCGCATCTACGCCGAGATCGACGAGTTTTACAATCCCACTCCGATTTTTACCATCGCTGCTTTTAAGTGATTTTTGAAAAAACTCGATATTTATATCCCCCCGGGGGGCTTACGATGCGTTTTGCATGAGACTATAATAGTTTCCACAACCCCATGAAATCAAAAAAAGGGAGGAAACGAGATGAAAAACACGAGAAAGATCCTTGCACTTTTGCTTGCGCTGTGCATGATTCTGGCGTTTACTGCCTGCGGACAGAAGGCAGCAGAGCAGGCCCAGGCCCCCGCTTCAGAACCCGCTGCAGCTTCCGAGCCTGCTGCAACCGCTGCACCGGAGCAGCCGGCAGCGCCTAAGCATCTGAACATGGCAGTAAGCTTTGCTTATCCCAGCCTGGATGCCCATAAAGATTACTACGGCTGGTACACTTCTATCTACGGTATAACCGAGACGCTATTCAAGGTGGGCGACGACCTGTCCGTCAATCCTCTGCTCGCGAAAGGCAACAGCGTCAGCGAAGACGGCAAGACCTGGACGATCGAGCTCGCAGACGCAACCTTCTCCAATGGCACACCTGTCACGGCCGACATGGTCAAACGCAACTTTGAACGTCTCGCTGAGGTCAACGATCGTTATGCCTATCTCAATGACTTCACCTTTACCGCTGATGGCGACAAGATCTTGTTGATCACGACTCCGGATATCTATCCCACCATGCTCAGCGATCTGACTTCGCCCGAGTTTGCCGTCATGGATCTGGACGGCACGACCGACTTCGACAATGCTCCCGTCGGAACCGGTCCCTTTGTGGTCAAATCCTTCGTGCCCGAAGGCAATGTAGAAGTCGTCAAAAACGAGGTCTACTGGAACGGCGATGTAAAGCTTGACGGTGTGACTTTCTTCTACCTGCAGGACGACGACTCCAAGCTCATGGCCATGCAGTCCGGCGAGATCGACTGCTACACCAGCGTTTCCGCTGCGGCCAAGGAGATCTACGAGTCTGATCCCGCAAGCTATAATCTTACTGTCATCCCCGCGACCCGCCTGCAGTTCTACGTGCTTAACAAGAACACCCTGACCGATAATGTGCGCGCAGCTATCAACCAGACGGTGGACTGCGAAGGCATCGCCGCCTATCTGGGTACGGTATCTGCCGCTGTAGGTCCGTTTGGTGCATCCGCACCTTACGGCCAGGTGACGAAGCCCGCTCCCGACCCTGCCGCGGCCAAAGTCCTGTTGGAGGCGGATGGCTATACGCTCAACGCCGACGGCTATTATGAAAAGGACGGCAAGGTGCTCGAGCTGAATGTCTGCTACTATGCCGCCCGTCAGCTTGACGCCATCGGTGTCCTGATGCAGGATCAGCTGAAGAACGTCGGTATCAAAGTGAACTTCACCGTTCAGGAAGATCCTGACGCCGACGGTGTGGGCTATGCGAAGACCGGCGATTACGACGTCGCCCTCTACTGCATGATCGCTGACAAGGCCGGTGACCCCTATTACGCCATCAACGCGCTGTACCGTCAGGACAGCAAGTGGGCCAAGGGCGGATTCCCGACCGATGAGAGCGAGGAGCTTATCAACCAACTCCAGTATGAGACGGATGTTACCCAGCGCGCCGCCCTGGCTAATCAGATCGTTCAGATGAGCATCGACGACAATGCCTTCGGTTATGTCGGCCTGTTCAATAAGGTCTCTGTCGCCAAGCCCGGCGTCACCGGCTTTGCGGAGAACTGCCCGCTCGACTATTACGGCGTAAGCGCGGAAACCGATATTGCCTGACATTTATACCCTGAAACAATGATCCGATGGGGTCGGTAGCTGCCGGCCCCATCCCTTGCTATCTTCTTCGGAAAGGAGGAAGCTGACAGATGGCGAAATACATAGGCAGACGGCTGATCCACCTGGTCGGGATCATGATCGCTGTCAGTTTCCTCACCTTTCTGCTGATGTATCTCTCCCCGGGCGATGCAGCGTCAAAAAAGCTCAATGCCCAGGGCATAGCCGTTTCGGAGGAAATCATTGAAAAAACGCGGGAGAGCATGGGACTGAACCGGCCTTTCCTGGTACAGTACGGCGATTGGGCGCTCCATGCACTGCGGGGCGATCTGGGTGAGTCCTACAAAGACGGTTTTCCCGTAGCAGGAAAGCTCGCCAAAGGACTGCGCTACACTTCAATCCTTGCGGTTTCAAGCCTTGCGCTGGCCTTCGTGGTCGCGCTGCCGCTGAGCATCCTCACGGCGCTGAAAAAGGACTCTCTACTTGACGACATCACCCGCCTGTTCAGCTTTGTCGGCAATTCCCTGCCGAACTTCCTGATTTCGGTGCTGCTGATGTACTTCCTGTGTGTAAAAGCGCACCTGCTGCCTCTGATCGCGAACGAGAGCGTGAAGGGGCTGATCATGCCCTGTCTGGCACTCTCCATCCCCATCTGCGGACGTTTCATCCGCCAGTTCCGTGCGGAGTTTCTTGAGCAACTGAGCAAACCTTACGTCTCCGGCGCCATGCTGCGCGGTGTCAAGCAGCGCTATATCCTCAAAAGCGTGCTGCATAACTCCTGGATCTCTATCCTGACCATTGTCGGCCTCTCGATCGGAACGCTCTTCGGCGGCAGCGTAGTCATTGAGACCATCTTCCGCTGGCCGGGCCTTGGCAAACTGGCCATGGACGCGATCACCAACCGCGACTACCCGGTGATTCAGGGCTTCGTTCTCTTCACGTCCACGGTCTATGTGGTCATCAACCTTCTCATCGATATCTGCTACAGCTGGATCGATCCGCGGCTGCGGAAGATGGGAGGCGGCAAATGAAAAAACGTGTGAAAACCGCTTCTCATCTGCGGCGGCGGCTGATCGTGTTTCTGGTACTGGCGGGCATCCTTGTGCTCATTAGCTTGATCGCGCCGCTCCTGTGTCCGAACGATCCCTATGCCACATCCTCCGCAGACATGAACCGCGCACCCTGCGCGCAGTTCCCCTTCGGCACAGACCGCTACGGTCGGTGCATCTGTTCGCGCGTGCTGATGGGAGCGCGGACTTCCATCTTCTCTGCCGTGGCTCTTGTTGGCATGACTTTTTTTGTCGGCACAGTGCTTGGCCTGCTGGCCGGCTGGTACGGCGGCATCGTGGATACCATCGTCATGCGCCTGGCGGACATCATGCTTGCATTCCCGCAGATGGTGCTTGCGATCGCGGTGGCAGGCATTCTCGGCGGCGGCATGGGTAACGCCATGCTGGCCATGGGCATCACCGGCTGGACGCTTTACGCACGCCTGGCCCGCGCCCAGGTGCTGGCCCTGAAAGAAGAACCATACGTCCACGCAGCACGGCTCTCCGGCTCCAGTGCCTGGACGATCATGATAAAAACGCTGCTGCCCAACATTCTGGGACCGATGCTCGTCACCGCCGCCACACAGATCGGCGTGATGATGATCGGCATCGCCGGCCTCTCATTCCTCGGTATCGGCGTTGCTGAGCCACAGGCGGAATGGGGCAGCATGATCAACGGCTCCCGCGCCTACCTGCAGTTGGCGCCCTGGGCAGTGCTGGCGCCCGCTGTTGCCACGATCATCACTGTGATGATCTTCAACTACCTGGGCGACTGCGTGCGTGACGCGCTTGATGTGGGGGTGGAATCATGAGCGGTGATCTTCTCTCCGTCCGAAACCTCACGGTCGGATACGGCGATCATCCCGCCGCGGCAGACGTATCCTTTACGCTGCAGCGCGGTGAGATCCTCTGTCTGGTCGGTGAGAGCGGCTGCGGTAAGAGCACGGTACTCAAAGCGCTGATGGCTGCTCCGGAGGTCCGGCTGATGTCCGGAGCGATCACACTGGACGGCATCATCCTTTCCGATCTCCCCGTCAAAGAACGCCGCAAGCTGTGCTGCGACAGGATGGGCATCGTCTTCCAGACCCCGGAAGCGACCTTCAACCCGATCCGAAGCTATCGCAAACAATTCATTGAAACGCTCAAAAGCCACGGAAAATACGATCCGAAATCCTTTGAAGAACAGGTGGAAGCAGCCTTCGCCAAGGTGGAACTGAACGACTGGAAGCGCGTACTGAACGAGTGCCCCTTCGCCCTCAGCGGCGGCATGAACCAGCGCGTAGCGCTTGCGCTTGCCCTGCTGCTGGAGCAGGAGATCCTGCTGTGCGACGAACCGACCAGTGCGCTCGATGCCACGATCCAGCTGCAGGTTGCCAAAGAGCTTCAGCGCCTGCGCGACACAGGAAGTGTCACGCAGATCATTGTGACCCACAACCTCGCGCTGGCTCATTTTCTGGCAGATCATATCGGCGTTATGTACGCCGGCCGTTTGGTTGAGTTTGGCAGAGCCTGCGATGTGCTGTGCAGTCCTCGCCACCCGTATACAAGAAGCCTGATGGCTGCCATCCCCCGCCTCGACGGCGAGATGCCTGTCGGTCTGCCGGGCAGTCCGCCGATGACCGGGCCGTCGGAGAATGGCTGCGAGTTCCATGACCGCTGTCCTCTTGCCTCTTCGAGCTGCGCCTGCCGAGAGTATGCAATGAAATCTGTCGGGGACGATCATTATGCCTCCTGCGCTGAAGAAAAGGAGGTGTCAGCATGACCGTTCTGGAAGGAAAAGGCCTCAGTAAGTGCTACCGCAACGCGGACATAGTCATAGAAGCGCTGCGCGGCGTGGATTTTCGCCTTGAAAACGGCGAGATCCTGGGGATAGCCGGCGAAAGCGGCAGCGGCAAAAGCACACTCCTGAAGTTGGTCGCCGGACTGGAACCGCCCACAGAGGGTACGATTCAGCTCCATGGCAAGGACCTCAGCTACCGCCGCACAAAAGAAGAATACCGGACGATGCAGATGATCTTTCAGAACGCGCCGTCCTCTTTCCATCCCCGCCGCACGATCGCTGATTCCATTGCAGAGACCGTCCACAGTCTGCGCGGGCGGGATGCCGCGGTGGACTATGCCGCCCTTGCCGATCTGGTGGGACTGCCTCCGGAACTGATGACACGTTATCCGCGCCAGCTCAGCGGCGGGCAGTGCCAGCGCATGGCGATCGCACGGGCGATGGCGGTACAGCCGGAGATCCTGCTGTGCGACGAGATTACCAGCGCACTGGACGTTTCCTCACAGGCGCAGATCCTGCGGCTGCTGGCGGACATCTGCCGCGAAAACCATACGTCAGCGATTTTTGTTTCGCACGATCTGGCAGTGATCAGCTGCCTGTGCGACCGCGTGATGATCATGCGCGGCGGAACACTCGTAGAGCAAGGAGATGTGGAGCAGATCATCCGCGATCCCAGGGAAGCATATACGCAAAAGCTGGTGGAATCGGTCCTCAAGATCTGAGGTTTTTTGAAAAAAGTTATGTATTTTTGAAAAAATATCCCCCCCAGGGGCTTCCGCGCAGCCGATCTTTTTGTTATGCTGTGCACAGATCAGATGCTTGAGCAGCTGCCTCCCGGATCTCCCTCTATCCGTGTGTCTCTAACACCTCTCCGACACAGAGGCAGCTGAAAAATCTCTCTCACTTTATTACAAGCCTCCGAGCTGGTCCCTCGGGGGCTTGTAATATTGTTCTGTTCTTTTCATATTTCCTGCGATATAATCTCTTCAGAGAACCCGGAAGGATGCGGAGGGATCTGCATGGATTATACCCATCATTATTATTCGCCGCTCGGCGGCATCACGCTGGCAAGCGACGGTGAGGCAATCGTCGGCCTGTGGTTTGACGGGCAGAAATATTATGCCGACACGCTGGATAACGAACACATGGAAAAGGCTCTTCCGGTCTTCAAAGAAACAGACCGTTGGCTGGACATTTACTTCAGCGGAAAACAGCCGGATTTCACCCCAAAGCTGAACATGCGCGGGACTGCGTTCCGCAAAGCGGTGTGGAACATCCTGCTCACCATCCCCTATGGGCAGACAATGACCTACGGGCAGATCGCAGAAATCGTTGCAAAGCAGATGGGATTTGATCGGATGTCGGCGCAGGCGGTCGGCGGTGCGGTAGGGCACAATCCCGTCTCACTGATCATCCCCTGCCATCGTGTCGTTGGTTCCAGCGGGAACCTGACAGGGTATGCCGGCGGCATTAACAAAAAGATCCGCCTCCTCCAGATGGAGCAGGCGGACATGAGCGGATTGTTCGCTCCGTAAAACAGGATAGTCAGGACCTCCGGCATGGCCGGAGGTCCTGACTTGTTTTCAAAGTTTGGAGCGGATGAGGGCACCGAGGCGCTGCATACCGACGTTGATCTTCTCCGGCGTCACATTGCCGTAGCTGATGCGCATGCAGTTCTTCCCTTCCCCGGTATTGCCCGCGAAGAAGCCCGCTCCGGCCACATAGGCCACCTTGTAGTCAGCGGCTTCCTTCAGAAGCTCGGTGGTGTCGATGCCGCCGGGCAGCTCCACCCAGGTGAACAAGCCACCATCAGGGAAGACCCATTTGGTGTCTTCCGGCATGTACTTCTCCAGCGCCGCCATCATGGCGTCCCGCCGCTCCTTGTGCACAACGCAGAGCTTTTTCAGGTGCTCGTCGAAATAGCCGCGTGAGAAAAACTCGGCGCACAGAATCTGCGGCAGCATGGACGTGTGGGAGTTGGTGGCTGTCTTGGCGTCCATCAGTTTTTCGATGATCCTATGCTCCGCATAGACATAACCGAGGCGGCTGCCGGGTGAGAAGACCTTGGAGAGACTGCCGGCGTGCACGGTGTGCCCGGTCCGGTCGAAGGCCTTGATGGGCTTGAGCTCCTTCCCGCTGTAGCGCAGGTCGCGGTAGGGATCGTCCTCCAGGATCAGCACGTCGTATTCACTTCCAAGCTCCGCAAGGCGCTGCCTGCGATCTTCCGGAAGCGTTTTGCCCGTAGGGTTCTGGAAAGTCGGGATCACATACACCATCTTGGGATGGAGCTCCCGGATCTTCTGTTCCACGTCCTCCGGCACAATGCCATGCTCATCGGTCAGGCAGCCGACGCACCGGGCCTGAAACATTTCGAAGATCTCCACGCAGTGGACAAATGTGGGCGATTCGCAGAGGATCACATCGCCGGGATCGATGAAGACCTGGCAGAGCAGATTCATTGTCTCGAGGCCGCCGTTCACGATCAGGATATCGTCGGCAGAGGCGGGAACACCTTTGGGCGCCAGCAGTTTTTCGGCAACGGCTTCCCTCAGCTGCTTCACGCCCTGGACGGGGCCGTACTGCAGTGCTTCCACACCGCGCGTCTCTCTTTTCAGTACCTCGTCGGCGATCACGCGCATCTGCTCGACAGGCAGTGCGTCAGAAGCGGGGGCTCCGCCGCCGAAGGAGATCGTCTCAGGGTCATTCATGGCGCCGAACAGGCCTCGGATGATGCCCGCCGACCCGGCCATATATTCCATTCTTTTTGCAAATTCCGGCATTTTTCTGCTCCTGTTTCAGAATTGTTTTTTTACTGAAAACACCCCCGGAGTTTCCTCCGGAGGTGTACCCGCTTATGCCGTGCCGGCCCAGTTATAACCTGCACAAAGTTGCAGGTGGGTCGCCTAAGTTCTGTTTCGCTGCTTCCAACATCCGGCTGAAAGCCGGGAGGCCTGCAATCCGCAGACTCAATTCGGCATCCCTTATAAGTGATGTGGGTTTAATGGGCCGTATGGTCCGAACGGACAAACACGCACACAGCAGGATCTGTTCGTTTACGGATCCCGGGAAACTTACTCTTCTTCGTCCTCTTCGTCTTCGTTGCCGAACAAGAAGATCATGAAGCGCTCGTATACGTCCTGCTCTTCCTCATCGTCCTCGATGACATCAAAGGCGTCCATGCCGTTCTCATCTTCCACGACCTGCAGGATAACCATGCCGAAATCCGGATCGTCCTCCGGGATGTCCGCCGGGAGGAAAGCGCCGTAGGTCTTGCCGTTGTAGTCGATGTAATCGAGCACTTCCAGCTCATACTCATTGCCTTCTTCATCCACGATCGTGATAAAATCGCTGCCGTAATCGTCGCTCATTGGTTCGCCTCCTTGCTTAGGATCATTGTTTCTTCTGTGTTCATTGTATCGCATCGTCAGGTATAAATCAACAGGGAAATGCCCTTCCCGACAAAACGGGAAGGGCACTGGGTTTTATCTCTGTTCGTTTACGTAGATGTTGGCTTTGCTCTGGATCAGGCGCATCACTTCCTCGATGCTCTTCTGCCCGGCAAAATACGCCTGTGCCTGTTCATAGACGATGTCATAGATGGCAGTGTCGTAGTTCGATACCTTGGTGCAGCTTTCGATGATGTTCATGACCTCGTCAGCCTGCTCCTGCGTCATGCTGTAGATGTAATGGACTTCGCCGTCCTCACTACCCCAGCCGCCGCGCGGCTCCTGGATCTTTTCACCGTTCTCGTCCAGCACGAAGTTGCCGTCGGCATCCTTTCTGTACAGGGGCGTCATCCACTCGTCCAGCCGCTTCTGAAACACCTTCTTATTGGTAGGGATATTGTAGGTGCTGCTCTGGCCTTCCTCGGTCAGGAACGTGCGGAGGAATTCCCACGCAGCCTCTTTGTCGGCACAGCTGCTGCTCATGCCATAGGCGTTGCCAAGCTGCATGCAGCTGCCTACGCCGGAGGATGTCGGCCAGCCGATGTAGGTCGACTTGCCGCCGAAGTTCATGTCGTTGTACAGCAGTGAATCCAGGCTGTAAAGGTAAGCTGATGTCAGCATCTGCTGGCCGGACTGGATGCGCTCCTCAGTGCTGGCGGTGACGGTTTCGTCGTCCCAGTTGACATCCGTCGGGAATGTGTTCACGAATTCCAGCAGCTGGCGGAACTCGTCGCACTCAAAGTTCACCTTACCGGTGGTCCAGTCGACAAAGGTGTCGAGGTTGGGATAGAGAACGTTGTTCAGCACGCTCTCTTTGGTGTACCAGAGTTCCATCGGCGTGCATCCTTCCGGCATGGATGCGAGCGCGGCGTAGTACTCATCGTAGGTCCAGCCCGGGGTGTCGCCCACCACGCTGGCCGCGCCGACCAGAGTCTCGACTGAGAACCCGTTTGTCACCTCATAGAGGCCGCCGTTCACTTCCATCGCTTTCAGCACATTGGTGAAGAAGTGGCCGCGGTCGAGGGTGGGATCAGCGTCGATATACGGATAAAGATCCTCCAGGAGTCCCTTTGCCGCCATCTGCTGGTACGGAAGCTGATTCAGATCCACCAGGTCGGGCACATTGCCGGCCATGATCTCGGTGGTCAGCTTTGTGAGGCCGGCCGAGTAGTCTTCTTCGGTGTTATATTCGGAATAATCCTTGATCAGGATGCGGACATTGTCGTGCGCGCGATTGAATTTCACGATCTTGTTGCTCAGATCCGGGTCGGCATAGATCTCTGCCAGCACCAGCTCCTGCTTCTGCGGCAGAGTGTCAGCCGGCACTTTGGTAAGCAGGAAGACCTGGTTGGAATAGCCTTCGCCGCTCTCGTCCTCTTCCCCGAGAAGACCGGCAATCGTTCCGTCTTCACGGATGTACAGCGATTCATTGCTGACACTGTTGCCGTTGATGTCGCACTCGATCCAGTTCAGCAGCTTTTCCGCCCTGGTCTCGCCGAGGGTCACACCGTACAGGTACAGGCCGCTGGTGTAGTAGAGATCGTAGTCGCCGCCGGCTCCGGTGGTGACGTCCCAGGCGTCGTTCGGCAGGGGGACGCCTTCGCCGATCTGTTTGGCAGCGGTATCGACCTTGTAGAATTCCATGCCGTTGTCGCCGTAAGCCAACGCGCCGAGGGTGCCGTCCTTCAGACGGATCAGGCGGTTGATGTAGTTGTCGCTGTTGATCACATAGGCGACGCTGCCGTCTGTCGCAAACGCCACGATGCCCTCGTCTCTGGTGGTGAGGATATTGCCGTTTTCATCCGTGACGACGCGCCAGAAAGAGAGATAGCTGTTCTCGGTGTCGTAATCCACCGGTGCGCGGGACAGCTCTTTGCCGTTCTGATCGTAGGTGACGATGGCATATTTCTCGCTGTAATTGTAGTAATTATACTGCTCTTCGGTTCCGTAGGCGGAGTCGGGGCCGTCGAACCAGCCGCAGTAGGTATCCTCCACGCCGACCAGCGTGCCGTCGTCCTGAAGGGTCACGCCGCTGAGATAGACAGAACCGCTGAAGTCCTTGTAGTTCCCGGTATTTTCGGGGGCCTTGCCCGGTTCGAACTCCGGCAGGCGTGTGGCTTTGCCGTCCCAGGTGACATAGTACAGCACGGTGTTGTAGATGTCGTACTGGCCTTCATATTCCTCGGTCTCGCCCTCGGGGATCTGCTTGCCGGCCTTTTCATAGCCGGTGGCATAAAACCCGTCGTCCGTAAACGCAACAGCGCTGAGCCCCCACTGGGCGTTCGTCTCCACCGGTTTGTATTCCGCCTTATAGGCATAACCCTCTGCCTTCACGGCATCGGCGGGATGCTCGACAGGCTGCTCGCTTTCCTTTTCCTTGCCGCAGGCTGCCAGCGCAAGGATCATCACAAGGCAGAGCAGCAGAGCCAGGATCCGTTTTGTCGTCTTATTCATCAATTGTCCAGAACCTCCATTGCAGGATGCGCAGGCATTCGGCTGCCTGCCGGCACATTGTACCACAGTTTGGAACCGCTGTCCTTTAATATTCCATTAAGTTTTCTTAAGTGATGTGAATTTCTGCGTGACTGCTTCCGGATTTGTGTTATACTGTTGAAGACAATGAAACCGATAAAGGATGTAAATGCCATGAACGATATTTCCCGAATCCTGATCGTCGATGACGATCCCGATATCCGCCGCGTGCTGCAGCTGCTGCTGAGCAAGGACTATTCCGTCGCCGAAGCCGCTGACGGCGAAGCCGCGCTCGCTTATCTGCGCGAGAACCCCGAGACCGATCTCGTGATCCTCGATGTGATGATGCCCGGCATGGACGGCATTGAGACCTGCACAAAGATGCGCGAGTTTGCCAACGTCCCCGTGCTGTTTCTCACAGCGCGCAGCGCCGAACAGGACCGCATCTCCGCATACCAGAGCGGCGGCGACGATTTCCTCTCCAAGCCGTTTTCACAGGCGGAGCTCATGGCCAAGGTAAGGTCGCTGCTGCGGCGGTACAAGCAGTATCTCGGCAAACCGAGCGTCTCCTACACCAACGGCAACCTGGAAGTGGACTTTGCCGCCCACGTGGTGAAAAACGCCGGCGAGCCCGTCCAGCTGACAGAGACGGAATATGCGATCCTGGAGTACCTGATCCGCAACCGCGGCACTACGGTCACCTCGCAGGATCTGTACGAAGCCGTCTGGAAGGAGAAGTTCCTGCCCAGTTCTGGCAACACGATCATGGTGCATATTCTGAACCTGCGCCGCAAGGTCGAAGAAGTCCCATCCACGCCGAAGATCATCCGGACGGTCTGGGGCAGAGGTTATCAGGTTGACTGAGCGCCGCTTCCGTCTGCCGCGGTCGCTCAGCGCGAAGACGCTTTACGCCGCGCTCCTGGCGCTGGTGTGTGCCGCACTGATGTATACGTTCGTAAATGCCGCGGGCATGTTTTTTGTCGACCGCTATTATATGAGCCCCGATGCCGTTGCTGAGCGCAATGCCGAGATCTACACGGAATTCAGCAGGTATGTGACGCTCAATGAGATCTCCGGGACCGACAGCGCCGCACTGGCGGCGTTCATGCAGGAAAACCGAGACGCTTCCATCGCCGTGTACACCCCGGAAGATCTCGGCATGACTGAGGCGGAGCTTGCCCGCGTAGAAAGCGGCGGCCTGCAGAGCATCGCGCCGCCCAAACGCTCCGGCGTCAGCGGAAGGCTCTATCCGCTCCGCTTCGCCGACGGGCTGTATTTCCTCTCCATCACCGACAATTCCCGCATTCGGGAAGACCTGCTGAATCAGGGCATCTCGCTGATCCTGGCCGTGGCGGTGCTGGTGGGCATTCTGTTCCTGTACACCAGCCGCCTCACACAGCGCGTCATCCTCCTCTCGCAGGAGACGGCCGAAGTCGGCGCCGGGGATCTGACTGCCCCCATCACGCTGCGCGGCGAGGACGAACTCTCCACGCTCGCCGAGGATATTGACGGAATGCGCAGTGCCATCATTGAGCGCATGGGCAACGAAAAGCGTGCCTGGGAAGCCAACAGCGAGCTGATCACGGCCATGAGCCACGATATCCGAACCCCGATGACGGCACTGATCGGATATCTGGAGCTGCTGAAAAACTATCCGGATCTCCCGGTGGAGGACCGGCGGCGATACCTCACCTCCGCCTACGGCAAGGCGCTGGACCTGAAGGATCTGACCGACGAGCTGTTCAAATACTTCCTCGTTTTCGGGCGTTCGGAACTGGAGCTCAGTATCGAGCTGTATGACGCGCATATGATGCTGATGCAGCTGCTGGGCGAAGCACAGTTCGACCTGATGGATAAAGGCTTCTCCGTGCAGCACTTCCCGTTTGAAGGGGAGGCTTCGATCCGGGTGGATGCGGCCTATCTCAAACGCGTTGTGGACAATCTGGTGTCCAACATCAAGAAATATGCTGATCCCGCAAGCCCCGTGGTGATGCTGGAGGAATGGCAGAACGGGATGCTGAATGTAACGTTCTCCAACACCGTGTCGCCATCGATCAGCCAGGCCGACAGCACCAAGATCGGCCTCAGGACCTGTGAGAAGATCCTGGACGCCATGGGCGGCAGCTTCTCCGTCACGCGCGACGGGACGCATTTCTCCGCCACGTTCTCCCTGCCCGCCGAAGAGGCGGAACCGATCGCATAAAAAACGGGCTGTAAAGTCCGGGAGAGGATCTCCTTCTCCTTTTCTTTACAGCCCTTTTTCTGTTTTTATGTCGTGCCGTTCAGTGGCCGCATCCACAGCCGCAGCCGCCATCGTCGGAGCCGCATCCACAGTCGCAGCCGCCCTCTTCGGAACCACAGCCGCCGCAGCTGCCGCAGCTGCCGCTGCAGCCGCAGTCGCCGGCGCCCGGATCGATGGGAAGCCTGCCGAGGAAGAGCAGGTCCGCCGCAGTATCGGCGTCGCCGGCATAGCCGGCGACCGGCACGATGCCCATGCTCAGCAGCATGGCTTTCGCTTCGCCGCCCATATTGCCGGACATGACGGCGTCGATCTGATTTTTCTTCATCAGCTCGGCCATCGCCTCATGGCCGTTGAGCGCGCTTGCATCCAATAGAGTCTTCGTGCATTTGTTCACATCGCCGTCGGCATATTCATAAACGGCAAACATATCACAGTGGCCGAAGTGTTCGTAGATCTCGCCGTCTTTATACGCGATCGCAATTTTAAGGCTCATCTGTTTTCTCCTTTACTCCAGGGGCAGTTCTTTTTCCAGATCATCGACGAGCGCGGCGATGTTCCCGCCCGGCACACTCTCCACTTCGCCCGCGTCCACCATTGTGGCGATGACCGGGTCGATCGGGAGCTTTGCGGTATGCGGGATCTGGAATTCCTTCGCCACTTCCTCCACCTTGCTCTCTCCGAAAATGGCATGCTGTTTGCCGCAGTCGGGGCAGGTGTAGTAGCTCATATTCTCCACGATGCCGAGCACGGGGATGTTCATGAGTCCGGCCATGTTCACGGCTTTGGATACGATCATGCCGACAAGGTCCTGCGGCGTCGTCACGATCACGACACCGTCGATCGGCAGCGACTGGAACACTGTGAGGGGAACGTCGCCCGTTCCGGGAGGCATGTCTACAAACATATAATCCACATTCGACCACAGAACGTCGGTCCAGAACTGCGTCACTGCGCCGGCGATCACGGGCCCGCGCCAGACGACCGGCTCGGTCTCGTTTTCGAGGATCAGGTTGATGGACATGATCTGCAGGCCGCTCGGTGTCGTGACCGGCAGCAGGTATTCATCCGTGCCGTAGGCATGCTGGGTGATGCCGAAGGACTTCGGGATCGAAGGCCCGGTAATGTCGGCGTCCAGAATGGCACAGTTGTGGCCGCGGCGCTGCATCTCGGAAGCCAGCATACTGGTGACCAGGCTCTTGCCGACGCCGCCCTTGCCGCTGACAACGGCGATCACTTTTTTGACAGAGGAGTACGGGTTCAGGCTCTTCAGGAAACTCTCCTGCTTCCGCTCTGCGCAGTTTTCACCGCAGGTGGAGCAGTCGTGTGTGCATTCGCTCATATATCTTTCATCCTTTCGGTAATTGTTAGCTTCCCCATTATAACAGAAAGTTGCGTTTCGTCAACTGCCCGCGGCATGGCTGTACTTATAAAAGAATTTATGATATAATAAGCGAACTGTCGCTTATTATTCTTTCAAGTCGTTTTTCTCGCCGCTGACGCGGCAACCAAAAAACATGACATTTATACCATAGACGCCCAGCGTCTATGGTATAAAAAGATTTTGTCTTTATCCGGAAAGGAGGTGTGCCCGTGGAAGGCAGCTTTACCAGCTATATGATGACCAGCTCCAAAGCCATTCTGATCATCCTCGCGTTTCTGATCCTGCTGCGCTGTGTGCGTTCCATGCTCCGGGAGAAGTTTGATCCGGAGACCTGGGCATACATCCGCTCCGGCCGCGAAAAGCTGCCCGTCAACCACTGGGAAGTGGTGATCGGCCGCTCCCGCAATGCCGACGTGCGCATCAACCGGCCGAATCTCAGCCCCGTCCATGCCGTCCTGCGCCGCTTTGATAACGGCGAGTGGCGTATTTTCGACGTGTTCGGCAACAAGGACGTGTGGATCAACGGCGCGGAAGTCGCCCGCAACGGCACACGTATCATCGATGGCGATGTGCTGAACTTCTCCGGCCTCACCTCCCGCTTTCAGGATCTGAGTCAGGAAAAGCGCGAAAAGCTGGAGACCTCCCGTGCCGGCGTCGGCCGCCGTTATTCCCCTGCGTTCACCCTTCTCATGTTAACAGTGTTCCAGGTGTTTCTCCTGCTGCAGCACTGTCTCTCTGCCGACCAGAAATATCTGGCCGATATCGCGCTGGGTTTTTTCAGCCTGATCGTGATGGAATGGAGCTGCTACAATGCCATGCGCGTTCTGGGCCGCGGCGGCTTTGAGGTGGAGACGCTCGCCTTTTTCCTCACCACGCTCGGCATGTCGGTAGCTGCGTCATCGACGCCGCAGGATATGTACAAGCAGATCCTGCTGACGCTGGCCGGCGTCGTCCTGTTTCTCATCAATGGCTGGTGGCTGCGTTCCCTGCGCCGCACTTCCGCCGCACGTTTCCCCATCGCCATCGCCGCGCTGGCGCTGCTGGCCGTGAACATCGTAGCCAGCGACGCGATTCTCGGTGCGCGGAACTGGCTGGAATTCGGCGGCTATTCGTTCCAGCCTTCGGAGATCGTAAAGGTAGCGTATGTCTACGTCGGCGCCGCCACGATGGATCACCTTTATCGGCGCGGAAACCTGTATGTGTTCATTTTCTTCTCGGCGATCTGCGTCTGTGCGCTCGCCCTGATCGGTGACTTCGGCACCGCGCTCGTCTTCTTCGTCAGCTTCCTTGTCATCTCATTCATGCGCTCCGGTTCGATCGCCACCGTCATGCTGGCAGTGACCGGTGCCGTGCTCGCCGGCTTCCTCGCCGTGAGCGCACGGCCGTACATCGCGCAGCGCTTTGCTTCGTGGGGCCATGTCTGGGAGGACATCTACGACACCGGCTACCAGCAGACGCGTGCCATGAGCGCCGCGGCGGCTGGCGGTCTGTTCGGCAAAGGGGCCGGCAACGGCTGGCTCCATCAGGTGTTTGCCGCCAACACCGACCTGGTGTTTGCCATGATCTGTGAGGAGATGGGGCTGATCCTCGCGGTGTTCATGATCTTTGCCCTGCTGATCCTCGCCTTTTTCGCAGTGCGGGAAGCGCGGCGCTGCCGCAGTGCCTACTACGCCATCACCGCCTGCGCCGCCATGAGCATCATGCTCGTACAGATGGGGCTGAACGTGTTCGGCTCCATGGATATCCTGCCGTTTACCGGCGTCACGTTTCCGTTTGTGTCGCGCGGCGGCTCGTCGCTGCTCTCCTGCTGGATGATGATGGCCTATCTGAAGGCTGCCGACAACCGCAAGGAGGCCAGCTTTGCCGTGCGTCCGGGCGACAAGTTCCGTACGCCCGACGCGCCGCAGGCGCTGAAAGAGCGCAGGGATGAATTCCTCTATGTTCCTGAGGAAGAAGAGGAGGACGACGAATGAAAAAAATGAATCGCCGCGCCTTCTCCGTTCTGCTGATCGCGCTGCTGATCCTTGGCGGACTCGGCTTTTATATCTACCGCTATGTGGAGCACGGAGAGTACTGGGCCAGCTATTTCTCGCGGCTCAACTCCTCGTCGACCGGCACGGTCGTCGACCGCAACGGCGAGCTGCTTGCCGCCTTCACGGCTAACGAGAACAAGTTTTCCGACAAATATGAGACCCGTGTCGCGAACTATCACGTGACCGGCGACTTCTGGGACCGTACCGGTTCCGGCATCCTCACCAATTTTGCCGGCCAGCTGCACGGGTTTGATCTCGTGAACGGCATGACGCAGACCCGCACCATAGAATTACAGCTCAATGTGGACGCAAAGCTCGACAACAAGGCATATGCCGAGCTTGCCGGGCGGAAAGGTGCGATCGGCGTAGTCAATTACCGGACCGGCGAACTGATCTGCATGGTTTCTTCCCCGTCGGTCGACCCGACCGACCCGGATCCGATCGCCGGCGAAGGCGCTTACATCAACCGTCTGATCTCCGCCTCCTTTGTGCCCGGCTCGGTATTCAAGCTGGTGACGGCAGCGGCCGCCATCGAAACGGTGCCCTCCATCTGGCAGCGCAGCTTCTGGTGCGAGGGCTCGGAAGAGATCGCCGGTGTGGAGATCACCTGCCCTTATGAGCACTACACTATGGATTTTGCGGGCGCGCTGGCCAATTCCTGCAACATCTCCTTTGCCAAGATCGCTATTTCGGTCGGGCAGGAGAACATGATCAAATACGTGCGGAAGTACGGCTTCCTCGATCCCCACTCGCTGGACGGGATCCCGACGGCGGCCGGTACCTATCCGCTGGAGTTCGTGGGCGATCCGGAGACGGGCTGGTCGGGCATCGGCCAGTCGACAGACCTGATCTGCCCCTATTCGCTGCTGCGGTACGTCTCGGCCATTGCCAACGACGGCATCATCGTTGAACCCAAGCTCATCAACGACGGCAAGCCGGCGGAAAAATCCTTCATGATCGAGCCGGAAACCGCGAAGACCATGCAGCAGCTGATGCGCAACAACGTGGTTTCCAACTACGGCGACGGCTCCTTCCCCGGTCTGACCGTCTGCGGCAAAACCGGCACGGCCGAGGTCGGTGACGGGACCACGCACGCCTGGTTCACCGGGTTCCTGCTCGATGAAGAGCACCCCTATGCCTTTGTTGTGTTCGTGGAAGGCGGCGGCGGCGGACGCTCCGTCGCAATGCCGATCGCGAACGCCGTGCTGCAGGAGGCGGTGAGAGAACGCTATGATTGATATTACCGTTTCCAATCTTGTAAAATCCTTTGAGATCGGCAATCCCGTTCTCGACGGGCTTTCCTTCTCCGTCGAAAGCGGCGAGCGCGTTGCCATCCTCGGGCCGAACGGATGCGGAAAAACAACGCTGTTTCGTATTCTGACCGGCGCGCTGGACTATGACGAAGGCCAGGTCTCCGTGGCCCCGGGCAAGCGGATCGGCCTCATTTCGCAGATCCCCGTGTTTCCCGAGGGCTGGACCGCCGAGGACGTGCTGCGCCACGCGTTCCGCGACGTGGAAGCGGTCCACGCGAAAATGGAAGCGGTCGCCCGTCAGATGGAGACCGACGATTCCCCTGACCTCCTGCGGGAGTACGACCGGCTCGCTGCGGAATATGAGCGGCGCGGCGGCTATGAGGCAGATGTGAAGCTGAATCGTATCGCCAACGGCCTTCAGATCGGGCCCGCCATGCGCGCACAGAGCTTTGTCAGCCTTTCCGGCGGTGAACAGACCCGCCTGAACCTCGCCCGCCTGATCCTCGAGGACACCGAGATCCTCCTTTTAGACGAGCCCACCAACCATCTGGATCTGCACGCCGTGGAATGGCTGGAAGATTATCTCCTGCAGTTCAAGGGAACGGTGCTTGCCATCAGTCACGACCGCTGGTTCCTGGACGTGGTGGCGCAGCGCTGCATCGAGATCACGAGCGGCAAAGCCGAGTTTTACAGCGGCAATTACAGCTTTTTTGTGGAAGAGCGGCAGCGCCGGTTCGCGGAACGGATGAAGCAGTACGAGAAAGATCAGGCCAAGATCGAGCAGCTCACCCGCGCCGCCGAGCAGATGCATCTGTGGGCGTTCATGGGCAACGACAAGCTGCACAAGCGCGCCTTTTCCATGGAAAAGCGCATTGAGAAGCTCTCCCGCACCGAAAAGCCGCAGGAGCAGAAGAAGCTCTCGGTTAAATTCAAATCGCGGGATTTCTCCGGCGACGAGGTGATCGTGGCGGAGGGACTCTGCAAGCGATACGGCGAGAAGCAGCTGTTTAGTGACCTCTCCTTTCTTGTGGAAGGGCAGGAACGCATTGCCATCATCGGCGACAACGGGAGCGGCAAATCCACCCTTGTCAGGATCATCATGGGCGAAGAGCCGCCTGACAGCGGTTTTTTGACCCAGGGACCCTCGGTCCGCTCCGCCTGTCTGCCGCAGATCGTGCGGTTCCAGCGGGACGACCGCACCGCCTACGACACCATGCTCTATGAATGCCGCTGCGAACCGCAGCAGGCTCGCGCTCGGCTGGCTGCCTTCGGCTTCCGCGGAGAGGACGTGTTCAAAACCGTCGGCACGCTCTCCGGCGGCGAGCGGTCACGGCTGAAGATGTGCATGCTGATGGGCAGCGAGATCAATCTTCTGATCCTTGACGAGCCGACCAACCATCTGGACATCGCGAGCCGCGAGTGGATGGAGGACGCGCTCTCCGATTACAACGAGGCGCTGCTCTTCGTCTCTCACGACCGCTATTTTATCGAGCGGTTCGCTACCCGCATCTGGGCCTTCGAGCCGGATGGTGTCGTCGATTTCCGTGGCGGCTATACGGAATACCAGGACTGGCGGCAGCGTCAGAGCGTCTTTTCCGATATCGCAAAAAAGCAGGAAAAGCAGAAAAAGCCGTCGTCTCCTCCCCGCCCTGTCAACGCTGAAAAGCAGCTGCAGCGGTTGGAGAAGGAGATCGTCCGGCTGGAACGGTCCATTGCGGAACTGGAACGCGAAGCGGAACAGTTTGCCTCGGATTACCAGAAGCTGATGGAACTGGACGAGCAGAAGGAAGCGCTGAACGCAGAGCTTCTGGAGAAATACGAACAGTGGGAGGTGCTCAGTGAAACCTAACCAAAAACCGGCCCTGTTGTCCGCCGCAGGACTCACAACGCTCGGTCTGTTTCTGCGTTTCGCCCTGCGCGGCGTCGTTTACCTGGGCTACGCCTGCATTTTCATTGCGTTCCTGATCATCTGCTTTCTGTACTTCCCTGTCATTCTGCGCCGCATCGTGGTGGTGTTCACGATCCTCGGCCTTCTGTGGTTTGCCTTTCTGGAAGTGCAGATCATCCGCGACGCCCGCACCGACCCTGATCCGGAACGGCCGTATCTGCTGGTGCTCGGCGCCGCAGTCTACGGAACGGTCCCCTCAAAAACGCTGGCCAACCGCGTCTACCCGGCCGCGGATTATCTGGAGCAGTATCCCGACAGCATGGTGATCGTGAGCGGCGGGCAGGGCCCGGGCGAAGACATCACCGAAGCCGAATGCATGGCGCGGATGCTGGAAGACCGCGGCATCGACCCCGCGCGGATCCTGCTGGAAAAGCAGGCCGTCTCCACGGACGAGAACATCCGCTTTGCGGCGGACATCATCCGCGCCCGCGGTGATGATCCGGACGGAAACCTGGCCATCATCTCCTCTTCCTATCACCTCTGCCGTGCCAAACGCCTCGCCCTGAACGCGGGCATCCATGCCTGCGGTGTGGCCGGCTGGCCCGGCAATCCCTTTGTGATGCTGAACTACTTTATCCGCGAGGCTTTCGGCCTCACCCATCTGATGGTCTTTGGCTACTGATCCCATTTATAGAGTAACAGGGCTCTCCCTTTCAGGAGAGCCCTGTTTTTCTGTTTTTTCTGTGCGGTGTTTATTTGATCCCCGAAAGATCGAATTCAGCGAGCCACTTCGGTATCCGGTCTTTTGTAAGGCATTTCAGAAAACTTCACAGGTATTTTCCTTTCTCGTTTCGCCGTCGTAGATACCGAAGCACTGCACAAAATCTCCGTTTGGAAGGTGTGCGTAGGCTTCCGCCATGCTGTAACGGTTTGATGCCACAAAGTTCTTCTGCGGCTCGGTGACTTCGAGGTCGTACAGATCGTCAAAGTTGTCCGGATTCACCTTTTCGAGGTGAACGTTTTTATTATTTAATTCAAAAACGTGTTCCACTTTTCTTTCCCAAAATCCTTTTTGAAAATCAAATTCTCTGTTAATTCAGCTTTCTGCAGGTGAGATCGTCGTACATCACACATCCTTCGCCGAAAGTCAGCTTAAGCAAGCCGCCCTTGCGGCCGAACTCGTTTTCCCCGATGGGATAGAGGCGGAAGGTCATATCATCCCCGTCATCATCTATGGCGTTGGCGTGAAGCTCACCGTCCTTCATAAAGATCTCGTCGATAATGAGCTCACTGTCCTCGGGATGCTCGTACTTGCCGCAGAAGCTTTCCCACTTCGACTTATCAGGGCTTTTAAGTGCGATATCCTCGATGGAGGCGATGGGCTCCGGCTCCTTGTCCCTTGCGATCGCTCCCATGCCGTCCCAGTAGCCCAAATATGCTCTGATGTCTCTGTAATCCCGGTTGCTGAGGATCACAAGCACCCTGTCCGCATCGATGAATCGCTCAAACCAGGTAGCGACGCCCGGCATGCCGCCGCTGTGACTGACAACAAGGCCAAGCTCTTCGTCGCGGCCGACGCCCCAGCCGAAGCCGTAGCCCAGCCCGTCGTCCTTGTCGTAGACGGCGTCCTCGCCGTTGTTGAGTTTACCGGGAGTGTACATGATCTGCTGTTCTTCCTTCGTCAGCACTTTGCCCTCGTGCAGCGCCCTGTCCCAGCGGAGCATATCGAAGATGTTGGTGTACACGTAGTCGTCGCCGTTCAGGCCGTCAAAGGCGACCACGTCGCCGTCCTCGTTGGAGTCAATATCTGCAATCCATTTACCACCCTCGAACACCGTCGCTCGGGCATAATTCTCAAACGGAACACCGTCCCTGCGGATATGGC
>JAEEGH010002890.1_pt1 | contig 45693 bp, 32 predicted proteins | sample 9134181 | NCBI WGS metagenome assembly JAEEGH01 (sample SAMN16246544, study PRJNA631951) | gut metagenome | biome: gut microbiome; feature: rumen; material: DP-attached | host: Bos | place: Iran: Karaj | collected 2018-10
TCACATCGCGCAAAGGGGCGGGCAACGACGCCTTTTTCCGCGGCAACCGCAAGTCGCCGTGGTATGTGGTGGCATACGGCATGATAGGGGCTTCGCTTTCGGGCGTTACCTTTATGTCGGTGCCGGGTGGCGTGCAGGGCGGCGCGTGGACCTATATGCCGCTGGTGTTCGGTTATGTGCTCGGCTACGCGGCAATAGCTCTTGTGTTGCTGCCGTTGTATTACAAACTCAACCTCACCTCCATTTACACCTATCTAGAAGTGCGGTTTGGCAAGGCGAGCGAAAAAACGGGCTCCCTGTTTTTCATACTCTCGCGACTGCTGGGCTCGGCACTGCGTATGTATCTGGTGGTGTTTGTGTTGTATGAGTTCGTGTTCAGCGCGTGGGGCATTCCGTTCTGGGTGCCTGCCGTGGTGTTTATAGCCATAATACTGCTCTACACTTTCCGTGGAGGCATAAAAACCGTGGTGTGGACCGACACGCTGCAGACCACTTTCCTGCTTTTGGCGGCAATAGCCACCGTGGTGGCCATACTCAAAAACCTCGACATGGGCATGGGCGATCTGCTGAGCAACGCCTCCGAAAAAGGCTACACTCGCATGTTCGAAACAGACCCCTCCGCCCCTAAGTTTTATATCAAACAGATTCTTTCGGGAATGTTCATCACCATCACGATGACAGGCTTGGACCAGGATATGATGCAGAAAAACCTCACATGCAAAAGCCTGCGCGACGCACAGAAAAATGTAATGACGAGCAGTCTGCTGTTCATCGTGGTGAACATCTTGTTCCTCTGCCTTGGCGCCGCCCTGCTTACCTATGCCTCGCAAACGGGTTTCGAATTACCTGTCGATGCCGCCGGAAATGTGGTGCCCGATAAGATTTTCCCGTCGGTGGCCTTCAATCTCAGCGGTTTCACTGCGGTGATGTTCGTACTCGGAATGGTGGCCGCGGGTTATTCCAGTGCCGACGGTACTTTGACCGCACTCACAACCACGTTCTGCTACGATTTTCTCGGCTTTGGCAAGGCTGATTCCGACAAAAAACGCAACGAGCTGAAAATCCGCCGTTTGGTGCATGTAGTGTTTGCCTTGTTGTACCTGTTGGTAATTATCGCCTTCAGGCCGTTCCACACGCAGTCACTGATAGATACGTTGTTCGACGTGGCGGGCTTCACCTACGGCCCGTTGCTTGGACTTTTCTGTTTCGGCCTTTTCACCAAACGCCGTACCCGCGACGCTTGGGTGCCCGTGGTGGCAGTGCTCTCGCCGATAATTTGTTACATACTCAAACTGAATTCCGAAGATTGGTTCTGGGGATATAAGTTCGGTTTTGAAATATTGATTATCAATGGCTTGATAACGTTCCTCGGACTTCTGGCTATGTCAAAAAAAGATAACACATATAATAATATATGAATACAAAGAGCATACTTTTTCCGTTTTTGGTGGCTTTGCTGATTGTCAGCGGATGCTCATATAAAGTAACCCAAGTGAAGGGTCGCCCGTCGCAAGACCTCAAAGGCGGTATTTTCTATTCTTTGCCCAAGACGAAAATACGTGTCGCTGTTACTTTCGAATACACCAACTTCGAGCTTGCGCCCTATTCCGACTATGCTGAAAAATATCTCGGCATAGAAGTCGACGACTCCCGTGCTTGGAATATCGCTGAAGTGGATATCTCCGCCGTGGCGGAACCCGACCCCGACTATTTCTATTACGTCGAGCCGCGCAATTCCGACATCTCCGTGCAAGTGTCACCAAAAGGGCTGCTCAAATCGGTAAACAGTAGCTACTCCGAGATAGGCACTGCCGACGATTATCAGGTGGAGCAGGTGGAGAAGCTGAACATCGCCGAATTCCTTTATTCTACAGCCAACTACAATATCTACGAGCAGGTGGACACCGTTTACACACGCAGTGGCGATTCCGGCAACGAAGAGAGTGTGGCGTATGTCCGCTCGGCGGTGTCTAAAAACGACGAACAGCGCGCCGAGGAGGTGGCAAAGCAGATTTCCGAAATCCAGCAGAAGAAAATGGAGATACTCTACGGCGAGTACGAATCGTCGTACAACGAAAGCGCCCTAAATTTCGTCTATTCGTCGCTCGACCGCGAGGAAAAACGTCTGTTGCAGCTCTTTACCGGATCCAAGACGAAAACCACCAAGGTGTTTTACGTCGAACCCGAAGTGTCCAAAGTTGTTGTCGACGACCAGATTGTTGAACTGTTCCGTTTCTCGCCGCAAAAAGGCATAGTGGACAGCACCGATGAAGAGGCGATACCGGTTTACTGCAACCTCACTATCGAGAACAGCCTTAGAGCCGTTTCGCGCTACGCCAAAGGAAAACCCTCCAAATCGTCGGGAGCCCGCAAGAAATCTTCGAAAAACAGCTCGTCGGCATTCAAATACCGCATACCCGAAGTGGTACGTGTCAGTTTCATCACCCCTTCGTTCACCAAGCAGAAGACTGTAAAAGTGTCGCAGTACGGCACCGTGGTGGAATTGCCGGCACGCAAGGTGGAAGCGGTGTTCGACTCCAAAACGGGTGAACTGCAGTATCTCAGAAAACTTTAGAAAAACACTTCGACGATGGGATTTTATCTGACAGTTTTGGGAAGCGGCGCTTCGATGCCTACCGGCCACCGTTCGTGTTCGGGGCAGGTGGTTAATGTCGAAGGTTTTAAGATTCTTATCGACGCCGGTGAGGGGGTGCAGAACCAGATCCGTAGGTCGCATGTAAAAATGCAGTCCATAGGCACCATACTCATCTCGCATCTTCACGGCGACCATTTCTTCGGACTGCCCGGACTTATATCCTCCATGCACCTGTGCGGCCGCACCGAGCCCCTCGACATTTACGCTCCCAAAGGCTTGGACGAAGTGATCGACGCCATTTTCCGCGTAAGCGACACCCAACTCAATTTCCAACTCACAATCCACACCCTTGCTCCCGAAACGCCACAGACAATTTTCGAAAACTCCAAGTGCCGCATCACCTCTTTCCCCATCTACCATTCCATCGAGACATACGGTTTTGTCATTGCCGAACAGCCCAAGAACTCGCTCTCGCTCAAACGCGACGTCTGCAAGAAATACACGCTCGCCAACGATGACCTGCTTCGCGTAAAACAGGGAGCCGACCTTACCTTGCCCGACGGCACCGTTGTGCCCAACTCGCAGCTCACACAGCCGCCCAAGCCTATCCGTCGCTACGCCTATTGCTGCGACACCACATACAACGAAAACCTCATCCCGGCCATCAAAGGCGTGGACCTGCTCTGCTTCGACTGCACCTTTGACTCCAAGAATACCGAGCTGGCGCTCAGCAAAGGGCACGGCACCACCGTGCAGGCCGCAACGCTGGCCAAACAGGCCGAAGTGTCGCAGCTCCTGCTCACGCACTTCTCCGCTCGTTTCAAAGATATCACCCCTCTGCTCGACGAGGCACAGGCCATTTTCCCCAATACCATCGCCGCCACCGACCTCGCCGTGATAGATTTGCAGAATCTCGCACAGTCGAACGACTGAGACATTTTTTTCCCTTCTTTTAGGTGTCAAAAATGCATTTTCGCATATCACAGAAAATGTTTTTGCGTAATATTTTTGTTTTGCAACCGACTAAACCAATGTGGTTTAGCAAAAATAATTGATAATCCCGATTAAAAATCGTATTTTTGCACGATTAAAAAGTTTGATGTTATGGTAAAACGATTTTTTTCATTCATTGCAATTGCAGCTTTCGCTTTGCAGTTGAACGCACAAATCAGCTATGGCGGAAAACCGCGCATCGAAACCGAACCCACTCTGGGCAAAGTGCAGGTGCCGTTTGCCAACCTTGAGAAAATCGACAATGCCAAATACATTGCCGAAGATATGGAGATAGACGGCAAAGGACATCCCTACCGTCTCAGCGTGATGCAGGAGGTGAACCTCTCCAACAAAACCGATGGCGTTACCACCCGCCTGCCTAACGGCGATATGGTGTGGCGACTGGGTATCAGGACCGAAGGTGCCGAGCATACGTTCCCCATTTTCAGCAAGTACGACATTCCCGAGGGTGCCGAGTTGTTCATCTACACCCCTGATAAGGACCTCGTTCTCGGCAGTTTCAACATTGAAAATACCGAGGAAAATGGCGGTTTCTACTCGCAGGCACTCCCGGGCGACGAATTTATTATAGAATACTACGAACCTGCCGAAGTGGCCGGACAGGGCACTCTGGAAATATCGCAGGTGGCGCACGGCTACAAAGGATTCCTCGATTTCCGCAATAAGAAACGAGATAAAATTCTAGACAACGAGTCCGGTAGTTGCCAGATAAATGTGGCATGCTCCGTAGGCTCAAACTGGGCAGACCAGAAACGCTCCGTGGTGCTTATGTATATGACTTATGCCGGTTACGGCTATATGTGTACAGGTGCTATGATAAACAACACTCGAAACGAGAAAAACAATTATATGCTTTCGGCAAACCACTGCATCAGCGATTTTAGAAACCTTACCAGTGTAACATTCACTTTCTATTTTAATGCGCAGACAAGCACCTGCTCCGGTTCTGTAGGACAACGTAACCAGTCACTTACCGGTGCCACAAAACTTGCCAATTATTCTAACTCGGACTTCCTTCTTATGAAGATAAACAGCAACATACCATCCTCATACAATGTCTATTGTGCAGGTTGGACCCGAAGCACCTCGTCCCTCGTAGGATGCTGCATCCACCATCCAAATGGCGATTGGAAAAAAATATCCATTCCTAATAGTGTGCAGGCAATAAGCCAATCGGGTTATACTAATTTCTGGTATGTGAAATGGAAAACAGGGACTTCAAACCAAGGATGTGTAGAGGGCGGTTCGTCCGGTTCGCCGCTGTTCAACGCCAACAAACTGATAATAGGTCAGCTCCAAGGCGGTAAGAGCGACTGTGCCTATATTAATGACGCATCAAACATGTACGATATGTACGGTCGTTTCGACAAGTCGTGGACAGGCGGAGGCACAAACACCACACGTCTAAGCAACTGGCTTGCCCCCAACAACAGTGGTGCCACCTCTGTTTCTGGAATGAATTACAACTCATTGGGGATAGAAACGCCCGAACCCGAAGACCGTTCCATTTCAGTTTATCCAAACCCGTCGAGAGGCTTGTTTAATGTAGAAGTCCCAGAACTTGGAGTGGCCACCTACACCGTTTACGATATGATGGGACGTCAGGTGCTGCAAGCAAGAACCGTCCTATCAACGCAGGTGCACAAGATTAATCTCTCTGGCCTTCACAACGGAGCCTACCGCTTGGAAATCGACGTGAATGACCACCGATACGTGAAACCAATATTGATAAACAAATAAATACAGATTGTTATGGACTTAATGTCAAAAATCAAAGCATCTGCCAAAGCTGCCGGCAAATGCATCGTATTGCCCGAAGGCAACGAGGAACGTACACTCAAAGCAGCAGACATCATCCTTGAAGAAGGTCTTGCAAAACTGATACTCCTCGGCAACGAGGCTGACATCAAAAAGCTGGCCGCCGAATGGGGACTTAAAAACATCGACAAAGCCACCATCATCGACCCGCTGAACAACCCCAAGAAGGAATTTTACGCACAGATGCTGTGCGAAATACGCAAAAGCAAAGGCATGCAGATGCCCGAAGCCCTGAAACTGGTGGAAGACCCCCTGTACCTCGGCACACTGCTTATCAAAAACAAGGAAGCCGACGGCGAAGTGGCAGGTGCCCGCAACGCTACCGGTGACGTGCTGCGTCCCGCTTTCCAGATAGTTAAGACCCTCCCCGGCATCAGTGTCGTTTCCGGTGCCTTCATCATGGTGTTCAAAGACAAGAAATGGGGTGACGACGGTATCATGGTATTCGCCGACTGCGCAGCCGACCCCAACACCGACGAAAACAAACTGGCCCAGATAGCCGTTGTTACAGCCCAGACAGCCAAGAACATCGCCGGCATCGACCCGCGTATCGCTATGCTGAGCTTCTCCACTAAAGGCTCCGCCAAACACGAACTCGTCGACAAAGTGGTCAACGCCACACGCATTGCCAAGGAGATGAACCCCGACCTCGTTATCGACGGCGACCTCCAGGCCGACGCAGCCATCGTTCCCAAGGTTGGCGCCTCCAAAGCCCCCGGCAGCCCCGTGGCAGGCAAGGCCAACGTGCTTGTGTTCCCCTCGTTGGAAGTGGGCAACATCGCCTACAAGCTCGTTCAGCGTTTCGCCGAAGCCGAGGCCATAGGACCCATCATGCAGGGTATGGCAGCCCCCATCAACGACCTCTCGCGCGGATGCTCCGTAGAAGATATCGTAAATGTTGTGGCCATCACAGCTACACAAGCCTCAGGCAAATAAAACACATAGCAACAGAAGGGCCAAAAGCCCTTCTTTGCTTTTTGTCGGACCAATACTATTTACTATGCATAAATGGAAAACACTGATAATTCTATTATTCATAATCCCTTTATTTGGAGCAGCTAACGCTCAGGATATGGTAAACCAGCGGCATATAGCCACCCGTTACCATAACAAGTTCGTGAACCGCAAAACCTCCAGCGGCGAACGTTTCACACAAAAGAAATATACAGCGGCACACAAAAATATGCGACTGGGCACATACGTGCTTGTCGTGGACACAGTGACCAAAAAATGGGTGGTCGTGAAAGTGAACGACCGCTGCGTGGGCTCCAATGTGATCGACCTTGCCGGAATAGCCGCCGAACGCATAGGACTAACAAAACGCAAAGGAGTGGCCCGGGTGCTGGTGTCATCGTTGGGCGAAGGAGGCGAGGCCCTGTGGCAGCGGCAGGACTCCATGCCGAACGAATACTCCGACAGCATCTTGTCGATAATACAATCGTTCTCGAAATTGCCCACACCGCCACCGGTGGCCGAGAATGATAATAACACAGCGTCGGCAACCCAAACACAAACCAAAACCAATACAGTAGCCAAAAATACTGCAAAAGCAAAAGAAAAGACACCCCCCCAGAAACAAACTCCGGCGAAAATCATCATCTCCAACATAGAAAGCACCGACGTGGCCGAGGACATCCTCGACGAGATGAACCCCTCAATTTCGCGCAACGCAAAAATAGTGAACAATACCGATAGTCTGAGGATAGAAATAATACTAAACAACGACATTGACAAGTTTACCACGCACTTCATAGCCAAACATCCGAAATATCAGGTAACTATAGAAAATGATGGCGAAAAATAATGTACTGAAAATCAAATAGTTGAAAAAAATATAAAAAATATTCGCGAAATAATTAGGTGGATTGCGTAAAAAATGGTATCTTTGCAGGTTGTATTTTATACGTAAAAACGCAATTTATAACAGAATAAAGCTGTTTATATGATTGATAATGAAAACTTTGTAAATTATAAATAGGCATAACCATGAAAATCGGATTAATCAAAAAAGTATCAGTTTTTGTGTTGATAACGGCATTTTCGTGCGTTGGTTATGCCCAACAACAAGCCCAGTTCTCGCAATATATGTTCAACAGGCTGTCCTACAACCCGGCATACGCTGGTAGCGTGGGTTCAATCTGTTTTTCAGGCTTATACCGTAACCAGTGGTTGGGCTTGGAACTGACCTCTCCCGGAGGCGACATAGCACCGGGCGCAACACCTCAAAACATACTGTTCTCCTTCGATATGCCCGTCAACTTCCTGCATGGCGGCATTGGACTCTCCGTACTTACCAACAAACTCGGTTTCTACAGCGCCATCAACATCGGCCTCGACTACGCCTACCGTTTCTTTACCCCTCGCGGAAGCCTTGCAATCGGTGTTGAAGCCAACCTCTCCAGTGGCAATCTGGACTATGCCAATCTGGTAGGTTACAGCGCTCTTACGGGCGACGTCACCAATCCCGTGGACCGTGATCAGGACCCCGACCCCGTTCTCTCTTCGCGTAAAACAGAATCCGATATGATTTTCGACGCCGCAGTAGGCGTTTACTACACTGAACCCGGACATCTCTATTTAGGCCTGTCGGCCAAAAACCTTCTCGGAGCCGAGAGCGCCGTGCTCAACTACAAAAACGCCCGTTCCATCTATGGTTTCGCTGGATATGACTACGAATTCTACGACAAGAGCTATCACTTGCTGCCCTCGCTGCTTATAAAAACCGCCGACTTCTCCACCATGCAGCTCGATGTTTCGTGCCTGCTTCTGTATCAGAACACCTTCTGGCTCGGTGCAAGCTACCGTATTCAGGATGCTGTGTCGATACTCGCCGGCGTAAATTGGAAAAACTTCAGAATAGGTATGGCATATGATATCACAACTTCCAAACTGGGTACATATAAATCGGCACGCAGTAAAGGAACGTTGGAGCTCTATCTCAAATACTGCTTCAAGATTATACCCAAGAAAGCAATACCTTCAAGCTACATCAACTCAATTTATTTTATGTAAACACGTAACCTTACATAAAAAACGACGTAAAACGCACATTAAACACATTAGAATATAAAAACAGTTATGAACATAAAAAACTTTAAAGATATGAAAAGGTTGTTTTTATTGCTCGGTGGAGCCGCATTGCTTTGGAGCTGCGGCTCAAGCAGCAAAGGCGAACTGACAGGCGTTACAGACCGTCCCGTTTTCGAGGATATGGACCTTGCCGGTATGATCTTTGTTGAACAAGGAAACTTCATTATGGGAGGAGGTAACCAAGACAATATATATGGTGTAACCACCCCCGAACGTACCGTTCAGGTAGTTTCGTTCTTCATGGACGAGACAGAAATCACCAACAACGAGTACCGCCAGTTTGTTTACTATGTGAGAGACTCCATAGCACGCAGACTCCTCGGCGAAGCCGGTGTTGAAGGTTATCTTATCGAAGAAGACCAGTATGGCGAACCCATCGAACCCGCACTGCTCGACAACAGAACAAGAATCAACTGGGACGAACAGGAATCGCGCGAAGCACTTGAACCCATGTACCTCGCCGAGAAAGACCGTTTCTACCGCAAAAGAGACATAGACCCCGCCAAACTCAACTATGAGTATTATTGGATAGACTACCAGGCTGCTTCCAAGAAAGAGAAAGAAGGCGTGTCCAACAAAGGCGAGCTCAAAGGCTCTATGTTTGCCAACCGTCCGAAAGGTCTCAACAACAGAAGTCAGTTTATAAAGAAAGAAGTGGTTAATGTGTACCCCGACACCCTCTGCTGGATGCACGACTACACATATTCGAACAACGAGGACTTCACACGTCAGTATTTCACCTCGCCCGCATACGACAACTATCCTGTTGTTGGTGTTAGCTGGGTACAGGCCAAAGCATTCTGCGTGTGGCGTTCGCAATACCTCAACAACCACCTTGCCAACATCGGCTACGCACAGATGTGCGACTTCCGTCTGCCCAGCGAGGCTGAATGGGAATGGGCTGCTCGTGGCGGTATGTCCAATATGTCGTATCCTTGGGGCGGTCCCTACATCCGCAACGGCAACGGCTGTTTCTTGGCTAACTACCAGCCCCTGCGCGGCGCCTTCGACGACGACGGCGGTGTGAAGACTCTTATGGTGGGCCACTACGCTCCTAACGACTTCGGTCTGTACGATATGTCCGGCAACGTAGCCGAATGGTGCGAAGACGCTTACTACGAATCCATGTACACTGTGGGTAACAACCTCGCAATGTCTTACCAGTACAACGCTAACGATGAAGACGACAAAGCTATGAAACGCAAAGTGGTCAGAGGCGGTTCGTGGAAAGACCAGAAATACTACATCCAGGTGCAGACCAGAACTTACGAATATCAGGATACAGCCAAATCGTACATCGGTTTCCGTTGCGTGCAGTCGTACCTCGGCCGTGTTAAAGGCGATAACCTGAAATCTGCATCCAATGTATATTAATAGAATATAAAAGAACAAAAACAATAAAAATAACACATAAAAAAACACACAAATTCTTTCACTATGAGCTTTATAGATAATTTAGTACGAAGCAAAGGATATAAATCCTTTATGGGTAAACTTTACGGCGTAGGTGCATCAGTCGTAATCGTGGGAGCTATGTTTAAGATCATGCACTGGCCCGGTGCCGACCTTATGATTGTGGTAGGTATGAGTACCGAGGCTATCATATTCTTCTTCTCAGCTTTCGAACCTCTGCACGTTGAATACGATTGGAGTCTGGTATATCCCGAACTGGCTGGCGTTAAAGAAGGCGAAGGCGAGGCAGGCGGACTGCAGATGCAACTCGATGAGGACGGCAACCCCGTACTTGACGAAAACGGCAACCCAGTAATGATACAGGCTGAACCGAGCCACGCCCACGGCGACGGAGCTCATATTGAAGGCGGTGGACTGAATATTCAAGGCGGTGGCACGTTGGTTATCAACCAAGATCCCGTTTCGCAGCAGCTTGACAAGATGCTCGACGAGGCAAAAATTGGTCCCGAACTTATCGAAAGTCTGGGTAAAGGCATGCAGAAACTTGCCGAAACCACCAACACTATCAGCGAAGCTACTTCGGTGGTAGCCGCCAACGAAAACCTCATGAAGAACATCGACGGCGCAGCCGAATCGGCCAACAGTCTTTCGGAAGCTTACCGTCGCACCGCAGAGAATGTCAGCGTGAATGCCGGCGTTTCCGAAGAATACCTCAAGAGCATTCAGGACGCCACCAGCGCTGTGGACAACCTTTCGTCCATCTACAGGGAGACAGCACAGAGCCTCTCCTCCGAAGACGTTTCTTACGCCGACGAGCTTAAGAAAATGGCTTCGAGCCTCTCCTCCATCAATGCAATGTATGAGATGCAGCTCCAGAATTCATCCACACAGCTGCAAGCCACAAAAGAAGTTCAAGATCGCATCCAAGATTTGGTTGTCAATTTCGCCAACTCAGCCGACGACGTGCTCCGCTACAAAGAACAAGTGGACGCTCTGTCGAGAAAAGTGGCCGAACTCAACCAAGTTTACGGCAATATGCTGGCCGCTATGCAGACCCGCATCTAATGCCGCATGAAGTCTTTTAATAAATAAAATTTACGTAAGTAAGGATATTTAAAATAAGGAAATAATATGGGTGCTACAAATTGCCCGGAGACCCCGCGGCAGAAGATGATAGGAATGATGTACCTGGTGTATCTGGCACTGTTGGCGCTGAACGTTTCGGCAATGCTGCTGAACAGCTTCGTTACGGTGTCCGACACCATGGACGCTTCCAACGCGAACATACAGACAAAAGTGGCTGACACATACAATAAATTTGAACAATTTGCTACCACAAACCCCGATAAAGTTGGTGAATTCTACGAAGTGGCCAAGGAAGTAAGAACCTATTCCGATGAGCTGCGCAATTTCGTGGACAGCATGAAATACGACTTTATTGGCCAACTGGAGAAAAAAGCCTCCGTCGACACTTCCGGCGACGGTAACAAAGTCTCCATCCCCCTTATGCAGGGCGACAAAGTGGATGTGAAAGTTGTTGAAAGAATAGTGAAAAAAGCCGGTGTGGGCTGGATGCTCCAATCCAGTGCCGACGCTGCAGCACAGAACCACTTCCTCGGAGGCGGCGAGTTCGACCCGTCGAACGAACAGCTCCGTTCCGTTATTATCAAAAAGAAAATAATGGAATATAAGGACAAAGTTACCAAAGCCGTGGCCAAGGTTAGCGACGACACTGTAAGCTTCCCCGGTCTTGAGGTGGAAGGCGAGGAATTTGCCCTCAACGTTCACGGCAAAAATATGAAAGGATGCTGGGAACGTCATACTTTCGAGAGCAACATTCCCATTGCCGACATTATTCTGCTCACACGTATCACTTCCGATGTGATGAATGCCGAGTTCGATATCGCCAACAACCTGTACAAGGCTGTGAACGCCGACGACTTCAAATTCGACAAGGTGGCTGCAAGGGTTATACCCAAGTCGACTTACATCATGCAGGGCTCGCAGTTCGAGGCCGACATCTTTGTGGCCGCTTATGATTCCAAAGCCCAGCTGAAAGCCGATGTGAACGGCACCAAACTGGTAAGCACCGACACTAACGGTTCTATCACTTGGAAAACCGGTTCGGGCGGTGAGGGCGTTCACAAATATCAAGGAAATGTATATGTGAAAGCCGCCAACGGCGAAGACGTGGCTTATCCATTCAGCGGTGAATACACTGTTGGAAAGCCTGCAGCCGTGGTTTCACTGACCAACATGAATATATTGTACGTCGGTGTTGAGAACCCCGTTTCGATTTCAGTTCCCGGTATCCCGGCAAAGGATATCTCGGCAACAATCTCGAGCGGCACAATTACTTCGGTGGGCGGAGGAAACTACAATGTGAAACTCTCGAAACTCGAAAGAGAGGTTACCATTGCCGTATCCGCAAAAATCGACAACCGCGTGCAACGTATGGGCGAATTCAAATACAAGACAAGAAAGATACCTTCGCCAGTGCTTAAGGTGGGTAACCTTTCGAGCAAGAAAGTTACCAAGGACGAGCTTTCGAACGCAGGCAAGATCAGGGCCACTTTCCCCGAAGACTTTGTGTTTAAAGTTCCGCCACTGACGGTGAGAGGCTACACCATTTCGGTGGGTGCCAACGACAAACCTATTTCGGGTAACACCATCAACGCCGAGGCACAGAGCATCATCAAACAGGCTCGTAAAGGCCAGCGTGTGATGATTACCGATGTGGAGGTACGACTGCCCGACGGACGTAGTGAAACACTGGAGACTGCTTTCCGTATAAAATAAGTAGATTACTAACCATAGGGAAACCTATCAAATATTGACAGAGATGAAAAAAATAGCCTTATTACTCGGAGTAAGCCTTTTATCGATGATGGCTTTATCGGTGAAAGCGCAGAACGTGGTTACTGCCCAGCAGGAAGAGGAGAACAATTTCGCCAATTTCTACGAGGCAACCACCAACACAGGCCGTAAAGCTGTTGATTTCGCGTTTGTCCGCGAAGCCGACGTCGCTTGGGAATGTGTGATCTGGAGAATAATCAATTTCAGAGAGAAATTCAACGAATTTTTCTACTATCCTACCAAAGAACAGGCCGACGCTAACGACGCACAAGGCAGAAAGAACCTTGCCATGACTATTTTGGAAGCCGTGGAAAGAGGCGATATTCAATGTTACGAAAGTGAGGATTTCAAGATTCCTATCGACTACGCCGCAATGCGTGCCAAAGGTGCTTCGATTCGTAAAGACCGTATAACTATCTACTGGACCGACCCCGAAACCGGTGAAGAGACCGATGAGGTGCAGGAAGAGAAAGATACCAACGTGGCCGTTGAAATCAGCGAGGACAACATCACCCAAATCAAGCTGAAAGAATACTGGTACCTGAACAAACAGGATGCCCGTCAGAACGTGCGTATCATCGGCCTGAGCCTGATGTATCCGAAACCCCTGCGTACCACTGCCGACGATGACGAAGGCGAAGCCGCTTTCCAACTCGTTGACATGGGCTGGATTCCTATGAATGACCCCAGAGTGCGCAACGTGCTTGTGAAACAACGCGCCTACGATGACTACAACGAGGTAACAGAGCGTTCGTACGACGACATCTTCATCACACGCTATTTTAGCAGCTATGTTGTGCGTGAGTCGAACCGCTACAACCGCTCTATAAGCGATTACCTGACTGGTGAAGACGCTCTTATCGCAAGCGAAGAAATAGAAAACCGCATCTTCAATCTGGAGATTGATATGTGGGAGTACTAATCGATATTTGTTGATTTTTTATGGTTAAAAAACGGAACAAAGAGACTTTGTTCCGTTTTTTTAATTCGATATACTTATGAAAGAACCTTTTAAACCCGGCACTATGCTTTACCCGCTGCCTGTGGTGATGGTGAGTTGCGGCACTATGGAGGGGGAAAAGAACATTATCACTGTGGCCTGGACGGGCACCATCAACTCCGACCCGCCGATGTGCTATATTTCGGTGCGTAAGTCGCGGCACTCGCACGCCATTATCTCGCAGACCAAGGAGTTTGTGATAAACCTCGTTACCGAAGATCTGGCCTTCGCCACCGACTGGTGCGGTGTGCGTTCGGGCAAGGATTTCGACAAGTTCAAGGAGATGAAACTGACTTCCGTGGCAGGACAGGTGGTGAAAGCTCCGCTGATAGAGGAATCGCCGCTGAGCTTGGAGTGCAAGGTGGTGGATGTGAAAGAGATGGGTAGCCACGATATGTTTATTGCCGAGGTTGTGGCAGTGGACGCCGAGAGCAGTCTGATAGACCGCAGCACGGGGCAGTTCCAGCTGAACCACGCCCATCCGGTGGCCTATTCGCACGGAAAATATTTCAAACTTGGCGAGAAATTGGGCTCTTTCGGGTATTCGGTAAACAAAAAAACGAGAAAAAAGTAGGGCAGAAGTTGGAAAATTGGAGATTTTTTGCTATTTTTGAACTTTGTTTCGCAACGTCGTTGTTGAAATAATATTTTGTAAAACAGATAATTAAATAAAGTATAAACATAAAAAAGTATTGATATATGTCAGGTCATAATAAGTGGTCGAAGATAAAGAGACAAAAAGGAGCTACCGACGCAAAGCGTTCGAAAGCGTTTTCGAGAATTTTGAAAGAAGTAACAGTGGCTGTTAAGGAAAGCGGTCCCGATCCCGACGGCAACCCCCGTCTCCGTCTGCTTATGCAGAACGCCAAAGGTGTGAACATGCCCAAGGATACGCTGATGCGTGCCATCACCAAGGCCAGCGACAAGGACTCCGCCGCGTTGCAGGAACTCACTTTCGAGTGCTACGCCCCCCACGGCATCGCCATTTTTATCGAATGCCTGACGGACAACAATATGCGTTCGGTTGCCAACGTGCGTTCCATTATGAACAAATTTGGCGGCACCCTCGGCACCAACGGCTCTCTGGGTTTCATTTTCGACCGCAAGGGTGTGTTCCAGATTAAACGTTCCGCCATTACCATGGATTTGGACGAGCTCGAGATGGAACTTATCGACGCCGGTTTGGAAGAGATGGAGAGCGACGACGAATACATTACCCTCTACACAGCTATGGAAGACTTCGGAGCCATGGTTAAGAAACTGGAAGATATGAAGATAGAGGTGGAGAGCGCCGAACTGCAGCGTATCCCCAACACTACCAAGACTATCGACGAGGAATCGATGCGCAAGGTGCTGAAAATTGTCGACCTTCTGGAAGAGGACGACGATGTGCAGGCCGTTTACCACGACATGGAAATCCCCGAAGATTTTGAAGAATAAAATTTGTTATTTTGTAGGACAGTAGATTGCCTCCGGCGACCTACTGTCTTTTTTTATCTTACATTATGGCTGACCCGAAACTGTATTTTGTGCCCACTCCGGTGGGGAACCTCTCGGATATGACATTCCGCGCTGTGGAGGTGCTTAAGAGTGTGGACCTGATTTTGGCCGAGGACACCCGCACCTCCAAGACCTTGTTGCAGCACTACGGCATTGACACTCCCATGCAGTCGAACCACAAATTCAACGAGCACCAGAAAGTGGGGCAGGTGATGGATATGCTGCGCAGCGGCCGCACTATTGCAGTGATTACCGACGCAGGCACGCCCGGCATTTCCGACCCGGGTTTTCTGCTGGCCCGCGAGTGCGCCAAAGAGGAGATTGAGATTGAGACGTTGCCCGGTGCCACGGCTTTTGTACCTGCCTTGGTGAACTCGGGACTGCCGTGCGACAAGTTCTTTTTCGAGGGGTTTCTGCCACAGAAGAAAGGTCGCCAGACGCGGCTGAACGAGCTGAAGGAGTGTCATTACACCGTCGTTCTGTACGAATCGCCGTTTCGTTTGGTGAAGACGCTGGAACAGCTGTGCGAGTTCTTCGGCGGCGAGCGTAGGGCAGCGGTGTCGCGGGAGATAAGCAAGGTTTACGAAGAGACGCGGCGCGGCACGCTGGCAGAGCTGGCGCAGTCGTTTGCCGAGACGGGCGTGAAGGGCGAGATTGTGATTGTGGTGGCGGGGAAGGAGTGAGGAGGTGAAGATGTGAAGGCGATAAGATGTGAAGGTGTGAAGGTGTGTGGTTGTTGTTAGGATTATTGTATTGATGAAATGACAAATCTTCAACGACAGAATTTAGAATATCATGGCGCTTGTATCATATTACAAACAAGCGACAACAATTTATATATCCATATTTCTGCGGATATAATTAGGAAAATATTATAATACTTTGCGGACTACAACAAGCAAAATTTTGCGTTTGGGGTTAATAAAAAAACTGCAGAAAAGGGTAAAGAAGCGAAAACTTCAATCAATAATGTGAGAAAGTGTGTCCGCAATCTTTGCAACGATAGCCCGTTTTGTTTCTTTCCGTAAAATAATAGACAAAAAGGATGATGGCCCAAACGCCTGGTATTAGAAAGAACACTTCTTTTCTAAGAATTATATAACTGACGATCGGCACTATTATAAAGAGAACGGTCATAACATATACTAAGATTGTAATCCATCGGGGTATTTTTACCTTAATGCCATATTCGAGATTTTCGCTACCGCATTTCGGGCACCACGTCATTGCAGAATCGGAATTGTTCTCAAATTGTTGCAAAAGTTCAGTGGCTTGGTCGTAATCGTCGGTAGAAACATATATTTTACTTGTTTGCCAGATACCTGTAGTGCCCAGGTACGAATCGGCATTGTTGCGCACTTCCTCAACAGTGCACTCGATTTCGTTTTGTTGCAAATACTCTGCCACAAGTGTGGCTTTGATCGCGTCACATTCGGTTAAAAGTGTGTATGACATAATATTCAGATTGTTTTTGTTAAAGTTCATTTATTGCTGTGAATAATGGCATATTTGATTTGCAAATTTACGCTTTTTCTATGAAAAATTCTATACTGTTGAAAAGATTTTGAGACAAAACATTGAAGCATTGTCAAGACACTCTTTCCAATGAAAAAATTCTTACTTCAATTCCCAACTCCGAACTAAATGAAAACATTTTCCTCGCTCACCACTACGCTCTCTATGGTATTAACCTTAGTGGGGACGAAGGGAGTCTTAACACGGATGTAGTTTTCGGTGAAGCCGAGCATAAAGCCGTCGTGCAGGTCGCTTTCCCACAGCACTTTGTGGGTGGTGCCGTAGTTTTCCTTGTAAAACTTGGCCTTTTTGCGGTCGGAGATGTCGTGCAGCACTTTGCTACGCTCGCGACGCACATTCACCGGCACCTTGCCCTCCATGGCTAGAGCCCTTGTACGGGGACGCTCGGAGTAGGTGAACACATGCAGGTACGAGATAGGCAGCGACTCGATGAAACGGCAGGCGTTTGCGAACTCCTCGTCGGTCTCGCCGTTGAAACCCACAATAACGTCGGCGGCGATGCAGGCGTCGGGCATCACGGACTTGATTTTCTGCAGCCGTGCGGCGTACAACTCGGTGGTGTAACGACGTTTCATCAGCTGCAACACGGTGTTGCTGCCCGCCTGCAAGGGTATGTGGAAATGTGGCAGAAACGCGCGTGACTGGGCAATGAAGTCTATCATCTCGTCGGTGAGCAGGTTAGGCTCGATGGACGAGATTCGGTAACGGCTCACCTCCTCCACATGGTCCAACTCCTTGATTAGCTGGAAGAAACTCTCTCCGTGCTGTTTGCCGAACTCACCGGTGTTGATACCCGTAAGCACTATCTCTTTCACTCCCGTAGCGGCTATCTGGCGCGCTTTGGCAACGGTCTCGGTCACGGTCTGACTGCGGCTCCGGCCGCGTGCGAAGGGTATCTCGCAGTAGGTGCAGAAATAGTCGCAGCCGTCCTGCACCTTGAAAAACGAGCGTGTGCGGTCGCCGATGGAGAAGGTGGCAACAAATTCATCGCCGTCGCCCATGGGCAGCACTGTCTTGGGCAGCGACTTGTCCTTGCCACAATTCAGCACATAGTCCGCCAGACGGTGTTTGTCGGCGTTGCCGAGGATAATGTCCACGCCCTCTATCTTGCTAATTTCCTGCGGGTTAACTTGCGAAAAACAGCCCACCACGGCAACAATGGCGTCGGGATTGGCGGCCACGGCCTGATGTATGGCGGTGCGGCATTTCTTTTCGGCAATGGAGGTGACGGTGCAGGTGTTGATGATATACACATCCGCAACGTCGCGGAAATCAACCACTTCGAAGCCACGTTCAACAAACTGGCGCACCATGTCCGAACTTTCGGAGAAGTTCAGCTTACAGCCTAAAGTATGTACCGCTACTCGTTTCATAAGTCATTATCTTTTAAAGCATTGGCGAAGGACGTTTGTCGGTTTTCTTGTCCCCCTTGTCCTGTTTTTGTGCCCGTTTCTCCACATCCTGCTGGTGCAGGCGTTCGGCATCCTTGTTGGTGTAAGTCTTGGCGGGCGTTTGGTTGGTTTTGTCTGGTTCTTTTTTTGTTACCGGGAGCATTTTCGGCGGGGTGACGCTCAGTCCGTCCACGCTCAACTGATTTAGTGTAACGTGGAAACAGTTGCGACGCTCGTATTTGACGTAACAGATTTTCTGGTCGCGCAGTTCGGCAAGGGCTTTGGCAAGGAATTCCTTCATCTCCCAGTCCGTAACATCGGGACCGGAAATTTTTACAAATTTATGGTACGATATATCTATCGTGGTGCCATGCCGGTGACAGGAGTTTTCCGTTGCCCAACGGTTACGACGAACAAGCTTGCTTACATCCTCCTCGGTACGCAAAACACTGGTTACTATTATCTTATATCTTGAATCGGGATATTTCTCCGCCAACACATCCTGAAAACACTTGCCGATGGTGTTGAGCATCACGCGGGCGGCGGGGACAAGGTACGGCACCGAATATTTCAGCTCCGAAATGGTGTAGTATTCGTTGTCCTGAAGTTTCACAAGACCGTATTTTTTGTAGTCCGACACACGGCTTGGCAGTTTTTGGATACCGTTGCGCATCGCCGCTTCGAGTTGGATGTCGTTCTCGTCGCAGAAAACGGCGGAATAGTGGTTTCGCACCAGCTGTGGGGGCTTATAGGTGGGCGAATGTGTGTAGCACACGGCGGTGGGGTTGGCAAGCAATGAATCTACTGATGTCTCGGGGTTTTCGACAGGTTGCCCCAGAGTTACGATGCCGTTTCGGAAAAGGAAATAGATGGCCACGGCGGAGAGCAGCAAGGCAATAAACAGCAGCCACACCACAGGGGACCTGCGGTGTGATTTCTTTTTCACCGGTATGTCGCGTGCCATCGCCATAGTCTCAAAAATTTAGGGGGTTGCCGTTGTGACAATCCCCCAAACTATTACAAACCAATCATTTTCGAAAGATTAATAGGCATAGCCGAACATCGACAGGTATGGTTTGAACATTGCCTCTATCTCGGCAGCTTTATCTGGGTCTTTCAGACGATTCAGGGCTATGTCCTGCAAAGCGGCCAGAATCTGTATGTCTGTCTCCATATCGTGGCGCACACCTTGGGCTTTCTCACCTTTGAACTGCGAGAAATAGGTAAGCTCCTGGTTGTAGTAATGGCAGATGTCGTCGAGATATTGTTTGGCCATAGCCGTGTCACCGACCTGTGAATACACATCGATGAAGAAAATGGTGAATCTGTCGCGCGGGAAGTTCTCCTTGGGGAAATATTTTTCCGAAAGGGCGAGCATATCTTTGGCCTTTGCCAGCTGCGACTCGTCGTTAATGGTGCGTATTATCTCCGATTTGCCGTCGGGATGTGTCAGACGTTGCGTCAGCACGCCTTTGTCGATGAAATCCTGAGCGAGCAACGCCCACTGCTGACGCTGTACAATGCCCATGTTCAGACTTACGGGATCCACATAAACGTCGGGGTTGTTGAGGTTGCCCCACTGCATTTCGCCCGATTTCTCGCCGTTCATATAGTAGTTGTAAGTCTCTTCGAGGTTCACCGTACGATTCGAATGGGTGGAGTAGGGAAGCACACGGAATACCATGCCTACCTGTTCGCAGTATTCGTTGATGAAAGGCACAACCTCTTTCAAGCTGTAGTCGGGGTTGAGCATACAAATCTCACGTTCGAACTTGTTGGTGCCGAAGATGTCGAGAACCATCAGTTCGTGGCGATAGAGTGCGTTTTTCTTTGTCTCCCAACGGATGTCGTCGGGGATGGTGTCGGCGCAAGCCTGTGTTATGATGCCGTTTTTGACCAAAGCGGGCTTGTCAAGGGTTATCTTGAAACGATTTGTCGGGATAACCAGAGCCTTTTCGCCTTGCTGTGTGTACTGTACAAACAAATCGGGGTTGTCGTTAACCAATTTCAACAGATCGGTTACTTCGAGATACTCCGTGGTGCGCGGCACCAGATAAACCACATCCTTGCCCAAGCCGTAGAACTCTTTGGAGAGCGTGAAGGGCAGTCTTTCCGATTCGTAAAGTGTGTTGAACAGCTGTTCCACATACCAGTGCATGCCGGCGAGGGTGTAGTTGAGGATACGCACGTCGGTGCGTGTACCCTCCACCTCCTGCGTGTACCATAGCGGGAAGGTGTCGTTGTCGCCGTAGGTGATGAGTATGCCGTTCTTGCCCACGCAGTTGAGGTAGTTGTTGGCGAAATCGCGGGCGGCGTATTTCTGTGAGCGGTCGTGGTCGTCCCAGTTCTCCTTGGCCATGATGCCGGGAACGAGGAACAACGTTGCCAAGAATACCACTATGGTGGACACCATGTGGTTGAGATTCAGTTTCTTCAGCCATTCGGCCAAAGCCATAACGCCGAGGCCTATCCATATCGCGAAAGCGTAGAACGACCCGGCATAGGCGTAGTCACGTTCACGGGGCTGACGCGGAGGCTGGTTAAGGTATATCACAATGGCCAAGCCGGTCATAAAGAACAGCAGGAACACTATAAACCAGTCTTTTCTGTTTTTCATAAAGTGGAACACAACACCACAGATGCCGAGCAACAACGGCAGGAAATAGTAGGTGTTGCGGGCTTTGTTGTTGGCCAGATGGTCGGGCATGTTTTTCTGCGGTCCCAAACGTGCCTCGTCGAGGAATCCGATACCCGAAATCCAGTTGCCGTTGATATAGTCGCGGGTGCCGTCGTCGTTGAAATAGTGGCCCTGTATGTCGTTCTGGCGGCCTACGAAATTCCACATAAAGTAGCGCCAGTACATATAATGCACCTGATAGCGGAAGAAATATTTGAGGTTCTCGCCCATGGTAGGCTTGCGGTTGCCCGGCGTTCCGGACCACCGTTTGTAATATTCCTGATGACGCAGACGTCCGTCCTGACTGTACATGCGCGGGAACACGCCGCAGTCGGCGTCGGCAAACTCGTATTCCATGCTCTTGGCGGCCTCAATATAGCGGTCTTTGCCGTTTTCGTCCTGACCTTTCACATATTTTGTATAACCCTCCTTGACACCGATGGGTTGGGCGGCTGTGAAATAGTTGCCGTAGAACAGCGGCGTGGAGCCGTACTGTTCACGTCCGAGGTAGGCGCGCAATGCCACGGCGTCCTTGGGGGCGTTCTCGTTGATAGGAGTGTTAGCGTTGGAACGAATCACCAGTATAAAGAATGTGGAATAACCCACAAGCAGGAACAGAATCGAGAGTATCACTGTGTTCCACACAGGTTTGTTCTTCTTGTAGGTGAACCAAATGCCGAAAACGATAAGTCCTACAAGGACAACGAAATAGAATATTGTACCCACGTTGAACGGGAATCCGAGGGTGTTGACGAAGAACACTTCGATAGCGCCGGCCCAGTTAACGATGTAAGGTATTATCAGGAAGAGTATCAGCGCCAGAAGCACCACGGAGATGATTCCCGAAAGGATGAAGCCTTTGACGGTAGTCTTTTCCCAACGTTTGAAATAATACACATACACTATAGCGGGTATGGCAAGGAGGTTCAGCAAGTGGACTCCAATGGCGGTGCCTATGAGGAACGAGATAAGTATCAGCCAACGGAGGGCGTGCGGCTGGTCTGCCTGCTCCTCCCATTTGAGCACAGCCCAGAACACCACAGCCGTGAAGAACGACGACATGGCGTAAACCTCGCCTTCGACAGCCGAGAACCAGAAAGTGTCGGAGAAACAGTAAGCCAAGGAACCTACGATACCGCTTGCGAACACGGCCCACACACGGCTGTCCTTGAGGGTTATCTCGCCGGGCTTGAGACCTGCTATTTTCTTACCAAACAGAGTGATGGTCCAGAATAGGAACATGATGCTGAGGCCACTGCATATGGCTGACATAGCGTTGATGGCGAAAGCGGGATTATTGGGCATCAGCATGGTGAACAGGCGGCCTATCACTTGGAATGTGGGTGCTCCTGGAGGGTGTCCCACTTGCAGTTTGTCCGCAGTTGCGATGTATTCGCCGCAGTCCCACCAGCTGGCGGTAGGTTCGGCGGTGAGCAGGTAAACGGCACAGGCTACTATGCCTATCACCCAGCCGATGATGTTGTTGACCAAATGGTATCTTTTCATTTATCAGTGTTTTTAGTTGTTAGCTTTTTACTGTCTTTGCGCCTTTTCGGACAATGCCGAGGGCAAAATTTGAAACTGCAAAGATACGAAAAAAAATCGAATTGGAGGAGCGGAACCTCTAAAAACACGAAAAAAACAAAAAAAACAGTTGCCGTGACTTGAAAATCAGTCATTAGTAGACTTGTGCTAATTGTAAGAGTTTTTTGTATCTAAATAATGTGAAATGTTGAAATCGATTTTTTCAGTAATCGGTAACTTAATATTGGGTAAGACTATATAATAAGAGTTTACAAACTGAACACCCAATAGAATGCAACAAAAATGTTTTTTCTCCGTTAAATATAAATTGTATGGTTGGAAAATCCAATCGTAAATGATTAATTTAAAAATAAAACAAAATGAAGATTTATAACAAAATGTTGGCCGAATGTCTCGGCACTTTCTGGTTAGTTCTTGGCGGTTGCGGAACCGCTTTGTTTGGAGGCGTTGGCTTCCTCGGCGTGGCAATAGCCTTTGGTCTCACCGTTATCGCGATGGCCTACGGCATTGGTCATGTGAGTGGTGCACACCTCAACCCCGCTGTTAGTTTCGGCGTTTTCGTTAACGGACGTATGTCCTTCAAAGACATGTTGCTGTACTGGGTGGCACAGATTGTAGGTGCTATCATAGCAGGAGCTGTACTGTTCTTCATTTGGACTTGTGTAAAAACAGAACCAACCGGTGTTTTTGCCGCCAATGGTTTCGGATCTGACTTCCAAGCCGCTGCAGGCGAGAACTACGCCGCTATCAGCTGCGGAGGCGCTTTCCTTGTTGAGGCACTGCTTACCTTCGTGTTCCTGATGGTGATTCTTGGCGCCACCGACGAACGTAGCAACACTAAAGCTGCTGGACTGGCTATTGGCCTCACCCTCACACTGATACACCTTGTAAGCATCCCGCTGACCAACACCAGCGTGAACCCCGCCCGTTCGCTCAGCCAGGCTATCTTCAGCTGTCACGAGAGCTGGTGTGCAATGTCGCAGGTATGGCTGTTTATTGTGGCACCCCTCGTAGGCGCCGCCGCCGCAGGTCTGTTCTATAAACTGGTTGCACCCAAAGCCAAAGAAGAATAGCAGAAATGCTTTTTAGAAATAATGACGGACATCTTTTGAAAGGTGTCCGTTTTTTTTGTTGCACTGTGAAAGATAAAGAGATTAGGCAGAAATAGACCAAAATGACAAATGGTAGGCTGAAATTTTTGTAATAGTTATTAAATCAACGTATTACAACTTTCAATAGCAACAAACAAAAACAGGCGGCTCGCAGAGCCGCCTGTTTTTTGAGTAAGTGTTGAGTATATTATTTGGCTTCGTCTTCCACTTTCTCGGGTTTCAGAGTTACGCTGACGTAGTTGTTGAGGTTGATGAATTTGTTGGCGAGGTTTTTGATGTCCTCGGGGGTAACTTTCTTCACCATAGCGTTGTAGTCGGTGATGTATTCATCGCGGCTTTCGCCATAGATGTAGCTGCCTTTGATCTGGCCCAGCCAGTAGCTGTTGTTCTGCACGCCTTTGTCGTGTTGAACAATCATCTGTTCCTGAACTTTGCCGAGGGTCTTGGCATCGGGACCTTTCTTCATATACTGTTTGAGAATGTTGATGCAGTCTTTCTCGATTTTCTGAGCTTTCTCGGGGTCGCACTGGATGAAGAACTGCCAAGCTACAGTGCCGTCGCCGGTGATGGAGGGGCTGCAACTGATGTTGGCGCTGGGGCTGTAGGCGTCACCGTTTTTCTCGCGAATGATTTCGAGGGTGGTGATGGCCAGAGCGTCGCTGAATTCCTGGATGGCTATACGGGTCTGGAGGTCGAGTTCGCTGTTGTCAACTTCCATCTGACCCGACAGGAGGAGCATGCCTTGTCTTTCGAAACCTTTGACGGCTTCGGAGTGCACGATGCCTTTGGCAAACTCGTTTTTACGGTCGATGGCGTAGTTTTTGGTAACGGCGGGGATAGTGGGCAGGTGGTTGAGGTAGTTGGCAATCATGGCCACGGCGCTGTCGCTTACATTACCCACGAAGAAGAACACTTGGTTGTTGGCGTAGGCGAAACGTTCTTTGTAGATTTGGTACATGCGGTCGAGGTCGAGGCTGCGCACCTGCTCCTCGGTGGGGTAGGGCATTATGCGCTTGCTGTTGGGATAAGCGGTTTTGATGTATTTGTCGATAAATACTACCTGCGGGTTTTCGCGGACGAATTTCAAGGCTTGCAAAGTGTTCTCTATTTCGCGGTCGTAGGCCTCTTTGTCCTTGCGGGGAGCGGTGTAGTAGAGGTTGATGAGCTGCAGTGTGGTTTCGAGGTCCTTGGGCGAGCAGTTGCCGGTGAAACCTTGTGTTGAGTTGTCGATGCTGGGGCTGATGGAGAGGTTCATACCTTTCAGTTTCTTGCTCAGCTGGGTTGAGCTGAAGTTGCCGATACCGCCTGCGTCGATGAAGTCGTCGGCATTGTCGGCTTGGAAGAAGTCGGCGTCGCCGTAGAGCGAGGTGCCGCCGAGGGAGTAGGATCCGATGAGGATTTCGTCGGCTTTGAGTTCGGTTTTCTTAACCACGAAACGCACGCCGTTGGGGCAGGTGTACTCGGTGTAGCCGAGGGTGCTGTTGCTGGCGGTCTGTATCGGGGTGACGGCGGCCACGGTCTCGTTGAACAGGGGCTCGCTGTTGAAGTTGTCAACCCAAGGCTCGGTCTGGATGTTCTTGTAGTTTTTCAGGATGGCGAGGACTTCCTTCTCGGTGGGAACGCCAACATCTTTCTTGTCGGGAGCGGTGAGGTAGTAAACGATGTTCTCTTCGGTAATCCAGCTCTTTACGAGGGCGTTACATTCCTCGAGGGTAACTTCGGGAACGAACTCCTTGGCATAACGGAATTCCTGACGGATGCCGGGGCAGGGGTCGTTGTCGAGGTAGTGGTTGGTGTATTCGTCGGCGAAGGAGTTGGTCTGGGTTTTGTTCTCCTCCTTGGCCATCTTGGTGTAGCGAGAGATAAGCTCTTCTTTCTGACGTTCGAGTTCGGCTTCGAGGAAACCGTGGTCTTCGATCTGTTTCATAACTTTCAGGAGCAGTTCGGTGGTCTCGACGATACGTCCGTCCTTGGGCATGGCGCCGGCTTCGAACACGTCTATCTCACGTCCGAGGAATCCGCTGTAGCCGCCGTTGGCCATCATCATGGGAGCGGTGGGTTTGTTGGTGATTTCGCTGAAACGTTCGTTGATCATCATTCCGGTGAGGCTGCGTACCAGCATTGTGCGGTAAGCTCCAACAGTGCCTTTAGGACCTTTTTTGTGTTTCCAGAATATCTCGAGGGTGGTGCTGGTGGCCTCCTTGTCGGTGGCAATAGCGATAAGGGGTTCCTTGTTGTCGGGGATTTCGTAGCTCTTGCGGGGCAGTTTGGGCTCTTTGCCGAGGAATTTATGGCTGCTGAACACGTCTTTCACCTTCTGTTCCATGGCTTTGTCGCCCTTGAGGCCGTTGTATTCGAAGTTGTCCATATCGCCAACGATAACGATGGCCTGCAGGTCGGGACGGTACCAGTCATTGAAGAAATCGACGATGCTCTGGCGTTTGAAGTTCATGATGACTTCTTCTTTACCGATGGGCAGACGTTCGGCATAGAGGGAGCCTTTCAGCATGATGGGCCAAGTTTTCTTGCGGAGACGGTCGCCGTGGCCTACGCCGCCGCGCCATTCTTCGTGGATAACGCCGCGTTCGCTCTCAATCTCTTTCTCGTCGAAGAGGATGTTGCCGGCCCAGCCGTCGAGGATTTCGATACCCATTTTCACCATTTCGGGGTTGTCGGCGGGCATGTTCACGTAGTACACCGTTTGGTCGAACGAGGTGTAGGCGTTGATGTCGCGGCCGAATTCCACACCGTTTTCCTGCAGTTTCTGGATCATGGTGTTGTGGGGATAACCCTTGATGCCGTTGAAGGCCATGTGCTCGCAGAAGTGGGCGAGACCCTGCTGGTCGTCGCGTTCCATGATGGAGCCGGCGTTCGACACCAGTCGGAACTGGATCATCTTTTCGGGTTTCTTGTTGTTACGGATGTAGTAAGTGAATCCGTTGTCGAGTTTGCCGTAACGCACTTTCTTGTCCAGGGGGACGGTGGCGTTGAGGTCGGTTTTCTTCTCTTTCGAGCCGCCGCCGAGGCCGCCAAGCTGTGCGAAAGAGGCGCCGCTGAAGACGAAAGTCAGCAGGAGGGCTAATAGAAATGTTTTTTTCATTGCGGTAAGTTTTTTATGTTTATACTGTTTATTTATTGTTTTCGTCGGAAAATTCGAGTATGTCGCCGGGCTGGCAGTCGAGCACTTTGCAGATGCTCTCGAGGGTGGAGAAACGGATGGCTTTGGCCTTGCCGGTTTTGAGTATGGAGAGGTTGGCGGGGGTAATGTCCACCTTCTCGGCGAGTTCGTTGAGCGACATCTTACGCCGGGCCATCATCACATCCAGATTTACCACTATTGCCATACCTTGCTGAGTGTTAGATTGTTAAGTCTTGGTCTTCTTGCATCTGTATGCCGATATGGAATATCTCGGCAATGAAAAGTATCACCAGTCCGAACATCAGGCGCACGAAATGCAGCGTGAAACCGGTGTTAGCCACAATGTCGGTGGATTCGAGGAAAGGTTTGATGTATTGCAGCTCGCAGTATTTTGCAAAATCGATGCACAACGACATCAGTATCAGCGCAATGGCTATCACTTTGAGGTAGCGTATGCTTTTCTTTTGGAAGATTTTGCCCTGTTTGAACGATTTGTAAAGCGAGCGGAGTTCGAGGAAAATGAAGATGAAAATCACCAGAAGTATCAACACCGTGACGAACTGCAGTACTATGGCTGTGGTGGCCAGCGGCGAGCTGAGGCGGTTTTCGTCGGTGGAGAGCACCGAAACGTCGATGCGGTTCACATGCGCGCTGATGGCGAGGGAGGTGTCGGCGGGGTTGTCGATAACGAAGTCGTGGGCGGTGCTGTTGGCCTTGTTGCGGATGTCGGTAACCATAACGAAGGAGGCGTTGCTTTTGTCGCCCAGCAGACGGCTGTTGACGCGGTCGAAAGTGTAGTAGTCGTCGGACGACACCACCTCGGTGAGGAACAGCCCTATGCACAACAGCAGCAGACCGATGAAAACGGCGTAGATAATACGCAGGTGCCGAAGGTATTTGTTTACGTTGTTCATTTTTTGACGTGTTACTTCCAATTTGGTTTTGCAAAGTTACATACTTTTTTTGAATTGAGCAAATTTTTTATCGAAAAACGATAAATATTTTTTGTTAAAAAATAAAACTATCTGTGTAGTAAGATGTTAGAAAATGAAATTTTTTCCCAAAAAATTACTTTTTTGGGTGAGATTTAGGAAAAACTTGCGGAAAATGAATTACAAATTTGTTGTTTTTGTTCTTTTTGCCTGCGCTTCGCGTATCTTGTCCACGCTGTTGGCCATGGAGCTAATCACCGAGGCGGCACGTGCTGCATCCAGTCCGAGGTCTTGGAATATGGGTTGCAGTTCCACCAGTCCGCCCTGCCCTTTGAAACCGTCAAGCACACGCAACAGTGCCTCGTTCATATCCTGCTGCATAAGCTCGGTAAACTCTTTCACTTCCATACGTGCGGCGGATGCGAACTCGGCGGGTTTCTTTATCATCTGCATGATAAACTTTTGGAATGCCGTGGCCGACATCTCCTGCTTCTGCATGTCTTGGTCCAACGCCGAGGCGAAGCCAAGTATGGCATCTGCGGAGAGGTTCGCCTGCGTGGCGATGCCGCCCATCCGCGAAAGGAACTCCACCAGATAGCCCTCGTTGGCGGTGCTGCTCTGTCCTAACATGTTCACGGCGGAGCCTATCTTCAACATCTTGGATTCTAGGTCGTCGCCTGCGGCGGCCAGCTGTTGGGTGCTTTTGGCGTACACGTCCGACAGTTTTCCAATCTTCACCATGGCACCCTCGCCCAGAACATCGCCCAAAGCGATATTTATTTTGTCGGATGCCGACACGAACTGCGCCACCTGCTCTTGGCTGGAGATACCCAGTTTTCCGGCTTCGTAGGCCAGCTGGTTAAGCTGCTCGCGGCTGGTGCGTGTGTCCATCTTTTTGAACGCCTCGTTCAGCTTCTCCACCTCCTCGTGTGTCAGGCCGGTAGTCTTCTGCACATCGGCATACACGTCATCGAGGGCGGCGGCATCGGCGGCAAGGTCTTTCAGTTTGCCTATGTAACCATCAATCATATCCTTGGCATTTTTTAATCCGATAAATATTCCGCTGTATTTTGCAAGGCTGTCTTTAGCATCTTTCCAATCCTGTGAGGCTTCTTGGATGGCGCGCCTATGATCTTTTATAACACTATCTATCTCTTTTATCTTTAGCGAGGTCTGAATATATTCTTCACTGCCTATAATCATTTTTTCTTGTTCTCGATGCAATTTGTCAGATGCTTTTTGCAACGATTTTAGGCTTCCTTCTATTTCCTTGCCGTTTATATAGATGTGAACTTTCCTTGATAATACTTTTGCTGACATGATGTTATTATTATTTTTTTTGCAAAAATAGCGACTTAAAATAACTATTGCGGGACAAAAAAAAGGAGAGTCAAAAAAAAACTCTCCTTTTTTTTTAGCAAATGTGTTTTGTCAGCAAACCACGGGTATATAAGAAGATTCTTCCTCCAACACTGTATCATGAACATTAGCACCACAGAAATTAGCTCCAATGCGCACAGTGCTTTTGAAATTAGCTCCTCTACAATCTGAATGCAAAAAATAACAGTTAGAAAGGTCGGCACCCTCGAAATTTGCATCTCTTAGATAGCACAAGGAGAAATCGGCATCAGTCAAGTCCATTCCGCAGAACTGCGCTTCGGGAAGTTCCATTTCCGAAAAGTTGAACCCGCGGAAATTTTCCAAATCAGGGCGGTCAATCAGCATTTCTCCGTCAATATTTTTTATCTGTGCCATAGTCTGCTGTTTTTATTGTTAGTCGCAAAAGTTGTAAAAAACTTACTTTTTTACGTATAACAAATAATCATTTTTTTCAAATGCAAAGATACAAAATAAACATCATACAATGACATTTTTTTCCGTAAAATAAACTTTTTTTCTATATAAATAATAAACTGCTGAGGTGGTAAATTACTAAATACGTTTTAAATATATCTGGACAGAGTACGGAACAATTCTTTGATGTATTGGATTATAGTTAAAAAAGACAATAAAGTTAAAAATTTGGCAGTTACACATTTTTTGTGTAATTTTGCAAATGTAAAATAAACAATATTAAACAAATGAAAGACACTCAATCAGAAGATTATAAATGGTTTATAGAGAATCATGAAGAATTGGTAAATCTTTATAAAAACAAATATGTTGTTATAAAAAACAAAGAAGTTATTGCAACTGCTGACACCATAGAACAAGGTATTGAAAAGGCTTTGGATATGGATTGTGAGTTGGGAACATTTATTGTTCAGCTTTGTACAGAGGGAGATAGTGCATACACTCAAAAGTTTTATTCAAGAGCAATTTTTTAACAATATGCCAATACACGCTATCAGTAGATATTATCAAAATATTTCTGATTCAATTGTAACAGACTTGTCTGTAGTTAATCCATTTAACGGACTAATAGAAAAAACGTCTGGAATTTGGGATACAGGTGCAACAAATTCATGCATTTCTAAAAATCTTGCACAAAAGTTGGGTTTTCAAACTGTTCAGAGAACAACAGTTATTGGAGTTCATGGTCCGCAAGAGGTTAATGTGTATTTCGCCACCATCATTTTACCCAATGAGAACATAAAAATTAATATTCCTGTAACAGAATGCAATGAGCTCTCCAAAGACGGAAGTATAAGCGTACTTATCGGAATGGATGTTATCACAAAAGGAGATTTCTGTATAACAAATTTGAATGGAAAAACTGTCATGACTTTTCGTTCGCCATCAATTGAACTAATAGATTGGGTTGATGACATCAACAAAGAAAACAAAATACATAAAATGCACAAGATATGGTCATCACACGGCAATGACAAGTGTCCGTGTGGCAGTGGTCGTTTATATAAAAATTGTCATGGTAAGAAACAATAATCAATTTAGTTGATAATTTATAAAGCGGTAATCTAATATGGACTACCGCTTTTTTATTTTACAAAACAACATAAATTGTATGGAAATGTCAACACCATTTTTTACTTTTTCACCCCCATGAACGTCCGCACCACCTTGTCCGCGCTGTGTTCCGCCACGATGTCGAGCATCTTGTTCTCTTTGCGGTTCAGCGCACCGCTGAACCAGTCGCTCATCGAGCGGCGCACGGAGTTTCCCAACGAGCGCGGAGCACCACGGCCAACGCCGTATTCGCGGAAAATGCCGTGTACCGGGAATTGGAACAGTACGCCCGCCACCTCGCCTGCGTCGCTCTTTAGCTGGAACTGCACTTTGTTGCGCAGTTTGCCCTCTCTCGTACCTGCCTTCTTGCCGCTCTTGTAAACGCGGACACGGCGTTTACCTTTGGTGAAAGCCGAGGCCTGAGCCTTGGCCAGCTGCTGCACCTTGCGGCTCCAGTCTTCCATCTGGCGGTTATACTCGTCGTCGGTGAGCCAGCCACGCCTGCCGCTGAAAACATCCTTTACAACAACTTTGCCCATTGCGCCAGTTCCTTCAACATTTTTATCAAGTCGTATTGCGGATGCGGGTTGTTAGTCTTGCGGCTGAAAGCCGTCATCAGGAACACCCCCTCTTTGCCCTTCACAGCCTCGTTCCCTTTTTTTCAACTTCCGCAAGATTTTTGTTCCGCATGGCAAGTTGTCCCAAACGAATTTTGAAAATTGCGGAAAAAATGTTACATTTGCAAAAGTGTCGCAACAGCGTTGTTGTGGCGTAAGGCGGTGTCAGTTAGTGATATACGCCTGATATTATTATACGTATCATCAAAAAAACAGACTTATGGCAATAGAACTCAGTGAACAGGAACAAATTCGCAGAAACTCTTTGAACGAGCTTCGCAAGCTTGGTATAAACCCCTATCCCGCAAATCTTTACGAGGTGAACGTGAAGACTTCGGACATCCACGAACAGTTTCCGAAAGACAACACGCTTTTCCAGAATGTAAGCATAGCCGGACGTATTATGAGCCGCCGTATTATGGGCGCGGCGTCGTTTGTGGAGCTGCAGGACAGCTACGGCCGCATTCAGCTATACATTAAACGCGACGAGATTTGTCCGGGCGAGGACAAGACTCTGTACAACACTGTGTTCAAACGTCTTACGGATATCGGTGACATAGTGGGAGTTACGGGCTATGTGTTCGTTACCCAGATGGGCGAGATAAGCATACACGTGAGCACTTTCACCCTGCTGAGCAAGTCGCTGCGTCCGCTGCCCATAGTGAAAGAGAAGGACGGCGTGGTGTACGACGCTTTCACCGACCCCGAACAGCGTTACCGTATGCGTTACGTGGATCTGATTGTAAATCCGCAAGTTAGGGAGACTTTCGTGAAACGTGCCCAGATAATGAAAACAATGCGTCAGTATTTCGACGAACAGGGTTATTTGGAAGTGGAAACACCTGTGCTTCAGCCTATTCCGGGAGGAGCCGCCGCACGTCCATTCATCACCCACCACAACAGTCTGGATATCGACCTCTACCTCCGCATTGCCGACGAGCTGTATCTGAAACGTCTTATAGTTGGCGGATACTCAGGAGTTTACGAGTTCTCCCGCAATTTCCGCAACGAGGGCATGGACCGCACCCACAACCCCGAATTCACCGCCATGGAGATTTATGTGGCCTACAAGGACTACAACTGGATGATGACGTTCACCGAAAACCTGTTGGAGCGCATCGCCATGGCCCTGCACGGCACCACCAAGGTGAAAATCGGCGACAACGAGGTGGATTTCCGTCCGCCGTTCCGCCGTGTGCCTATGATTGAACTTATCAAAGAGCAGACGGGCGTGGATGTGAGCGGTATGGACGAGGCCCAGCTGCGCGAGGTGTGCGGCAAACTGGGTGTGGAAATCGACGACACCATGGGCAAGGGCAAGCTCATCGACGCCATCTTCGGCGACAAGTGCGAGCACCTGCTTATCCAGCCCACTTTCGTGATAGACTACCCGCGCGAGATGTCGCCTCTGTGCAAGCGTCACCGCGACAACCCCGAGCTTACCGAGCGTTTCGAGCTGTTTGTCAACGGCAAGGAGCTTGCCAACGCCTACAGCGAACTTAACGACCCCATCGACCAGTTGGAGCGTTTCCAGGAGCAGTTGCGTCTGAGCGAGAAAGGCGACGACGAGGCGATGTTCATCGACATGGACTTTGTGCGCGCCCTCGAGTTCGGCATGCCGCCCACGTCGGGAATGGGCATCGGCATCGACCGTCTGACGATGTTTATGACTGGCGAGCAGTCGATACAGGATGTGCTCTTCTTCCCGCAGATGAAACCCGAGCAGAAACCGCGTGTGAGCACCGACGAGGAGTTCAAGGCCATCGGCGTGCCCGAGCCTTGGATACCGTTGTTGCGCAAGATGGGATTCAACACCGTGGCCGCCCTCAAGGAGGCCAACGCCAACAAGCTGTTCAACGACCTCAACGGCCAGCGCAAGAAAAACAAACTCGACATCGCTCCCCTGAAAAAGGAAGAGGTGGATGCGTGGTTGGGATAGGATTATATCATGCCAACACCCAAAAATTTCACGGTTTATCGCGCTTCGGCGGGGTCGGGAAAGACCTTCACCCTTGTGCGTGAGTATCTTGCCTTGGCTTTGCAGGGCAGCGACAGGGAGATCGACGACAATTTCCGTCATATCCTCGCCATCACCTTCACCAACAAGGCCACCAACCAGATGAAGGAGCGTATCCTGAAGACTCTCTCCGACCTTCAGGAGAATCCCTCCGACGCTATGGCAGCGGCTCTGTGCGAGGGAATTGGCGTGAAGCCTCAGGAGCTGTCGCGGCGGGCTGCGGTGTTGCAGAAAGCCATACTGCACAACTACTCCGATTTCTCGGTCTGCACCATCGACAGTTTCATGAACCGTGTTGTCCGCACTTTCGCCATCGACCTCGGACTCCCTCCGCGTTTCGACATCTCGCTCGACGACAGCGTGGTGCTGGAAAACGCCGTGGACAGCCTTATCGCCGACATCAGCGACGAGCATCCGGAACTCACCAATGTGATCAGGACTTTTTCGCTGAAAAAGATGGAGGAAGGACGTGCTTTCAGCGTCCGCGACGATATCCTTGCCAGCTCGCAAACCGTTATGAGCGAGGACTTTGAGCAACGGTACGAGCTGCTGAAGGATGTGAATCTGACCGATTTCTATAATATTTCCGAAAAACTGAAAAAAGACAACAAAAAATTCGAGGAGATGGCACAAGAGAAGGCGGCGGCAATCTGCGGCAGGATTGCGAAACTCGGCCTCAGCGACGATGATTTCAAAGGCAAGTCGAGGGGCGCGTATGCTTTTCTCAGGAAATTAGCCGAAGGCGGTTGTGGTTTCTCTCCCACAGATACTTTGCAGAACATCATCGATTCGGGCGACATCGCCAACAAAGGTGCCAAAGATGTGGCGGCTGTCAATGCGTTTGTTCCTGATATACAGAACTTTTTGGCATTTCTTGGCCCCGAGGTGATACTCCGTTCCACGCGTAACCTGCTGTTGGAGAAGATTTTCCAAGTGGCGTTGCTCAAGGAGGTGCGCGACAAAGTTCGTGATTACTACAACGAAAACGGGCTGGTGCATATCTCGGAGAACAATAAGTTGATTTCGGAGACGGTGCGCAACGAGGAAGCTCCCTTCGTCTTCGAGCGGCTCGGCTGCCGTTACCGCCATTTCCTTATCGACGAGTTTCAGGATACCTCTATCATGCAGTGGCAGAATATGTTACCTCTTATCGAGAATGGTCTGGCCGAGGGTTGGAAATCGCTCATTGTGGGCGACGGCAAGCAGGCCATCTACCGTTTCCGGCAAGGCGATGTGGAGCAGTTCCAATATGTGCTGAATTTGCCCGAAGGGAAGGAGAAATCGATAACGCGCCAGCGTCAGGAGGCGGTGGCACGCAACGGAAAAGAGGAAAATCTTGGCACTAACTTCCGTTCGTTCAGTGAGATAGTGACTTTCAATAATAGTTTCTTCTCTTTTGTGGAAAAACAGCGTGAGGAGAGTGCCAACGGCAGCCAGCTGATGCACGATATTTATGTCGGCGCCGATGCCGAACATCCCTCGCTTGCGCAGAAAGTTGCGAAAGGCAAGGAGGGCGGATGCGTGGAGGTGCAGTTCTACGACAGAGGCAGCGAAGAACACCCCACACCTTTTGAAAGGATTTATTCCGCCATAGAGCGTTTGAAGTCAGTGGGTTATGATTATAAGGACATCGCCATACTGACACGTAAGAACGACACCTTGTCGGACATTTGCACCAACCTGATGTTGATCAACAGCGAACGTCAGAAAGAGGGGCGGGGACTCGATAACTTGCTGTTTTCCACCGCCGAATCGTTGAAACTGTGGAACAACGAAGATGTGAAATTCCTGCGTTCCCTGCTCGGCTATCTCGACAACGATACCGACGATGTGGCCAAGTTGGAAATGTCTGAGTATCTGAACGCTAGGGGCGAGAGCCGTCCGCTGTCGTCGTTGCTCGGCAACAAAGATGGTTTCGGGAAGGTGTTGACGGAAGTCTATCCCACCTTCGACCGCGACTGGCTTTTGTCGCAGACGTTGTACGACTGCAGCTACGAGCTGGTGCGCATTTTCGGCGTGCCGCTGACGCCCTATGTGTATTCGTTTTTGAATTTCGTGGCGGGATATGGCGCCCATAGTCGCAACAATCTCAGCGAGTTCCTCGAAAGTCTCGACGAGGTTTGGACCACTCTCTCCACCAAGACCTCCGACGACCTCAACGCCATCCAGATGATGACGATACACAAGTCGAAAGGGCTGGAATTCCCCGTGGTGATTTATTATATGCTGCCCAGCAGAGACATGGGCAAGAACGAGATGTGGGTGAACATCGACAAGGAAGATGTGGGTGCCAATCCGTTGAAAATTAGTTTGGTAGGAAGAAAACAGGCCGCCGCCGGCACCATTTTCAGCCAGCAGTACGCCGAGGAGTTGCAGAAATGCGAGATCGACGACCTGAACGTGCTGTATGTGGCTCTGACACGTCCTGAGCAGCAGCTGATTGTCTTCGCCGCCGACCCGTCGACGGTTCGCTCGCAGTACGGGGGGGTGTTCATGGATTATGTGAAGGACGCCTCCCACGGCTTTGTGGAGGTGGAGGCCGACAGGCTTTACCGCAAAGGCAACCCCGATTTCTGTAAAAAGAAACCGAAAAAGCCTTCCAATGTTTATGAGCTGAAAACCAACGAGTCGCAGTCGTGGGCGAGGGAGATGCGCATTGTGGGAAAAACCTCCTCCAAGTTGGATTACGACCAGTCGGATGCGCAGCAGAGGGGCAATATCGTACACGAAATACTTTCGAAAATCGGCACGCTGAACGAGGCCCAAAAAGCCACTGCCGATTTCCTTGCCGAAGCCAAGATGGAGAAAGATGTTGAGGAAAGAGTCAAGGTTTTGATGGATAGCGTTTTGAAATCGGACAAGGTGAAGGACTTCTTCAATCCTGAATACGGCTACAAGACGGAGTGCGAGATTATGCACAAGGGCGAGATTGTGCGTCCCGACCGCATTGTGTTTGCCAAAAATGAGACCTGGGTGGTGGATTTCAAGACGGGAAACCACGACTCGCGTTATGCGTCACAAGTGAACGGCTATATGGCCGTACTCAAAGAAATGGGATACCCCGATGTGAAAGGATTCTTGATGTATATCAGTGACAAGGGGTGCGAGGTTGAGGAAGTGGAACTAATTAGTAATGAGTAGTTAGTAATTAGTAATTTTGTCGCGGTGGCTTCGACAGGCTCAGCCACCGCGACACGCATTCTCACAGCCCGCCCTCTTTCGGAGGTTGAAATTGTTGAACTCCCGCAACTCTGTTTTCCCGAAAAAAAACATTTTGTCAATTGAGTTTTTTTGCGTAATTTTGCAAACGATTTCAGAGTGAAATCTCGAAGCGTTATGCTTGACTTGCTAACGGAAATGTGAGAGTTTTCAAAGAACCGCAAGTACCACATAACTGTTCACGCTTAGCGTGGGCTGTTGTGCTGTTTCTCGGTTCAGGTACATCTCTCACAACCTCCGTTAGAAAAATTGGTATATCAGTGCCACGCTTCGTTTTTTTTTATAAAGCCGATTAGGTGCTGGCGGGAAAAAAATATAGAAATGAAGAAAATAAGATTGTTTTTGGCATCAATTTTTATGATTTTGTTTGCGTTTTCGTGTGGTGCACAGGTGAACAATTCCGAAACAGAGGAAATGGATAGCTTAGGAGAGAAAACAGAAAAAATGAATAGTATTGGTGAAGATTATTACGGACCAGATATTATACCTTGGGAACGCAATGGCAAAATTGGGTGGGTTTTGGCAGAAGACACAAATAAAGTGGTAATACCGTTTGAGTATGATGCATTTTTGGCTTATGTGCCATATCCAGAAGCTACCTTAATGATTTTTGATGATACAAAGGATTTCTTAGAGCACTATGTGGGGCACAGTGAGCAACCATTATGGGCAAAGAAGAAAGGCAAATGGGGGACTATAGAAGGCTTTGGTGGCAAAATCCCTTTTGAATATGATGGAATTGAATTCTTTGAAGAGAGTTATGGCTATTATGAAGATATGTTCGTTATTATTAAAGATGGTCTAAAGGGATGTGCATCAAATTATGGAGAAATACTTGTTCCATGTGAATTTGATAGTATAAGTAGAGAAGGGACTTATTTGGATGGAGGCAGGACGACCTGTATAATATTTGGTAAGGGTGGCAAATACGGAGCCAAATGTGGTGATGTATATGCGCCCTGTGTTTATGATGAGATTTCGTATATCGGGCCAGAACCCTTGTCTGATGAAAATGAAAGCAACACAAAAGAAACAGGTTCAATTTATAGCAAAATCGTTTTTAAAGCTGCTAAAGATGGCAAGAGGGTCTTTATTAATGACGAGGGAGTTGTGGAAACAAAACTGCCGTTATGGTTAGAAGATTTTGAAGTATATGGGGGAATCTATTTGTTGAAAAAAAATGGTAAATGGGGTGTGATGGAAGATGGGATTTGCTCGGATTTCAATTATGATTCTATTTATCCGATTTTTCATTTTGTTGATGATGGATTGGGGTCAGAAAGACACTCTGAAACATATTTTACGGGTTTCTATTATGTATATTTAAATGGCAAAAAAAATATTATGGCATCCAACTTGAAACCTATTCTAAACTCTGAAATTGTGAGTTATAAACTTATTCCAGAAGATAATAATTTTTATGAAACATGGCCTACAAAGGTTTTGCTTGTAAAAAATAAAAATAATTATTGGGGCATTATCAATGGAGAGGGCAAGCAAATTGTTCCTTGTAAATACGATAAAATAAATCCATTGGAAGGCGGTTGTTTTGAATTAGTAAAGGGAAAGAAACTGACCAAAGTCAATGCTGAGGGCAAGCCCTGTAAATGATTTATATATCAAAATCACAAACACAATTCGGTTACCTGTTGCGGCGGTTTTGTTTGCAGTATGTATCTCTATCCAAAATCAACAATATAGAGCCTGTAACTGCTTGCTTACGGCGATAATATGTAGTAAATCAGGTATTTAATTATCCGAAAAAAATCGGATAATCAAAAAAACGTGCCGCAAGTAAGCGGCACGGTTTTATCTCATAAAGAAAGAACACATTTTTCCTCTATCTCACCACTTTTGTAAAGACAGGTGTGGCGCCGTCGGTTACGGTAACATACACCTGCAACTCACCTGCGGGAGGCATGTCGGGTTTGTCGTCGCGGGGCAGGTCCACGGCGGTGAAGAGGTATTCGGTGCCGTTGGGGAGGGTGCGTGTGGCGACAGTCTTGGCCTCGGCGTGGAGCATGGGATAACCGTCCACTGCTGTGTTGAAGATAGCTTTCTCGTCGTCGCTGACGGGGTGCTGTTCGGGGAACTCGTCGAGTTTGGTGTACTCACCTTCGAGAAAACCGTTGGCTTTGAGGAACTGGTCTATCTCCTGCGGCACTGCGTCGAGACGTGCGGCGCGGACACCGTAGCCGGGCAGGATCTCTGCTTTGGGCTGAGTTTCGGCCAAGTCCTTTACGCTCGACTCCAGTCCGCCGCTGCCGAAAGTGCAGAAGGGAACGATTTTCTTGCCACTTAAGTCGTTGTTTTTGAGGAAGGTAGTAACTGGCGGTGCGTAGGTGCCGAACCATACGGGATAGCCGAGGAAAATAACGTCGTACTGCGAGAGGTCGGCCTTAAGGGGCTGGATTTCAGGCAGAACGCCGGCTTCGCGTTCACGCATGCAACGAGCGATAGTCGAGTCGAAATCGCCATCGTAGGGAGGGGTGGAGATGATTTCCTCGATGTCGGCGCCGAGGCGGTTGGCAATCTCTTCGGCCACAACCTTGGTTTTCGAGGTCTGCGAATAATAAAGCACCAGAACTTTCGGAACTTCTTGTTTTTCGGTCTTCGAGCCGCACGAAACGGCAGTCATAGCCGCAACGGTGAGGACCATCATAAGTTTAAAATTTCTCATTGTATTGATGTTTTTATGTTATTGTTTTCGTTTTGCAAAGGTACACAAAATAATTGGATTATTTAAATTTGAACACGAATTGCACGAATTAACACGAATATTTGTGCGAGTTTTCACTTGATTATTATTGAGATAGTTTAACTTAAGTAAAGGTCGCGTCTCTCCGAGACGCCTATTTTGCCGAGTTTGTTTTTACCCCACACTGCGTTCTGGTATTCTCCGCTTCGCTATCAAAACAGCCACTGGCTGTTTTTTCATGTGGGGTTATTGAGATTTAGCCTCTCCGAGGCATTTTTGGTATTTATTTATGATTATATTATAAAACATTAATTTCCATGAATTTACCGTTAATTTCTGGAAAAAATTTACGGCAATTTGTGTTGCACAACCTTTGTCAATGTGGTTTTTTCGAGGTCGAGCAGGAAGGCTTTTTTGTCGGTGCCTGCGGCGTAGCTGGTGAGGGAACCGTCGCTGCCGAGCACCCTGTGGCAGGGGATTATCAAGGCTATGGGGTTGTGTCCCACCGCATTGCCCACAGCTTGTGCCGACATCCGTTCCAAACCGTTCTCGCGGGCGATGGCACGTGCTATCTCGCCGTAGGTGACGGTGTGGCCGTATGGGATTTCGAGCAGCAGTTGCCACACATGTTTGCGAAAGTCGCTGCTCTGCACCCTCAGATTCGGGGTGAAATCGGGGATTCCGCCACCGAAATAGCGGTCGAGCCAGAGGAGGGTCTGGCGGAAAATGGGCAGGTCGGGATTTTCGGAAGTGTTGGCGGAAAGCGTCGCGGCGAAATATTTTTGACGCTCGAACCAAAGTCCTGTAAGTGCCTCTCCGTCGGAGGCGAGGACGATACCGCCAAGCGGCGACTGGTAGCGGGCGGTGAAATCCATAGGGGGTAATGGACTGAGAATCAGATGTTGTAGTTCCTTGCGCCGAAGATGGCACTTCCCACGCGCACCAGCGTGCTGCCCTCCTCGATGGCGATGGGGTAGTCGTGCGACATGCCCATGGAAATTTGCGTAAAGTCCTGTTTGTCAGCGAAGAACTCCGCTTTCAGTTGTTCGAAAATACCTTTCAGGTTGCGGAACTCGGAGCGCACAAGCGACATATCGTCGGTGTTGGTGGCCATACCCATAACTCCCACGATGTTAATATTTTCCATGGTTTTGTAATCCTCGGAGCGGAGCATTTCGGAGGCTTCGGCGTAATCGAGGCCGAACTTTGTCTCCTCGGTGGCGATGTGGAACTGCAACAGACAGTCTATCACACGGTTGTGTTTGCGTGCCTCCTTGTTTATCTCGTGCAGCAGTTTCTGGCTGTCCACGCTGTGAATCAGCGACACGAAAGGGGCGATATATTTTATCTTGTTGGTCTGCAGATGTCCTATGAAGTGCCACTGTATGTCAGCGGGCAGCACTTGGTGTTTGTCGCGCATTTCGAGGGCGTGGTTTTCGCCGAACACACGCTGTCCGGCATCGTAGGCGGCTTGCAGGTCCTCCACGGGTTTGGTTTTCGACACGGCCACGAGGGTTACCCCTTCGGGAACGGTCCTGCGTATTTTTTCGAGGTTTTCGCTGATGTTCATTTTGTATCTTTTTTCGATGTGTCGTCGAGGTATTGCGGCGGCAGCTTGTCTTTGTTGATGTGCGAGTTGTGTTTCAGGAACTCATCGCGGTAACGCTGCGAGCGTCGTTGTCCCCAACGGGGGAAAAACACCGTGGCACACAGCCTGTAAACGACGTACAGTATTATTATCCCTATGATGAAGTACCAGAACATGCTTATTTATAATGAATTGCGGGGCGACGAAGTCGCCCCGCAAGTTGAGTTTTTATTTTGCCGACATCTCGGTGAAATATTCGTAGAAATAGGGTATTGTCTCGATACCGCGGTAGAAGTTGAAGAGCGGGTAGTTCTCGTTGGGGGCGTGGATGGCGTCGCTGCCGAGGCCGAAGCCCATAAGTATCGACTTGATGCCGAGGATTTTCTCGAAACCTGCCACGATGGGGATGCTTCCGCCGCTGCGTGTGGGTATGGGACGTTTGCCGTAGGTGGTCTGGTATGCCTTTTCGGCGGCTTTGTAGGCCGTCATCTCCAGAGGCGACACGTAGGAGGCGCCGCCGTGCGACGGGGTTACCTTCACCGTAACGCAGTCGGGAGCGATGCTTTCGAAATAGTTCTTGAACATCAGGCTGATTTTCTCGAAGTCCTGATTGGCAACCAGACGTGTGGAGATTTTAGCGTGAGCCTTGGCGGGAAGGACGGTCTTGGAGCCTTCACCGGTGTGTCCGCCCCAAATTCCGCAGACGTCGAGACAGGGACGAATGCCGGTGCGTTCGTTGGTGGAGAAGCCTTTTTCGCCGTGTACGGTCTTTATCTCCAAGTCTTTCTGGTATTTGTCCAAATCGAAAGGAGCCTGAGCCATCAGGGCGCGTTCCTCGTCGGAGATAACCAGCACGTCGTCGTAGAAACCGGGGATGGTTATATGGTTGTTCTCGTCGTGGAGCGAGGCAATCATCTTGCAAAGAATGTTGATGGGGTTTGCCACGGCACCGCCGTAGATACCCGAGTGCAGGTCGTGGTTGGCGCCTGTAACTTCGACATCCCAGTAGCAGAGTCCGCGCAGACCGCTGGTTATGGAGGGGATGTCCTGAGCTATCATTCCGGTGTCGGAGACGAGGATGATATCGGCTTTAAGAAGATCCTTGTTTTCTTCGCAGAAAGCGTAGAGGCTGCCGGAGCCTATCTCCTCTTCGCCTTCGAGCATGAATTTGACGTTGCAGGGCAGCTGGTTGGTGCGTACCATAAATTCGAAAGCCTTGGCGTGCATAAACGACTGACCTTTGTCATCGTCGGCGCCACGTGCCCAGATATGTCCGTCCTTGACCACGGGTTCGAAAGGCTTGGTGTTCCAGAGCTCCAGCGGGGCCACGGGCATCACGTCGTAGTGGCCGTACACCAGCACTGTAGGCTTGGCAGGGTCGATGGTCTTGCGACCGAACACCACGGGGTTGCCTTTGGTGGGCATCACTTCGGCGTGGTCGGCACCGGCGGCAAGGAGGAACTCCTTCCATTTGTTGGCGCAGCGCACCATGTCGTCCTTATGTTCGGCTTCGGCGCTGATGCTGGGGATGCGTATCAGCTCGAAAAGCTCTTCAAGAAAACGGTCTTTGTTTTCGTCGATGTATTTTTTTACGTCTTTCATGGGTGTATGTGTTTGATTTGTTTATATTTTCGTTGTCGGAAAAATATATAACGCAGAAAGTGGGGTTTTAAGTATCTGAAAAGGGAAAAAAGTTTGGAGGTGGGGGAGAGTTTGTAGTTTTGATTTTGCAGTTTTGAGTGGGGAGTCTCTATTATTAAGGCAACCAAAGTGATTCGCTCTCGCCTGCAGGCGGAAAAGGTAGAAACTCCTTAGTGCCAAGCATTTTATTGTCTTTTAAACAATTGCCATAATCAGATACGGCGAAGAAAATCTGTCCGGTGCGACAGAGATTGTATGCACGTCGGAACCACCGCACGTATTCGGGGTCGTGGCCTTTCGCAGCCGATACCAGTTTCGGATATTCTGTCTCAAACTTATCGGCGGTCTGTGCAATTGTCATTTCGTCGGTGCTGGATTGGAATAGTTTGCCGTGTGACACATTTACTATCAGAGGACTCCATTTGGATTCTTCGGCCAACGCGCCGCAACGTTTTTGAGTGTGTTTCTTTGTAGTAGCGATACATCGCCAAGCCAGACTGGATGGCGACAGGGTGGGGCAGATACGAAGCAGCTGGTAGCCTCGTTTGTGCAGTTCGGCAATAACACCGAACTCGAAAATGTAAGGATAATATCTGTCGACAAGGGTTTGCAGGGCTTTTAATATGGCACATAGTCGGTTTGCCGGGGCGAAATTGTCGGTCCAATGGCAAAAACGACTCATATATGTTGCCAAACAGCAAAGGCAGTATATATTGTCGATTTCTTGGTAGTCTCTGATTTCAAATTTGAAGAAATGAGTCCACATGGGGTAATCGCAGGGGAACCCCAAATCCCTTTCGAAATAGTCGTTGATGCCCTTTTCGAGGTCGGGAATGTAGTCGAAATGCCTTTTCCAGAACGCCAGTGGGATGTTGTCGATAGTGTCTTTGAATTTGTTCACTACGTCACGGTGACCGAGCAGGGTGAGGGATTCGTCCCAGAACACATGTCGGTAGTACTTTTCTTCATCGGCGGTAGGGCAGCAGACGATGGCCACGCCGTCGTATCCGTCGCGGAAATGTGCGAAAATGGAGTGCAGGGCGATGCGAGCGGCCTCGTATTTGTCCATTTTGTGGAGCACGCACGGGAAGGCGATGCTTTTCAGTCCATGCGCCACGGCATAGTCGAAAGCAGTGTCGTAACTCATGGCGAGAATTTTTCCACTGCCGTTATGTCCTTGAATAGTGCATTTTACGTCGGCCTTCACAGCGTTGATGTCGGCCACAATTATCTTTATATTTTCGCTATAGGTATTCATTGTTGTATCGTTTTTTCGTTTGCAAAAATACAATTTTTCTGTACCATAATGCGGTACAAAGTGGGAGTTTTATCTTTTGGGTTGTTATTTGCTGAAAATCATGTGTTTGTGGGGTGTCTCCCAAGTCGCATTTATCGTAAATTGACAAAAGTGGGAAAGTGCAAATCTCACCCCACACTCACCACCTCCACCTTGCTGCAGGATTTGTTGTCTTGCTGTATCACCTGAATCTGTACGGGGATGCACTCTTTCACCTCGTCGCGGTGGCTGATGGCGTACACCTGCCTGTTGTTGCTTGCACGCAGCGTCTCAAGGGTGTTGATGGCTTTGTGCAAAGGCTCGCCGCTCAGGGTGCCGAAACCCTCGTCGATAAACAGTGTCTCCACCTTCAGACTCTGGCCTATCTCGCTCAACGCCAGGGCCAAAGCCAAGGAGACGAGGAAGCTCTCTCCGCCCGAGATGGTGCTTGCCGGACGTCTCACCCCGCCTTGGTAGGCGTCTTCCACAAGTATTATCAGATCTTGTCCGGGAGCCGTGTGCAGTGTGTAGCGGTCGGTGAGGGAACGCATGTGGACGTTGGCGGCGTTTACCAAATTGGCAAGGATGTAGCTCTGCGCGATGAGTCGGAACTTGTCGCCGTTGCCATCGCCAATCAGTTTGTCGAGTTTTCTCCATTTCTCATATACGGCTTTGCGCTTTTCGTACTCGGCTTTGAGTCCGGCCAATTCCTCTTTCCGTTTGTCGTCGTCATTCAGCTGCTGTTCGATGGAACCATAGGTGTTTCTGGAGGTGTCCGCCTGTTCCTTCAGTTCGGCAATGGCCTTTTGCAGATTTTCGATGCTATCGCCCTCGGCTAATTCTGGTTTGGTTTTCTGATGTTCCTCTATCTGTCTGTTGATGGTTTCCAAAGAGCCTTGTGCAGTGGCAAAGATTTGTCTTTTGTCGTCGATATACTTGCGCTGTTGCGCGATTTGCTCTTTCAGTTGCAGCAACTGTTCCAATCTTTGCAGAGTGATTTCGGAGTGCTCTTTCAAGAAATTGTCGAGAAATACTCGGTTTGCGTTAAGGCTTTCCGTAGCAGTATTTTTGTTCGTCAAAACGGAGGTGATGCTGTTCGAAAGACTTTGTGTCGCTGCTGCGATATTGCCTATCTCTACAGCACTTTGGGATTTCATGGAGCTCCATTCGGGAAGGTCTTTGAGTATGCCCTCTATCGTATCGTTCAGCACCTTCTCTTTGTGTACCTTGGTTTCTTCGAGAGCCCTTTGCAGATTATCGTGTCTTTCGGCCCGTTTTATCTTTGCATCAAGCTCTTTTCTTTGCTGTTCTGCATTTGCCTTGGCCTGTTCCAATACCCCGATGGTCTGCTCGTCGAGCGGTTGCGATATGTTGCATTTCCCCAAGGATTCGATGGCGGCGTTTTTGGCGTTTTCGAGCGATTGGTCCTCGTTGTAGGCTTTCAAATCTTTATCATAGGTGGGTTTGTTCTGTTTTAGCCAAATTGTGCAGTTTTTCAGAAGTTCGTTCAGTTGGTCGTAGTTGTTTTTCGCATCGTCGCGTTCCTTTTTGGCCTTGGCAACAGCTTTTTGTAACACTTCTTCGTGCGGAACGGTGTCGAGCGATGTCACGGCTTGTCCGCAGATGGGACATCTGTGGCCGGTTTGTAAACTTTCACGCAGTTTCTCGGCCAGAGTATTAACAGCCATGTTCAGTCGCTCGTAGTCTCCCTCTGCCGCTTCGTAACTCTTTTTGGCATTCTCCACCTTGGGAGTCAGATCGTTGAGTTCTCCGGTTTTCTTGTCAATTTCTTCCTTCTTTTGGACAAGTTTCTCGCCCGTCGCCACTCGTTCGTTGTGTTTATTGAAATAGGTATTGACACGTTCTTTGGCAAGGTCGATGTTGCCAGTCAGGGCCAACAGCTCTTTGAATTGGTTTTCCAATTGCTCTTTCGAAGTGGGTTGGCCTCCTTCGGCCTTCATCTCTTCGTCAATTTTCTTGATTTTATTGTTGAATGCTTCTATCTGTCTGAGTACAAATTCTTTGCCGTTGAGCAAGGTGACGTACTTCGACTTCAGCTGTTCTATCTGTTGTTTTGCCTGATTTATTGTTGCGTTCGCTTCGTTGATGGC
>JAEEGH010002891.1_pt1 | contig 45682 bp, 44 predicted proteins | sample 9134181 | NCBI WGS metagenome assembly JAEEGH01 (sample SAMN16246544, study PRJNA631951) | gut metagenome | biome: gut microbiome; feature: rumen; material: DP-attached | host: Bos | place: Iran: Karaj | collected 2018-10
CCACTGGGCATACTGCGCCTACGACGACAACTGGAAAAGCTCCGGAGAACTCATCCGCAAGCTCTCGGAAATCGTGAGCAAAGGGGGAAATTTTCTCCTGAACATAGGCCCAGACAAATACGGCAGCATCCCTCAGATATGCAGGGATAATTTGATGGAGATTGGCGCCTGGATGAAGGTGAACGGCGAGGCGATTTACGGCACCGAGGCCTCTCCTTTCCCGTTTTTGCCTTTCGGGTACGCCACCAGAAAGGGGAACACCCTCTATCTGCATATTCACAAGTGGTCGAAGGAAATCAGCGTGCCGTACAGCCTGAAGGTGCGAAAAGCCTGGCTGCTGGCAGATCCTTCGGTTCGAGTGCGGCATCACCGCAGGAAGGGTGTCACCACTTTCGAACTTCCGCCTTTCGCACCCGATGCGGCAGTGAGCGTGCTGGCTATTGAATTGCGTGAGCCGGTTCCAGTGCAGGCGGTGCCGACGGAAGGGTTGGCTATGATGGTTGATGGGGTTGCCGTTCCTGAATTGAGCGATGCAGATTATAAATCGACATGGACGGCTTCCGGGCCTTCCTCGACGGTGGAGATTGAGTTGCCGGCCAGGCAGAGTATCCAGTGCTTTGCCGCCGTGGAGCCGTGGCAACTGTGGGAGAATCCTATGCAGACTTACCGGGTGGAAGCTTTGATGGACGGGGCCTGGACCTGCATTGCCGAAGGGACAGGAGACGGCACTGGCATCACGCTTCCCTTCAGTTCTGTAGCAGCTTCCAACTTCAGGGTCGTCATCAACAATCCTTCCGGAAAGGCCAGCTGCAGCGAGATAATGCTTTTCAACTAGATTTTTGCTTTCTTAAGCCAAAGGTCCGCCATGCGCTTATGCCCGGCGGGGGTCGGATGTATGCCGTCCCATATCCAATAGGAAGGTGCGGGTTCTGTGCTCACCAGCTTTTCGAACATAGTGTCGAAGGGGATGAGTATGGCGCCCGTTTCTTCGCATAGTTCGCGCACGCAGGCTGCCAGGCGCCGGGTCATATCTTCGCGAAGGGCGTAGTCTTCGCTGCCGCCCAAGTTCCCTTCTTTGGCCACGAAGGGGGTGCAGAGGGTCAGCTTCAGTTCGGGGTTGGATTGTTTGGTTTTTTCCAGCAGGCTCTTGTACAGGGCTTTCCAGGCCTCGAAATCGAAGGGCGTCTGCCGGTCGCCATCAAGCCATCTGTGGATGTCGTTGGTGCCGATAAGGACGGAGAGCACATCCGGCCGGAGGTCGAGGACATCCTCCTGCCAACGGGCCGCAAGATCGTCCAGAGCCTGACCGCTGAAACCACGGTTGAAGAATGCGTAATTTCTTGAAGGCCAGCGGCTTTGACAGTACGACGCGATTATGTAGACATAGCTGTGTCCGTAGATGTGGTTCATATCGGTGTGGCTGCGCTCGGCCGAGGTTCTCTTGTAGTTGTAGATGCAGCCCCAGTTGCCGTCGGTGATGCTGTCGCCGATGAAAACGATGCGCTTTCCGCTATTGGGCGTTTGGGTGCAGGAAATGGCCGCCAGACAAGCCAGAATGATGATTAGGATTTTGTACTGAAGTTTCATATCTGTCAAAGATACGGATTAAAATTTGGATTTTGGAAAATAATTCCTACCTTTGCAGTCCAATATCGCGGGGTAGAGCAGTCGGTAGCTCGTCGGGCTCATAACCCGGAGGTCGCAGGTTCGAGTCCTGCCTCCGCTACTAAAAAGAGAAGCGGCCATCTGGCTGCTTCTCTTTTTAGTAGCGGGGCGTTGCCATCCTTTTACCCCTCCCCAAACCCCTCCCTCGGGGAGGGGCTTTGTCGGCTTCGCCTCCGAAAAGGCGCGGCGGCTGCGCAGCCTTCCTCCTATCTTATCAGGGGCTCTGCCCCTAATGTCCTTCTGTGGGGGCCCTGCCCCCAAAACCCCTGCGGCCTTTTCGCCTTTCCGTATTTTTCTCTTTGCTCAAAATACCCGGCTCGGCCGGTCGGCTGAGGCCGACTTCGTCGCTCCGCTCCTCTAATCCGTTTTCGGACCGGCCGCCGCGGTTCGCCTGACGGCTCATAGATACATTACTTGCTTCTTTTTGGGGAAGGTCTTCGGATGTTTCGGGGAAGGTCCAATTTCAGGGGCGACACCTTACCCACTGGAAGGGCCTGGGAGGCGGAAAACCGGGCAAGGTCCCTGGCATAGAATTGGACCTTACCCGTCGCTGACCGTCCTCCGCCGTTCGCGCTGATGCGCTCATTGGCATCCAAGTGCTGTTGACGTCCCGGAAACACGGACGTCAACAGCATTTTCTGCCTATTTTGACGTTAACGTCCCATTTTTCGGGATGTTAATAGCATTATTTGTATCTTTGTGAACAATAGAATGATATAAATCATGAAGAAAAACGCATTAATCCTTATTGCCACCTTGGCACTGACTTCATGCATGGGCATATTCGGAGAGCCGGGGAACGGTGTTTCCGTGCAGCAGGCGATCGAGGTCGGAGAATTCGATTCCATTTCGGTTCCGAGTTCGATAGATGTTTATTATACCCAGACTCCCGGGGAGCAGAGCCTTACGCTCACCTGCGACGAGAATCTCGTGGATTACTATAACATTGTGGTGGAAGAAGGCGCCCTGAAGGTAAAGACCAAGCCAAACGTAAATGTCAGGCCAAAGGCAAAAACCTTCCTGACGGTCAACTCCCCTACCCTGAGCGGACTCAAACTGTCCGGTTCCGGTGATGTTTTCACCGACGGGCCCATTGTGACGGACGGGGATTTCACTATCAGCATAAGCGGCAGCGGAGACTGCAAAGCCAACGGTATCATCCAATGCGCGAAGTTCAGCGCCCACACAAGCGGCAGCGGGGACACCTTCCTTGCCGGCATTGTGGCGGAGACGGCAGGATTCAAGGATACCGGCAGCGGGGACATCAAATCCACCGGCGTGACGGCTGAAAACATCTCCATAGACCTTTCCGGCAGCGGTGACTGCTCACTTGAATGCAAGGACGCAGGCATCATCAGCGTGAAGATCTCCGGCAGCGGAGATGTAACCCTTACCGGCAACGCCAAGAGTCTTGGCAACTTATCCCTAACCGGTAGCGGGAACATCAATGTTAGCGGCCTTTCGATGGGAGAGTAGCATCAACTACATCTCCACTCTCCCTGATTATCAATATATTGTGCAATACCATGAAGAAGACTGTTGGATTCCTGTTCCTGGTCGCCCTGCTATTTACAGTGGCTGGAGTGGTGGGTGTATCATGTCAGAAGGGTAGTGAAGAGGATGTCCCGGAGGTTGGTTCCGACAGCCAAAAGCCCTATCTACAGCCAATGGTCATCCCGTTCGGCAGCGAGTACACCATCAAAGTCGAAGGAACCAGATTCTCCCTGGTGTCCAGCGGTTATTCATACAAAGTGTATGCGGAGTCCATCACCTTCGAATTTTTCACATGCTACCTTACCCGCGGCAAGAAATTCGAGTTGGGAGAAGTGTGCAACCTAACGCTCATCGGGGACTCACAGGTCATCATGTCAAACGAGGGGATAATGTTTGGCGGTTCGGTCAGGCTGTCCGGTACTGGAAGCATAACTATGGAAGCCATGGAACTGAACACCACGTTCTACAATGACATGTTCTCCGCGGCTGAAGGCTATACGGTTACCATGGGTGAGAAAAAGAAAGTGGGGGACAATTGGTCTTCTTGCACGTGGACAGTGGATAAAAGCAAATAGAGTACATGAAGAAGATCCGGATTACAGCCATAAGAAAAGCATCATACCCTGACTTGATGGCCCAGTACGAGAATCCCATCGAGCATACCTGTGATGTTCAGGAAGGCCAGCAGTGGATCTCGGTTGATGGTAAGTGTCCGGAGAGGATGTGTCCTGAAGCTTGGAAGTCTATGAGGGAATTTGTGGAGGCTCTGGCCCGTGGTGAAGGAAACTTCTACAACGGCTGGATGAAGAATCCAAACAGCGCAATGATAAGCTGCAACGACGGATTCAGACCAGTCAGCTTCTATGTGGAGGTAGTGGAGTAAGTTAGATAAATCGGTATTTACCATCATGAGCAAGATACTCAACAGGCCTGACCCGAATGTGGCATTCCCGAATCCAAATCTGCCCAGACTATGCTTTATCAAGAATGTGGTGAAGAATCCCCGAATCATCATTGGGGACTACACATACTATGATGATGTGGACGGTGCGGACCAGTTCGAGAAGCACGTGACTCACTTCTATGACTTCATAGGCGACAAACTGATAATCGGTAAGTTCTGCGCCATTGCTCAGGGTATAGAGTTCGTGATGAACGGAGCCAACCATAGAATGGACGGCGTTACCACCTATCCGTTCTACATTATGGGAGGTGATTGGGGTTCTGCCATTGCTCCGGTGAAGGATGACCTTCCCCTGAAGGGCGACACCGTTGTCGGTAATGATGTCTGGATTGGACAGAACGTGACTGTGATGCCTGGTGTCCATATCGGAGACGGAGCCATCATCGGCGCGAATTCAGTCGTGGCGTCGGACATCCCTCCTTATGCCGTGGCGGCTGGCAACCCCTGCCGGGTAATCAGGATGCGCTTTGATGATGCATTCATCGCCTACTTGCTGGACTTGAAATGGTGGGACTGGGATATCGAGAAGATTGAGGCAAACTTTGAAGCCCTATCCAGTGGTGATTTGACGCTTATCAAGAAGATTGGGAGATAAATTCGGATTTATCGGTGTAAAGCATCAATGAATCGCTGGATTTCTAGCAGCCCTTCCAGGAAGCGGAGGTTCGAGATTCGGAGTGTTTAGTAGCGGAGGCGCTCATTCCTTTTCAAGTGCTGTCGACGTCCTGGAAAATCGGACGTCAACAGCATTTTCAGCCTTTTTTGACGTTGACGTCCCGGAAAATCGGACGTCAACAGCACTACAGCACTTGACCAGTCTGGAGGAAGGTTTGCAAAAACGGCCAAATGCCGCTATATTTACACTGATTAATCGGGATGTAACCTTGAAGATGGATTATATCTGGCATTATGATTCGCCCCTCGGTAGAATTACCCTCGGAAGTGACGGTGCATCTCTTATCGGTCTCTGGTTCGATGGACAGATGCATTTTGCCGATGTGCTTTCACCTGAGCATGAAGAAAAGCTAATCCCTGTTTTCAAAGACACTTGCCACTGGCTGGACATCTATTTCAGCGGAAGCGAGCCGGGCTTCACGCCTCCCCTCGTCATGCGTGCCAGCCCGTTCCGCAAGGCCGTCTGGGAAATCATGCTGACGATTCCTTATGGCAAGACAATGACTTATGGAGAGATAGCAAAGCGAATCGCCGAACAGAAGGGCGTTGCCCGTATGGCCGCCCAGGCGGTTGGAGGAGCAGTGGGCCACAACTCAATATCACTCATTATCCCTTGTCACAGGGTTGTAGGTGCCGATGGCTCGCTTACCGGATATGCCGGAGGCATTGACAAGAAGGTCAATTTACTTCGGATGGAAGGTGCGATGGCGGATTAAATTCGAATTTATCGGTATAAGGTATTAATGAATCGCTGGATCTCCAGCAGCCCTTCAAAAAAGCGAAGGTTCGATAGTTTTTCACTGTAGTCTACTAAAAGAAACGATTCGGCAGCCTTTTTCGGCTGCCGGTTTCTTTTAGTAGCGGAGGCACGGCTGCTGCGCAGCCTTCCTCCTATCTTATCAGGGGCTCTGCCCCTAATGTGTACCCCGCGGCTCACGGCCTTAGTCCGTCGGACCGGCCTCCGCCGTTCGCGCTGGTGCGCTCATTTGTTGTCACCCAAACCCATAGGTGCTGCAAGCCCAATACCTATAAAACACTAGTACTGTTTAACTAAAAGAGATAGGCTATGCCGGCCTTCAGCTGATTGCGGTGACGGATGGCAGTGGAGTTGGAATCCACGTTGCGGTTCAGGAGCCCCCAGTCGTAACCCACGGTGATGCGGAACTTACCCTTGATGTCGGCACCGGCTCCGGCACCCACAAGAAGGTCGAAACGGCCATAGGATGCAGGATTGTCATCGGTCCCAGCATAATTGTCGGAATCGCCGGAATCACTGATGTTGATGCCGATAACGGTAACATTGGCATCGTAGTGGCTGATGGAACTTAGGCCGATGGAAGCGGTGGGGCCGCCAAAGGCAAAGAGTCGAAGATCACGGGTAAGGTTATAGCCGAAGTTGACCGTGACAGGGATGTTGATATACTGCTCCTTAAGGTTAGTCTTGAGAGAACCGGTGGCAACTGTACCGATAGCTGTTGAACCAGCATCGTCGCTGTAGAGATAGGAATAATAGAGACCGGGAGTAACGCTGAGGCCCTCCATGAGGGTGATCTCATAGCCGAGACCGGCATAGAAGCCATTGGACTTGGTGCTGTTGACATCTGCACCATCCTTGGCCTGATATGTGGCGGTGGACTGGAGATATCCTGCGCCAACGTTTACCTGTGCAAAAGCAGCTATGCCAAGCAGCATTGCGCTTACGAGTGTTATGATACGTTTCATTGTCATATTCTATTAAATTGCGCCGCAAAAATACTATGTTTTTGGCCACAATATTGTTCTCTTATCTATTATTTCTTTGCAAATCCTATGGAAATTGGTATTTTTGCATAGTTATGGCAAAGATACAGACAATAAACCCGCAGGAGTTTGCCCGGACAATGATCTCTCCGGGCAATATCATCACTAAGGACATCCACTTGATTTCTGACAGACGGATGATGCCTCTATTATATAAGGTCGGCCAACCCTTCTTCCCCCTTGACGGCTATTGCCTGTGGATCAGGAATGGTCATGCCAATTATATCCTGAATATGATTCCGTATCATCTTGAAAGCCACGATGCGCTGATGATCCCGCAGCAGTCCATAATGGAAATACTTGAGGTGTCCGATGATTTGGACTTGCGTATATTCAATTATCACAAGCTTGCACTTCCGGAAACAGAGTTCCAGAGACAGATTCACATCGGCAGTGAAACACTCTGGCAACGTCTTGAAATGTATTATTCATTGATGATGGCTCTTGCCTCGGACAATCGCCTCGACGAGATAACCCTGATACAGCAAGCCTGCTTGAAAGAACTCCTCACCTTTGAAGTCGGACAGGACAACGACCTTCCCCAACAAAGCCGTAACCGTGGCCAGGAGACTCTCAATCGTTTTCTCTCCCTTGTCAATGAGTATGCGGGCCGGGAACGCACGGTGAAATTCTATGCAGACCAGCTTTCTCTTTCACCCAACTGGCTCAGCAACGTGGTCAAAGCCACCAGCGGAAAAACCGTGATGGACTGGATCAACATAGCCGTCATCCAGAAAGCCAAACTCGCGTTAAGTTATTCAGATTCTCCTGTATATGCGATTGCCGATGAATTGAACTTCGCTTCAGAGTCTATCTTCTCGCGCTATTTTAAACGTGAAACTGGCCTCACCCCGGTAGAATTCAAGAAGCGATAATATATTGTGCGAAACCGCCGAGTATGGTTGAGACGGTCTGGTTAGGAACAACCAAAGATGCCGCTGGAGTTCCGGGGCCAGTTTCCCGGACAGAACGGCGTATCGGCCGTTCATAATCATGTTCAGCGGTTCGTAAACTTTCTTCATGATTGCAAAGGTAAGACAATTTACCCCAAAGTCTGATTAAAGGAATTGTTCTCCTTCAGGAACTCCACGAACTTCTGCGCTGCATTCTTGTGATAGCTACCTTTTAGGTAGTGGTAGCAGCCGTCCATGCGGCCATCTGGGTGGCCTATGGGAACAGCCTCGAACCCATGCACCTGGTTGATGGCTTCTTCCGACAGGATGGTCACCAGCGGGCTGCTGCCCACAAGGTCAAGGAGGGAACGGACACTGTTGATTTCCAAGCGGATGTCCAGATTTACGTTCTGTGCAAACAGGACATCCTCCAGCGTGTCACGCGCCTGAAGACCCTTGGACGGCAAGGCAAGCGGGAAGCGGGAGAGGTCCTGGACCGATACTTCCTTACCCACTCCCTTCAACTCTCCGACACGCCCGACCAGGCAAAGTCGGCTCTGAAACAGCAGATGGGACTCGATACGGTCATCTCCGAGCGGCGATTTATAGGTAAGGGCCACATCCAGATCCCTGTCCAGCAACTTCTGCCATAAATCTTCTTTGGATGTGATTACCAAATCCAGCCTGATACGCGGGAACTTTCTGAAAAAGTCCAGGACGGTCTGTTTGAGCAGCGGGCCGAAAGAATACGTCGCACCTACGCTGAGCGTCCCTACTTTCAGGGCTTTCACATCCTTGATTCGTTCCGCACCGGCCCGGGCCTCCTCCAAAACCTGAACGGCGCAAGGGAGAAACTGCTCGCCGTAATCGCTGAGGGTAACGTGACGTGTATCCCGGGTAAGCAGTTCCACGCCCAGTTCTTCCTCCAGTTTCTGGATCTGTTGGGAAATGGTGCTCTGGGTGATAAAAAGCGATTTGGAAGCCAGGGAAAAGCTGCCCAGCCGACCCACTTCCACAAAATATTTCAACTGCCGTAATTCCATAACCAATACCGATTTACCCGCGAATATAGGCATATTTATCGTTATTACCTATTAATTTTATTGAAACAAACCTTATTCATCAATAAAAGTGGATGCACTTAATACCTACCTTTGCGGGACAGAAAGAAAACAACGTTATGAAAAAAGCTACAACCGTATGGGCAATCCTCGCCCTGGTTGCCATTTCCTGCACCCAGGAGCGCGTAAATGTAAACCGTCTCGTAGAGAATTATGCCCAGGTAACCATCCCCGCACCGGACCTGACCGGCATTACCGACAACGGAAAAGAAGTCTTGAAACTGTACCGGATGGCCGCCGATGAAGTGGACAAAATCTACTGGCAGCAGTATTTCGGTCCCAAAGAGGAGTTCCTTTCCTCGCTCTCCACGGAAGCGGAAAGGCAGTACGCCTCCATCAACTACGGCCCCTGGGACCGCATCGACGGGAAAGCCTTCCTGAAGGGATATGGCCCCAAACCCGCCGGTGCCGGATTCTATCCTGCCGATATGACCGAAGCGGAATATACCGCCTTTAACGCCCCTGACAAGCAGAGTCCCTACACCTTGGTCGTACGTGACGGAGATGCACTGAAAACCGTCTGGTATCACGACGCCTATGCCCAGTTCATCGCCAAGATTGAAGGCTACCTGGGCCGTGCCGCCGACGTCACCATCAAGGAGAGCGTGAGGCATTATCTGCTCCACTTGATTGAAGGTCTCAAGACCGATGACTACTACGGGAGCAACAAGGCCTGGCTGGAAATGAACGACAGCAAGATGGACCTCGTGCTCGGTCCCATCGAGACGGTTGACGACGGCCTATATGGCACCAAGGCCTCTTATGGAGCCTACGTCCTCCTGAAAAACCTCCAGCGCACCGAAGAACTCAACGCCCTGGCGGCACGGATGCCGGAGTATCAGAAGATGCTTCCGGGTGATTCCGCCAATCATAATTTTGTCCCCGGTGCCGAGTCCGACATCTTCTCCTGCAACGTCCTGTATTGCAGCGGCTACACCAATGCCGGCTATAAAGTCATCGGCATCAACTTCCCTTATGATGCAAAGGTACAGGAGGAACTGGGCACCCGCACCATCATCTTCGACAACATCATCCGCGAGAAGTTCAACCGCACGGTCCACCCGGTGGGCAGAGCCCTCCTTGAGGAAGTCCACCAGCCCCATGTAGACGCCAGCGCCTTCTACTGGCTCATCGTCTTCCGCGAGATAGCGAAAGGCCTGGGCGTGAAAGAGACCGTGAACGGAAAGGGCACCGTAGCCGAAGCCCTGGGAAATGAAGCCCTTGCCCTGGAGAAGGCGAAGTCCAATGTGCTGGGTGCCTGGCTCTGTGCCCAGGAGGCCGAGGCATACAACATCTCCGCCCTCTTCCAGAAAGAAGACGTGCTCACCACCTTCGTCACCAACACCATCCGTTCCACCCGTTTCGGCGCGGCCGATCCCACCGGCATCGCCAATATCGTCGTGTATAACTACCTGCTGGAAAGCAAGGCCATTGTCTGGAACCCTTCAGGCCGCTACAGCATCGACTACGACAAAACCTGGCAGGCCCTCGAGACCCTGGGCGCCAAGATACTGGACATCCAGGCCCACGGCGACATTGAGGCTGCCCACGCTGCCCTCACGAAGTATGGTGTAGCCGGACCGGAGAGCCTGTCCGACAAACGCGTTCTGGAGAATGCCGGTATCCCCGTGGATATCCGCTTCACCTACGAATAATCTGTCAACGCAATCGAGTCAATACCATGTTCAAGAATTTCACAGGTTTCAGTCTGGTTTCCGAGATGCACAAGTTGCGTCAGAGCAATAGATTTAACCCCAACATATTGAAGAAGAAAAGCATCGGCCTCTTTTTTGTCGCCGTCATCGTCCTCGTCCTTTGGTTCCTGCCGACGGAGAGCTTCGGAATTGACGGCCTCACCCAGGTGCAGCAGCGGATTATTGCCATCTTCGTCTATGCCACGCTGATGTGGGTGTTCGAGTTGGTTCCCGCCTGGGCAACATCGGTGAGCATCATGGTCCTGTTGCTCCTGTTCGCCTCCGATTCCGGCATCAAATGGATCTGCAATCCGTCCGCCGTCGGCCAACTTCTCAGCTACAAGCAGGTGATGGCCAGCTTCGCCGACCCGGTGGTCATGCTTTTCATCGGCGGTTTCGTCCTGGCTATTGCCACCACCAAAATAGGACTCGATGTCCATCTGGCACGGGTGCTCCTCACCCCGTTCGGAAAGAAAAGTGAAAACATCCTGCTCGGATTCATGCTGGTGACGGCCCTTTTCTCCATGTTCATCAGCAACACGGCCACCACCGCCATGATGCTCACCTTCCTCACCCCTGTATTCAAACAGCTTCCGGAAGGCGGCAAGGGACGCATCGCCATGGCCCTCAGCATCCCCATCGCCGCCAATCTGGGCGGTATGGGAACACCCATCGGCACACCTCCCAACACCATCGCACTCAAGTATTTGAACGACCCGGAAGGCCTGAACCTCGGCATCGGCTTCGGCCAGTGGATGATCTTCATGGTGCCGCTTGTCATCGTGATGATCCTGATTGCCTGGATGCTCCTGAAGAAGTTCTTCCCCTTCACCCAGAAGACCATCGAGCTCAAGATTGACGGCGAAATGAAGAAGGACCGCAAGAGCACCCTTGTTATCGTCACCATGGTCATCACCATCCTCCTGTGGATGATGGACGCACTCACCGGTATCAATACTTACACGGTAGCCCTGATACCCTTTGCGGTCTTTGCCATGGCCGGTATCATCAGCAAGTACGACCTGGAAGAAATCAACTGGTCGGTCATCTGGATGGTCGCCGGCGGCTTCGCCCTGGGTTACGCCATGAACGGCTCCGGCCTCGCGGCCCTCGTGGTCCGCGCCATTCCGTTCGGCAACTTCTCGCCGCTGCTTATAGTCATCCTCTCCGGCCTGCTTTGCTACGGCCTCTCCAACCTCATTTCGCACTCTGCCACGGCAGCCCTGCTGATGCCCATCCTGGTGGTGGTCTGCACGGCCATGGGAGATAAACTTGCAGCCATCGGCGGCACCTCCACCGTCCTGATTGGTGTAGCCATCGCTTCCAGCAGCGCTATGATCCTGCCCATCTCCACGCCCCCGAATGCCCTGGCTTACGCCACCAACCTTATCCAGCAGAAAGACATGGCCCGCATGGGCATCATCATCGGCATGGTCAGCGTCGTACTGGGTTACTTGGTACTGTTCGCCGCCGGTTCACTGCATATTGTCTAACTGATTAAACACGCATATACAATGAATAAGAAGAATTTGATCCTGACCACTCTCGCATTGATAGCAGTGGTCTCCTGCAATGAAACCAAGTCCCCGTTTACCCGCAGCGTAGCAGATTACGCCGTGGTACCCATCGAAGCTCCCGACCTCAGCGGCATCACCGACAACGGCAAGGAGGTGCTGAATCTCTACCGCTTCGCCGCCGACGAGGTGGACGCTATCTACTGGGAACAGTACTTCGGCGACAAGCAGGTCCTCCTGGACGGCATCACAGACCCTGTCCAGAAGACCTTCGCCGAAATCAACTACGGCCCATGGGACCGCACCACCGGTAAATCCTTCGTGGAAGGTTATGCCGATGCGCTTCCCAGCGCCGGTTTCTATCCGGCGGACATGACAAAGGACGAGTTCGATGCCTGGGACAATCCCGACAAGAACAGCCCTTACACCCTCGTCCGCCGCACCTCTGACGGCTCCCTGGAAGCCGTCTGGTACCACGACGCCTACAAAGCGCATATCGACAAGATTGGCAACTACCTGAAGGCTGCTGCCGACATCACCATCAAGCCCAGCGTAGCCAAGTATCTGCTGAGCAAGGCCGATGCCCTTAAGACCGATCAATACTATGAAAGTTCTCTGGCCTGGCTGGACATGTACGACAGCAAGATGGACCTTGTCATCGGCCCCAACGAAGTGACGGACGACCAGCTGCTGGGCATCAAGCGCTCCTACGAAGCCTTTGTCCTGCTGAAGAACCAGGCCCACACCCAGGAACTGATGCAGTATGTCTCCCGCATCGGTGAATTCCAGGAGGATCTTCCCGGAGACCCGGCCTACAAGACCTTCCAGCCCGGTACCGGCTCCAACATCTTCTCCTGTGACGCCCTCTACTATGCCGGAAAGGCCAATGCCGGCGTGAAAGTCATTGCGCTCAACCTGCCCTTCGATACGGATGTCCAGCGTGACCGCGGCACCCGCACTATCCTGCTGGAAAACATCATCAGAGCCAAGTACAACCATATCGTCGCTCCTACCGGTGAAACACTGCTGGAATCCGATGCCGCCGAGCACCTGTCTTCGGACGCTTTCTTATGGAACATCGCTTTCCGAGAAGTGGCTCATGGCCTGGGCGTGAAAGAAACCGTGAATGGCATGGGCAGCGTGGAAGAAGCCCTCGGCAATGTTGCTCAAACCCTTGAAGAAGTGAAAGCCAATGCTGCCGGAGTTCTTCTTGTGTGCAAACTCCAGAACCACTACGACATCCATCACCTCTTTACCAAGGAAGACGCCCTTGTCACCTTCTTTGCCTCCCTTCTCCGCTCCGAACGCTTCGGTGAGAACTCGGCACTTGGCCGTGCCAATATCATCATCTACAACTATCTGGGGCAGGCAGGAGCTTACAATCGCAAGGCATCCAACCAGTACTCGCTGGATCTGGGGAAGATGGAGTCCGCCCTTTCAGACCTTACCGCCCTGGTGCTCAAGCTTCAGGCCACCGGGGACAAAGCGGCTGCCGAAGAGTTTGAAGCCCAATACTCCAAGCGCAACGCCGACTACGATGCGGACCGCCGGTGCCTGGCTCTTGAGAATATCCCCGCCGACATACGGTTCGAGTTTAAACGATAACCGTTCTTTTCTTTCTGTCAGCCCCGGTGCCCTGTGTGCCGGGGCTCTTTGGTGTAATCTGCCAGGGCCCGGTTGCGATTATTTTTTTGGCTTCCAAGGGAGTCATGAAGCGCCCGTAGTGGTACAGATTGCTCAAGTTGATTCCCGCTTCACGGGCTATGTCACGCGTGGTCGTGTGTCATCTTTGAGCGTCTGCATATAGAACACAGTTCTCTTTTCGTCTGCAAAGTATTCCCTGATTTTCAACATATTGCGCAAGATCATCCAGCTTCTATCACAAATCCTGACGTGGTTTTGGGCAAGGTCGATTTTTAGGGGCGACACCTTACCCGCCAGAAGTGGCTGGGAGGCCGAAATGCCGGTAAGGTCCCGGGCATAGAATTCGACCTTACCCGTTGCGGACTGGCCTCCGCCGTTCGCGCTGATGCGCTCATTTAAAGAATCTATGGTTCTCGGGAATCGGCCTCCCAGTCATAGTCTATTTCCTGTTCCGGACGTTCATTCATGGCAGGATCGAATTCCTGGAAAGGACATAGCAGTTCCATGGCTGTCATTTCTTCAATGATTTCCTGAAGATATACTGGCAATTTGGGATACAGATTGTAACTGATCTGATGCTCCAGCCAGTTAATGCTGTGGCTATAATCGTAGGTGCTCTTACCTTCCCCTATTCCGTCCGGTGGAATCAAAAACGCAATGGATTTCCACCCCAGTCGGCTTTGGGTTTTCCTGCACATGGAGACAAACCATCCACCTTTAAATGGCCCATAGACTATATCGACAGGCCCTTTCGGCTTCTCGGCCGCCCAGCTGCGGCATAATGAGAGGATGGCGCCGAGATGCTCAGGTACTGAGGGGCTGTCAGGCATCATCTCCCACATTGTCCAGCATGGGACTGCCCTAAGTGAATCGGAGCCTTCCCAACGCTCATCCCGGTAACGGACGATGGCATCAAATCCCCCATCCGTCCGTATCGGAAGCCCCAGCGAAGGCAAATGCCTCCGATTTGCCCTTGCCTGAATTCTGGCCGGGCTGAGCACTTCCTGCGCCGAAAGCTGCAGGGAGAGAGCCAATAGAAAACTACCGATATACAGGGCCTTCCTCACAGTCTCTAATCAATGTAATACTCTTTAAGTGGCTGATACCCAAGTTCCGCCATCAGCTTGTCCCAGGCACGGGGCAGTTCAATCTTGACAGTAGCATATCCACCTCCAGGCATAGTCTGCACCTTGTTGCGGGCCGCATCACCGGTGATGAGGAAGGCTGTCATTCCGCGCTTCATGGTGGGGATGGTCATCTGCTCGCTTTCGGGAGAATCGTACCATTCCGGGGTGGGTGTCATTTCGCCACCTTCATCCTTGCGGATATGGCCCTGATACTGCCTTAGATTATGCTGGCCGCCGTCTTTGGCTCCGCCCGGATTTGCATAATAGTTGGCAAAAGCCCTTTCTTTCACCGGGCGGCGGGATTCATCAATCAGGACCTTCTCCAGTGCTTCCGGACTCCTGTATCTCCCAGCAAGAATGGCCGCCACCGGTTCCGTCATCAAGATTGTGCGGAAGGTGAACTGGCGGCCGCTGCCCAGGGCGAACTGACTGCGCTCGCTGATGTCCCAGGCTATGAGTTCCATCACCTTCTGGGGATTGGTCGTAGAGGGTGCCATATTATTGCCCCAAAGCAGCGTCGAACCCAGGGTGATGGTATTGTCGTTGATGTCGAATCCTTTGCGGACGTGATATGGCTTCCAGCCGATACGAAGGCAGGCGGCATCGTCCTCCACCATACACCAGGACATCGGATAGCCGAAGGTGCCCATCCTGTCCTGCTTTACGTAATAGCCACAAAGATTCATCAAAGCCAAATTCATGAAACGGCCGATGGCCATATTGGCAGCCTCGTTGATTTGCCCCTGACCACTGTCTATGCCGAGTTGCCGTGCCACCGGTCCATTGAGCCAGCTATAGGGAATCCAGGCGTGCGTACTGGCAAGGGTTCGGCGGAAATTTCCGTCTCCAAGGCCCTTCGTCAGCGCAATCAGAATAGGCATGTATTCCGGTTTGCAGCCAGCCATAACGGCATTCACGGCCACGTGCCAGACCTTCGTGTCCCTGTGCGCGATGGGGAGAATGGCGACGGTCTCATCCCACTTCATATCGGCAAATTTCAAGAAAGACTCCACTTTCTCGAACGTTGGCGGAACGATGGGGAGACCGTCGGACCACTTCATTTCCTTAAAGTATTCATTGACTTCATCCAACGTTCCGAAGAAGGCATCGTCACGGATATCACCCTTGTTTCCGGAAATGCCGGCCGAACGTTCTTCTTCGCTAATGGGCTTGGTGAGCGCCTCCACGATCTGCGGCCAAAGGATTTCGCGCGTATTCTTAATCAGTTCATCGGCCGTATGGGTTGCGAATGCACCCGGGTACTGCGCCACCCGCATCACGGGAACGCCGTTGTTGAGAGCCGTATATTTAGCCTGGTCCACAAAGCCGGGTCCCGCGATAATCACGGAAGGGATGCCAAGATACTCGGCTGCGATGCAGGAACCAGTCTCCTTGGGGGTGCAAAGGCCACAGCCTCCATTTCCGGAGATAACGGCATCTACTCCCATCGACTTCAGTTTTGCCTGGAACTCTTCTTTTGCCTTTCGTGTCACACCAGGGGCTGGATAAGGACCGGCGATGCCGATTTCATCCAGGAGGATGACCTTTGCTGACGGATGATTCTCTAGAATGAGCCGTTTGATTTCAGGATGGGTAACTCTTGTCATAAAACTTACGCCAACCACGGCAATGGTCTTTCCGTCCAGCGTCTGGAGCCTCGGAGCCTGCTGAATCATCTTCACAGAGGATCGGCCGACGGGACTGACTACGGCAAAGCCGGGCTCCTCCTTTACTACAGGTGCCGCAGTAACGGTCGATTTCTTTGTGGATGCGGCTGGTTTTGTCTGTGATGGTTTAGGGGAAACAGCAGCCGCTGTTGCCGGCGGAGCATCGGCCAGTTTGCAGGTTTCGTCACATACGATGCGCTGGGCATTCATTTCAAGACAAAAGGAAGAGCAGGCCAATGCTAAAACAATGGTTCGGAGCGGATGAGATTTCATAAGGGTTTGGATCTGTGTTTATGAATTAGATGCAAAACACAGCCAAAGGTTCAATACTCCGGCAGCCTAGAATTCCAAACCAAGCCCAACTTTCCAGAGTGAGCGGTTGGAATTGAGATTGGGATTCACGAACAGGTTCACAAAACCATAATCCCAACCGGCGGTTACGAAAAGCCGCGATGTGGCTTTGAAAGGGAAAGACAGCCCTAAACCCGCACCTGCCAGGACGTTCCAGCGACGGTGGGCAAAGCCATAGTCTTCGTCATAGATATCTTTGTCAGGGACATTGTATGAGCCGGACGGGGACTGGCATTGAAGCCCGTACTGTACGGAAGGGCCGGCATGGATGAGGCCCCGGATTCCGTACGGGAAGTCGACGCTCCATTGCAGATTCAGCGGAACGACCAGGGCCTTTTCGATGAAATAGTCACTGTAGATCACAGTGTCATCAAAGACAAATGCTCCCCCGGATTCTTCTATCCTTGTAAAATACAGGCCCGGAGCCAAAGAGAAACTGCCGATAAGGGGAATCCGGTAAGACAGGCCCATATAGAAACCATCTCCGGAGCACGTGTCATTTTCGCCGGACACGTGTGTTTTCAGATAGCCCGCTCCTGCGCTGACCTGCGCGGCCATCGGGTTGCTGAAGGCAAGGATCAGTACTGACAAAAGGATCACAAATCGTTTCATATTCAGGAAATCCCTATTCCGTTGAATCTTGCACGAAGATAACACTTTTTTTGTTTTAGGAGCGTAATTTGTATATTTGCACATTGAACATTGAAACAGACCGGAATATGAAACGCTTTTTCCTCACCCTTGCACTCATCTTCGTTGCAATCGCAGGCTTTTCACAAAACAAGGTTCTCCGTCCCAGGATAGAGATTGCCCAGCTTGAAAACGATACCGCGATCGATGCGATCGAAATGGAAGTTTTCTACATGAATGACGAAGACCCGCGCATGTATTATCTTTCGCTCGGGCACCTCGGTGTCGGCACCGATATCATACAGGTGGATTTCGATCCCGCTTTCGAGCTTTTCGTTCCCCTTGGAGGCACTCTCAAGGAAGCCATTGCCAAGATGGAAGAGATCAAAACCTGGTTCAAGGAAGAGAGACTCACTGAAAAGGAACTCACAGGACTCTTCAGCGTTGCATACCCTACCGGGGATCCCGTTACCATAACCGTCACTTCCAGAAGGCTTCTCACATCCAAGATCCTCGAATTCAGCCTTCCTACCGGAAGCCAAGGCATAGTTCGCGCCACGCACATCAGCAAGACCGAATTCGGCAGCCTTCTTTCAACACTCAAGATCTACAAGAAGATCCATCCCAAACAGCAGTAAGTGGGAAAGACCGTTACTTTCGGGGAGATCCTCCAGCGGTGGTCGCCGCCGGGGGCGAACCGCATAGGACAGACAGGTATGTGGGAGGGCCAGTTCGGCGGCTCCGAGGCCAACGTGGCCGTATCCCTCGCCACACTCGGCAATGAGGTAGGATACGTCTCCCGCATCCCCCAGAACGTGGTGGGAGATGCCTGCCTGCGCACGCTCAGGTACTACGGCATCGATGTTTCGGACGTGGTACGCGGCGGAGGACGCCTGGGCACCTACTACTTCGAAAAGGCGGCTGACATGCGCAAGGCCCTGGTCGTGTACGACCGCGAAGGGTCATCCTTCTGGTCTTCCGCGCCCGGCATGTTCCCCTGGAAGGATATCTTCAGCCGCACCGGCACTTTCCACTGCTCCGGCATCACCTGCGCCGTGTCCCAATCTGCCGCCGACGCCACCTTCGAGGCGGTTCGCACGGCACGCGAGATGGGCCTCCGCATCACCTGCGACATAAACTACCGACGCAACCTCTGGAAATACGAGGGGGCGGATGCCCACACCACCCTGAACGCCCTGATGCAGTTCAGCGACTACATCTTCGGCGACCAGGACGAGTGGGAGGTGGCCACGGGCGTACCCAAGATTCCGGAAGACGGGATGTTCGAAGATACTCAACTGGATATGGAGGCCTACGGCCGGTATTTTGAAGAGATGCACCGCCAGTTCCCTCATTGCGGGGAGATGATGCTGGGCCTTCGAAACCAGATATCCACCAGCCACCACACCCTTTCCGCCCTGCTCTGGTGCAAGGGCACCATCTACCGGACCAAGATATTCGACATCAACGATATAATAGACTCCGTGGGCGTGGGGGACGCCTTTGTGGCAGCCTACATCCACGCCTCACAGAAATGGCCGGGACAGTCCCAGCGTTGTCTTGACTTCAGTACCGCCGCCGCGATGATGAAGAATTCCATCGTGGGAGACTTCAACCTGGTGACGGAAGAAGAAATTATTTCCCGGATGCCTTAGTCCTCTTCTCCCCCAGCACGCACCAGCGGACGACGGGGATACGCCTGATGATTTCGTAGATCAGCGGGGACAGTGTGAACACTGCCACCGTGAGTATGGCGTACATGGCCAGCGGCGGCAGCTGGGTGTAGACCTTCATCATGTAGCCCAGGCTGGCAATCACCAGATAATGAACTATATATAGGCCGAAGCTGGAGCGGGTCATGTAGCCTGCGAAGGCTCCGGTGCGGTCGAACCTGGCCTTGAACCAAGCCATCATGGCAAGGCAGGCCATCCAGCCGTAGAGGCAGTTCAGCGGGCTTCCGAGGTACTGAGGCGTGGTGTTGTCCTGTCCGAAGGTGGTTCCGATCAGCACTCCACCGACCGCCACTGCGCAGCCGAGAAGCGGCGCCCACACGCGGCCGAGGGTCTCATGCACGCTGTCGTTCGCAAAGATAAAGTATCCCATCAGGAACGGAATGAAGTAGAACAGGGGCTTGTAGAGATTGTACAGCCCGTCCGCGCTTTCCGGCCTGGGATTCTTGATAATCAGCTGCTCTCCGGCCCAGAAAAGTATGCCCAGAAGGATGATCCAGACTATACCGGCCTTGCCTCCGAACACCCTTCCGCACCAGTCGTGGAAGCGGTTTTTCCTGTCCAGAGGACGGATGATCAGGAGGATCAGCGAGAAGAGCCACAGATCCTGAATGAACCAGAGCGGGCCCGTGCCGCTGATGGCCAACATGATCAGACGGGCAAATCCCGTCACGCCGTCCAGAGCTCCGTTTGCGGCCACGGCGGTATTGAAATAACCCACCATCCACTGGAAGACGAACAGGCCTATCGTGCCGGGCACCAGCAGCTTGCGCGTGCGGGTACCGAACCACTCCTTGCCTGAATGCTTCTCCAGGGCATAGCGTGCGCTGATGCCTGCCAGTATGAAGAGCAGGGGCATGAACCATGGATAAAGGATGTACATGACCACATCCTGATACTGATGCCATTCCGGATACGGACCGAATCCGCCTATGCCGCCGAATACGCCCTTGTTGTTATAGAAATAGATCACGTGATAGAACAGTACGAGCAGTACCGTTACCCAACGCAGGTTGTCCAACCAATTCTTTCTCATTTGGAAAGGCCCTCCATGGCCTGGTTTATTACTGATTGAAATATTTCCGTCTTGAGCAGGGCCATGCCTCTCTGGTCTCCCAGGACCATCAGGGCATCGCCCGGCTTGATGTCGTAGATCTTGCGGGCATCGCGCGGGATCACGATCTGCCCCTTGTCTCCCACCTTCACCACACCGAAGATGTATTTGCCGTCGTTTTCAGTCATAAAAGTTATACTTGTTAGAAATTTCCCACAAATATAACGATTTGTTCCGAATCCGCAACAGTATTTCTGCACTTTGTGTATTACACCGTTTTTTGCTAATTTTGCGAATAAGAGAAACATTACTCAAATGCTATATTACGCCAGAGGTTCGAAAAGCGACTGCATCAGCCCTGAAGAGGTGCGTGCGGCGCTGAAACAGGTGTTCGACTCCATGGGAGCCCGCAAGCGGGTGCTCGCGATCCCGCCGGATTTCACGAGGTTCAATTCCTACGCCGGGCCCATCACCGAGATGGTATACGACTACTTCGGGGATGCGCTGACCGACGTGCTGCCCGCCCTGGGCACGCACTCCCCCATGACTCCGGATCAGATCAGGACAATGTTCGGGCATGTGCCCGCGGACCGCTTCCGCGTGCACGACTGGCGCAACGACGTGGTGACCGTCGGCACCGTGCCGGCATCCTACGTGGAAGAAGTTTCCGAAGGCAAGGTGCACTACGACTGGCCTGCGCAGGTAAACAAGCTACTGCTGGATCCGTCCTTCGACCTGATCCTCTCCATAGGCCAGGTGGTGCCCCACGAGGTAATCGGCATGGCCAACTACACCAAGAACATATTCGTGGGCGCAGGTGGAAGCGAAGGCATCAACAAGAGCCACTTCGTTGGCGCATCCTATGGCATGGAGCGCATCATGGGGCGCGCAGGCGGTCCGGTACGTGCCATCCTGGAATACGCACGGCAGCATTTCATCAGCCAACTGCCTATATTCTACGTACTTACGGTGCTGGCCAAGAACGAAGCCACCGGGAAGATGGACCTCAAGGGCCTCTTCATCGGGGACGATTTCGAGTGCTTCCAGAAAGCTGCGGACCTGTCGCTGGAGACCAACTTCATCATGGTGGACCATCCCATAAAAAAGTGCGTGGTCTACCTCGACCCGGACGAGTTCAAGAGCACCTGGCTGGGCAACAAGGCCATCTACCGCACCCGCATGGCACTTGCCGACGGGGCGGAACTGATCATCCTCGCGCCCGCGCTGAAGGAATTCGGCGAAGACAAGACCATCGACGGTCTCATCCGCAAGTACGGCTACAAGGGCACTCCGCACACGCTGAAGTGCACAGAGGAGAACGCCGACCTGCAGGAAAACCTTGGGGCATCCGCCCACCTCATCCACGGCTCGTCCGAGGGCCGCTTCTCCATAACCTACTGCCCCGGCCCGGGCATGACACGCGAGGAGATTGAGGGTGTAGGATTCGGCTACTGCAGCTACGACGAGATGGTGGCCCGCTACCCCATCGCCAGCCTCAAGGACGGCTGGAACATAATGCCGGACGGCGAAGAGATCTACTACATTTCCAACCCCGCCCTGGGCCTCTGGGCGCATCCTGACAGGTTCAAATGAAGATAATCTGCGATAACAAGATTCCGTTCCTGCGCGGGGCCCTGGAGCCCTACGCGGACGTGGTCTATCTCCCCGGAAAGGAGACGACAGCGGAGGTGGTGAAGGATGCCGACGCGCTGATCACCCGCACCCGCACCATCTGCAACGAGGGCCTGCTGGCGGGGTCGGCGGTGAAGGTAATCGCCACTGCCACAATAGGTTTCGACCACATCGACACCGCCTGGTGCGAGGCCAACGGCATCATCTGGCGGAACGCTCCGGGCTGCAACAGCTGGAGCGTGAAGCAGTATATAACCTCCCTTCTGGTGACGCTCGCGCGGAACCGGGGGCTCCGGCTTTCGGACCTGACGCTGGGCGTGGTGGGTGTCGGAAACGTTGGGAGCAAGGTGGCCGAGGCGGCCTCGATCCTGGGGATGAAGGTCCTTCTGAACGATCCGCCGCGTGCCCGACGCGAAGGGCCATCCGCATTCGTTGATTTGGATTATCTGGTTGCCCACAGCGACATAATCACCCTCCACGTACCCCTGCAGAAAGACGGCCCGGATGCCACCTGGCACCTGTTCGACGAGGCCCGGCTGGCCACGATGCGGCCTTCGCAGATACTGGTCAACTCTTCCCGCGGCCCGGTGGTGGACAATAAGGCGCTGAAGGCCGCGCTGGCCAACGGACGCATTGCCGGCGCATGCCTGGACGTGTGGGAAGGCGAACCGGAGCTGGATCCGGAACTGGTGCGTATGCTGGACCTGAGCACCCCACACATCGCAGGTTACTCCGCCGACGGTAAGGCCAACGGCACCACCGCTGCAGTGCGCACCGTTGCCTCCGTGCTCGGACTGCCTTTAACAGACTGGAAGGCCAGCGGCATTCCCAATCCTCCGCAAACGCTTGATTTTAAAATAGATGCAGCCGGCAAGACGGTGCAGGAAGTACTGACCGAAGCCGTGTTGCATACTTATGATATTACCGCGGATTCCGATGCGCTGCGCGCCGACCTTGGAGCTTTTGAAAAAATTCGCGGCGACTATGCCGTCCGCCGCGAATTCACCTCATTCACCGTGCGTCTTCTTGGCGGCACCCCCGAAATGGCCGACCGCCTGGCGCGATTGGGCTTCATGGTTTAGATGCCCGTTTACAATAATTAGTAGTTCTCCTTGTGAACCTCGAAATAGGACTGAGGATGTGCGCATACGGGGCACATGGCGGGAGCTTTGGTGCCGACCACGATGTGGCCGCAGTTGCGGCATTCCCATACCTTAACCTCTGATTTCTCGAATACCTGTGCGGTCTCGACGTTCTTCAGCAGTGCGCGATAACGCTCCTCATGCCTCTTCTCGATGGCTGCCACCATGCGGAACTTGGCTGCAAGGGGCTTGAAGCCTTCAGCCTCGGCCGTCTTGGCAAAGCCTTCGTACATGTCGGTCCATTCGTAGTTCTCGCCTTCTGCGGCAGCTGCAAGGTTGGCAGCGGTGTCGCCTATGCCCTCGAGCTCCTTGAACCACATCTTGGCGTGCTCTTTTTCGTTATCGGCAGTCTCCAGGAACAGGGCTGCGATCTGCTCGAATCCTTCCTTCTTGGCGGCGGATGCGAAATAGGTGTACTTGTTGCGTGCCTGAGATTCTCCGGCGAATGCGGCCTGGAGATTCTTCTCGGTCTGGGTTCCAGCGTATTTGTTTGCCATAATATTTAATGATTGGTTTAGTCTTTTTGCAAAGTTAAAAAAATAATCGGGTTTCAGTTCGGAAAATGCTATCTTTGCACAAAAGATAATTCGCTACGCATGAAACAGTTTTGGAAAATGCTCCTGGCCGTCATTTGCGGCCTTTTGATCGTCAACCTGCTCGTGTTTCTCATTTTTGCAGGCATAATCGGATCTGCCGCATCCGGAACCACGGGAAGCACGGTGCTTCCTAAAACCGGTGTCCTGGCCATAGACCTGTCCGAGGTGACCATCACCGAGCAGGAACTCCCTGCCGACCCCATGGCAATGGTGCAGGGGCAGATGCAGACAACGCTGGGCATCTACAAGGCCATCCAGGCCATCAACATCGCCGCGGCTGACCCCGGCGTCAAATACATTTACCTGAAAGCCGACGGCGGCGCCACCGGCATCTCCACGATGGGGGAACTCCGCAAGGCGCTTGAAAATTTCCGCCGCAGCGGCAAGGCCGTCATCGCCTGGACCGAAGATCCCGGCATAGGAAACTTCTACCTCAACTCTGTGGCCGACAAGATATATCTATCTGAATATCAGGGAGGTAACGTGTCGATGGTGGGCCTCTGCGCCCAGTCCTTCTACCTGAAGGACCTGCTGGACAAGGCGGGGCTCAACATGCAGCTCATTCGCCACGGCAAGTATAAATCAGCGGGCGAGATGTATGTGCGCAACTCTCCCAGCGAGGAGAACAAGGAGCAGTACGACCGCATGGTGAACGCCATGTGGGAGACCATCGGCGCCACGATAGCTGAGAGCCGGGGAATATCCTTGGAAGCCCTCAACAAGATGGTGGACAATCTGGAACTCTGCCTGCCTGAGGATTTCCTGGCCGCAGGGCTGGTGGACGGCGTTTTCAGCCGTGATTCCCTCAAACAGCGCCTGGCCGCCCTCGCGGTCGAAAAGGACTTCCGGGACGTGAAATTCATCCCCTTCGCCGACTATGCCAATGCCAAGGTAGTCCCCAATTTCCGCGCCAAGGACAAGATCGCTGTTCTCTACACGAACGGTGAGATTGTCGACGGGAAAGACCTGAACAACGTTGCTGGAGACCGCTTTACCAAGGTCATCGACCAGATCCGCGCCGACAAGGGCATCAAGGCCGTGGTGCTTCGCGTGAATTCCCCCGGCGGCAGCGTGATGGCATCCGAAAAGATCAAGCATGAGCTTGACCTGCTGAAGGTTCCTGTCATCGCTTCATACGGCGAACTGGCCGCTTCGGGCGGATACTGGATTTCGAACAATTGCGACAAGATATTCTCCGACCCCACCACACTCACCGGCTCCATCGGCGTATTCGGGCTGATTCCCGAGGCCAGCAAGACCCTGAAGAACGTTGCTCACGTGGGCATCTATTCAGCAAAAACCCACAAACATGCAGACATGACCCGCCTCACCCGTCCTTTCGACCAGGCGGAATACAACTATATGCTCCGCAGCATCGAGGCCATCTACGACAAGTTCACCACCATCGTTTCCGAAGGCCGCAGCCTGGAGAAGAAGCGCGTGGATGAAATCGGCCAAGGCCGCGTCTGGGCCGGAACGGATGCACTTCAGATAGGGCTTGTTGATGAGATCGGCACACTGGAAGATGCCATAAGCTACGCAGCATCATCCATCGGCGCAAGTGAGGTCTGCGTGCTGGAGTATCCGAAGCCCCTCACCACCATGGAAAGCCTGATGGCCGCCTTCGGGCAGACCACCGAGCATGATTACGTAAAGGCATTCCAGAAGCTCGCAGAGCCTCAGGTCATAGCGCGAATGCCTTATCAGGTAGTGGTTTACTAGAGCAGCATCAATACTGCGAATACATAAAGGGTGAACCCCTGGAACAGGGCCCTGGTGCGATTCTGCCGCGCAAGCAGCACATCCATCGGGGCCTTCTTCTTGATGGCGGCCAGTTCATCGGAAGCCGGAAGATTGCGGAAAGCCCACTTGCGGATAATCTGTCCGTCGGCAATGTAGGTCACGCCCCCGTTGGATCGGTTCAGCGTTAGAAGCTCCTTGCGGTCGGCAAAGTAGGTACTGGCCAGAAGGGCGGGATTCATCCCCTGCTCCGCGATCTCATCAGGCGTAGTAGCCATCAGCAGCAGCGTCGTAAAGCCGTTTTCCGATGCCACGCGGGCGAACTCCGCGATGCGGTCGGCCTTGGCCTTCTCCAGAGCGTCGTAGGCCGATACCACCAGCACGTTACCTTCCAAGGCCAGCGAATCCGCATACACGTAGTTGGCATCGTAGAAGAAGAGCGGCTGCTCGTCCAGTTCCACCCCCGGCTTGTAGTCAGTGTAGTCCCGCAGGGGTATGGAAAGGGCGCTGAACAACAGGAACAGCACCAGCGAAACCGCTGCAAGCGAGAAACTTACGTACTTGACGCGCTGCGGCAGGCCCAGTTTCCCCATGGGAATGAAAGCCAGGCACCAGAGGGCATCCAGTATCAGGTTCTTCAGCAGGGTCTGCGCATGGTTCAGATGGATGATTTCCCCGAAGCAACCGCAGTCCATGTTGGGCTTGGCGAGATAGAGGATGATGGTGAGGATGGTGAACAGGGCCAGCAGACCGCCACTCGCGAGAGCGATCACCTTACGCCAGACGCCCGCGATGAGGGCGGCGCCGAGCAGGCTCTCTACCAGCGCAAGCGCGCATGCGATAAAGCGGGAACCTCCCTTCAGGAAACCCAGATGGAAAAACTTGAGATACTCGTCCATCACCAGGCCGGAGCCTACGGGATCTATCATCTTCAGGATGCCCGCTACCAGCAGGACCATCCCTATGATAACCGCGCATATCCTCTTGAATCCGTTCATAATCTGCTGTCTACCAGGGTTTTGATCTTTGCAAAGATATCGTCCGGAGGAAGCATTCCGCCATCGGCGTCCGAGCAGTCCACCACCTGCAGGCTCTTGTCCACCTCCGCCTGGCGGAGATACATAGCCCGCACGCGCTTCTGGAACTCGATGTCCGCTTCGTGTATGTCCTGCGCATGATGAAGGTAGGCCCTGTCGGCGCCCTTGCGCTCAGACTGGGTATTCTTTTCCACAAAGCTGATGGGCACGTTCAGGAAGATGTTAAGGTCGGGACGCGGCTCGTCGAACTCGCCGAATTCCGTGTTGATAATCCACTCGCGAAGGGCTTCCGCTTCATTCGCATTCGACAGTTTGGCGCACTGGTAGGCAATGTTGGAATAGACGTAGCGATCCAGCAGCACGGTGGAACCGTTGCTCAAGGCCTCGCGGATCTGCGGAGCAGCGCCGTGGCGGTCTTCCGCAAAAAGAAGAGCCACCAGCTGCGGATGCACCTGGTCAATGGGCCCGAATTCCCCACGCAGGAACCGGCTTATCAGCCCCCCGTAAACGGGAGCTTCATAGCGCGGGAAATGTATGTATTCCAGCTTCGGGCACTTCTGCCCGAGGTATTCGCGGAGTTTTCGCACCTGGGTGGATTTTCCGGCCCCATCCAGGCCTTCGAGTACGATCAGCATAGGGTACAAAGATAATAATTATATTTGCATTATGATTCTGATGGGGGTTGTCAATCTGACGCCGGATTCATTCCGGGAGGAGACGCGGGCGATGACGCCTGCGGCGATCAGGCGGCGCGTAAAGGCGCTTCTGGGCCGCGGCTGCAGCATCATCGACTTCGGCGCCGTCTCCACCCGCCCCGGCGCGGCGGACGTCCCCGTCGAAACCGAATGGCAGCGGCTCGAACCGGCACTAGCTCTGGTAGAAACGGCAGGTGTACCCTCACAGGACCTACGCCACCCTCGGCTTAGAGGGGGAACCGTGAGCTCTGCGAACGGTGGGGCGGAGCTTGCGTGGGCCTGTGGCGGAGCAAGCGAAGCGGTCGGTGAGGGTACACCTGCCGTTTCAATAGATACTACCAGCGCCGAGATCGTCCGGCGCGTATATGGGCGGATCGGGCGCTTCATCGTGAACGACATCTCTTCAGGCGAAGACGACCCGGCGATGCTACCCACCGTCGCGGAACTCGGACTCCCCTACATAGCCATGCACAAACGCGGCAATCCCCGCTCGATGGATGCCCTGACCGACTATCCCCAGGGTGTCGTGAAGGCCGTTGATGAATACTTCGAACAGTTTGCAGCCAAGGCCGAAGCCCTGGGCATTGACGAATGGATCCTGGATCCGGGCTTCGGCTTTGCCAAGACTGCGGAACAGAACTGGGAACTGCTGGAAAATCTGCCAGCCCTCAGGCACTTCGGCCGCCCCATCCTCGTCGGCGTAGCGGACAAACGCTTCACGCATACGCCCAATCCTTTCGCTCCCGGGCAATACACCAGTTCTGAATACGCAGAACGCCTCGCCGCCGAACGCGGAGCGGACATCCTCCGCATACACTAACCTTGGCGTTTCCGCTATCCTGCTGATACCCTGCTACTTACGTGAAAGCCTCTGGTGCAAATGTACCAGAGACCTAATGGTAAAGTGCTGAAAACCAGCAGGTTGGCAGCAACGACAGAATCTCGCGGCAACGGCAAAATCAGTCTTCGAACGCCGAAGGCAGCACCTCGAAGGCTCCCTTGCGGCCTTCCAGAGGAATCTTGGCGAAAGCCATCACCACCAGCACCAGAAGCAGCACGGCGGCGGCGAAGCAATACCAATAGCCGGGGCCGAGCACGTCCATCCAAGTCTCGGCATTCTCCAGCGAATCCACGTGTCCGATGATCAGGGCGAAGGTATTGTTCGTGAAGTGCATCAGCATGGTGAGCTTCAGCGAGCCGGTCTTGTAGTAGACATATCCGAACAGGCATCCCAGCAGGAAGGCGGGAATCGCCTGCCAGGGGTTAAGGTGGATAACTGCAAAGAACAGTGCCGAGAGTACTATGGCCCAGACCGGCTTTACGCCTCGTCCGAGCAGGCCGCGCTCAACCATTCCGCGGCAGAGCCACTCCTCGAAGAACGGGGCGAAGAGGCTCACGCAGATGAAGTTGATCCAGAAGTTGCCGGTCGTAAGACCCTTCAGGGCCTGCTCCAGCCATGCGGGCATGGGCGGCAGCCATGATGTGGACAGGTCTCCAACTATCCCGGCGGCAAGAGTGGCCGCCATCACCATCAGCACGCAGAGGAGCCAGCCGTGAGGAGCCACGTTGCCGTTGTCCAGGGCCAGGCCCTTGTACTCCATGCGGTTGCGGCGGCTCTGCCCTGCAGCCCACATCATCGGAGGGATGAACATGATGGGATAGGAGATGAGGGTTCCATACTCGGCCGCGAACGTATCGGCACTCCCGCCCATGAAAAGGGCTACGATGAAAACCACTCCGGTGCCGATCAACGCACCCAGAAGGAACATCAGGACAAGGATGATTATATCCCCTCCTGAAGGGATGCACCAGGCGTACTTGCTCAGCACATCAAAGTTTCCGCGGCGTGCCATATCAATAGAGGGGTGAAGGGTAAACGCCATCGGCCACCAACTGCGCGAACTTGGCCACCACGCCGGGACGGTCTTCCTTATAAGTTACGCCGAACCAACTGGAGGGGGTGGAGAGCACCGATGTGGATGCGCTGCCGTCCTTGATCATGCAGTCGATGGCGTAAGGGATGTAGAATTCCTTCTTCAACTCGGTGATGTTAGCCTTCAAGAAGTCGTTGAAGATGGCTTCGCTCTTGGCAAAATAATCGGGGGTGAAGCCCCACATGTTCATGGAGCAGAGGGCCTTGCCGTCCAGAACGATGTGCGTGTCGCCGTTCACGGAGTTGTCTCCGTAGATCTTGCCGTCGGCCTCCTTGGCTATGTTCAGGTGCTCCTCAACGCTGGTGAGCACGCCCTTGGCATCGTAATGGCAGATGCCGCGGGACACGCTGCCGCTCTCGGATAGGGTCTTGTCCAGCTCGAAGCCGATGATGGCATACTGCCCGGTGGTGTTCTCATGCGCACGGCACCATTCGGCTGCCACCTTGAAGGAGTCCTTTCCGTAGTAGTCGTCGCCGTTGATGATGATGAAGGGTTCTTTGATCACATCCTTCGCCATCAGCACGGCATGGGCGGTACCCCAGGGCTTGACGCGCTCAGGATTGAGGGTGAAGCCGGCAGGAATCTTGTCCAGTTCCTGGGTTACGAAAACGAACTCCAGGGGTGTGCCGTCCACGCACTTGACGTGGGAATATTTCTTGGCCACAAGGGCTTTCATGTCTTCGAGGAAGTATTCGCGGACAATGTAGACCACCTTTCCGAATCCTGCCTTCACGGCATCGTAGATGGAATAATCGATGATGGTTTCGCCCGAGGGACCCAGGCCGTCCATCTGTTTGAGTCCGCCATAACGGCTGCCCATTCCGGCAGCAAGAACTAACAATGTAGGTTTCATAATCTTTTTTGGTTATTCTCTACAAATTTAATTATTTTTGCGATAATGTCGAAGGTCAGCAAAGATATATGGAACAGGGAGAAGGATGGGAACAACCACGAGAAGCGTTCCTTCCTCCGCTATTTCATTATTTCCACCGCAATCTGCATCATCATCCTGTTTGTCAAGAAAGACAGTGTGGTGCGCCTGATAGGCACCGGATTCACCATCCACAGGCAGAACAAGGAGATGCGCTACTATCAGAAACAGATTAACGACCTGGACCGCCAGATCCGTGTGCTCAGCAACGACCGCGACACCCTCGAAACCCTCGCCCGCGAACAATATCTCTTCGCTGAGCCGGGGGATGATGTCTATCTGACGCGCTAGCGCGCGGCGCGACGCTTGTACTGCTCGTATTTGGAGAGGACGTTCTCGACGTAGGCGATGGTTTCGTCGCCTTTGAACTTGCCGAATTTGATAGTATCGATTTCCAGGATGGAGTCGTCGTTCATCTCGGGAATCAACGCGACTATGTTGTCCCAGCTGGAGGAATCCACGCCACGGATTGCGGCGAACTTTATGCAGTCCTGGATGCGGCCGACTCCGGCGTTGTATGCGGCAAGGGCGAATTTCAGCCTTTCGACCGGGTCGTCGGTATGGTTACGGTAGGCGTTGTGGATGCGCTTCAGATACAATGTCCCAACACGCACGCCTTCGATCGGGTCGGAGATATCGCCCGCGCCCAGCCATTCGGCGGTGGAGGGCATCATCTGCATCAGCCCCGTGGCTCCGCGGTGCGAGCGCACGTCGTTGTCGAATTTGGATTCGTGGTAGATAACCGCGGCGACCAGCCTCCAGTCGAGACCGGCGGAATCGGAGTAAACCTTTATCAGGGAATCGTAGGGGCTGATTATGTAGTTGACGCACATTCCCCTCGGGAGGGTGTCGGTGGCTGCGGTTTCAGCGCGGGCCAGCCTCAGCTTTTTGGCATATCCGTCAGCAACGATGGACCCGACCGTAAGTACCAGTACCAGGACTATCATCGCTATGCTATGTGGTTCCTTCCTCACTGTTCCATTCCTCTAAAGTTGCCACCTCCGGGTAATGACCGGCCTTCTCCCTGTGAGCTGGTCGATCCTCCACCCTTTCCGGGCTGGGTGTAGAACGGCCAGAAGAGGCCGAACTTGATAACTCTCTGGGTATTGATGTAATGATGGGCGGTGAAGTAATCCGCCGTGTCGAACCAGCGCATGGCCGCATTCTCTATCTTAATGAAGATGCAGGCACGCTTCCACTGGGCGTTCACGAAGAGGTCGATGATGGGACCGTTTTCGTAGCGGACCTTGTTCTGATTGTGGAACACGCCCAGGGCCGGATTCCAGGCAGGGGAATACCACGGTGTGTTATACAGGACGTTCGCGCCTATCTGCATCTCCAGCACTTTCTGCTTGAGGGCGTCGCGCTGGACTATGAACTGTATGAAATATTTCCCGTTCAGCGCCAGACGCGGAAGCGGCAGTACCTCTTCGTTGGAGGATACCTGGAACAGCACCTGGTTGTCCAGATGCAGGAAATCCGCGATTACGAAATCCTTACGCAGGTTGGCGGAGAGCACGCTCATCGCAGAGGCGTTCTGGCGGGCGATGCTCAGGGTATCGTAGTAGACCTTGTTCGCCAGCAGGCCATAGTTCAGGCCGGCGGAGAACTTCCAGTAAGGGATGTCGATGTGCCCACCCACCTTGGTGACGGAAGCCTTGCCGAAGTCGTTGTTCCACTTGTAGTGGTTGGAATACACGTTCTGCTGATAATAGTCAGGATCGCTCAGCGTAGTGCTGAACGTGGCGCCGAACGCCACGGGGCTGGTGCGCGCCTTCCGGAAAGGATAGAAACGGTAGTCCGCGTTCGCTCTGATATTGAAGTCGCCGGCATGGTATCCTGCGAAATACAACTGGCCGCGCGCGTTCCAGGTCATGTTGCGGAAGAGGCGGCCGTTAGCCCCTGCATAGGCATAGACAGAGTTGCCGCGGAACCTGTTGCCGGTGGCGGTACTGTCGAAATACGTCTGGAACTTGTCTCCTATCCCGACATCCAGCTTGGCCACCGCCGCATCGGCCGACCAGGGCTGGAGGCGGATGAAGAACTTGTTGTCCAGTTCAGAAAGCCCCAAAGAATCGTCGGATGCCGTGGGATTGTAGTTGAAAACGTTATCGTACAGGGCACGGCCGACTGCATCGGAAGCGGAAATGGCATCCGTGTAAAGCCTGCCGTATCTGGTCCATTCCGTACTGTGCCCGATGAAGGCTGTGGTGATGTCTTCCGTGGTATCAGGCACGAAGGTGGAGTCCCTGCGGGCCCTCCAAGTGTTGATGAAGGTGAAGGGAATGCGGTACTGCTGGTTTAGGAAGAAGGTTTTCTTCTTTATCTCGGAAGAAGCCTTGCCGAGGGTAACCTTCATTTCGCGGGCGTCTATCGTGGTATCCCTCACTTCCGTGATGTCCACTATGCCGCCGTTTTCTTTCTGCGAGATGCTGTTGGAAATAAACCCGGCATGCATCAGGTAGCGCTCGCCGATGAAGTTGGTCCCAAGCGCCAGGGTCTTGTTCTTCACCGTCTCGTTGTTCAGCATTCCCCCGCCTCCCCATCTCTCGTAGAGAATGGAATAGTTCCAGGAAGGGAGGATGTTGTTGGTGGTGAAGATGTGCAGGTTGTCGGATTCCTTGGCGTCTCCCGCCATCAGGGTCCCCCAGTAGGCAAGCTCCGTGTAGGGGGTCTTGGTGTTGAACATCTGCATGTTCTTCGCGCTCTGGGTCCAGGGTTCATACCAGGAGTAGAACTCCGGACTCTCCCCTTCCCTGCGCTTGAAATAGTCGTAGGGCTGCACCGCGGATCCGGCCACGCCCAGCCAGGTGGCGTTCACGTCCTCACGCCGGAAGGCGTAGTCGTAGAAATAGTTGTTGTAGGTGGTGTCCGGCACCCGCGCCTTCACGTCGTGGAATTCCTGGTCCACGTTCCATGTGATGAGTCGCTTGTATTTCAGGGAGTCCGGGATGGCGAAGGTCAGGAGCACCCTGGGGGTATTCTCGCGTATGCTGTCGCGGACGGCCTGCTTCTCCTCCTTTATCTTGCCGAGGGAATCGGCCACGGCCATCTTGCGCTTGACCTTCTGCTCGTAGTCGTATTTCTTGCGCTCCTCCTTGCTGAGGCCGTTATACCAGGCGAGGAAGGCCTCCCGGGCGCGGATTGTGGAATCGCGGTAGTAGAGGGAGTCCAGCATGTGGCGGTCGGCAGAATCAAGTCGGGCGTGGAGGGTATCCAGCGCGACCATGAGGCTGTCGTACGACTTTTTCAGGGAATCGCTCACGATGCGGTGGGTGAGCGAGTCGATCAGGGCCACGTAATACTTGTAGCGGAAGGGATCTATCTCCCGGAGGGAATCCGGGACCACCATGGTGTCCCTCGCGAAGATGCGGGGAATCGTATCGTCCTCGTCTTCGAACGAGAGGGTTATGCCCAGAGCTTTGAGCACGCTGTCCGGCAGGCTCTCTGCGGAGAAATTGCCCCTGCGGCGCAGTTTGTAGGCACCAAGGGGATATTTGACGGTGTCCTGATAGGCCACCGGAGACTCGCAGACTACGAACGTGCTCTCCACCGGATCCGTGGTCGCGACGGTCGCCGCGATGGCGAGAGACACCACCGCAGTCGGGAACCACATTCTGGAGAGCATGGACATAGCCTGCAAATTTAACAATTATTTCACACGTACCGTATCCGCGGGATCCACGCGCGCTATGAACAGCGACGGTATCAGCAGCAGGAGCATGATGGCGGCGAAGGCAATCGCATCCACCGCAAGCACGCTCATCCAGTTCGCGCTCACCGGCACGAACGACACGAAGTAGTTGTCCGGATTCAGGCGGATGAAGTGCGTGAGATGCTGCACCAGACAGAAAAGAAGCGCCGCGGCATTGCCGATCAGCATCCCCTTCAGCACGGTGCGGGCGGATACCCTGAGGAATACTCCGGATATGCCCCTGTCGCTCATCCCCAGCGCCTTCAGGGTGCCGATGGTGGAGATGTTGCGGAAGAGCATTATGAGGAGCCCGGATATCATGTTGAAACCGGCCACCAGCACCATCAGGATTAGGATGACCAGTACGTTGAAATCGATGAGGTCCAGCCAGTCGAAGAGGTTGTAGTACTTGTCGGCAGCGGCTATCGCAAGCGTGGGATCGTCTTCGTCCGAGGCGCGCCCGTAGGCGTATCCTGCTATCTCCACCGCTTTGGTTTTCTGCGAGCGGCGGTCCCTGAAGCGGTCGGATAGGGTTATCTCCAGCGCGGATGCCTTCCCTTCATCCCAGCCGTTCACACGGCGGATGTCTTCGTAGGATGCCAGCACAACCGGACTGCCGGAATTGTCGGCAAGGCCATCGTAGATGCCGTCCACGGTGAAATTGCGCACCTGCACCCTTTCCCCGATGAAATATCCCCGCACGGCATCCCCTTCCTTCAGCCGGAGGGTGCGGGCGAGGCTCCGGGGGATGCCGATCCGCAGCGATGCGCTGTCGCGTGACGGCACCGCCTTGAAAAGCACGCCCTGCAGGTCTTCGCCGTTCTGGATGATGCCTGCGCGGTAGATTGCGGGTGTGACCGCCTCGACGCCCTTCCGGGCGAGAATCCCCTCCATCAGGGTCGAATCCGCGTTCACACACACGTCGCTGCCATAGATGTTGGACGAGGGGGAGGTGAGCTGGATGTCTCCCGTCAGGGAGGATACGCCCCCGCGTATCTCTTTACGGAACCCGGCGGAGATGGCGAGGGAAAGGATGATTACGAGGAAGCTGACAGCGATGGAAAACACTGCCAGCCTCCCCTTGAAACGGAGTTTGGAAGCTATGAAACTACCAGATGTGGACACGCTCTTCTTCCGGGCGGAACATAGGATCGCCTTCCTTGATGCCGAATGCCTCGAAGAAGGTGTCGAAGTTGCGGATAGAGACGTTCACGCGGTTCTCTGCCAGCGAGTGCACGTCCAGATTGGTCAGACGGGCCTTCTCTTCGTCGGTGATGTTCTGTGCCCACACGGTGGCATAGCCGAGATAGAAGCGCTGTGCGGGGGTGAATCCGTCGATGAGACCGACGTTCTTGCCCTTGATGGCATTCTCCATGGCCGTGTAGGCGATGCTGAGTCCGCCGTGGTCGCCGATGTTCTCTCCGAGGGTGAACTGGCCGTTGGCGTGAACGCCGGGCAGGATCTCGACCTCATCGAACTGTTCGACGAGTTTCTGCGCCTTTGCGCGGAACTTGGCATCATCCTCGTCCGTCCACCAGTTGATCATGTTGCCGTCCTTGTCGAAAAGGCGGCCCTGGTCGTCGAATCCGTGGCTCATCTCGTGGCCTATCACTACGCCGATAGCACCGTAATTGATGGCATCATCGGCATCCGGGTTGAAGAACGGAGGCTGGAGGATGGCTGCAGGGAAGCAGATCTCGTTGGTGGTAGGATTGTAGTAGGCGTTCACGGTCTGGGGAGTCATGCCCCATTCGGTCTTGTCCGTGGGCTTGCCGAGCTTGGAGAGATTGTCGGCCACGTACCAGCGGCTTGCGGCGCGGAGGTTCTCGTAGTAGCTCTTTTCGGGATCGACCTCGAGGGTGCTGTAATCCTTCCACTTGTCGGGATAACCGATTTTGACGGTAAAGTTGTTCAGCTTCTCATGGGCCTTGACCTTGGTCTCTTCGCCCATCCAGTCAAGGGAGTCGATGTGCTCTCCGAGGGCTGCCTGGAGGTTCTTGACGAGCTTCAGCATCTGCTTTTTGGAAGATTCGGGGAAGTAGCGCTGCACGTACATCTTGCCTACAGCCTCGCCGAGCACTCCGTTGGGAACTGCCATAGCCCTCTTCCAGCGGGGCTTGTGCTCCTGGATACCGGCCATCTGGCGGGAATAGAAGTCGAAGTTGGCGGCATAGAAATCATCGCTCAGGGCACCGCAGCCGCCGCTCACGAGGTGAGCTACGAGGTAATCCTTCAGAACCTCGAGGTCGGTAGCTTCGATATAGTTGCTGAACGCCTTGAAGAAGGAAGGCTCGGCCACTACGATCTTTTCCTGTGCGGGGATGCCGCCTGTCTCGAAGTAGGCTGCGAAGTCGAAGCCGGGGAAGGCGGCCACGATCTGGTCCGTGCTCATGGGGTTGTAGAGCTTGGGGATATCGCGTTCCTGCTCGCGGGTCCATGAATTCTGTGCGAGGTAATCCTCGACGGCAACGGTGTTGTCTGCCACTTTCTGTGCATTGTCCACACCTGCGAGTGTGAGGACCTTGTTGAGGAACACCCTGTATCCTTCCTTGATGGCCGCGTTCTCGGGTTTGACGTAGTAGTCCCTGTCGCCGATTCCGAGGCCGCCCTGGCCGATGTAAAGGATCTGGTTGTTGCTGTCCATGAGGTCGGCTTCCACATAGGCGCCGAAGAATCCGCCTTCGCCTTCCAACTGCATCTTGGCAAGCTGCTGAGCGAGTCCTTTCTTATCCTCGATCGCCTGGATTTCAGCGATATACTTCTGAAGCGGAGCCGCACCTTCGGCATTCAGGCGGGTGGAGTCGAGACCCTGCTTGTAGAGGTCCACTATCTTCTGTTCGATGCTGCCGGGTTTGGTTTTCATCGTGGCCATCGATGCGAACAGGTCGTTCAGGCGCGTGACGTTGTTCTCGCGGAGCTGGTCGAAAGAACCGAAACGGCTGTATTCCGCGCCCAGAGGGTTCTTTTCCTGCCAGCCATGGGTGGCATATTTATAAAAGTCTTCGCCGGGAGCAACCGAGGTGTCGAGATTGCCGAGGTCGAATGCGGGGACTTTCTCCCCTTTGTTCTGGCACGCTGCCAGGGTCATCAGTGCGATCATACACAATGCGATCTTTTTCATACTATTACTTTTTGGATTTGTTTTTCTCTATAATCTTCATGTTCGCCGTGGCGGTTTCATCTCCCGGGTGGAGCTTCAGCGCCTTCTTGTAGTATTTTGCGGCTTTCTTGTCGTCGTGGCGGGCGACCTGCCAGTAGGCGCCCAGGTTGTTCAGGAAAAGCACGCTCTTCGGATTATCCTTCAGCATGCGTTCCGAAAGGATGCGGAAAGACTCGTAGGAGTTGGCACTGCCCGTCCTGTAGAACAGATAGCAGTATTCCTGGACCGCCGACTCGAAGTCTTCCCTGCTCACCTCCTCGCCTTTGAAAACCCATTTTGGGTGCTTGGCGGCATCGTAGTCTATCAGGTCGAGCATCGCCGTGGCCGCCATGTCCGGACTGTCCTTTTCGTAAGCCGCGAGCGCCGTGATCTTGTCGAAGCGGTACACCAGGGCGTCCGGAGCGAGTTCTATCGCCCGGTCTATGCTTTTCTGGCTCAGGCGGAACAGGGAATCGCTGAACATGGGGACGGTGAAATAATTGACCTTCCGCCCCAGGGAGTCCTTCAGGGAGAGAACGGGTTTCTGACCGAGGTATTTGGTGGCATCTATCTTCTGGACCTCCTCCGTGCGGGACTTGGCGAGATAGTAGTTGAAGCGGGCCTCGAGCATGTCGGTGTCGTCGGGATAGGCGGCGGCCCATCTGCCCAGGATGTACTCCACTCCCACTCCGTCAGCCCCGACGCTGCGGACCTGCCGGTCGTATTTTTCCTTGAACTGGGCGGCGGTCTGGGCCGTTGCACCCAGGCTCGCCATAGCCAGTATTATCGCCATCAGTCTTTTCATACGTCCATCTGTATCCTGCGGCTCTTGGGATAAAGGTTGTTGCATCTCGAGCCGAGATTCTTCACAAACCCAAGGGGATGCGAGCGGTAGCATACCACCAGCATTCCCAGGGGGGCGTCCGGCAGGAACAGCGCGTCCCTGTGCAGATATTTCAATGCTTGCTGCAAATCCAGTTCCACTCTGGGCTCGCCGCCGTCAAAATTTTGCATCCTGCTTTCCAGCGGCCTCAGGTCGGCTGGTCTGCACTTTGCCGACGGGGCCTCTGCGGTCTTGATGAGGGCTCCGGCCCACTGGCCTTCCCCTGGCACTTCGCCGGCCTTCAGTAGGCTGCCGTGACGGGTGAGGCGTACGCCGTACTGCGCAAATTCATCTTCCGAAGGGATGATCTCACCTCCGAGCTCGCGTGCGGCCCATTCCAGGTTATCGTCGTTTTCGCAGTCTTCGTAGGTGCAGGTGGAGTAGATCAGGAGGCCGCCTTCCTTCAGGGCCGGCCAGGCGTCCGCGAGGATGCGTTTCTGGCGCGCGGCGCAGATGCCGGGGAGCTGCGGGGTCCATTCTGCCACCGCGCGGGGGTCCTTTCGGAACATGCCTTCGCCGCTACAGGGGACGTCGGCCACGATCACGTCGTAGTAGCCTTTCATGATGCGGCCGATGACGGCCGGATCCACGCTGGTGACGATGACGTTGGGGTCGCCCCAGACGGCCACGTTGTCTGCCAGGACGGAGGCGCGGGACTTGATGACTTCGTTGGCCGTAAGCTCGAAGGCGTCGCCGAGGGCTTCGCGGCAGGAGGCGGCGATGTCGGTCGTCTTTCCGCCAGGTGCGGCGCATAAATCCAGGACCCTTACGGGCCTGTCTTTATGCATTTGAGGGGGCTCTGCCCCCTGATAGACCCCCGCGGCTCCCGGACTACCGACATCGCCGCTTTGCGGCTCCGTCCCGTCCTCCGCCGGGCACGCTGAGGCGTGCCTATTAGTTCCACACACTCCCAGTGCAAGTTTACGGAACAGGTGTCCGACGAACATCGCGGAGGAATCCTGGACGTAGTAACAACCCGCGTGGAAGAGGGGGTCGAGGGTGAAGTTGGGGCGTTCGGAGAGGATGCGGCCATAGCGGTTCCACGGCACCGGAGCGCCGTCCGGACCGTCGCAACCCTTGAAGGGATTGAGCCTAACCGATGTTACCGCAGAGTCCATCCACCACCTTGTCGAGAGCCTCCTGCAACTTGTTTCCAATCATCATCTTCATCATCAGGTTCAGGTCGGCCAGCAGGTCGATATGGAAATCCGTCTTGCCGGGATCGTCGGCCTGGTCGAAATGGAGAGACACCATGAAGTGGAACGGGGCGCCGTTGTCCTGCAACTCAATATAATTATAAGGTTCGCGACGCGTGACCTTCACCCCGATGGTGAAGCCCTGCACCGTGGCGGAGATGGTGTCGAAATCGGCGGTAACGCCCTCCTTCTTGTCTTCGGGAAGCATGGCGAGGAAAGACCGCATGTCGGTGAATGCCATGTAGAGCTCCGCCTGGGGACGGGGAACGATGCCGTGTTTACTGCTGTATTGTGCGCTCATAAGAGTAATTTTGCTAAATTTGCAATCAGGCACAAAGATAGCAATTTTTACATGCACAGGATATACTTCGAAAAACGCTGCATCATCATCTGCGACCCTGAAGACCAGGCCCTCTCCGACCCCAATGCCGTGGAGTTCCATCTCGGGGAGAAAATCGACATCCACACCCTGGTGCTGATGTTCGAGAGCAGCGCGGAGCTGAGCCGCATCTACATACCCGCTTCCAACACCGACAAAGTCTACCACCGCCTATGCGCCGAGTTCAAGGAGGTGAATGCCGCCGGAGGGCTTGTGAGCAATCGCCGCGGGGACTACCTTCTCATCAAACGGAACGGCCTCTGGGACCTGCCGAAGGGACATCAGGAGGATGGCGAGGATATCAAGGTGACGGCCCTGCGCGAGGTTCAGGAGGAGACCGGCGTGGACAAGCTCGAGCTCAGGGACCTCATCTGCGTGACCGACCACTGCTACCTGCGGGACGGCATCTGGCATCTGAAGCACACCTGGTGGTACGACATGCTCTATACCGATCCGGTGAACCTCACTCCACAGCGCGAAGAAGACATTACCAAGGCGAGCTGGGTGGCCAAATCGAGCCTTCCTCCCTTCCTGGCAGACACTTATCCTTCCATTCTGGAAGTATTTCGCGAGGCTAGGGTGTAAAAAGTGCTGCAAGACTGAAACTTTTACCATCGTTCAGGCGTATAATAAAAGCTATTATCTTCTGAACAATGAAATTATCGCAATTCAAATTCGACCTTCCGAAGGACCGTATTGCAACCGAGCCTACACGCTGGAGGGATGAGTGCAAATTGATGGTTCTCCACAGGAAAACGGGAGAAATCGAGCACAGGATTTTCAAGGATATCATAGATTATTTCGGAAAAGGAGACCTTTTCGTGCTTAACGACACCAAGGTCTTCCCCGCAAAGCTTCTTGGAAAGAAGGAGAAAACCGGAGCCGACATCATGGTTTTCCTGCTCCGCGAACTCAACAAGGAACAGAAACTCTGGGACGTGATAGTGGAGCCCGCCCGCAAGATCCGCATAGGCAACAAACTCTACTTCGGCGAAGACGAGAGCATGGTGGCCGAGGTAATCGACAACACCACTTCCCGCGGGCGCACCCTTCGCTTCCTCTACGACGGACCGTACGACGAATTCAAGGCTAATCTTTTCGCCCTTGGCAAGACGCCCGTTCCCGAATGGGTGAAGGAAGATCCCACACCCGAAGACGTGGAGAATTTCCAGACCATCTTCGCAGAGCATGAGGGTGCGGTTTCCGCCCCGGCGGCAGGCCTGCACTTCAGCCGCGAGCTTTTCAACCGCATGATCCTCAAGGACATAGAGAAAACTTTCATCACCGTCCACATGGGCATAGGACACTTCCGCAAAGTCGACGTGGAAGACCTGTCGAAGCACCGCATGGACGGGGAGCGCATGATAATCTCGGAAGAGGCTGCCCAGAAAATCAATTCCACCAAGAGGGCGGGGCACAAGATCCTGGCGGTCGGCGTCACCGTGGCCCGTGCGCTGGAGACATACGTCACCACGACCAACGAGGTCAAGGCTAACGATATCTGGACCAACAAGTTCATCTTCCCTCCCTACTCCTATTCCATCCCCGATGCTTTCGTTTCCAATTTCCACCGTCCCGAGTCGACGATGCTGATGTGCGTCGCCGCTTTCGGAGGTTACAAAAACGTAATGAATGCCTACGAGGTCGCTCTTCAGGAAGGCTACCGCTTCGGTCCTTACGGAGATGCCTTATTGATAGTGGATTAGCATAGGTCAAACATTTATTTGAGTTTTTACCCCCGGTCTTACCCCCGGGGGTTTCTTTTTTTCTGCATATCTTGCGGGCATGGAAGACATCGTGAAGGAAAGGATCAGCGCCGCCGCGCTCGGGAGGATTTTCGGATATGAACCCCTGTATGTATCCGGTCTAATCTCCAAACTGGGGTCCGCATCGTCGGTTTTCGACCTCTCTCCGAAAGAGGCCGACGAGGTGTTGGGCCCGCACAGCAAATACAGGGGAAAGATAAACCGAGCCGCGTTTGACGGAGCGGCCGGGGAACTGCAAAGGCTGGAGGGCATGGGATGCCGTTTCATCGCATGCACGGAAGAAGGTTTCCCTCCCCTGCTCCGGGACTGCCCGGACTGCCCTGCCGGTCTTTATTACAGGAGTTCATCCCCTCCGAAGGAGGTCTTCTCCGACAGGCCGGCGATAGCGGTGGTGGGCACCAGGGACATATCTCCTTACGGGCGGGATTGGACAAAGAAGATAGTGGACGCATGCTCGCAGGCACCCGCGAAACCGGTCATCGTCAGCGGCCTGGCCTTCGGGGTGGATATCACGGCGCATCTGGCCGCGCTGGACTCAGGCCTGGGCACCATCGCAGTGCTGCCATGCGGCATCGACGACCTGTATCCCACCGCGCACAGGAAGGCCGCCGAAAGGATCGTGGCATCTCCCGGGAGCGCCCTGGTAACCGATTATCCTCCCGGCACCTCGCCCGTGGCTTTCACCTTCGTGCGGCGGAACCGCATCATCGCAGGGCTCGCCGGATGCACGGTGCTAGTGGAATCGAAAGCCAACGGAGGAGGGCTCATAACTTGCAGGTTGGCAGACAGTTACGGGCGTGACGTCTTCGCCCTTCCGGGGCGGGTGGACGACCCCCGCTCGGCAGGGTGCAACGCTCTGATACGCACCCGCACAGCGGAGGCGATAACCGGCCTCGCGGGACTCGGGGAACAGCTCGGGCTTGGAAGGTACGACCTGCGCAGGAAAAAGGATTTCCACAGCCTTGTGGCGGAGTTCTACGGCACGCGCGTGGAGGCATCGGAACTGGATTCCATCTGCAGCCTGGCGGACATGATAGCCAGGAAGAGGGGCATCGACCTCGAAGAACTGTGCTACCTGAGCGGCAAGCCGTACAACGAAGTCGCCCGCATCGCGGTGCTGCTGGAATCGGACGGATTCATCTGCACGGACCTGACCGGGCGGTGTACCATCAATGCAAGAAAATCGTAACTTTGCAGAAATGGTGTTCATCGACACGCATACCCACTGCACCGACGAGGCTTTCCCGGGTGCGGAACAGGACCTTTTCGTGGAAAGGGCCCTCGCCTCCGGGGTTTCCAAGATGCTGCTCGCAGACATCGACACCCGCGAGAGGGATGCCATGTACGCCGCCGTGGAGAGGCATCCGGGCGTGCTCTACCCCATGCTGGGCCTTTATCCCGGTTCCGTGGATAAAAACTGGAGGGACGAGATCGACGCCCTGGAGGCCTGGAAGGGCCGCGGGGCCGTCGCCATTGGGGAAATCGGCCTGGACTACCACTACGGGGCCGATTTCAAGGAGGAGCAGAAAGAGGCTCTTCGGGTCCAGTTTGAACTGGCCGCGGTGTGGAATCTGCCCGTGAACATCCATCTGCGCGACGCCACGGAAGACTTTTTCAAGGTGCTTGACGACTGCCGGCATCTTGGACTGCGAGGGAACCTGCACGCGTTCAGCGGCAGCATCGAAACGTTCCGCCGCATCCGCCGCTATGGCGACTGGTCGGTGGGGATAGGCGGGGTCATCACCTTTAAAAAGGCCTCCCTGCCGGAAACGGTGCGCCAGATTCCTCTGGAGTGCATACTCCTGGAAACCGACTCCCCCTACATGGCACCCACGCCCCTGCGCGGAACGCGCAACGAGAGCGCAAACATTCCCCTCATAGCCGCCAAGGTTGCGGAAGTGAAAGGGGTTGACATCGAAACCGTTGCAGCCGTCACGACTGCAAATGCCGAAAAACTGTTCGCACTATGAGCAAAAACGACAAATCGGCCATCCTCCTCATCTACACCGGAGGAACCATAGGGATGAAAGAAAGCGGGCACGGCCTGGTGCCCTTCGACTTCTCGCAGATACTGGATGAAGTGCCTGAGCTTCAGAAGTTTACGCTGAAGATAGATTCCTTCACCTTCGATCCGCTGATAGACTCTTCGGACGTGGAGCCGGGAATGTGGAAGGACCTGGCGATGCTGATAAAGGAAAAATACGACGATTACGACGGGTTCGTGGTGCTTCACGGCACCGACACCATGGCGTATTCCGCCTCGGCGCTGAGTTTCATGCTCGACGGCCTTGCCAAACCCGTCATCTTCACCGGAAGCCAGCTGCCTGTGGGTAGCCTCCGTACGGACGGAAAGGAGAATCTTGTTTCCGCCATAGAGGTGGCTGCCGCGAAGGATGACCGCGGGCGGGCGATGGTCCCGGAAGTGGCCGTCTACTTCAACTCCCAGCTGCTGCGCGGAAACAGGGCCACCAAGGTTAATGCCACTGCGTTCGACGCCTTCCGCTCCCCCAACTGCCCGCCTCTGGCCGAGGCAGGCATCAGCATACGCTACAACAAGTCTCAGATAATCTATCCTGCGGAGAATGCCGCCCTGGCCATACATACCGATCTGGACACCCGCGTGGCCATACTCAAGGTGCATCCGGGGATCACCGAGCAGGTTGCGCGCAACGTGCTGCTGGGCAGCGGCATACGCGCGGTGATCATCGAGACCTACGGCTCCGGCAACGCCATCTCCAAACCCTGGTTCACAGACATCATCCGCGAGAGCGCGGCAAGCGGGAAGATACTCCTCAACATTACCCAGTGCCTCGCCGGCGACGTGAACATGAACCTCTATGCCACCGGCAAGGCCCTGAAGGAAGCGGGAGTGGTGTCAGGCAGCGACATTACCACCGAAGGTGGACTTGCGAAACTGTTTGTTCTGATGGGGGAATGCGCTGATAATGAAAAAGTAAAGCGTCTTCTGGAGAAAAACCTCAAGGGGGAAATATCAAAATAAGTATTGGCAAATGAAATATTTTTGCTAAATTGCGTTGATTTTATGCATTTGAGAAAAAATATCGATCAAATAAACATTATCAATTAAATCACTTAAAACAAGTTATGAAAAAGTTTTTCATGATTCTCGCAGCAATGGCCCTCATGGCTTTCACTGCCAACATTGCTTCTGCACAGGATGCCGCCGCTCCTGAGCAGGCTGCAACGGAAGAAGTAGCACAGGCTCCCGCCAACGATCTGGCAGCCCTTACCGCCGGTGCTCCCGAGGTTCCGCTCACCCAGGCCCTCAAGACCAAGTTCATAGAAGGTGGTGCCGGCTTCATGTCCCTCATCATCATCTGCCTTGTCATCGGTCTCGCCCTTTCAATCGAGCGCATCCTCTATCTCTCCTTCTCCAAGACCAACACCAAGAAGCTCATCGCCGAAGTCGAGAAGGCTCTCGAGGAAGGCGGAATCGAGAAGGCAAAGGAAGTATGCCGCAATACCCGCGGACCTGTTGCAAGCATTTATTATCAGGGTCTCCTGCACTACGATCAGGGAATCGACGTGGTTGAGAAGAACATCGTCTCCTATGGCTCCGTGCAGAACAGCGAGCTTGAGAGCGGCCTAAGCTGGATCAGCCTCTTCATCGCAATCGCCCCTTCACTCGGATTCCTCGGAACCGTTATCGGTATGATCCAGGCATTCGACGCCATCCAGGCAGCAGGCGATATCAGCCCGAACGTCGTGGCAGGCGGTATGAAGGTCGCCCTTATCACCACCGTTGCGGGTCTTATCGTCGCTATGATCCTTCAGGTGTTCTACAACTACATCCTTGCTAAGATCGAGAGCATCACCATCGACATGGAAGACAGCTCCATCAGCCTCATCGATGTACTCACCAAATACGGAAAGAAATAATGAAAAGCTATAACAAGATATTCAAATGGGCGATGGTGATCCTCATCGTCGTCAGTGTGGTCCTCCTCGTGTTGGGCTTCACCGGCGGCTGGAAAGAGGGCAGCGTTGACACCCTGCTCGGCTGGACCTACTGCATGGTGGGCCTCGCACTTGCAGCCGTTGTCATCGTAGGCCTCGTGGTGGGCGCCATCAACGATCCCAAGAGCCTGGTCAAGCTGGGCCTCGGGCTCGTGGCAGTGGCCGCGGTATGCTTCATCGCATACCTGATCGCCCCCGGCGCACCCGCAATGGGAATGCTGGAGCAGCCTTCTGCGGCCACCCTCAAACTTACCGATACGATTCTATACCTGACATATTTCGCCGGCATCGTGGCAGTTCTTTCCATCGTTGTTGGTGAAATCCGTCTTGCGATCACGAACAAAAAAGGTTAACGGACTATGGCAAAGAAAACACCCGCGATTAATTCGAGTTCAACGGCCGACATCGCTTTCCTCCTGCTCTGCTACTTCCTCATGACCACAACCATGGGAACGCAGACCGGACTGAGCCGTCGTCTGCCTCCTATGCCCGACCCCAACCAGAAGGTAGAGGACCAGAAAGTTAATCGTCGCAATATCATCATTGTGAAGATTAACTCCGCCGACAGAATTTTGGCCGGTAGTGAACCCATAGACGTAAGCCAGCTCAAAGACAAGATCAAGATCTTCCTCACCAACCCCACCGACGATCCCAACCTTCCTGTCATGGAATCCACTGAGATCGCAGGTCTCGGCACCCGCAAGGTTTCCAAGGGCGTCATTTCCCTTCAGAACGACCGCGGCACCAGTTATCAGGCATACATCGCCGTGCAGAACGAGCTTGTGAAAGCCGTCAATGAACTGCGTGACGAAGCCTCGATGAGGGAATTCGGCAAGAAGTTCCTTGCTCTTGACGAAGATGGTCAGAAAATCATCAAGGATCTCGTTCCTCAGCAGATCTCCGAGGCCGAGCCTAAG